>Ga0163163_10002157_pt1 | contig 16640 bp, 11 predicted proteins | sample S65metaG_FD_119766 | JGI IMG/M metagenome (GOLD analysis project Ga0163163, IMG submission 119766) | Switchgrass rhizosphere microbial communities from Kellogg Biological Station, Michigan, USA - S6-5 metaG | ecosystem: Host-associated > Plants > Roots > Rhizosphere > Soil | place: USA... | reverse complement strand
GACGGCATAGGGTCCGCGGGGCTGGCGCCGACGTATCGCGTCTGCGTATGAGAAAACCATGTCGTCGAACGTGCGGAAACACTCGTCGCCTTCGTCAAAGCCACGGGCTCTCAGCGCGTAGAACGGGCGGTCGTTGGCGAAGTATTTTGCGAGGTTGACGAAACCCAGGACGTCGCCAGTGCCTGGATGAACACAGAACAGCGGTGTTTTGCGGCCGGTGAGTTGGAGGGGGACGATGGGGTCGTATTCGTTTTTTTGGCATACCTCCACCGGCACTTTCGGAGGCATGTACTCGACGAACTCGCGGATCACCACGCCCGGTGGTGCTACATGAGTTGCAAGCTCTTCCGTGATGTTGGCCGACATGGTGTAGCTCCTTCCTTCAGTGTGCGAGTGGTGCGGGCAGGCGCTTGCTGACGGAACCCGGGAAATGGGACTCGATGGTCCGCCGGACTCCGTCCTTCCAGTGAACTGAGCAGTCGCCTATGAGGGCGCGGCGTTTGGTGTTGTCGAACGCGCAAGTTTGCCTTGTCACGTTGCTGCGCTCGAAGCGGGCATTGACTCCCGTAATGGCTGCGATGTACTCCAGACACTCTTGAAGGCCGACTACTTCGTCGCCGCCCCAGTTGAGAACCAGGGCAGGTGACGAAGCGACATCCCACAGTAGCGACACCTGGCGAACCAGGTCCTCTGCATGGATCGGCGAGCACAGGTTCTGCCCTTTATGGGGAACCGCAATGGACTTCCCCGCTAACATCTCGCGATAGAGAAGAATCGGAACACCACCATATCCATTCGGACCATATGGAACGTTGAGACGCGCGATGACTGTCGGCAGGCCGAGAGCAGTAGAGATCGCCCGCACCGCACCCTCGGAGGCCACCTTGACTACCGGGTACACGGGAAGCCATGCGAGGACGCACCCCAGCGCGTCTGTCTCCGTGTATAGGTGGTCCCATTGTTGTTGTGCGTACACGACGCCAGAGGAGATGTAGATGAAGGCACGCGCCGTTCGGCAGTGGGTCATGAGGCGCCCCACTCCGGCCGCGTTAACCTCGACACTAGTGTCGAAATCGCCGCTGTCGCCACGGTCTGCGGCCGCATGAAATACGTGGGTGAAGTCGGATGGCAAGCCGTCAAGACTGTCGCGACCCATGTCCCAGCGCCACGTCAGCACGCCCTTGGCACGCAATTGATCCTTAACTCTGGGAGTACTGAACCGTCCAAGGGCCCATACTTCGTGCTCTGCCGCCAAGGCCTCTGCGATCGGACGCGCGACCTGTCCAGTTGCGCCGGTAATGAGGATCTTTTTCTTGCCGCTATTGGTTGAAGTCACGGAGCCTCTCCTTTTGCGCAGGCATTCGCCTGCTCACCGTCGATCCGGGGCGTCCCTCGCGGGTCACCCGTGCAACACATGTGTTGCACCCTTTTGCGCAGGCATTCGCCTGCTCACCGTCGATCCACGCAACGCATGCGTCGCCCTGTCCCTGTGGCCACCCCTGCAACGCATGCGTTGCTCTCTCTACCGGCCATCCAGAGCGCGGTCGAGCTCGGCCCGCAGCACATCCTGAAAGCTCGCTACGTGTTTTGGGCCCATCAGGGTGTAGTGCTCGCCCGCGACATCCACATAACGGTTGGGCGAGCGTGTGAAATCGTCCCAACGCTTGATCTCATTGTTCAGCCAGTTCTCTTTAGTGCCACGCAGCGGATGAGCGTAGAACACAGTCATCGACTCAACCGCGCCCGAGGGGACATATGATCGTCCCAGCGTGAGCAACGACTGAGCAAGCCCCGCCCAGGCGGTAAATTTGGCCAAGTCGAGATCGAGCTCGACAAGACGCTCGCGTGGCGCATTTCGGATAAGATATTCGCAGGGGTCCTGAACAGGCGACGCTGCTCGGAGCTTCGCGGGCAACTCATCCGCCTGCTGCTTGTCTATCAGTGCCAAAAAGAATGCAAGATTGACAGCGCCTTCCACCTCATCGAGTTCGTCCATGCGGTACTTGATGTGCGGCGGCAGATTGAAACTACCTACAAAGGCGGCGCGCTCCCCCTGCGACTCGAGCACCTTGGCGATCTCGAACGCAACTGCGCCGCCATACGAATACCCCGCGACCGCATACGGTCCATGTGGTTGGCGGCTGCGAATCGCGCTGACATACGTGCTGACCATTTCGTCGAACGTCGCGAAGTACTTCTCGCCGTCGTTGAAGCCCCGCGCCCGCAACGCGTAGAAGGGACGCTCGTTGACGAAGTATTTTGCGAGGTTAACGAAGACAAGTACCTCGCCAACCCCCGGATGCACGCAGAACAGTGGCGTCTTGTTTCCCGACAACTGCAGCGGAACGATTGGGTCGTATTCCCGCCGTACTGCGAGGCACCCCGGAGCAGTTCGTGCGGCCAGAGCACGTATAGTCGGGTTCTGCAGAATCGTCACGATGGGCAGGTCTTCGATGCCCAGACGCTCTTCGAGCTTTCGTTTGAGCTTGAGGATATCGAGAGATGTTCCACCTAGGTCGAAAAAACTCGCGGTCGTGCTCAGCATCAGAGGATCAAGCCTGAACATGTCGGCATAGATCTCCGCGATCGCAATCTCCGCTGGGCCTTCGGGAGCTGCATACCCCCCAAGTTGTCGGCTCGTCACACCCTCGACATGAGCCTCGTACGCTGCGAGTTCCCCGCCTTCCAGGCGCCTACGCAACACCGCGCGCTGAATCTTCCCCAGGCTCGTCTTAGGAAACGCGTTCTTGGGTAGCGGCAGGATCAGCGATGGCCGGAAACCCCAAAGCAGAATGGTCGTGTTACGGACAGCGACGATCAGCTGGTGCAGCCTGGATTCATCTTCTAGCGGGAACGTCGTCGCGAATGTGACCACAAGTTGTTCGGTTTCGGCGCCCTTCGGCCGCGTGGGGAAAGCGGCGACAAAAGAACGTTCGATACCTTCCGTCTTCTCCAGGAGCGACTCCAGCTCATGGCTGAAATAGTTAGCCCCGCTGACGATGATGCTGTCTTTGCTGCGACCCACGAGACTGAGGCGCCCTTCCTCAATGCGTCCCAAGTCACCGGTGCGGAACCACCCATCCGCGGTAAACGCAGCATTAGTAGCCGCATCGTTGTTGTAGTAGTGCGTGAAGATCATCGGGCCGCGCAGCTGCAACTCACCGGGCTCACCGGCCGGCAATGGCGCCCCGATATCGTCTACGACTCGCATCTGCAGCCCAGTTATCGGTTCGCCCAGAGAAGCGAACTCCCGACTGGCGTCGCAGTCCGGAAATTCCCGTGAATAAATCGAGCCGGCGCAAGTCTCGGTCATGCCGAACGCGGGCCAAAGAGAGTTCCGAGCAAGCCCGTAAGGTGAAAGCAGATCCAGAAACCGCCGCCCGGTCTCCACCAGATTGGCTCCGCCTCCCGAAATGATGTGTCGCAGGGAGGACAAGTCGAGCGAGAGAGGCTGCGGCTTCGCACCACCAGATCCTCTAGCCTGCATTGCCGCGTTAATCAGTCCAAAGAGAAAATTGGGTGCGAAGGTCATAGAGACCCGGTAGCGATCGACAATTCGCAGAAACAACAGCGGGTCGGCGAGGATGGTCGCGGATTCAATGTGGAGCTGCGTGGCCCCTACATACAGCGGGAGCATGTGGGCCTCGAGTAACGCAGCCACATGATCGAACGAAATCCAATTGAGCGTAATATCTGTGGCGGTCATCTGCTGCCGCTCCGTCTTGCCCGCCATGGAGGCAAGCAGGTTGCCATGTGTGAGCACAACCGCTTTCGAATTTCCGGTAGAACCGGATGTGAGAACGAGTACAGCTGGATCTGTACACTTCGGCCTATATCCGATCTCCCCACGTGCACAAGTACGCAGATTCTCGACCTCAGCCGCAGGCAGATCTGGAAACTCCCTCTTGATCTCCCTTGTTGCGACTATCAAGGGGTTGTCAAGTAGGGCATCGACGTAGGTGAGATGTTTAGCCCAGCGTTCAGGATCGTTTCGTACGGGCACCAACGGACACGGGACAAAACCTCCGAGCACGCTAGCCCAGAAAGCAGGGATGAAATCACCGGGACGCTCAAGCAGCAGCGCGATCTTTGCGCCGGCACGAAGTCCGTATGCCTGCAGACCACCTAGTATGTGGCACGCCTGTTCGAGCAAGGCAGGATACGTGAGAAACGCCGCTTCCCCGGAGACCAGACGTATGCCCGAGCGCGGGTGCCTTTGTGCGGCATTCAACAGCAGATCCGCAATGCTCGATGACTGCGCCGATTGCCATCCGAAATCGGAAACTGAGAGTGACGCGGATTCGAGCGAGACAGACATAGAAAATCCTCCGTGTGTAGCTTCGTTCCATCAATCACGCTACGCGCGCCCCCTGTCGTACGAGGTGTACCCCAGCACATTTGGAATGTCAACGACAGTGTCGTTACCAAACTTCTCCCATAACAACAACTCAGGTTTCGCGCACGGCAGGCGGGCGGTTCGCACATTCGTCGCCCAAAAAACGGGCTGTTTGCACACGCCCGCCAATGACTCGTTGGACCACAGAAGAGCATCGCGGGCCGCACGGAGATCGATAGATCCATTTTCCGGAAGCACGAAAATCGTGCGCTACAATCGCCGGTCCGCTCCGCAATTTATTTCAACTCGAACATCCGGACGTCACCTGACATTCCAGTCATCACAACTTCGGCGACCCCACAAGGTTGACCGCCAATCATTTTTCTTCTAGAACAGCAACCATCGGCGACCATCCGTTCAAGGTACGCGAAGGTCCCGGAACCAGCCAAGGAAGGAATGACCATGGAAAACGCGTGCATTACCATCGCCGGAGCGGGCCCCGTCGGACTGACGATGTCAATCCTGTTATCTCGCCTTGGAATTCCCTCGCTTCTGGTAGAAAAGAGAGGCAGCGTCTCTAACTTGCCGAGAGCACGTGGGGTCAACCAGCGAACCGTAGAGATTTGGAGCCAATTTGGCCTGTTTGATGAACTCACCGAAATGTCACTGCCGGCCGCCTGGTGCCGTCGATTTCTCTACATGGACACGCTGGGCGGTCAGATTATCGGCGAGATGCCGAGTAACAGCATGTTCCCGGGTGCTAACTCGGCATTTACCGCACGGGATTTCCGGTGCACTTCCTCGGACCAGATTGAAGCCATGTTATTGCGCCATGCGAAGTCGTATCCAGCAGCTCAGATCCTCTTCAATCAGGAGTTGGTGGACTTTGAGCAGGACGCCGAAGGCGTGACTTCGACAATTGAGGATACACGGACAGGCGGCCGGCGGCACATTCGCAGTCTATTCCTCGTGGCAGCAGACGGCGGGAGCAGCCCTACGCGCGAGCGTGCCGGCATCCGAAGTGAGGGCGCTTTCAACTTGCGGTCCTATGTCAACACCCACTTTCGCGCCGATTTGAGTCGCTGGACAAAGGGACATGAGGCCGCTCTGATCTGGGTATTGGCGCGGGGCGTCGAGGGCGTTTTTCAGCCGCTGGACGGCAAGCAACGCTGGATGTCACAAATCCAACTTGGACCTGAAGATGACCCACAGGTTAACTGGTCACAGGAGCGAGTGCTCTCGCGTATCCGTGAAATGATCGGTCCCGCAGGCCAAAACGTCGAGATCGAACTCTATTCCGCCCACACCTATACCATCTCCTCCCTGGTAGCGGAGCGCCTCCGAGAAGGCCGCCTTCTGCTGGTGGGAGATGCGGCACACAAGATCCCACCATTCGGTAGCATAGGAATGAATACAGGCGTGCAAGCCGCGCACAACCTCGTGTGGAAGCTCGCTGCCGTGTTGAGTGGAGCAGCGTCATTCTCACTTCTCGACACATACAATGTGGAGCGGCGAGAAGTAGCTCGACGTGTTTGTACCGTTGGGCGCGTCAATAAGGCTTACGTAGATGCTATACAGTCCGCGCAGACTCTCGAGGCGAAACGTGCTGCCGTCGCAGCGTCCACGTCATACGGGAACTGGATCGGCCTGGACCTGGGCGTACATTACGAGGAGCCTGGCGCCTTTGTGCCGGACGGGATAGCTTCGCCGCCCGTCTCAGACCCTGTTACCGAATATCGACCTACTGCGAGGCCGGGATACAGGGCGCCGCACTTCTGGGCTCGTCGAGGCGCGGACCGTCTCTCGTCGGTTGACTTGTTTGAACGGGATTTCGTAGTCCTCGCCGGTCCGAATGGTGATGCGTGGAAGGAAGCTGCCGAGCGCATTGGGGCGCAAGGTTCCCTGGGTCTTCGGGTCTATCAAGTCGGGCCAGTGGGCGACCTTGTGCCTGAGTCTGACGCATTTACGGAACTCTACGGGATCGAAGACTCCGGCGCCGTCCTGGTGCGGCCCGATGGACATGTGGCATTCCGTAGTCGGGTGCAGACGGCCGATCCGGAGAAGACCCTCCGCACCGCCTTACTCAAGACCCTGGCACACCTTTGAAGCGCGCTTGCACTCGGGCAGGCAAACCACGCCGTTCGACGCCGATGGCGACCTAGGCCAACAGTGTTTCTCTATGGCGGCCAGTGTCACCTTTATCTGCTGGAGTTGATTCTAGACTGCCGTGTAGAGCCCCCCATCCACTTGTATGCTCTGCGCCGTGACGAAGCCGAACTCGTCACTGCAGATCGCGACCACTGCCCGGCCGATGTCTTCGCGAGGCCGGCCGAGGCGGCCCATCGGAAGATTACGCATGAATTGCGCGACCACTTGCGGACTTTGATTGAAAAAGACTTCGCTCGGATCGACGGCAGCTACAGGTTCGACCGCGTTGACGGTGATCTGATACGGGCCCCATTCCCGCGCCAGTGCTTTGACAAAGCCACGCACACCACCCTTGAGGGCCGAGTAAACGGGATTCATCGCGGAGCCGTGCAGACCAGCACACGAACCGAGCATGATGAAGCGCCCTCGCCCTGACCGTTTGAGATACGGTAGAGCCGCCTGCGCCAGGAAATAGGCGCAGTCCCAGGCCACAGAGGCTTGCGCATACCAATTTGCATCCGTGACTTCCTGAATGGCAAAGGAATAGCCTCCTTCTCGGTTGACAGCGTTATGCACGACGAGATCTAGCCCTCCGAATGTGGAAACGGCAGCGGAAACGGCCGCATCCACCTCGGTGCGCACGGATACATCACACTCAACGACGAGTGCAGTACCTTGCTCTCGAGCAATCAGTGCCGCTGTTTCATCCCCAGTGACCTTGCGTCGAGCAGCGATAACTACATTCGCGCCGGCCCCGGCAAGTGCGAGCGCTATTCCGCGGCCGCTCCCACCGATGCCACCGCCGGCACCCGTAACGAGGGCAGTTCTTCCCTTAAGCTGGATATACGAAGATTTCATGGAACCATCCAATTGCCACCATCGATGTTAAGTGTTGTACCCGTGACAGCCCGCGCCGCGTCGCTTCCAAGGAAGCCGATCAGATCTGCGGCGTCCCCGCCGATATCGGGTACGCGACCAAGGGGAGCAGACGGCAGGCCAAACTCCGGGACCTGAGGAATGACAGCGGATTCCAGTGCCGGATATTTACCTTCCGCGCCGATCGCTACCCAGTTGACACGAATTCCCTTCCTTCCCCACTGACGTGCGGCGGACTTCACGATAGAGCGCTGAGCTTCCAGCGCGGTGGAGAGCGGGACGAGACCGGCCGCGCCGACGAGAGACAGCACAGGCCCAAACACCACGATGGCGCCGCACCTTCCCTCAAAGTGCTCATGGGCCGCTTGCAGGCAGTAGATCGTGCACTTCACGGCATCGTGCACGGAAGCGCTCCACTGCTCGTATGGCAGGCGCTCGATCGGAGAGGAAATAAATGATATCGCAGGCGTCCCGCTGTGGACCACGAGCTGTGCAGGGCCGAGCAGTTCTCGTGCTCTCGCGAATGCGGCGGCAACGCTCTCGCGGGATCCAAATGTTGTTGCGATTCGCGTGACGGCAGCATCAGCCTCCACCACGGTGTCGGTTAATAAGGCAACTCGCGCACCCTGCCGGACAAGACCATCCGCCAAGGGACCGCCAGCATCCGTACCGGACACAGCCACAAAGACCACAGAGCCTTCAGTGAGTGAGATGGGCATCGCGATTCCTCCCTGTGCGATCTCACGCCTTTGATCGTCACGCGCATAACACCTTGCCACCTTTCGGCTGTCAAGTCTCCGAAGTTCGCGCACGCAAACCGTGCGTGAACCGCGTCAGTGCATGGGAAATGTGCGTCAGCCTCAATCCAAGCAAGCAGCCATTAAACTATCTGCGCATGACAGGCAGATCCTTCATCGTCCGCCGCTCCAACGTGAAAGGCACGCGATTATCGTTGGAGTAAAGGATATACGAGACTATGGCTGCGTAGCTATCATCTGTCAGTGTGCCGGGCGCGGTAGGTGGCATCGTCGTGCGGATTCGGTCAAAGAGAGTTAGAGTGTCGCGTCCGGCCCATCGTGCGCCGAAGCCGCCGCCTGATAATGCTGGAGCGGGATCCCGGCCATTCAGGTTTTCTCCATGGCACGACGAGCACGATGCAACATAGCTGGCCTTGCCAAGGGCCACTTGCTGCGAGACCTCCGAATTCTTCTGAGCTTCCGCGATAGCCTGGTCGGTAGCAGCTGCGGGCTCCACGACAATTTGGCCATAAGACCAGGGATACTCCTTCGAGAAGTAGATATAGCTGCCGGGCTGGTCGATACTGATCGTTGCGATTTGTCCTGGACCTAAGGTCCCCGTGCTCCAGGATCCATCTCGGGCTTCGATCGTATGCGGGAGATAGCCGTTGTTGATAAACGTGACCGATGTGCCCGCGCGGATACGAGCCCGGTAGGGATTGAAGGCATATTCATTCAAGCGGTAACGGTCGCCAATTCCGTCCGCGTGCTCGAGGGTTAGTGTCTCGATCTCGTTGGTATCCCGAATTGGGCCGGTGACTTCCTCCCGCGGTGGAAGCGTCAAAGCAGGTGCCTGCGCAAGCTTACCTCCTAGCGCAAACGCCCAGACTCTTGAACCGGCAACAAAGGCCACAAATTGCCGGTGATCAATCGAATAGCTCATGGGTGAGGCATCGCCTGCCGCGAAATCGGTCTGAAACCGCCACAACGTCTCACCACTCCGGGCATCATACGCCTGCAAAGTGCCATCGCCGCCCTGATGGAATACGAGACCACCGGCCGTGCTGAGTGCACCGCCGTTACTCTTGTACCCAGAGGTTTCGAAAGAAGGCAGTTCTTTGCTCCAAACCGGCTTGTCGGTGCCGCTGTCAACTGCGGCGACGACAACCGTAGCCGCTGGGTAGTTCGGGACGCGATCGCCGTTGACGTTCGTGATCCAGACATAAGGGTCGTCGGCAGTACCTTGCCAGAGTAGTGAATTCGTTCCTTGAGCATAAAAATAGCCAGTCTGAGGACTGTACGTCATAGGAGCAACCCGCACGCTGGCCCATTGAGCGAGGCGGTTGGGGACATCGCCGGATGGCGGATCGAACATACATCCGAGGATGAATCCCGTGGGAATCCTGTTGCTCCAGCTTTCGCACGGTGAGAGGATGGACTCTGCGCCCCGCGGAAAAGGCTGCGTCGCTGAGGTGAAGACGGCCGGATTTTGTGGAACTGGGTGCTCTTCGAGAGCGGTCAACGGCTTCCCGGTCGCGCGGTCGAATAGGAAAAGAAAACCGTCGCCGCGCATCACGGCCACACCGCGGCGCGACCGGCCGCCGATGTGCCTATCAAACAACACTGGCGATACGGACAGATCAGCTTCCCAAAGATCGTGATGCACGAGCTGTCGATACCAGCGAAGCTCTCCGGTTTTCATTTCCAACGCAACCAGCGACACGCTGTACAGATTATTTCCGGGCCGAAGCTTGCCGGCAGATGGCGGCCCGGCATTGCCAGTAACGAAGTAAACCAGGCCGAGAGACCGGTCTGCGGCCGGCGCAACCCAGGGGTGAGCACCTCCTGAGCGCCAAATATTGCTCTCCTTCGGCCAGGTCTCCTGTCCATGACCACCCGGCCTCGCGACCATGGAGGTTCGCCACAGGACCCGACCCGATGCAGCATCGAGTGCAATAGCATGGCCTTCCGTGACGTCCAACCCAAGACCCAGATACAGAACTCCATCGACATAGAGAGGTGGGCACATGATCCGCTTCCCGATCGCCAGCGGCTCCTCATTAATGAGCTTGTCCCAAACAACCTTTCCACTCTTCTCTTGCAGCGCTACTACATGACCATTCGTCAGGCCGGCGAAAACCATCCCCTCACCCAGGCCGAGTCCCCACGACAGTGAATTGGCCACCTCCGACGTCTGCAATACCGAACCCTGAGCAGAAATGGTGGCATTTACGTCCAGCGGTTTGCGCGCCCCTGACTGATGCTGCCACACGAGCTTTCCGCTGCGCGCGTCGAGCGCGTAGATTCGCGGACCTGCACCCAAGAACATCAGCCCTTGATGCACGAGAGGTGTCATGCGAGATGTTGCACCGTCCGCAAAGGGCCCTGAGACCCATATCGCACCCAGGTTCGCGACAGTTTTCGGATTGACCTGATCGAGCGGGACGTAGCGTTGATTGGAAAGATCACCGTTGACCGACAACCACTCGTGGTTCTGCCTGTGCTGCGGTACGGCTGCGGTGATCGCTGACGCTAGTGCCAGGGCCACGCACGGTACAGTGAATGTCATTCGCAGAGGCCCCCGCCGCACCGCGGCACCGATCGCGCCCAGATAATCGGCGGCTTGCACGCTGCAGGACCTTCACCCCCCGTCATTTCCGTCAAATGTTGCCGGAGCGGCAACACGATAGACATCCTGAAACCGCGAAATTCTTCGCACTGGATCCTTTCCATCCCATCCTACCGAGGCGTGATACATCGCGGAGAACAGAGCTTCCACAGTTTCATTGGTCTCCATGAGCTCGAGGAATGTCGGAAATTTTCCTTTCGTGTCGAGATACACAGTCCGAACTGGAATATCATTCTCAGCGTACACTGCCACCTCATGCCCCATCATCTGAAATTTTTTGAGTTGAGCGTCGAAGTCTCTGACCGCGATTCCCTGATGGTGCAGCCCGTAGCCTCGCGTACCGATGACTTCCGTAAACACCGACGGCACGTCGTTATGCTGCTGTATCAATTCAATTTGTAAGTGTCCTGCGTACCCATTGGACAAGCTTGCATCTATTTGTGTATTTAGGCCACGATACTTCACGTTGCTGATCCTAACACGCTCCATCAAGAACCAGGGCCCAGCGTTCACGTGTTTTGTAAAGCTATCCATCGCAGCGTGGATGTCCTCCACGACAAAGGCGAGTTGACAGTATCCATTTACGGGCTGACCAAAGTTGAAAAGGGTCATGAGGTCTATTTCTCCGACTCTCCACCGACACATTGAGACACATGCGGTACGACCGTCCCGGTCGCAGATGAATCCACGGCTACTCGCAGCGTAGAACGTAACCCGGTGCCGGTGGTAGTTGCGGAAGTGCACCACTGTGTTGCGGGCGAGGCTTAACGTCCTGGCAGCGTCTTCTCCAGGAATGCGGTGAGCACATTGCGCGTCACTACTGAGACCGGATTATCGCCCTGGTTTACGTTGAGGCTACCTGACCAAGACACCGACCCGACAGAGAATACTGCGCCACCCTTGGCAGTCTCGACGAGCGTCATGTCCGCGCGAGCGTAAGGCGGTGCTCCGGCCGGTGGCTTGCCCGAGAGGGTCACACCTGGAATAAAGACTTGATATCCCAGCTCGTCACAATCGGCGCTCGCGAGCACGACGGTGGATTGCGGCGATCCCAGCGAAGTGTCGCAACGGTCGATCTCGAAACCGGCGGCATCACCCATCACAACGCCACCTCCGCCGATTGGTTGGTCCTCGGTCAGACCTCTAAATATCCAGGCAAAACGAGGATCCTTCGATAACGCGGTTCTGGTGAATGATTTGGCGGATGTCAGACCCGCCGCTGTTGCACCCACGCCAAACAGAGCACGCGGCACACGGCCTCGTAGCTCCCAAACACCGCCAAGCTCCCCTGTTGTGGAGTGGTAGCATTCCCCCGGACGCGAAGACCACGGCGCCTCATTAGTTAAGCCCCTGCGTATTTCGATGAGATGGCGCCGCGGCTCCTTATATGAGGTGATCCAGAAGAAGCCGTTGCCCCCCAAATTCATCAGCCTTCCACCACCGCCGATATAGTCCTGGAGTGCATCCAAAATCCGCTCCGTAACATATTCCGGATGGCTGCTTGTAATGACGACATCATATTTAGCTAGGGCAGCCGCACCCTCGCTGTCGATGTCTTCATCGGTCAGAATGTCCGTTCGGACTCCGTTGCGCTCGAACCACTCGATGAAAAAGAGGTCTGCAGGCAGGTGCCGCGGATACGGAAACACGCTCGCGAGGTAATCTGGCCTCAGGCTGGGTATGGGCCGCAGTCGGCTCGAGTAGCAAAATCCGCTACCATCGGTATGGCGGTCATAAGACGAGAAGCTGACTTCCGGGTGCTTACCCAACCAGCGGTCCCAGGGTGTGATCTTGAGGCCGTCTGGAAAAAGGTACTTTGGTACGGTGGCCGGATCCGCCGCTCTCTCGTTCGCATAGGCAAGGTAGGTTATCGTCGGTACGACAAATGCTACTTTCGCGGTTGGTTTGTGGCGAGGAGGACGGACGATGAAAGGGATCAGATCTTCGCGAGCTTCGAGCGTCGTCAGCTTGATCGCATAGATGCCGCTGGGCAGGCCATTCGGAATTTGGAGCTCAAAGTCGCTTTCCCAACCGGCGTCCTCGAGATCGTCACCGTGGAAATGAATCGCCCCGTAGTCATCTGGATGCACGCTTGGATCCTGAGACTTGGCCCGCCATCGGTGACCGGTCATCGCGCGTGTCGGCGCATTGATCGCAAGACCATGAAGCGCCGACGGCCCAACGTCTGTGACGCGGTCCCCTTCCATGCCATGTTGAAATCTCCAAGCCGCAACCAGTCCGTTAGTCGGAACTGACGCATCATCATCGCAACTGACAATCTTTGCGAGTTCGAGATTGCTCAATGCCCGGTTGTAGATGGTTGGCGCTTCGAGCTTACCCTCGAAATGCGCCGTCCCCCAAGTGGGGGACCCGCTTGGCGCCCCAACGTCAGCAGCAATGCACAACGTCGCCCTATGCTGAGCCAGTGCCCCTGGTTTTGTGGCGCAGGTCACCGTTCCCGCTTCCGGGGCGTATAGTCCAATCTCGCACAGATATAGTGTGAGACAGCCCGTATCAGCCTCGTACGCGCCACATACGAAGGTCCAGGCGCGTTCGCTCATCTGTCGCGTTGACTCCAACTCACAGCGTCCGTGCAGGGTCTCGACCCGGAAGCGCATGAACCCCGATTCGTCAATAAAGAGCGCCCATGCACCACCACTGAGAAGGACTTGGTCAGCGCCGGCCTTTGGGCGGGTGGGCCATACCCAAGTGCAAATTGACAGACTCGTAAGTGGCCCAAAGGAATCTGCATCCTTTACGACTACGCAGGAACCCGCGCGCGCCATCTGGCACCTACCGCTATACTCGCCATCGATGGACGACGGGATGTATTTCTCAAGCTTCGGGCTCTTTCCAAAAAGCCGGACTAAGGCGGCGTGGTACGTCGCAGCTGACGTCGACACCATGAAGCGAATGGTCTCACCAGGGGCAACACTCCAAGCGTCCGAATAGCCGACCGGATCGCCCGGATGTTCATCGGTCACTGTATGTTCTCTCATTTCGTCTCCTCCATGCGATGCCCAAACAGCTCAAGAGATGTCTGGAACTTTCCCATCTTCTCCAGTGTAGCTCGCCACTCAACGGCCCCGCAACAAACACTCCCTTCCTATGAACGAGTGTTGGGCACTCCACTCAGATCACCAAACGACCGAAAGTCGCGCACTGGGTCTTGGCCGTTCCATTCAATTGACGCGTGATGGACCGCCGAGAATATTCGCTCCAAGGGCCCAGTGGCTTCTATTACTTCCACGAGAAACGGAAGGGCGCCCTTGGTATCGATATAGGCGTTCCGATTCGGTAGATCGGTCTCGGAGTAGAAAGCCACCTCATATCCAAACCCTTCGTACACCTTGAGTTGGGCGTCAAAATCCCTCACGGCAATAGCCTGATGGTGCAATCCATAGCCGCTCTTCGCGACGACCTCCGTAAAGATAGATGCCGTGTCGTCGGCCTGATGAATCAGTTCTATCATCATGTGACCAGTATTTCCGCACGCCAAGCTTCCACGGAACTCCATAGGGCTGCCGCGATATGACGCATTCTTGATCTGCACCTGCTCCATGAAAAACCACGGTCCTACGTGCAGTGTCTTCGTGAATTCACGCATGGCAGCATGGATGTTCTTCACGACGTAGGCCAATTGGCATACCCCACCAACAGGCTGACCAAATTTGAACGATGGCATGTCGGTCTCTCCAAAGGACAGTACGGGGCTAAAACATCCGCATCTGCAGTGGGAGCATGCCACCGACGGTAACGCTGCAGAGTTGCAGACGCGTAAACACAGTTGTCCATTAGCGAGCAGCGGGTGTAAACAGCCCCAAGTCCTCATAGGTTCGGTACGCGCACCACAGTGTTCTGAGTACTCTCTGCTGCGCACCTGAGCGATCAATGGCATGATTTCCATTCAGGAGAAAACGCGTGCATAGCCTTTCGGGAAAGAAGACTTTGGTTACGGGCGGCGGTTCTGGAATCGGACGTGCGACCGCGCTCCTGCTCGCCCGCGAAGGCGCAGACGTGATTGTGACCGGTCTTGATGCACAAGCGGGAAGCGAAACGATACGGCAAATCGTCGCCGCGGGTGGACTCGGGAGCTACTTTCAGGCCGATCTAGCGCGAGTTGACGATATCGAACGGCTCTTCGCTGATATCAAACGCCAGCACGGACGGCTGGACTGTGCCTTTAACAACGCAGGAATTGGCGGAATGCCCACGCCAATCCTCGATGCCTCAATCGAACTGTTCGAGCATATATTCGCCATAAATACACGATCTGTCTGGCTTTGCATGCAACACGAGCTTCGACTGATGCAAGGGCAGAGAGGAAGGAGCATCGTCAACAATTCCTCCGTTCACGGCACGCTTGGTATGAGCGGTCACTCCGCGTATGTGGCCAGCAAGCATGCGGTGATAGGGATGACGAAGGCTGTCGCATTGGAAATGGCATCCGCCGGATTCCGTGTCAATTGCTTATGCCCAGGGGCGACGCGGACATCCATGTTTGATCGCTGGGCCTCTGAAGTCGCCAACTCGTCTGAGATCATCAAGAGCGCCGTTCCGTTAGGCCGCCCGGCCGACGCTCAAGAAATCGCCGCAGCGGCGCTCTGGCTCCTGTCCGATGCCTCGAGTTATCTCACAGGGCAAACAATTATCGTGGACGGCGGATTCAGCGTCGCCTAGCGCCCCTCTTTCGTTTTACCAGCTTGGCTTCTGCGGATCCACTGCGCTGTAGCTGGCATTTCCTCGCCCACATAGATAAGCGTCTGGGTCGGATCCATGTAATCCGCTGCCGCTGCGACCGTGGGATCGATGACATCCGGATCGGCAGCGAACTTCGCGACATCATTCAAGGAGTCAAACCATAGCTCTCCGACGAGGTCAAATGACGTCATGCGCGATGATTCGACGGCCGGTGGCGCGACTACATTTTCAACGAAACGACCAACACAGTCACGAAAGGATCTCGATGTCACTAGTTGATCATCACGACGATCTCGCCAGCGCCTCAGAAACTCACGCTGATCAATGTCATTCCTTCTCTTGAGGAACAAAAACATTTTGACATGGCCATTAAATCCCGAACGCTCCATGACGAGTTGATCGTTGGTGGTCAAACCCCACGCACCGGCGACGTTGCCAAAGGCGAGCTCATCTGGGCGGATAATCTCGAAATAGCGCGGCTCCTCGAAAGCACGGCGGAAGTCAGCGATGCTCTCGTACCACACCTCAATGACCGAATCGGTATTGGCGGAAATCGGGAGCCCCTTTATCGGCTGCAGTTCAGTTGGATCTACGTACAGATGGTTCTGCATGTAGTCGCGAACGAGGTTGCGGAACTCAGGCACTCGATCCACAACCTCCAGATGAGTCGTGCTTTGATGTCTGACGAATTGCTCATGTGTCAAATCTGGCCGCCGTCCGATGACTCCGATAAATTTGATCATTTAAGCAACCCTCGCCAAGCCATGCAATAGATCAGTTCTTTGCACTGGGACGGCACGCCAGTCCGCTCAAGAGAGCCTAGCCTAGACCGGGGTCACGGGGCGCGCCATAAGCCGGAGCGCAACACAGCGTTGCCGCACTTGAAATCGCCTGAATGCAGGCATACGCCCGCTCGTAGGTCAGCAGGGCACTGCGGTGATTCCGTAATTCGCGTCTGTTCCATTCAGCCAGCTTTTGAGAGCACAGAAAGCGTGCGCGCGGGATTCGGCTAGCGATGCTCAACAACGACGCCTGGCGCGTTTCCGCACAAAAGGCGGGCAGGACTCATACATCCAAACAATTTCCGGGCGCCACGGTCTGCGGATCTTGCTCAACAGCAGACGGCATCGCCGTGGGTGATTGTACCCCCGTATTCTTGACCCGCTGGGCGGGTTCGTGTAGAAATTTGAGACGCTGATTTATCCAACCACGG
>Ga0163163_10002156_pt1 | contig 16647 bp, 16 predicted proteins | sample S65metaG_FD_119766 | JGI IMG/M metagenome (GOLD analysis project Ga0163163, IMG submission 119766) | Switchgrass rhizosphere microbial communities from Kellogg Biological Station, Michigan, USA - S6-5 metaG | ecosystem: Host-associated > Plants > Roots > Rhizosphere > Soil | place: USA... | reverse complement strand
GTCGAACCCGCGGCGGATCACCACTGCCACCGGCAGAATCCTTCGGAACAATGCCGGCGAGGCGGAGGTGGCGTATTTCGCCGCGCTGTTTCACGCGGGGAAGCTACGCGCGAACTTCTGGTTCGAGGAACTCGACAGGTTCGTGGCGTCGTCGATGCTGGCGCGGGCCGCCGGCCCGTACCGCGAGGGTCCGCTGTTCACCGCGCTGCGCGCGTTCGCCGCCTGCGGCCTGCGGGACACCCCGCAGGCAGTGGCGCTGGTGGAGGCCGCGTGGAGGGCCGAGCCACGCAGCCGTGAGGTCACCGACGTCTGCCTGCACGCCCTGGACGTCGCCGCGCCGTTCGACGGGCAGAGCGAACTGCTGCGCCGCTACGCGGCTGACGCCGTGGCGGCCAGCCCGCAGGCGCACCTGTGGTGGTACCGGCTCGCCCGCGCCCAGCGCCACTGCGGCGACTTCGACGCCGCATCGGCGTCGATCGAGACCGCGCTACGCCGGCTGCCCGCGCAGGGCGCCCGTGTTGCGCACTAGCACCTCCAGGAACGGTATCTGCGCGAACGCGACGAGATCATGACCATGGTCGCGGTGGCACGGCTGTGGATGGCGCCCGGCCGGCGACGGGCACCGAGGTGGGTGTTCCGCGCTACTGCTGGCACCGGTCGCCGTCGTGATAGCGGCGGGGATCGTCGTGGGCGCGACGAGCACCTCTGCTCTGGGGGAGGCGATCGGACGTGAGGCCCTGCTCGCCGCGGGCCTGATGCTGTCCGCCCTCGCCATTGTCACGGTCCTGCGAGGTCGATGGGGACACGCTGACATATGACGCCCGACAGGACGCCCGGCTGGGCGGGGGCCGAGCAGCGGGCGGTCGGCGCCATCGCCCGGCACTGGCCGGGTGGACCGGCCCTCGCGGACCCGGCCAGCTGGGATGTGGTCGCGGTGCGTGGCATCCTGGCGGTCGTCGTCCACTGCCTCTGCCTGCGCGGCGACGGCGACACCGGCTGGGGCCCGGGTGCTGTGGCACTGCGCGAGCCCAGACCGGGTACGCGAGCTCGCCTCGGCGCGGCTGCCCGCGACCGGCCAGGCCGCAGGTGGGGACAGTGGATCCAGTGCTGGGCCTGCCCGCTGTTCCCGCCGACGCCTGACCAACCCATCGCGTCGACACCGCCGACGCGGTCACGCACGTCAGAGCCTTGCCCTGAGGTGCGCGTTTTGGCCCTAGACCGACACGTCGCTCTGTGGTGATATGGCGTACTGCCACCCAGGGTGTACGATAGGCTTCCGCAGTGCCGGTCCCCACAGCAATCGACCTGTATGCAGGTGCCGGCGGCGCCACCCAGGGCCTAAAAAACGCAGGGGTCCGGGTCCTAGCCGCTATCGAGATCGACCATGATGCCTGCGCGACTTATCGCCTCAACCATCCAGAGGTTTCACTTCTTGAAGCCGACATCCGTACCATCGAACCGACTGACCTCGTGTCAGCTAACAAACTGCACGAGGGCGAACTAACCATCCTCAAAGCGTGCCCGCCATGCCAGGGGTTCTCCTCTCTTCGGCGGAGGACACCAGACTCGACTAACGATGAACGTAATGATCTCGTCCATGCAGTCTCGCGTTTCGTGCGCACCATTAAGCCGCGTGCGGTACTAATCGAAAACGTTCCCGGATTGCAGCGCGACCGGCGCCTTGAAGATCTGGTCGAGGACCTGGCCGCCGCCGGGTACCATTCGCGGATCAACCTCCTAAATGCGGTTGACCTAGGAGTCCCACAACGCCGCCGCCGACTAGTACTCCTTGCGCTCCCTATCGGCTTCGAACTCCCAGAAGACCTCCGCAGCCTCATTCCGGCGCATCGTCGCAGGGCTCCGATGACCGCAGGCCAAGCTTTAACAGAGCTCCAGCACACCGCCCTACCCGATGACGCCTTGGATCGGTGGCGGAAAAGCAGCGATCGAGTCATCCAGAGAATAGCGGCGGTACCTATCGGCGGCACGCGGTTCGATCTACCGGATGAACTCGAACTCGATTGCCATCGCCGCACTGCCGGCACTGGGCAGGCGCCGCGTCATGTAGCCACTGCATCCTACGGTCGTGTCCGGCTCGACAGCCCAGCGCCGACGATGACGACCCGCTGCACCACGCCTGCCTGCGGCTCATTCATTCACCCGACGCTTCCGCGTGGGCTGAGTCTCCGTGAGGCTGCCACCTTCCAAACTTTTCCACCCGGATATCAGTTTTACGGCGGGCACGACTCCATAGAACGCCAAATCGGGAACGCTGTACCGGTCTGGATGGCTGAGGCGCTCGGCCACGCAACCATCGCCGCGCTGGACTCGATCGAAGGTTCATAGGTCAACTTACGGGGTGCGGGGTACGGGGAACATGGAAAGTGCAGGAAATCCGCTAGGCGAACAAGTCGGGGAAGTCTTCGTAGAGATCGACTACGCCATACTTCAGCACTTCTCAAGTCATCTATACTCCTCACCCAACAAAGCCATCGAGGAGCTAGTCACCAACGGGTACGACGCGCTAGCCTCAAAGGTCTGCGTATGGCTTCCAGGTGCGCACGCGCGGGACTGCCTTCTCGTGCTCGACAACGGTGTCTCCATGGACACCGCTGGGCTCAAGAGGCTATGGTGGATCGCAAGTAGTCCGAAATCCGAAGTAGTCGATCGCATCGCCGTCTCAGACGATGGCCTCATCCGACGCAAGATGATCGGTAAATTCGGCATCGGGAAGCTCGCGAGCTATGCGGTTGGTGAACGTCTCAGTCACCTCTGCCGGCGTAACGACGAATACCTTCTCATAACTGTCGATTATGCCTTGGCTCCTCGACTTTCAGAGCGAAGCGACGCCTCAGAGCCCAAGGGGTTCAGCACCCCGATTCAACGCCTCACGCCAGAGGCAGCTCGGTCCTACGTCGCAAGCCTGTTCCGCGCCGAGCCAGCAGACCTCGATCAGCTATTTTCGCCGCGTGCTTGGACTCTGGCAATCGTAGGTGCTCTAAAGCCAGACATCACGGTAACAGAAGGCCGACTCTCGTGGGTGCTGGGCAATGGTCTTCCCATCCGCCCCGACTTCCACGTGTCGGTCAACGGAACGCGGGTAGCTCCGAAGTTCGAGAAAGGCCAATGGGCCGACCTTTCTTTTGCCGACGACATCCTCAAGGACAGCTTGGACGCGCAATGGACCCGCGGCGAGCGCCGCATGAAGGTTAGTGGTCGTCCGGAACCGGGCGTCGACCCGATCCTCGCACCACAAATTCCCGGCGACGATGCTGAGACAACCGCAACCCGGCGGGCCCGGTCACACTATGTTTCCCTACCGGAGTTGGGCCGTGTCAGCGTCCGAATGCGCCTATTTAACGCCAGCCTTCACAAAGGTCGCGCCGCCGCCGAGCACGGAAGAAGCGAAGGATTCTTTGTATTCGTCCGCGACCGGCTGATAAACGCCGACAACCCCAAGTTTCTTCTCGGCGACCCCTCCTACGGCGCCTTCAACCGAATGCAGATCACCATATGGTGCGACGGCCTCGATGAAGAACTCCTCGCCGACCGCGAGCGGATCCAGACGACAAGTGCGCGGACCGACGAATTCGAAGTGCTCCAACATTCGCTTTACCTTATTGCCCGAAGCCTGATCACCGCGAACGACAATAAGGATGATGAGGACGACGAAACCGAGACCTCTTCCGACATTCCAACGGAGTCCGACGAGTTCTATCGCTTCCCTCTTTCCGCCTTGTGGTCACGCGAGGATTCTCCAGCCTCACCACCCGTAGATCTTGAAAAGGTCACGATCGACAGCGCCCATCAAGGGGAGCACGCAAGCGCTGCGAATATCAAGGCGGCCGACAGAAAAATTAGCGTAAATCTTGATCACCCACTGATCTCGTCCGTCGTTTCAAAGTTCGAGAATTTTCCGATCAAGGCTCAGCAGGCTGCGCGCCACATCGTCGAGCTGATCATGGTGTCCGATCTTCTTCTGAAGGGCCACATGATCGACATCGGCATAGAAGAGGAAGTGGCCGACGGAATCTATAGATGGCGAGACGCTCAGCTACGAGACCTGGCCGTTCGCTATCGAGCTACCCCAAATCAAGTGGTCAAAGAAGTCATCGATGCGAGCTACCCCGGAGGTAAGCGTTTCGAGTTAGCTCTGGCAGATCTATTCACTCTGATGGGTTTTATCCCGTCGCGTCATGGGCTATCGGGACAAGAGGATGTGACTGTTGTCGCGCCCGTAGGTTCTGAGCACTTCACCTTCACAGTCGAGGCTAAGGGCAGCCGTGGAAAAGTTGGAAACAATACTGCCGCGATCGACGGAGCTGCCGCTCATGCGCGGGCCGTTGGAGCCTCGTTTTCGATCGTTGTCGCCCGTGAATTTGTGGGCTTTGATAAGACGAGCGGCGACGGCGCGGCCATCCTAAATCAGTGCCGTACCGTGACTCCTCCCGTCGCAATCGCGACTACAGAAACTATCATCGAACTGTACTCCGCGGTCCAACAAAATCACTATTCTCTTTCGAGTCTCATTCCCATTCTGAAGGAGATCGAGCCACCTGCGGAGAAACTGAAAACTGTGCTGGCGATCAAAGATCCTCTCGATCAGTTCGACTTTCGCCGCCTTCTCGATACGCTTTGGGAGCTTCAGCAGGGATCCGCGCAGGGTGATTATGTTGGACTTCTTCAACTTAAGCAATCATATCTGCCATGGAAAGAGATGAAGCCGGCGATCTTCGAAACTATAGTTCGCGGTATGGTGGCGCTCTCGAAAGGGTTGCTTGTCTACAAGCCGGGAAACTATCATGGAGTGAATCTGCGTCAACATCCGGACATCGTGGCGGACGCAATCATCTCGGCGCTTCGAATTTAGGCCTGGTTGCCGGACAAGGCTGTTAATCCGGCCTGAGGAGCTGGACGATGTCGAACGTGGCGCACGTCGCCATCGACAGAGCGGATGTCGCGCATCGTCTTCGACGCAGTTGTTGTCCTAGCGGTTCCGCTGCGGCGCGGCATCGGCACTCTGCCAGCAGTAGGCGGGCGCCTCGGCCGGTAGCGGTACCGCTACCCGGCCCGCTACTCCCGAGCAGGCGCCCGAGCAGCACAGATTTCTACCGGTAGCGGGTAGCGCCAGCCCGCTCCAGACGCGCCGAACCGCCCCTGGCGTGGGCCGGTGCCCGGTCTCGGCGCTACCCGCTACTCCTGCTCGCCCAGGACGGCGCAGAACCGCGCCCTGCCGTACGCTGCGCCCCGACACCAAACCGCCGACCTGAGCGTGCCTACGGCGACGCTGGGGCCTCCACAGCGGGCCGCTGCCCGCTCCGTCGCGAGCCGGATCAGGCCGGCTGGCCGGCGTCCCGCGACCTTCATGACAACGCAGGCGGCCCCCGACCTGTTGGGTCGGGGGCCGCCTGCGTGGACGTCCGTCGGTGCCGGCTACGTGGTCGGGGCGGCGGTCACCAGGTGGGTGCGGGTGCCGGCGCGGCGCTGGATGCGGAACCCGAGGACGCCCAGCAGGGAGGCGAGGCCGTAGCCCATGACGTCGGGCAGCGTCGCGGTGGTGGCCTCACTGTGGGTGCCGAGGGCGGGCAGGTGGGGGTGGGTGACCCAGCCGATCGCGACCCCGGCCGGGGTCGCGCGGCGGGCCGGGACGACGAGCGCCGCCGTGCGGCTCGCCGCCGCCGGTCTCCGCGAGCGGTACCCCGGCGGCGACCAGTGCCCCGGCGACCTGGAGCGTGAGCATCGCGATGTCGTCGCGTAGGGCGCGGACCGGGCCACCGTCGTCGTCGCGTAGCCGGTCGAGATGGGCGGACAGGTGGCGTTCCCAGGCCAGTTGGTCGGGGGCCGGGCGGACCGCGACGGTGCGGTCAGGCTGCGCCGCGCCGTAGACGGCACGTGCGTCCGGGTCGTCGGCGCCGGCCTGGGTGGCGTCGTGCCGGTGGGCTCACGGACCGGCCACGATCGTGCCGTAGACGGTCGTCCACCACGCGGGCATGGGCGCCCGGTCGTGGCGCGTGCGGGCAGTACGTAGAAGGTCCGCCGGAATCTCGGCGTCCGGCTCGGCGACATCGGGGGTCCAGCCGGCGGCCGGGTGGTCGGTCGCCTCCTGTCTGGCGTTCCCTGTGCCGGGAGGCCGCGGCTTTGGTGGGGAGGTTGGCCGGGACCTATCACGAGGTTCTGGTGGTCGCGGTGGACACGCCGTTTCTCGGCCTGCCTGATGCACTCGCTTGCCGGTCAGAAGGGTGGCCGCCGGGGCGCGGTGCGCGCCGTGCGATCTCGCGTCCGCTGCCGGGCCGCCGGCGACGTGGCGATGGCTGACCCGAACGTAGGACAGCCCGTCGAGCGCACGCTGGCAGGGGCTGACCCGGGGGATCGCCCGCGCGCGTGCCGAACCGGCGGTCGAGCTGGGTACCGGTGGTCCATCCGTCAGCGCCGCTGGCGGCTCCGGCCTCGTAAGCCCGTCGCGCCCTGTGGCGTTGACATCGCGGATTATCGCTGCCCGGCATCCGGTATCCGGCGCTATTCTCGGCGAGGTGACAGTCGCGGCGCGCGCGTTGATCTTGGATTTCTTCGGTGTGTTGACCAGCAACATGGTCGAGGTCATTGGGTACTTCGAGGATCGGGAGAAGCTGGCCAGGGGCACCTTCCTGCGGGCGTGGGCGGACCCTGCGGGGAAGGCCCTGTTCGCTGCTTTGGAGCTCGGGCAGATCAGCCAGCAGGAGTGGAACGTCGGGTTCGCCGAGCTGATCGGTGTAGGGCCTGACGATCTGATGGCGCGGTACCTCGCCGACGCCTATCCCGCTTACCAGGTCCTCAAGGTCGCCAAGCAGGCCCGTGCCGCCGGGATCAGGACTGCTGTCCTGTCCAACTCGCTGGGGCGGACCCCTTTCGATCCCTACGCCGGGTGGGGCCTGCGCGCCAACTTCGACGAGGTGGTGTTCTCCACCGATCTCAAGATCCGCAAACCGGACCCTCGGATCTTCCAGATCACCGCCGACAAACTCGGGCTGACGCCGCAGGAGTGCGTGTTCGTTGACGACACCGAGGACAACCTGGTCGCCGCGGCGGGATTGGGCATGAGGGTGCTGTTGGGGTTGGACGAGGATGTGACTGTCAGTAAACTGCGGGCGATCTTCGGTCTACCCGCTTTGTAGGAAGTCTCGGACTGTCGGGCTAGCGGAGTGTGGTGCCAGTTTCCGGCGCAGCCCCGCCAGGGCCGAGTCCGACCGCGCGGAATCGACCGCGCTGAGGCAGCGCGCGGCGTGCTGGGCACAGGTGACGGCGGCGTCGAGGTCATGTGAGGCCAGGTGCGCTTCGGCGGCTCTCGCGAGGTAGATCGCGTGGCTGCGCGGGAACTGCTGGTCTCCGGGGTAGTCGGCGTCCGAGGCGGCGGTGAAGAAGCGCAAGGCGGCGGCCGGGTCGTGCAGTTCGAGCGCGGAGGACCCGGCGATCATCTCGATCTCCGCGAGGGTCACCCAGTACAGGACCGGCGGGTCGTCGTCGTGTGGACCGTGTTCGAGCAGGCCGCGGGCGTGGTGCAGGGCGCCGGTCACGGCCGCCCGGTCTCCGGTCTTTGACAGGGCGCGGGCCTTTCTAGCCGCGAGCATGGCCCGCATTCGCGGCGTGCTCTGGCCCGCGACGGACTCCTCGGCGAACGTCAGCAGGTTCACCGCGTCGCGCGGGTCGCCGACCGTGTAGTGCTGTACGGCCAGGAACGACATCGCGTACGCACCAGCGGTGACGTCCCCGGCTGTCGCCGACGCCCGCAACGCGGTCCCGAAGTATCGCTCAGCGGGCCCGTGACGGTCGGAGTCGAACAGGCTCCACGCCGTCTGCCGCGCCGCCTCGGCGGCCAGGGACAACGCGCGCGCCTCAGCACGCTCAGGGAGCCCTCCACCTTTGATCAACTGGGTCACGAGTGCCAGTTCGTTGCGGGCCAGGCGGGCCATGTGGCCGCTTCCGAGCTCGTCGTCCAGGTGCCGTAGATGCTCCAGCCGGTCGTCGATGTGGTCGAACAGCGCCGAGGTGCCGAACGGCGGCCTGCCGCGCAGCACCGCGGCCGTGGCCGCAGGCTGCTCGGACTGGCCGGTGACCGCGGAACGCCAGTGGCCGAGGAGCGCGGTCAGGGCCGCGCCCGACGTGATGACGAAGCTGCGACGGTCTACGCCACCTCCACGGCCATGATCATTTAGGATCTCAAGAGTCCCCTGTCTGTTCCACGGCGGCGCCGCCACCCGCGGACCGTCGACCATCTCGGCGAAGGCCGCGCCGGTTCCCAGGACCCGGTCGTAGGCCCTGGCGACGTCATAGGTGACGGCGCGGGTGCCGTTCTCGACCGCACGCAGGTGCGATCGGGAAAACCCGGCTTCGCGGGCGAAGCTGTCCCATTTCAGGCCGCTGTTCTGGCGGGCCTTGCGCATAGCGTCCCGGACGTCGGCGTCCACCGCCTGCTCCCTCAGCATCTGAATCAGCCGTGAGTCAGCCCGGTTCATTGTTCTCCGACGCGGGCCGATGTGTCCTTGAAGCGGCACAGATTGCCGACACAGGGCAGGGGGAAGGCAGTGTCCTTCAGCTCCGTTCCGAGGCCGCCGGGCATTTTCACCATCGGCAAGACCTTCGACTTCGAGGCGGGTCACCGGCTCGGCGGCCTGCCGCCCGAGCACAAGTGCTCCCATCAGCACGGGCACAGCTACCAGGTCGAGGTCGTCCTCACCGCTCCCGACCTGGCGGAGCCCGGTTTCGTCACGGACTTCGGCGCGTTGGCTCCCTTCAAGGAGTTCCTGGCCGCCGAGCTTGATCACCACAACCTTCACGAGGTCCTCCCCTTCGAGCCGACCTCGGAGCTGCTGGCCCAGTTCTTGGCGGGCTGGTTCATCCAGAACGTCGAGCCGACGATCCCCGGGCGCTTGGTCGCCGTACGTGTCCGCGAGACCAGGCGCAGCTGGGCCAGGTTCGAGGTGCAGGGGCAGTGACCACCCTGGGACTGGCCACCGTGGATCTCTCGGCGAGCGATACCACATCCTTGATCATCGCGGAGTGTTTCGGTGTCGAGACACCGACCTTCCAGGGCGAGGGCCCGAGCTGCGGGCATCCTGCCCTGTTCATCCGCCTGTCCCGGTGCAACCTGACCTGTGCGCGGTGCGACACGAAGTACACCTGGGACTGGTCGCAGTTCGACCCACGTAAGGAGTCGACGGCACGGCCGGTGGCGGATCTGGTGGCCTGGGCGGCGTCGTGCCCGGTCGAACTGGTCGTGATCACCGGAGGTGAGCCGCTGATCCAGCGGCGGGGCCTGGCGGCCCTCGTCCAGGGGCTGCTGGCCGCCGGTAAGCGGGTCGAGATCGAGACGAACGGCACCATCTCGCCCGACCCGGCCCTCTTGGTCGACGGGGTGCGGTTCAACGTCTCCCCGAAGATCGAGAGCTTCGGTATGGCGGAGAGCAGAAGCATCGTGCCCGGCGCGCTGGAGGCATTCGCGGCGACGGGAAACGCGGTGTTCAAGTTCGTCGCATCTTCAGTCCCGGACCTCGAAAGGATCGCCGAACTGGCTGCGGCTCACCGGCTCGCGCCGGTGTGGGTCATGCCGGAAGGCACCACGGCCGAAGCGATCATCGCGGCGACTCGGGTCCTGGCGGACGCGGTCGCGGCTCGGCGCTGGCATCTCACCACGCGGCTGCATGTGCTGGCGTTCGCCGACGCCCGAGGCCGCTGACCTAACGACCGCCCACTCCCTTCCTCTATCCCCTGGCCTCCGGAAGTGAGAAGGCCCTATGACGAGCACCTCCATCGCCCATCCGACCGCACCAAACGGCAGCGCCGTACCCGCGTTCTCCCCATCCGCTCCGCACATCGACACCGGCCGGGTCTCCGACCTGATCGCCCAGCTTCTGGTCGCACTCGGCGAGGACCCCGCCCGCGAGGGACTGCGAGGCACTCCGGAACGCGTCGCGTCCTGGTGGAACGCCTTCCTGTCCCCAGACAGCGCCGCGACCGCGACGTGCTTCACCGAGTCACACGTGGACGGCCAACTGGTCCTCGTGGGCGGCATGAGCGTGTGGTCGCTGTGCGAGCACCACCTACTGCCCATGAACCTTCAGGTCACCGCCGGATACGTGCCCGCGGGGCAGCTCCTCGGCCTGTCGAAATTCGGCCGCATCGCGCGGCGGCACGCCGGCCGTCTCCAGGTCCAGGAACGGTTCACCCGGCAGGTCGCCGATGAGCTCGCCAGCGTGATCGGCAGCGCCGACGTGGCCGTGGCCGTCCGCGGCACGCACCTGTGCATGAGCATGCGGGGTGTCCGGATGGAGACCGCCCGCACCCGTTCGCTGTGCGCCGGCGGCCGGTTCGCGAGCGACCTGGTGCTTTCCCAGCAGTTCCTCGCCCTCGCACACCTCGACGTCCATCCCGAATGAGAGCAGGTATCCCGTGGACACCGCGGCAAGCAGCCCTACCGCTCCGCTTCACGACGAGGCGGTGGTGGAGCGCGTCTTCGAACACCGCCGTATCTGGCGTCTGACGCCAGACGTTTTCACCTCTGCTGCCGCGTTGATCGCCGAGCAGGAGCCGGCACCCGACGTGGTGATCGGGATCGCGCGTGGTGGGGTTCCGCTGGCCAGGGCGCTCTCCGCGCATTACGGGGTGCCGGTCGTGAAGGTGACGGCCCGCCACAACCGCAGCGACGAGGTCTACCTTCCCGCGACCGGGCAGGTCGACCTGCCCGAACAGCCCGAGGAAGCCCTGGCGGCGCATCGCGGAGCCCGGCTTCTGCTTGTCGACGACATCTGCGGCACCGGCTCCACCTATCGCGCGGCGGTCAGCTGGCTGGAGGCGCATCTGGTTCCGGCTGCTGTGCGCACCGCGGCGCTCTGCCGCAGCGAGGCCGCAGCTTTCACACCGGACATCTGGGTCTGGGACACGCTCGACTGGGTCGTCTTCCCCTGGGACGAACCGACGCCGACGAGCGAGGACTTGATCGTGCCAGCCTCGCCGCGAGTCCACCCTTCGGACGGCCCAGCCGAAGCGGAAGCAGGCGGGAACGGCGACCGCGCGGGCGGACGAGCCGAAACCGGCCGTACCGCGCCGGGCTGAATCCGCCCCCGAACGCCCGTGACCGAATCCTGGCGCCCCATCTGGACGATCTCGCCTAGGAGAAGAAACGATGAACGCTGCGCACCTGACGGAGCAGTACGTGACCCGGCCGGGAACGCCGATGGTGGGGCCCTACAGCACCAACCAAATGGACGACTTCTACGCGGCGCTGAGCCGCGGTGAGGCCAAGCCGTCGGGTCTGATGAACCTGCTGCAGCACCTGATCGTCGCCGAGCGGTGCGCACCGGGCATCCGCGTGCTGGATGTGTGCTGCGGACGGGGCCTGGCGCTGCCGCTGCTGTTCCGCTACGCCCCGACAATCGCGGGGTATGTCGGGCTGGACATCAGCGCCCCCAATCTCGAGGAGGCCCGGCAGCGGATCGAGGCCCTGCGCGCGGCGTACGGCGACCTTTTCCCGGTGACGCTGGTGGAATGCGACGTCGCCCAACCTTGGCCTGATCAGACCTCCCAGGAGCAGGGTTTCGACGTCGCGCTCTACACCTCGGCGCTGGAGCATCTCCCGTTCGAACTCGGCGCGCAGAGCCTGCACCGCACCGCCGCGGCGCTGACACCAGGCGGCCTGCTCTTCCTGTCCACCCCGGCGGCCGTCGGGCCGCCACCTCGCCCGTTGCAGTACCGCGTCCACGTCTACGAGTGGTCCCGGGACGAAGTCGAGCAGATCGTCACAGAAGCGGGACTGATCATCGAGGACGTGATGGGCCTGCTGCCGCCCGCACCCGACGCAACGGTGGCCGCGCTCACCGACCGGTACGGACAAGCCGCGGCAGCCTGGTACCGCGATCTCGCCGACCACGTCCCCAGGGCGCTGCTGGACACGGTCTGCGCCGTCGCCGTTCCCGAGGTGGCCACGGAACTGCTCTACGTCTGCCGGCGGCCGGCATGAACGCCCAGGCGGCGACCGGCGGGTCTGCGCCATGGGTGAGCATCGAGGGGATCAACGGTGTCGGGAAGACCACCGCGGCCCGCTCGGTCGCCGAGGCGCTCGGGGCGCGGTGTCTGCTTCTGGACGAGCTCACCGACTCCGGCGACACGCTGACCGGGCGGGTGATCGCCGCGTTGAGCGCCGACGGCGACCCCTTTCTGCGCACGGGCAACCCGGTCGTCGAGACCCTCGCCCTGCTCGCGTTGGAGGTCCGCAAGGCCGAGCGCCTGGCCAGCCGGGACCTGGCCGGAGTCGGGATGATCCTGGAGGACCGTGGCGTGGACTCGGTCGCCGTGTGCCAGGCGGCGATCCTGTGCTCCCAGCACCCGCAGACATCGCCGGACGCGGTGGCCCGGCACGTGCTGTCGAGCGCTCGTCGGTGGGCGGTGTTGCCCGACGCGACCATCGTGCTCACCGGCGACCCCAGGGTGTGCGCACGGCGTTTCGCCGACCGGACCGGATGGACGCTGAGCCCGGCGGATGTGCACGTACTCGAACAGATCGACCTCCTGTACCGCGCGGCAGCCCTCCGCGACCCGGAACGGTTCACCCTTCTGGACACGGCCAACAGGTCGCCGCAGGAGACAGCAGCCGCTGTCCAGGAGGCCGTGACCACGCTGATGGATCGACAGGCCGCCCATGCCTCGTGACGTGACCCTGCTGTGGGCGCTGCGCTCCCCGTGCGCGTTCGCCTGCCCACACTGCTATTTCGGCACCATCGAGGCGCACAAGGACGCCCCGCCGACGCAGGCCGGTGTCCTCTCGCACCTGTCGCGCACCGACCTGCCGGCGCAGGCGCTGACGGCCTTCGCGCGGACGCTTTCGGCCTCGCCGGTCGAACGGGTGATCATCGCCGGTGGAGAACCACTGGACTGGCCAGCCACGCTGGAGGTGATCTCCCTGATCAAGGCCGGGGGTTGCCAGGTCGTCGTCGCGACGAACGGAGTTCCGCTCAACCGCCCAGATGTGGCCGAGCGCCTGGTCGCGCTCGGGGTCGACGGCGTGTCGGTGTCCCTCGACAGCGCGGACCCCGAGACCAACGACCAGATGCGGCCGTCGCGTTCGGGTCGTTTCGGCTACCACGACGTCCTTCAGGGCATCGGCGCCCTGCTCCAGGCGCGCGGCGACAGGCCCGCGCCCAGGGTCGGGATCTACACCGTGGTCACGCGATCACGCCCGCAGGAGGTCACGAACATGGCGCGGCTGGCGGCCGGCCTCGGGGTCGACTACTACGTGCCACAGCCGATCTCCCTCACCGCCGACCACCCGCTCTTCGACCAGATGTGCCACACCCCCACCGACGCCGCCGACGTCGGCGAGCACCTCGACGTCCTCTACCGCGACCCCGGCGGGCTGGCGCTACCAGACCCGTCCTATGTCCAGCGCTTCCTCGCCGCGATCTCCACCCATGAGGGCAGGCATGTGCCTGACTGCTTCGGCGGCGCACGCCTGTTCTTCATCCAGCCCGACGGGTCGGTCTGGGACTGCCCGTCCGACCGCCGGATCGCCGCCCAGGTCACGCACGCGCCCGAGCGGCGGCGCACCATCGAAGGCAGCGATGCGCGCACGCTGTTCGCCACGCGGCCGACGTGCACGGACTGCTCGCTGTTCAGCCGTGACTGTGTGAACATGTGGCCCCTCGTCCTGGACATGCCGCAGCTACTGAACCCGACGCCGGCGCGATGACGCTGCCGACGCTTCCCGGCGGGACACAGCCGCTCGCGGACCAGGCCGCCGCGGCTGTCGCGTCCATGCCCGACCCGAGCGGCGGGCCGCACGTCGAGCACCTGGAGCACCACCTGGCCGAGGTGTTCGGCGTACCGCACGCTGTCGCGGTGTCCTCCGGCACCGCGGCCCTGCTCACCGCGCTGTCGGCCTGCGGCATCGGCCCGGGAGACGAAGTCCTCGTCCCAGCGGCGTGCGTCGTCATGACCGTGGCACCCCTGGACGCCCTGGGCGTTGTACCGGTGTTCGTCGACAGCGACCCGGCCACCCTGGACCTGGACTACGACGACGCAACCCGCAAGATCACCCCGCGGACCCGGGCGATCCTCCCCGTATATATGTGGGGCCGAATGGGAGACCCCGTCGCCCTGACGGCGTTCGCGTCCACCCACGGGCTCGCCATCATCGAGGACGCCGCACAGGCGGCCGGGACCGCCCGGGACGGGCAGCGAGCCGGCACGGTCGGGGTCGGCTGCTTCAGCACGAAGGACGGCAAGATTCTCTGGAGCGGCGAGGGTGGCTTCCTCCTCACCGCCCAACCCCAGATCGCGGAGCACGCGATCGCGTTCCGCGGCCACTGGCAGCAGGCCCCCGCCGGCCAGGCCCCCCTGAGCCGCCTGGCCACCAACGCCCGCCTCGCGGCCCCCCTCGCCGCGATCGCCCTGGCAAACCTCCACCGATTCCCGGCGCTGCTCGCACTGCGCCGCGCACAGACGCGCCATCTGCTCGACGCCGTGGCGCAGGCACCCGGCCTGGCGGCCCTGCCACCAGCCGCCGACGAGGAGTGGAACGGCTACTCCCCGCTGCTACACCTCGACCTGCCCAACCCCCGCGGGTTCGCCGAACACCTCGCGCAGCGCGGAGTGCCGAACTCCACCGGCAGCTTCCGACTCGTCGCCTGCGACACCCGGCCCATGTTCACCAGCCGCGGCCGGCCGTGCCGTGGTGCCGCCGACATCCTCGACCACACCCTCGCGATCATCCTCACCGAACGCGACACCCAGACCACCCTTGACCGGTACGCCGCCGTCATCAACCAGGAGGCCGCCGCATGGGCCCCGTGACCGACGAGCGCGACCAGCAACCCCACCGCGGCGACCTTTCCGCGGGCGTCCCCGCCCTCGTCCCTGAACGGAACCCCCGAATGGCGATCACCTCGGTAGGCACGTCCTGTATCCGCGGCCCGCTCATCTCAGTCGACGGCGTCACGGGAGTCGGCAAGACGTATCTGACCAGCCGCGCCGTGCAAGCCCTCCACGACAAGCCGCTCATCCTGGAGGGGTTCTCCCAGCGGGAGGACGGGCGCCCGGGACTGGGCGAAGCCCTGCTCGGCGCGCTGCGCGGGGCCAGCGCTGGCGACCCGTTCCTGCGCGGGGGCACTCCCATGGCCGAGGCCCTGATCCTGCTGGCGATCAAACGGTACGACCTGGACGCGGTCGTCGGCGAGCTGTCGCGCGGGCGTGCCGTCATCGAGGGCCGCGGCGTCGACACCACGGCGGTCTGCCAGGCGCTGCTGCTACACCCCGACGACAGCGACGCCGCCCTGGACACGGCGATAGCCCTGCTGGAACTCGCGTCCGCCTACCGGCCGCTGCCCGATCTCACGATCCTGGTCACCGACGACGCCTCCGAAGCCATCAGCCGTGCGCAACAGCGTGACCAGCGCCTCTTCACCAGCGAACAGGCGACGTTCATACGTGCGGCAGCCGAACTCTACGAACGACTCGCCACCACCGATCCGGCCCGCTACCGGATCGTGGACCGGCGCAGCGTCGGCGAGCACGAGGCGACCGAGCTGATCCGGGCGTGGATCGGCTTGGGGACCGACCTGGGTTGCCTGCTCGAGCCGTGGCAGGGCATGCAGGCCCGGTGCATGTGCTGCGGCCAGCGCGCGGACCTGGCGCTTGCGTGAACGAGGCGGCTCCGGTGCTGTGAGCGGCGCTGGAGCACAGAGAGCTATGGGTCGGATCACGATCGGTATCGCCGGTACAGCCGGCCCTCGACCTGGTGGAGGCGCTGCCAGGCGGTCGGCAACTGCCACAAAAAGAGATCCTCGCCAGAGAATGCCGCCGGCGGCGGCACGAAGGCCGTCGCACCAGGGGAGCCCGATGCCCGTCCTCCACTCGACCAAGAACCTGGAGATCATCGAACGGCCCACGCCCACGAGAGCGGGCGTCGGAGTCTTCGAGTACACCGACCACTACACGGTGTTCCACTACGGCAGGATGCCGGACCCGGTCCCCGGAAAGGGCGAGGCGATCGCCCACATGGCCGCCTTCAACTTCGCCATGCTGGAAGCGGCCGGCGTGCGAACCCACTTCCGCCGGTTCATCGCCCCCAACCGGATCGAGTTCGACCTCGCCCGTGTGGCCGGCCCCGACACCGGGCCGCTCTCGCCGAACGCCGGACCTTACCTCGTCCCCGTGCAGGTCCTCATCCGCACCGAGCTCCCACGAGGAAGCTCGGTGCACCGCAGGCTCGCAGCAGGCACGCTGACACTGGCCGACCTCGGGCTCACCAGCCTTCCCGCGCACGACCAGCGGCTCGAACGCCCCCTCGTCGAGTACGCGACCATGCTGGAGGACGTCAACCGATACGTTTCCGCGTCCGAGGCCCAGTGCCTCGCCGAGCTCAGCGACGTGCAGTTCCAGACCATGCGGGACACTGCCCTGGCGGTCGACGAGCTGCTCACCGGCCACAGCGATCAGGTCGGGCTGAGGCACTGTGACGGCAAGGTCGAGTTTCTGGTGTCCAGCGATGGGCACCTCGTCGTCGCCGACAGCCCCGGCACCCCCGACGAATGCCGGCTGATGTTCGGCACCGTGCACTGCGGCAAGCAGATCCTGCGGGACTGGTACGTGGCGCACAGGCTCGAGATACCGGTCGACGCCTTG
>Ga0163163_10002155_pt1 | contig 16651 bp, 17 predicted proteins | sample S65metaG_FD_119766 | JGI IMG/M metagenome (GOLD analysis project Ga0163163, IMG submission 119766) | Switchgrass rhizosphere microbial communities from Kellogg Biological Station, Michigan, USA - S6-5 metaG | ecosystem: Host-associated > Plants > Roots > Rhizosphere > Soil | place: USA... | reverse complement strand
CACCGAGACGATGCGGCCGCCGCGCACGACGATGGTGCCCGACTCGATGACCTGCCCGGTGCCGACGATGATGCGGGCGTTGGTGATGGCGACGTCCTGCGCCGCGGCCACGCACGGCGCCGCGAACACGAGCGTAGCCACGAGGATCGGTGTAGTGAATCGCGTCACGGGCGCGAGCCTACCACAGGGCCGGAGGCGCTTTCAGTTGGCCCTGGGCGCTAGGACACCGTCGTGCCGCCGAAGAGCGCGAGCGCGACGATGATCGCCGTGGTCAGCAGCCAGCCCACGAGGCACACCGCCACGGCGCGCCAGGTGCTGGTGTAATCGAGCGCCTGCCGCACCGCCACGACCATGGCGAGCAGCATCCACACTCTCGAGAACACCAGTACCGGCATCATCAGACCGGGCACGAGCGACAGATAGGCAATGAGCCCCGGCGCCGCCGCGAAGCCGAGCGTGCGCAGCAGTTCACCCACGTCGCTGTGCGTTCTGGCGCCGGGCAGCAGGCGCGCGCCCACTTCGAAAGTGAGAAGCGCCCACGCCGCCCACCCCGTCAGCGCCACCGCCGACATGAGCGCCACATTGGCCAAGCCTCCCGAGGCGCGCAGGGCCACGCCTTCGCCGATGCTGGCGAGCAGCACGGTGAGCCCCGCGTGCAGGGTGGCCCGGCGATCGGCCTCGACGTCTTCGTAGGTTGCCGCATCGAGCGCGAGCGCGCCCGCCAGGCGGCGGACGTAGAGGGGCGGAAACGTGGTGATGGCCATGGGGATCCTCACTCCTGGTGGACGGTCAGCACGGGACAGTGTGCCGCCCGCACGACGGCCTGCGCGTGCGAGCCGAACACCGCCACGTCGAAGGCGTCGCGGTCGCGCACGCCCATGATGATCAGGTCGGCCTCGACTTCGGTGGCGAGCCGCAGAATCACCTCGTGTGCCCGGCCTGCGGCCACTTCGACGCGCACCGTGCAGAAGGCGCGCGCGGCGTCGGGGACGAGCGCCTCGAGCCGCTCGCGGGCGTCACGCATCACGGTGGCGCGTGCCGTCTCGAGGTCGTAGGCCAGGTCCTCGGCGCCCACATGCACCGTGGGCATCTCCACGGCGTGCAGCAGCGTCAACTGCGCGTCCGACTCCTGGGCCAGGTCGAACGCGTACCGCAGCGCCCGATACGAGTCGGCCTCGAAGTCCACGGCACAAACGATGCGCGTGAATGGCACCCCCGATGCCGGCACATCGGGCGCGTGAGCCGGCACGATCAGCACCGGCGTCGTGGCGTGGCGCAGCACGTTTTCCGCGGTGGAGCCGAGCACGAGGCGCTTTACGCCGGTGAGGCCGTGGCTCCCGAGCACGAGCAGGTCCGCCGGGAGGGCGGCCGCCTCGCGCAGGATCTCCTCGCGCACGTTCACCCCCTCGCAGACGTGAACGGCAGGCGTGCCCGCATCGGGCGTGTGCGTCACGAACTCCGCCACCCGGCGGCTCAGCGCCTCACGGTCCACATCCGCCAGCGCCAGCGGCGGCGCATAGATCGCGCCGCCGAGGGAGGCCGCGGCGGTATCGACGACGGGTGCCTGACGGAACACGTGCACGACGGTGACCCGCGCTTGGTACCAGCGTGCAAGTGCCGAGGCATATCGCAGCGCCGTCCGCGAGCAGGGAGAGAGATCGACTGGGCAGAGGATCCGGTCGATGGCAACCATGGCCACCTCCACCCTCGTTCAGAGGCAAGCCGCGTGCCGCGCGTTTGGCCGCTCCGGCGACGTGGATTCGTCTTCCGAGCGCGATTTGTTCCGATCCATGGCGGGAAATTCCCCGGTTGAGCCGGATGCTGGCTCGACCGCCACTTCCGTAGAATCTTCAACATGCTCGCTCGCTCCCCCCTCATGAACGGCGACGTTGAGCTGGCCCTCGCGCCGGCGGACACCTTCGAGCGGCTCGCGCGGGAACGCACGCATGGCCAGCTGACCGCGCTGACCGGACGGCTGCTCCTGGTGCTCACCGTGATGGGCACGAGCGTGGCGATCTCTGCTACCGGCCGCGTGTCGTTCGAGCTGGTCATCTCGATCGCGGCGTGGTGGAGTTTCACGCTGATGGTGCAGACCGTGGCCGCCGCGGTGGTGATTGTGCCGGCCCGCGCGCGCACCGTGACGAGGCTGCGCGCATTCGAGCTCTGGTTTCGGGCACACGTGCCCTGGTCGCTCTGGTTCCTGCTGCCACCGCTCTACTACGTCGTCGTCGGACGCCGTCTCACCGACAACGTGGTCATGGCGGCAGCCCTCATCCCGATGGCGTGGACCGCCCTGCTGATGCGCGCCTTCGCAGACCGCGTGCTTCGATCGCCGCGCGCGGAGATCGTCACCGTGGTGCATCAGACCGTCCTGTGGGGTCTGACGCTCTGCTACATCGCTTTCGCCGTTGGCGGCTGGGGTCGCGTGCTCGACCAGGTGGGATTGTGACCCGGTGGCGATGGGCGGCCGCCGGTCTGGTGGCGGCGGGTTTCGCAGCGGGCGGCCTGGCGCCCCGTCCCCCGCTGCGCGAGCCGATCCGCGCCGGCAACTACTGGATTCTGGCCGTCGACTTTCACGTGCACGGCTTTCCAGGCGACGGCGCGCTGCCGCCCTGGCTCCTCGGGGACGAAGTGGCGCGCGCCGGGCTCGACGCGTTCGTGCTGACCAACCACAACCGCGTCTCGACCGCCCGCTTCGCGCGTCGGCATGCCGCAGGCACGCCCGGACCGATCATCATCGTCGGGCAGGAGATCACCGCTCGAGGTTTTCACATCGCCGCCGCGGGCCTCGAGGAGCGCGTGGACTGGACGCACGGCGCTGCCGCGGCCATCCGCGCCGTGCACGCCCAGGGCGGCGTGGCCATTGCCGCGCACCCGAGCCGCGATTACTGGTCGGGCTATGACGACGGCGCCGTGGCGCTGCTCGACGGCTACGAACGGGCACATCCCAGCATGCAGCTTCCCGAGGACGGAGCCGATTTCGCGGCGTTTGCCGCGCGCGCCGCAGCGCTGCATCCACACATCGCGACGATCGGATCGTCCGACTATCACACCGCACAGTCGCCGGGCATCTGCCGCACGCTGGTGCTGGCGCGTGAGCGTAGCGCCGCGGGCGTGATTGCCGCGGTCCGCGACGGGCGGACGGTGGCCATGGATATGGACGGCCACCTCTACGGCAAACCCGACGCGGTTCATCTGGTGCAGGCAGCCCGGCTTCCGCCACCCGCGCGCCGGCCATTCACAGCCGGATCGCGAACCTCGGTCGCGATGGCGCTGGTGGGCCTGCTGCTGCTCGCGCTCCTCTAGCCGCTGGCGTCGCCGCCCGGCTCGAACCGGTAGCCGATGTCGCGCACGGTCTGGATGTAGAGCGGCTCGCGAGGATTCGGCTCGACCTTGGCGCGCAACGTCGTCACGCACCGGTCGATACTGCGCGGGGTGACGAACACCGACGTGCCCCAGACGGCGTCGAGAATCAGGTCGCGCGGCAGCGCCCGTCCCGGGTGGCTGGCAAAGAACGCCAGCAGCGCGTACTCCTTGGCCGTGACCGCCACGTCGCGCCCCTGCCGCCGCACGCGCCGCGCCACCAGGTCGATCTCGCAGTCGCCGAACTGACAGACTGGCGCCGCCGCGCGCCGGCGCCGCAGCAGCGCCCGCACGCGCGCCAGCAGTTCGGCGGGCCGGAACGGCTTGGTGAGGTAGTCGTCGGCGCCGACGTTGAGGCCGAGCACCACGTCTTCTTCCTGCCCCTTGGCCGTCAGCATCAGGACCGGCACGTCGAGGCCATGACGCCGCACCGCGCGGCAGATCTCGTAGCCGTTGACGCCGGGCAGCATGAGGTCCAGCAGCACCACGTCGGCGTTCGCGGCCAGCGCGGCGTCGAGGCCGGTTTGTCCGTCGGTCGCCACCTGCACGTCGAGTCCGTGAGCGGCGAGCAGGTCCGACACCCCGCGCACCAGTGCCGGTTCATCTTCGATGAGCAGGACGCGCGGACGGCTCATGCCGCGGCTCCGGGCGGCAGGCACGGCAGGCGCAGCGCAAACGTGCTGCCGGCCCCGGGCGCGCTTTGCACCGACACGGTGCCGCCGTGCGCGCGCGCAATCGCGTCGACGATGCTCAGGCCCAGCCCCACGCCGGTCGCGTTGCCGGCCAGGCGCGTATCCACGCGGTGGAAGCGGCGGAAGATCCGCCCCTGCTCCCGGCGCGGGATCCCAATCCCGTTGTCTGCCACTTCGAACCGGACGTGACCGGGACCGTCGGCCCGCGCCCGAACGACGATGCGCTTCTCCGTCGAAGTGTATTTCAGGGCATTGTCGATCAGGTTCACGAGGGCGCCGCGCAGGGCATCGGGATCGGCGACGAGCGGCGGCAGATCGCCAGCCACGTCCACCCGGAGCGTCCCGGCATCGGTCACGTGCGCGCCGACGCTGTCGATCGCGGCGCCAATCACCGCTGCGGGATCGACGGGGCCGAACGTCAGGCGGACCGCGCCTCGATCGGCGCGCGCAAAGGTCAGGAAGTTCTCGACCACTCGGCTCAGCCGGGTGTTCTCGGCCGCAATGAGCTGCAGGTACTCGCGCGTCTTGATCGGGTCGGGGTTTGCGTCGGCCAACAGGCCATCGACGAGGACCGCCGTGGAGGCCAGCGGCGTGCGCAGTTCGTGCGATGCCGCGGCCACGAGATCGGTCTTCAGCCGCGCCAGACCCAGATGACGGCGGATGGCGGCGCCGACGCCCACGCCCGCCAGCGCGATCAACACGATGCCGGCCACCGCCGCGGCAATGTAGATGGTGCGCCGCCGGGCGGCGTCGGCCGCGCGCGCGTCACCGTCGAGCGGCACGTACGTCAGCTGCCACCCTGGCAGCCACGGGCCGGCGGCAATCGCCTCGCCGTCGGCCGGCTCGCCCGGTGGAATGGCGATGAACGCCACCCCCCCGGTCTCCACCTGATGAAGGAAGTCGTGCATCATCTCCTCGAGCCGTCCGGTGCGATAGAGCGCCACGACGCTGCCGGCATCCGGCGAAAGCGCCCACACGCCGGCGATCGAGGTTTCGCGGAGGCTGCCCGGCAGCGGCGACGGATGCTCGGCATCCACCAGGTCGATGGACAGCCGCAGCGCGGCCTGCGTCGGCAGGAACACGTTGCGGTCGCGCGCTCGCAGTTCATCCATCTGCTGCAGCCGGCGGCGGGCGTCCCGGTCGGGAAACACGACGTTGCCGGCCGCATCGAGAACCACGAGCCCTTCGGCCAGACCGTCGGTAACCAGCTGTTCGAAACGCCGGGCGGGGGCGCCGGCTCCAGCGAGCCGCGCCGCGTGAGCCCGCCACAGCGGATCCAGCCGGGCGCGCACCAGGCGCAGCTGCCCGCGATAGGCCTCCCGCACCCGCTGCCGCGCCGACTCGCTTTCGGCCGTCACCGCGGCGTTCATGAACCACAGGACGAACGCGGCGGGCACCAGCGTCAGCAGCACGAGGAGGGCGAAGAGCCGCGAGGTCACGCGGCTCGGAAGTGTGGCAGCCTCGAGCCGGCGATTCAAATCACGGCGCTCGCCTCGAGGGTAACAAAGCGGTAACCTTCGCCCGGCACCCTCGCCGCGCATGTCGATCGACCCCTTCCTCGTCTGGCTCGAGTCCACTGCCCTCAGCGAATGGGTGGTGGGCTCCCCGTCGCTGCTGGCCTTCCCCGGCATCCTGGCGCTGCACGCCATCGGGATGGGGCTGGCGGCGGGGCTGGCGGCGGTGCTGGACCTGCGGATCCTGGGGGTGGCGCCCGGCGTGCCGCTCGTCGAATTCCGGCGGTTCCAACCGGTCTTGTGGGGCGGGTTCTGGTTGAACGCCGTGTCCGGGGTACTGCTGCTCGTCGGCTACCCCACCAAGGCGCTGACCAATCCGGTGTTCTATCTGAAGCTGGTGCTCATCGCGGCGGCGATGGCGCTTTTCGTACGCATCGACCGGTTGATTCGATCGAGCGATGCCTCGGCGCCAGCCACCGCGCGGTCGCTGCGCCGCCTGGCCATCACCTCGCTCGTGTGCTGGGGCGGCGCTATCACGGCGGGTCGGCTCCTCGCCTACACCTACCACCGGCTGCGCGCCTGATGCTGCACGCGGCGCAGATCTGGCTCGTTCACGCCATCGAACGGCATTCGCCGGTGGCCACGCTGATGCGAACCCACTGGGCATGGCCCATCGCCGAGAGCCTGCACTTCCTCGGTCTCAGTCTGCTCGTCGGCGCCATCGGCAGCTTCGACCTGCGGCTGCTGGGCGTGGCCCGCCGCGTGCCGATCGCGGCCATGCACCGGCTCGTGCCGTGGGGGATTCTCGGGTTCGCGATCAACGCGTCGACCGGCCTGCTCTTCCTGCTGACGGAGCCGGATCAATACCTCTACAACCCATCGTTCCATTTCAAGCTGCTGGCGCTCGGCATTGCCGGCGTGAACGCGGGCCTCTTCTACGCCACGTCGTACCGGCAGGTCTTCGGCGCCTCGCCGTCGCTCGACGCGCCGCGCCGGGCCAAGATGATCGCGCTGGTGTCGTTGACCGCCTGGATCACCGTGATCGTCTGCGGGCGGATGCTGACCTTCTATCGCCCCGGCGACTGCGTCGGCACGCCTGGCGTGCTGCTGACCTGTCAGCCGCGTTAGGAGTCGGCTTGGGGCTTAAGGCTGGGGCCCGCCGGCGCGCTCCTCGGCGCGTGCCGCGCTCAGGATGTTCTTGAGCCCGTAGTTACCCTCGTGGCACTCATAGAGCTGCAGCGGTTCGGTGTCGTCCTGCGTCAGCGGCATCGCGAACGTCCACGGCCTCGTCCACGTGGTGGGATCGTCGACAGTCACCGCCCAGCGCACCTGCTTCGGGCCGATCCGCGTGAAACGTTCGGTCACCTTGAGCCGGTCCGGCGTGGCGTTCTGGTAAACGCTGCGCTCACGGAAGTTGGTCGTCTCAACCACCAGCGTCTCGCCTTCCCACCGCCCGCGTGCGTCGCCCATGTCGAGCGTCGTGCCGCGGCCGACGTGCGGACGGTTGTCCAGCGGGATGACGCGCGTCTCGTGGATCATCTCGTAGACGATCGCCACGTAACCCGGCGCCTGCACGATCTGGTAGGCGTTCCCGTAGATGGACGGCATGCCCGATGCCGGATACCCGCGCGTAATACAGCGGTCGTAGAGGCTGCGATCGGTCCACGAGTCGGCGGGCCCGCGCGTGCTCTTGCGACGCGCTTCGGTGCGCGCTTCCTGCCGCGCACGCGCCTCCGCCGTCAGCGGCGGAATCTTGCCGTCGGCCGGGTCCACCACCAGCCACAGCTGCGCGCCCCGCTCGGCGAACTTCCCGTAGGCCGGCTGCCACCAGTTGTCGGGCGCCTCGGTCGGTCCGAGAAAGCGTCCGATGAGGCGCTCCGCGGACTCCTTCTTGATCCGCGCCCGCTCCTCTGGAGCAACCTCGTTCACGTTGCGCCCCTCGAACTCCTTGGGCCGCTCCATCGGCGTGCCGGCTTCGCTGAGGTTGGTGTAGTTGCCTTGGAGGTCGGGATCTCCCCACGGCGTTCGCAGCGCGTGGGAGTGGCCGCTCTGCGCCGAGATGGTGGTCACCGCCGCGCCGCACAGCAGCGCCGCCCCCAGCACCTGTCCCCGGAGTCTCATGGTGCCGCAAGCTTAGCGCGTTCAGCGAAACCGCGCGATCGTGGCGGCGAGCCGTTCGAGCTGGTCGCGGCCCTTGGTCGACAACTCGGCCACGCGGAAGCGGTAGTCGCGGTCGTTGGAGGTGATGCGCAGGCTGTCGCCGCTCAGCTCGTCGAGGAACTGCGTGTATTTCAGGCGGAAGCTGTCTTTGCCCTGCGCGTCGTCTTCGGGAATGTACGCCACGCCGTCGCGGCTGATCACGAGCTGTCCGCGGCAGCTGCCCAGACGATGCTGGTGGACGACGCGCAGCGACGTGAGCGAAATCGGCACCGCCGCCTCGTGGCTCTCCTTGCCGGCCGCCGTGTCCGTGTGGGGGATCGCCGTGTCGGTGCGGAGCGCCGGCGCGTCCGAGCGCGGGGTGGACGCGTCCGCGCGAACGGTCGGCGCGGCCGCGCGAACCGTCGGCGCGGCCCCGCGTACGGCAGGCGCGCCGGTTCGGGCCGGTGGCGCGGGTGGCTGGGCCTCGGGGGGGACGGGCAACGCGATGTCCGTCGAGTTCCGCGCAGCGGAGATCGGGACCGGCGAGGACTCCGCCTCGTTCGACGGTGCACCGAGCCGGCCCGGCAGACCGGCGGACACCATCAGGATCACTGCCGCCGCGGCCACGTAGAGCCAGCGGACGGCCGTCCTCCGGCGATCGCGCGACGCCAGGTGCGGAGCCGGCCCCAGCGATGCGAGCATGGCCGCCGCCGCGTCGCCGAGCGGCGTGTCCTGGCGGAGCGGCAGGCCGGCGGTCAGCAGCGATGCCGCGGCGTCGGCGTCGATCGGGCGGGAGAAGAGGTAGCCCTGTCCGTACTCGCACCCGAGCGCGCGCAGCAGCCCCAGCTGCTCCTCTTTCTCGATCCCCTCGGCCACGACGCGCAGCCCGAGCTGCTGCGCCATCGTGGTCACGGCGCTCACGATGCTCGCCATGTCACGGTTGCCTTCGATGCCGCGCACGAAGGACCGATCGACCTTGAGGGAATGCAGCGGGAACTGGCGGAGATAGGCCAGCGAGGAATGTCCGGTGCCGAAGTCGTCCACGCTCGCGCGCACGCCGATGGCACGCAGCTGCAGCAGCAGCGCGCGGACCGCGACGGGGTTCTCCATCGCAATCCCCTCGGTGAGCTCGAGCACGAGGCTGCGCGCCTCGAGGCCGCAGTCGGTCAGCACCTGGGTGATGTCGTCCACCAGCGTGGCGCTGCGGAACTGCAGGCTCGACAGGTTGACCGACATCCACAGCTCCGACGCACCCGGGATCGTGTCCTGCCAGGCCTTCAGCTGACGGCAAGCTTCGCGGAGCACCCACGCTCCGAGCGGCACGATGAAGCCGGTCTTCTCGGCCAGCGGGATGAACTCCAGCGGCGCGATCAGCCCCAGCCCGGGGTGGTGCCAGCGCACGAGCGCTTCGAAGCCGGCGATGCGATTGGAAGCCAGCGATGCAATCGGCTGGTAAGCGAGCGCGAACTCGCCGTTCGCGAGCGCGCCGGCAAAGTCGGCCTCGAGCTGCAGCTCGGTCTGCGCCGTCTGCAGCGCCGCCCGGTCGAACACCTCGCAACAGCCGCCGCCCAGGTGACGTGCGCGCTGCATCGCCATGTCGGCGTCCCGCAGCACCTCGTCGGGACGCTCGTAGCCCGAGGCGCTCACCGCGATGCCAATGCTCGCCGACAGCCGTAGTTCGCCGGCAGGGTGCGCAAACGGCAGCCACAGCTCGGCCAGGACGCGATCGGCCGCGACAACGGCGTGCCCGACTTCTTTGAGACCGTCGAGGAGGATGGCGATTTCCGCGTCGTGCACGTGCACGACCAAATCGCCGTGGCGCAGCGTGGGCGGCAGGTCGCTGACGCGCAGGCACGCCTCGAGCCGCCGCACGGCGGCCGCCAGCACGGCTTCGTCATCGGCCGACAGCCCCGCGTCCGGGGCGGCTCCCAGGCCGAGGTCGATGCTCAGCACCGCGTAGTAGAAACCGGGATAACGACGGGCGCGCTCGATCGAGCGCGTCAACCGCTGCGCGAGCAGATCGCGATCTGGCAGCCGCTGTCCTGAATCCATAGCTGCGCACTCTGACCCCGAGTGCCGCGAGCCCCCCTCAGCTGGTATCGGCGACCCCCGCATCCGGTTTAGCTGTCACGTCTAATCCACGGGAAACCCGGGTGGCGACACACGTAGGGGCACGATTCCGCCAGCTCCTGCACGACGTGGCGCTTGTTGCGCTACGGCGACCCTTCCGACAGCCTCAACCGCCGTCAGCGCGACGTCTTGACCGGTAGCGGTGCCGCCGTCGTGCACGGCGTGGGCTTGAAATTGGCGTCGTTCGGTTCGAGACGGAACGACGTGCTGGTGTAGAACGGCTGCGAGAGGTACCGCGGGTCCTCCACCACCGTCACCACGTGCAGCCAGTTGTCGCCGTTGGGGTGCGTGGGCAGCCGGTGGATGTACTCGGTGATGGTGGCCTGCTCGCTGTACGGCACGCCGTTCTTCCGCAGGTAGCCCTCGCGAAAGCCGGTGGTCACCACGCGGAGATCGCCACCCCGGTTGATCTGCGACTGCTGCCGCGGCGGCGGTCCACCGCGCAACCCTTGACCTCCGCCACCGGGAAGGTCCCGCGACAGCAGCCCACCGCCGGTGACGCGGGTATCCGGCCGTCCATCGCCCACCGGGCCGGCGCCGACGCCGGGGCCCTCCCACACAGCCGCCGAGAAGCCCTGCAGGGTGCGCTCGTCCGGGGGACGCTTCGTGGAATCGAAGTTGAGGAACCGGGTCTGCGTGCCCGCGTCGAACTCGAGCTTCAGCGTCTGATCGTCTTGCCACGAGATGCGGATCCGGCCGGGCTGACGCATGAGGCCGCCAACGCCAAAGGCCTTGCACGCGTTGCCCGCGGCCGCATCCGCTTCGGGATTCCAGTTCAGCGCCGCCTTACGTCCTTCCGCGTTCACCGGGATGCTGGCCACGTCGCCCTTGGGGGGCGTCACCATCCGCCACCGCCAGTCCTCGGTGACGACGGCCACCCAGGTGCCGGTGATGTCCAGCGGCGCCAGTTGACGGCCTGTGCGCGGCGTCACGGCGGCGCCCGCCCCGCGGCCCTGCCCGGCGAGGTCCGAGCCGACGGCCGCTATTACGGCCCACACGAGCAGCGCGGCGCAAATGCGGGATGTCATCCTGACCACCTCGAGATGGGTCAGGAGATTATCATGCGGCGGGGCGGTTGGCGGGCGGCAGCAGGTGCTGCGCGAGGATCTGCTTGAGGCGGCCGGCATCCACCGATTCGACGTCCAGAAGTTCTATCGCGAGCGCCCGCACGGCGGCGCGTTCGCGTTCGACAATGCCGCGCGCGGTCTCGCAGCCACGCATCACCGCTCCCCGGATCTCGTCGTCCACACGGCGGGCGGTTTCCTCGCTGAAGCCGCTGGCACGGCCGTCGCCATCGGCAGAGCCCGACGGCCGGCGGAAATGGATCGGGCCGAGCGACGACATGCCCAGCTCACAGACCATCTTGGCGGCCAGCTCGGTGGCGCGCTCGATGTCGTTCGACGCCCCGCTCGTCATCTGACCGAGGCACGCCTCTTCCGCCATGCGCCCCGCCATGAGGATGGCGATCTGCGCCTCGATGAACGGCTTCGAGTGGTTGTGCCGATCCGCTTCCGGCAGCTGCATGGTGACGCCGAGGGCGCGACCGCGCGGAATGATCGTCACCTTGTGGAGCGGGTCGGCGTCGGGGAGCAGCGCCGCCACCACCGCGTGGCCCGCCTCGTGGTAGGCGCAGGTGACGCGCTCGTGGTCGCTCATCACCACCGACTTGCGCTCCACGCCCATCAGGACCTTGTCGCGCGCGGCGTCGAGATCCGCGTCCCCGACGGTGGCACGGCCGCCGCGGGCGGCGATGAGCGCCGCCTCGTTCACCAGATTGGCCAGGTCGGCGCCGGAAAAGCCGGGCGTCCCGCGCGCGATGGCGCGGAGATCGACCGCCGGTTCGAGCGCGACCGTGCGCGTGTGGACTCCGAGGATCTGCTCGCGCCCCTTCAGATCGGGATTGCCGACGGTGACCTGCCGATCGAAGCGCCCCGGCCGGAGCAGCGCCGAATCCAGGATGTCGGCGCGGTTGGTCGCCGCCACGACAACGATCGAGTCGGAACGCGCGAACCCGTCCATCTCGACGAGCAGCTGGTTGAGCGTCTGCTCACGCTCCTCGTGCCCGAGCGAGTGGCCGCCCCGGTTGCGCCCCACGGCGTCGAGCTCGTCGATGAAGATGATGCAGGACGGATGACGGCGCGCCTCGCGGAAGAGCTTGCGCACCCGTGCCGCGCCCACCCCGGCGTACATCTCCACGAAATCCGACCCGCTCGCCGAGATGAAGGGCACGCCGGCCTCGCCGGCCATCGATCGCGCCAGCAGCGTCTTGCCGGTGCCGGGAGGCCCCACGAGCAGGATGCCGCGCGGGATCCGCCCGCCGATCGAGGCGAAGCGGGCAGGCGTCTTGAGGAAGTCGACGATCTCGCGCACTTCGTCCTTGGCTTCGTCCACGCCCGCCACGTCGCTGAAGGTCACCGCGACCTCTTCCGGGTCGATGGCTCCCAGCCGTTCGAACGTCGGCACGCGTCCCGAGAAGTGCTGCCGGAAAAACACCAGGCCGACCAGCAGGCCGCCCAGCAGCGTCAGCGCCAATGCGCCGTACCCACGGGCGTCGAGCGCCGTGGCGCGGCGGACATCGAAGCGCACGCCACGGTCGATGAGACCGGGAACGAACGCGGCGTTGCCCGCGATGTAGCCTTGCGGCGCCACCACCTCGAACGTCGCGCCGTCGCGGCGCTCGAACGTGAACGCGTCGCCGTCAACGGTCAACGCGGCCACGCGATCGGCCTTGACATCGCTCAGGAAGACCGAGAACGGGACGTTCGCCGTGCGGTCCCGCAGTGCGAACGCCACCATGGCCACCAAAACCACGGCGGCCGCTCCGGCCGCAATCCAGACAAGACGGGTGCGAGGCAGCTTGCGAGCGGACACAGTACTCCCTTTAACGCGACGAGAGGCCCCACCGGAACACGGGCGAAGCGATCCGGGAGCGGCGAGTTGTAGAGGGACGCAACGGCCCGAGCGGCTCGAATACCGTCGCGTTCAAAGATCTTATCGGATTGGCGCGTTACCGCAAACAGATGATTGGGATGGCTTTGCGGGCCCCGGGCTTCCCCGGGGGCATGCGCCGTGCGCGCGGCCGAGCTTCGCCGCCGCGGGTTAGCTCTGGCGGCTGCGGGCGGGATGGCCCCCGCGTTCGAGATTGGTTTTGAGCGCCGCGGTTCCGGCCTCGATCAGCGCGCGGAGATTACTTGCGGCCTCGCCTGGAAGAAAGTCGGTCGTCCACACGAACCGGCAGCGATCCGGAGCCTCTTCGATGATCTGCATCGACGCGTGATGGTAGGTGAGACTGGGGCTGTCGAGCGCGCTGTAGGCCACGCGCCGGTGCGCGTCGCTGACGTCGTTGACCCGCTCGTGGACGACGAGGCCGTTTCCGAAGCGCGCCGTCCGCGTATCGCCGTGCATCTCCGAGCCGGCGAGCACCGGCGCAAAAAGCGCCTGGGCATCGCCGACGCGCCTGATTGCCGCCCACGCCGTGTCGGCGCTGACGTCAACGGCTGACTCGATGTGAATGGAAGCCATACGCTCGCTCCGCCCGTCGCGGCGCGCGCGACGGCTGCTAGTCCCGGCGACCCTCTCGGGACGACCGCGTCTCCAACCCGCGCAGCTCGGGTGTCCGATGCACCTCGGCATGCGTAGCGATTGGCATTTCCTCGCCCGTGGGCCCGACGATGTCGGCCGCGTGCGTGTCGCCCTGGAACTCGTCCGCAGGATCGTCGGCGTCGTCGTAGGGATGAGGAGGATTCATAGGTCTTCCAGCATTCAATCGCCATGCCCGATCGGGCTCTTCGGGAGTAGGATGCGGCCGATGACTCGCATCTGGCTGGTGAGTGCCTGCGCCCTCCTGCTGTGCATCGCCGGCACCGCCGCAGCGGAAGTGGTGCGGATCGACGTGCGGCGCCGCGACGACTTCGGGACACACGAACGCATCATCGGGCGCGTGTACTTCGCCATCGATCCATCGGCGCGCGCCAACCGGGCCATCGCCGATGTGACGCTGGCGCCACGCAACGCCGCCGGGCGCGTGGAGTTCTCAGCGGACCTCCTGTTCTTCCTGCCGAAACGCGAAGAGGGCGCACGCGGCACCGTGTTCCTCGAGGTCGTCAACCGCGGGCGCGACCAGTCGCTCGCGCTCATGAGCGGCGCCCACCAGCGCGACCTCTCGCCCGAACGCTGGGACATGGGCGACCGCTTCGTCCTCACCCAGGGCTTCGCGGTGGCGTTTCTCGGGTGGCAGTTCGACGTGCGCCCGGCGCAGGGGCTGACGTTCGATGCGCCGGAGGCGCCGGTGCGCGGCGTGGTGAGGGCGAGCTACGTGGAGGACGGCGGCGGCCCGCGCTACTCCGGCTTCGGCGTCCAGTATTGCGCGCGCGATGCCGCGCAGCCCAACGCGACGCTGACGTTCCGGACCACGATCGATGGCCCCGCGGAAACGCTGCCGCGCAGCGCCTGGCAGTTCGTGCAGAGCGGCTGCGCGGTGCAGCTGCCCGGTGGCTTCAATCCCGGCCTCTATGAGGTGGTGTACGAGGCCGAAGGATCTCCGGTCGCGGGGCTCGGGCTGGCGGCGCTTCGTGACTTTGCGTCGTACCTGAAATTCGGCGCCAACGGCGTCAGCGCGCTCCGGGAGCGGCCGGCGCTCGCGCGTCGCGTGCTCGGCTTCGGCTACTCGCAGAGCGGGCGGCTGCTGCGCGAGTTCGTGCGCGACGGCTTCAACCAGGACGAACACGGCCGGGCCGCGTTCGACGGGCTGATGATTGCGTCAGCCGGGGCCGGCGGCGGCAGCTTCAACCACCGGTTCGCGATGCCGGGGCAGGCCGGCAATTCGGTGCTGTCGATCCTGCGCCCGGTAGACCTGCCGCCGTTCACCGACGCGGGGCTGCTCGCCCGCGCGCGCGCAGACGGCGTAGTGCCGCGCATCTTCTATACGTTCTCGTCCACCGAATACTGGGCGCGTGCCGGATCGCTCACCCACACGACCGACGACGGCACGGCCGACCTGCCGCCGGATCCGTCGTCGCGGCTGTACTTTCTCGCCGGCACCCCGCACGCATCGGGACCGCTGCCACCGCTGCACGACACCGGCGGCCAGCGGTACCGCCACGATCTGAACTTCGCGGAGCAGCGCTGGGTGCTGCGCGCGCTGCTGCTCGATCTCGACGACTGGCTGCGCACAGGCACGGAGCCGCCCTCCTCGCGCTACCCGGCGATCGCGCGCGGCGAACTCGTCCCGCGCGGCAACGTCACCTTCCCTCGGGTACCGTCGATGGCGTTCCCGGAGTACCTGCCGCCGGTGTGGCGCATGGATTTCGGGAACGGCTACGCCGAGTCGCGTGTCATCACGCGCGAACCCCCCGCGCTGGGCGCCCCTTACCCAGTGCTGCTGCCACAGGTGAACGCCGACGGCAACGACATCGGTGGCATCCCGCTCCCCGAAGTCGCGGTTCCGCTCGGCACGCACACCGGTTGGAACGTGACCGTACCGCCGCTGACCGGACTGCGCTATCTCGCCGGCCTGGTTGGGTCGTTCGTGCCGTTTGCGGCCACGCGTGAAGCGCGGCTGGCCTCGGGTGACGCGCGCCCGTCGATCGCCGAACGCTATGGCGACCGCCAGGCTTACCTGGCCGCGGTGGACCGGGCGGCCCAGGTGCTGGTGCAACAGCGGCTAATGCTCGGCGACGACGCCGGCCAGGCGCGGCAGCGAGCTGCGGCCACCTGGGACGCCGTCGTCGCACGCTGAGGTTGGCTGGCGGCTTGCACGAGGGATGGCCGCCGGCCCCGTCGTGGAAGTTTTTACAATCGGAGCGTTCACCCCCGGCGCTTGAAGAATTGAACGGCCCGCTCGTGCCGTTCAGCCTTTTCGCGCGTCTTGAACGTCCCCAGGTTGCGGCGACGGCCGGTTTTGGGGTCCGCCTTGCGGCTGTAAAGTCTGTAATCTCCGCTGGCGAGCTTCCGGATCATGGCATCCTCCACCGAGGGATGGTGCAGAACACCTGCCGGAGCACCGGGTTGTTGGGAAACGGGGTAGTTGGAGATGGGTGAGAAGGCCGAGGTTCGAGTCAACGCCGCAGCGAGCGGCACGCACCGCGCATCGACGGTGCACCGCGAGCTGGGGCGGGCCGGTCGGCCGGTCATGCCCGCCGCCAGCGACATCGTCACCAGCCTGATGGCCGACGCCTCCCGCCACCGCAGCGTGTCCGCGGTGTCGCGCGACCTCGGCCACGAGATCAAGAGCGTGCTCAATGTCGTCACCCTGAATCTCGCACTGCTGTCCCGCGCGGCTTCGACCGGCCAGCCGTCGCGCGCGGACCTGGAACTGGCTGCCCGCAGCGGCGACGTCATGCGGCGCGAGCTGAAGCGGCTCGACAACTACATCGACGGCGTCCTGCGCGCGCACGCTCGCGACGACGAAGGCTGGCAGCGCCTCGACCTGGGCGCCTGCTGCCAGCGCGTCGGCCTGCTGATTGCCGCCCGGGCGGCACGGCAGCGCGTGACCGTGCGGCTGAACATTCCCGACGACGAGGTGTTCATCAACGCCTGCCCCGCGCAGCTGCAGAACGCGCTGCTCAATCTGGCCATCAACGCGCTCGATGCCATGCCCAACGGCGGCACGCTCGACCTGCAGGTGTCAGCCGACGGACCGACCGCCCGCTTCCGGATCATCGACTCGGGTCCGGGCCTCTCCGACGACGTACGCTCGGATCCCTGGGAACTGCGGCAGACCATGGACGGCCCCGGCGTGGGCCTGGCGGTCACCAAAGCGGCTATCGACGCCCACGATGGTCGGATCGTCTACCATCGCGCCAGCGGCGGCCAGGGGGCGTGCTTCACGACAGACTTCACCCGGCTCACAGTCCGCTGATCAACGGTTCACGT
>Ga0163163_10002154_pt1 | contig 16652 bp, 9 predicted proteins | sample S65metaG_FD_119766 | JGI IMG/M metagenome (GOLD analysis project Ga0163163, IMG submission 119766) | Switchgrass rhizosphere microbial communities from Kellogg Biological Station, Michigan, USA - S6-5 metaG | ecosystem: Host-associated > Plants > Roots > Rhizosphere > Soil | place: USA: Michigan... | reverse complement strand
CAGCCTGTTCGCGCACCGCGACAACATGCTGCAGATCGCCGGGCGCTTGAGCAGCATCTCGGGCGATCCGGCTCGGTGGCAGCGCTACCAGGATTTGCGCGACGGGCTGCTGTTCACCGGGGCGCGGATCGGGCGGGAGACGGCCAACTGGAGGGCCTCAGCCGGCGCCGACAACGTCGGCTGGCGCGATCAACTCTACTTCGCCGACTACGAACGGGTTGGCCGCTTCAGAATCCATGGGCTCTGGGACGAGATCCCGCAGTTCTACAGCGTCGACACCAAAACGCCCTACACGTCAAAGGCAACCGGCGTCCTCGAGCTCGACGACACCGTGCAGCAGTCGATTCAGAACAAGACGTCAACGCTCAGCGCGTACGTCCCCATCGCAACCCAATTCGACCTGATCGAGAGCCGCGCCATTGGCGGCTTTGGCATCAGCGCGACGCCGACGGCGCACTTCGATCTCACCGGCAACTTCACGAGCACGAAGCACTCCGGCGAGCTGCCGTGGGGGGCAAGCTTCGGGTTCAGCAACGACGCCGAGGTGGCCCTGCCGTATCAGTCGCGGACCAACGATCTGGACGTCGGCCTGGAGTGGCACGACACCCGGTCGATGCTTCGCACGGCGTATACCAGTTCCTGGTTCGACAACCAGGCCTCGACGTTGATCTGGGACAGCCCGCTGCAGCTGACCGACACCGCCACGCTCCCCGGACGGGGCCGCATGGCGCTCTGGCCGTCCAACTCCATGCACCAGTGGAGCACCGCGGGCCACACCAAGTTCGCGCATCGAACGCAGGTCACGGGTTCGCTGGCCTTCGGCTGGTGGAACAACGACCAGGAGCTGCAGCCCTTCACGATCAACAGCGCGCTCCCGGTCTTGACGCTGCCGCGCGCCACCACCGACGCCGCGGCGCAGTCGATCTCCACCAGTCTGAGCCTGGTCTCGCGCCCGAGCGACGACTGGCGGTTCAGCAGCCGGTTCCGGCGCTACGACTTCAACAACGACACGCCGGCCACCGCGATTCCGGAATTCATCAACTACGACACCTCGCTGAAGACCAGCACCACCGGCGGCCCCGAGCTCGTCGCGCACGACCGCAACACCTTCGACGCCGACGCCACCTGGATGGGGCTGAAACCGGTGGCGCTCACCGTCGGCTATACCAACAACCACAACGGCTACGACCATCGCATCTTCGAGTCCTCCAACGAGAACGTCCTCCAGCTCAAGGCGGACGCGGCGCTGCCTCGCGGCATGACCTTCCGCACCCACTACGAATACGGCACCCGGAACGGCTCCGGTCTCGACGAAGCCTCGCTCGAGCAGATTGGCGAGCAGCCGGCCCTGCGGCATTACGACCTCGCGAACCGCACGCGGCACCGGTTCGTGGCCCAGGTGGACGTGGCGCCGCGCGAGGCGCTGACCTTCAGCGTCAGCGGCGGCGTCGGCAGCGACGACTACCCAGACAGCGGATTCGGGTTGCAGGAATCGGGGTTCAGCAACGTGTCGTTCGGCGTCGACTACCAGACCCCGCGCGGCATCAGCGTGGGCGGCACCTACAACTTCGAGAAATACACCGGCCTCCAGCGCTCGCGCTCGGCCAACCCGGGCGAGCAGGAAACCGATCCCAACCGCGACTGGACCGTGGACAGCCGCGAGAACGTGCACTATTTCTCGATCTACGTGCAGCCGCCGCGGCTGGGCACCAGGACCGAAATGCGCGTGTCCTACGACTACTCGAACGCGACCGGCAACTACCTGTACGAGGTCGGCCCCGCGCTGCCGCCGCCGTCGCAGCTGCCCGAGGTCTACAACAAGCTGCAGCTGTTCAAATTCGACCTCCGTCATCGCCTCTGGGGCCGCACGGCGGCGACGTTTGCCTACACCTACGAACCGTTCAAGGTCTACGATTTCGCCTTCGATCCCACGGTCGTCGACAGCATCGTGCAGCCCAGCTCGCTGGTCCTCGGCTACACGTATCGGCCCTACACGGCGCACTCGGCGGTGTTCGGCATTCTCTACGCTTGGTAAACGAGGGGAGACACCATGAAGAGCGCAAGCACAGGCGGCGGCCCATTCCTGATCGCGGTGGCAGCCGCGCTGAGCCTGATGACACCGCCCGGAGCAGCGGCGCAGGACGCCGCGAAAGGTGAAGGCGTCTACAACGCGCAGAAGTGCTCCGTCTGCCACGCGATTGCCGGCAAGGGCAACAAGCAGAACCCGCTCGACGGCGTGGGGGCGAAGCTGTCGGCCGACGACATCCGCGCGTGGATCGTCGATCCGGTGGCGATGACCGCCAAGACCAGTTCGACCAAGAAGCCCCCGATGCCGAAGAAGTGGGCGAATCTGCCCGCGGCGGATCTCGACGCCCTCGTCGCCTACATGCAGAGCCTGAAGTAGCACGCGGGCATGACCAGACGCCCCGCCCTCATCCGGCATCCCATCGCGATCGCGGGAGTCATGCTGACCACCGCCGCGGCGGTGGTGTTTGCCGCGCTGCTGATCGCGGAGCTGTCGGGTCTGTTCAACAATCCCTACGCCGGGCTGGTCGTCTTCCTGGTCGTCCCGGCGATCGTGGTCATCGGCCTGCTGCTGATTCCGCTTGGCATGTGGCTCGAGCACCGCAGGCTGAGCGCCTACCCGAGCGCCACGCGCGAGTGGTTCGTTCTCGACTTCCGATCGGCGGTGATGCGCCGCCGGGCGATGGCGCTGCTGGCGCTCACGGCGGTGAACATCACGATCGTGCTGCTCGCCGGCTACGGGTCGCTGCACTACATGGAGTCGCCCTCGTTTTGCGGGCAGACCTGCCACACGCCGATGCACCCGCAGTTCACCGCGTGGCAGGACGCCCCGCATTCGCGCGTCGCGTGCGTGCAATGCCACATCGGCGAAGGCACTCGCGCCTTCGTCCACTACAAGCTGAACGGCATACGGCAGCTGTATCACGTCGTGACCGGCGGCTACGGGCGCCCGATACCGGGGGTCGTGGCCGATTTCCGTCCGGCGCATGAGGTGTGCGGCACCTGCCATTGGGCCGGCAAGAACTTCGGCGACGTCGTCCGCATCAAGCGTGAATACGCCGACGACGCCTCGAACACCGAAACGACCACCATCCTGCAGATGCACGTGGGTGGCCCCGGCGTGCCGACGCCGGACCGGCCCGCCATCCATTGGCATGCCGACCCTCGCGTGCAGGTCGAATACGTCTTTACCGACGCCGGGCGCCAGACCATCCCCTACGTCCGCGTCACCGACGCGCAGGGACGGGTGCGTGAGTACACGGCGGACGGCGCCACGCCCGCCGATGTCGCCAAGGGGCAACGGCGCACGATGGACTGCATCGACTGCCATAACGTCGTCGCGCATCGGGTAGCGGCGACGGCCGAGCAGGCCGTGGATCATGCCATCGAAACCGGGAGCATCCCGCGCGGGCTGCCGTTCGTACGACGGGAAGCCGTGCGGCTGATGAAAGCGAGCCACGCAACGGAAGACGAGGCCGTGCGGGCGATCGGAGATGGAGTGCAGCAGTTCTACGCGTCAGCGGGCAGCGGCACCGACACGGCCGTCGCCAGCGCCGTGACCTCGCTGCAGAACATTTACCGGCGCAACGTCTTTCCAGTCATGAAGGTGTCGTTTGGCACCTACCCCGACAACCTTGGCCACATCACGTCGTCCGGATGCTTCCGCTGTCACGACGGCGGCCATGCGGCCAAGGACGGCACCACGATCAGCGCCGAGTGCGAGTACTGCCACAAGCAGATCGAGCCGCGCCCCTAGAGCGCTTTCTGATCTCTGTACGTCCTTGGTACTCGCCTACGGCGCGCAGGTGCGCTCGCCGATCTGGCGGACCTTGTCCTTGAACGCCTCGACCCAGGCGTCGATCGCGGTGTGATCTTCGGTGATCTGATCGACGCGCGCCGCCTTGAAGATGGCGCGCAGGTGATCGTCGGTGAGGCGCCGCAGGCGATCCACCAGGAACAGGCGGCCGGCCTCGCCGATGCGTGGGTTGCCCATGCTCCCCTCGCCCGCCGCCATCGACACGGTGAGCTCGCCACGGCATTCCGACACTTTGCCGGGTTCGCCCTTCGACTGGAACACCGGCTTGGCGACCCACTCTTTGAGGTTCATCTTGGCCGTCGAGCCGTTGGTCCTCTTGCCGGCACCGCCGAAGGTGGCACCCACGTCCTGCATGGCGACGGTGGGCTCGTCGCACGCCGTCGCGCCGGGATTCTCGACCAGGACGGTCAGCCGGCCCGGTTCGTCGTTTTCCCCCAGCGGACGAACGCTTCCGGCCTGGAGGTGCAGCTGGCTGCGGCAGGCGAGCCGCTGCTGTTCCGGCTTGCGGTCGCCGTGCTGCAGCAGGACTCCCGCGAGCACCAGCGCATCGAAGTGCTGCCGCTGCCGCGACCGCAGCTCACCCTGCGGCAGGGAGTCGATCGCCTTGTCGAGCTCGCCCCATCGCCATCCCTGATCCTGTTCCGAGCGATCCACTATCACCGGGTCGGTGAATTGCGGCGAATAGACCGCGAGGTACGATCTCGCCGCTCTCGGCCCGTTTCCCGATACCGGATCTTCGGGGCAGTCCTTGCAGTCGAGCGTGAGCGGGTAGATCGGATAGGTTTTGAACCCCAGCGCCCACAGCAGGCGCGACGCCGCGAGCGACGCAAAGACTTCGCGGTTGCTCTTCTTCGACTGGTCGCTGTACTTCACGCGAATCGTCGTGCCCGTGGCCGTGGTGCACGCGAACTTCAGCGTGTTGCCGCCCATGCTCTTGCCCGGCTTGGCAAACGTGCAGGGGAACGGGCGCCCATCGAGCGCGGCCTCCACACCCGAGCCATCGGCCAGCGGCGGGCCGGCGAGCAGCGCCTGCGGCGTCAGGTCCCCGGGATCAGCCCAGATCTGGGCGGTGGCCAGATAGTGCAGGCGTTTGTCCTTGCTCTCCACCTGCACCGCCACCACGCGCGGCTGGTCGGTGGGTGCGGCCTGCCCCGCCGCGAGGGTTGGCGTGGCCAGAGCCGCAGCCAACGCCAGCGCGACGGGCAGGCGCACGGGAAGCCTGATGGTGCACTGCATGACGGTTCACCTCGTCGTCAGATCGTCTGGAGACACCGTCACCAGATGTCGACGAAGGGCGCAACAGCGTCGGCTGTCGCCCCCTCGGTCGATGGTGTCCGCTGCGTCAACTCTCGTGACGCAGACGGAAGGCACGCAGAGCCAGCGCTCCCGCGAGCAGGAACAGCCCGATCAACGCGCTCGCCGGACGGTTGCTCGCCGTGTGCGGCAGAGCCCGTGCCGGTTCTGGAGGAGGAGCGGGTGCGGGTGCCGGCGCCGGTGCGGCTTCCGGTACGGGCTCCGGCGCGGGGCGTGGCCGCGGCGCCGCCGTCACCGGCGCGGGGGCCGGCGTGGCTGCCGCGACCCTGGGTGGCACGACGGGAACGAGCCTGGCCGACTGCACGTCGAGCTCGCGAAGATTGTCCGGGTTCTTATCCGTTTCCCTCTCGAGCCGGCCGCTGATCTGGACCCAGCGGCCCACCATCGCCTGCGTGATCCCCTTTTCCGGGTTGTCGATCTGCAAGGCATCAGCACCCGAATCGGCTGAGCACGAGCCCTCCGGCACGCTCTCGATCGGCCCGCGCCTCACCCGGGCCAGCACGTAATCGTTCTTTCCGTCGCCCTTTCCTCCCCGCACCGATTTGGCGGGCACCAGGCACCCGACAGCGGTGACGACGCCGCTCTTTTCCTGCGGCAACAGGGCACCATCCCGCCGCTGCTGCGCGGACGCGGATGGGACCGTGATCAAACCGAACGCGAAGACAACGAGCGCTGCAGTGAAGACATATCGCACAGGCATGGAGAGACCCCCTGTCCCCGTGATAAGCAACAAGCGATCCTCGCCGCCGCCGTCCCGCCACCCGTCGGCCGCTCCGCGCAAACAACATGCTCCGTGTGACTTGCGTCACTGCCGCGTCGAGGGCCGACGCCCGACGCGCATCGGGAGTGCGATATGCCGGAGTCGTCTCCCCACGGGCCGTGGGGCGTCCGCCGCCGGAATCGCATAGAGGCCGTCATGGCGCCGGCACCAGAATCGTTTCGCTCGAATCGCTACCGGGCGACGGCCGTGAAATGTCCGGCAGATGCTCGCCCCACCAGCTCTCGGCGCGCTCCTGCGTCCAGGGTGTGACCGGCACTTCGCCGAGCGCGTGCCACAGCTCCAGCGCCGACGCCGGGCGGTTCTCCGGCGCCTTCTCGAGACAGGCCATCACGATCTGCTCGAGGCGCTCGGGAATGGGAAGCGCGCAGAACTTTGACGGCGGTTCGGGGCGCGTCCGCGCGTGATGGATCATCACCGCCATCGGCTCGCCGGTGAACACCGTCCGGCCGGTCAGCATCCAGTACGCGACGCAGCCCAGTGAGTACAGATCGGAGCGTGCGTCCGCGGAGCCGCCGATGACGCGCTCGGGAGGCATGTAACCCGGCGTCCCGGTCAGGGTACCGTCAGCGGTGAGCTGGGCCGCGTTGTCGTCGAGCGACTTGACGAGCCCGAAATCGAGCACCTTGACGACGTCGAACTCGATCCCCAGCCGACACAGGAACAGGTTGTGCGGCTTGACGTCGCGGTGCAGCGCGCCCGCGGCATGCGCCTCGCCGAGCGAGCGGCACGCTTGGCGGATGACCGATACGACGCGTTCCGGCGCCGACGGTCCGAAACGCTGGACCAGCGACTGGACGTCCATGCCGGTGAGCAGTTCCATCACCAGATAGAAGCTGCCGGTTTCGCTGAGGCCAAAGTCGTAGAGGCGCACGGTGTTGGGCGAGCTCAATCGCGAGATGGTGCGGGCTTCGAGACGGAACCGCTCGGTCGCCGCATTCTGCTTGCCCTCGCCGAGCAGCTCGGGGCGGATCAGCTTGATCGCACAGGGGCGCGCCAGCAGCTGGTGCCGCGCGCGCCACACCTCGCCCATGCCGCCCTCTCCCAGCCGCTCCATCAGGCGGTAATGGCCGAGCGGCAGCCCTTCGTCCAGCAGCGCCGCATCGATCTCGAGTTCGGGCTCCCGCGCCGAGGTCACGGCGCGCTCGATCAGGCTCTGCAGCTCTCCGACGTCTCCCGGCCAGCGGTACTTTCGCAGCCGCTTCATCGAGGCCTCGGAAATCCGTTCGACCACGGCGCCAATCTGGCGCGCGTGCTGACGAAGGTAGAACGTGGCAATCTCCACGACGTCCTCGGAGCGTTCCGCCAGCGAGGGCACTCGCAGCTGCCGGCGCTCGAAGGCGGCGAGCAGCTTGGGATGAAATCCGGAGGCCGCCGCGAGCGGGGCCGACGTGTACGCCATGAAGCGGACGTCGGGCGCCGCCGATGGCCCACCTTCTCGAGCCGCCTCGATACCCGCGAGGACTTCGGCCAGGCGGGCCTGGACGTCGGTCGACAGGCGCTGGATCTCCTCGAGGAACAGCGTGCCGCGCGTGGCCAGCTCCAGCAGGCTGAGGCCCGGCGCGCTGAACAACCCGGGGTCGTGCCCCGGCGCCACCATCGCGCAGTTGACGTGAATGAACGCCTGCCGGCTGCGCGGCGATGCGTGATGGATGGCGCGAGCGGCCGCCTCGTGTCCGGCGCCGTGCGGGCCGGTGAGCAGCACCGGTTCGACGTCGGCCGCGTACTTCGTGACCGATTCCCGCAGCGCACGGATGGCGGGGCTGTCGCCGAGCAGCGGCCCTTCGACGCGGCGGCGCGCGTCGGTCAGCAGCTCCTGCGCCACCGCCAGCTCGCGCGCGAGCTCGGCGTTCCGGGTTTCGAGCTGCCGGCGCAGGCGTTGCACCGTCAGGTGCGTGTTGACGCGCGCCACCACTTCATCGCTCTGAAACGGTTTGGACACGAAGTCGACGGCGCCGACTTCGAGCCCGCGGACCTTGTCCTTGGTGTCGTCGAGCGACGACAGGAAGATCACCGCGGCATCGCGCGTGTCGGGGTCCTGTTTGAGCCGGCGGCACGTCTCGAAGCCGTCGATCCCGGGCATGACGACGTCGAGGAGGATCAGCAGCGGGTGGACGCGCCGCGCCACGTCGATGGCGTTCTCGCCGCTGCGGGTGACGAACAGGTGGTAGCCGCGCCCGTCGAGGGTGTGACGGAGCACGTCCAGATTCGTCGCGTCGTCGTCGACGAGCAGGATCCGGTCGCCGTCGTCGGCGGGTGCGATGGTCGTCGTGGTCATACGGCCTCCCAGGTCACGCGTCCTTGGCGGCCGCCTCGAGCTGGCGCCGCAACTCGTCGAGATTCACGGTCATGGTGGCGCCGGCGCGAATCAGATCGTCCCGGACCTCGGTGGCAGAGCGCCGCCGGGCGGGCGGCTGATGGGCTCCGGCGAGCAGCGGCTTCATGGCCGAGAAGAGCCGCGGCGTCAACACCGTCTCGAGGTACTCGAGCGCGGTCCCGCGCACGTAGGCGTCGTCGGTCGTGAAGGCGCGCGCGGCAATCCCGACCGGCTCGCGCTCCAGCGCCAGGGCCAGGAGGTTGAAGACGTGCTCCCGCACCAGATGGAGCTCGCCGCGGCTGCCGACCTCCCGTTCGACCAGCGCCAGCGCATCGGGAAACGGCTTCTGCAACTCGGCGTGTTCATCCGTCAGCGCCAGCAGGGCGCGACCGCAGCGCAGCCGGATCTCGAACTCGAGTACGTCGAGGGCGGTCCACAACCCGTCGCGGGCGACCGGTGAGGGGCACGACTTCAGCGCGATCGGCAGCCGCCGCCGGATCACGCCGGGGGTGGCAGGGTCGAGCAGCGCCGAGACCATCTCGCCAGCTGCGCGCGCGCCAAACTGCGCGAGCGCCGCCGAGGCCGGGCGCACCACGCCGTCTCTCGCCAGCAGCTGCACCAGCGGACCGATGACGATCGGGTCCGGCGGCGGCTCGCGCAAGGCAGCCCGAATGCGCAGGAGGTCTCCCGAACGAAATTCGATGATCGCGGCAACGGCCGGGTCCGCAGGCACCGCGACGGTCCGCGCCGCGTCCGGCGATCCCATGGCGCGCAGAACCGCTGCCCGATCGAGACCGGTCATCGTTCCCACGACCGTGAAGTCGGTCATGGAGGCATCGACCGTCTGCGCCAGCTCCTCGCCCTGACGCCGCAGCCCTCCTTCGAGTGCGCCGACATATCCCGCTCGCAGCCGGCGCGCGACGAAGAACTCGCCGCCCGCCACGACGACCACCGCGATCTTCACTGCCGTAAACGGGTGCGATGGCGCCAGGCTCACGATCAGCAGAATCACCAGCGCGCCAGCGCCCTTGCCGCCGCAATCAAAGCCGACGTCGATCAGCGACTTGGCCGTGCGCTTGGTGGCTTCGGCCAACGGCGTGTAGAGCAGCTCGTATCCGGCGCGGAACGTCGAGCTGCGCACGACGACGTCGAGGCCGCGAGGCAGAATGCCGCTCAACGGAGGCGGCAGGACGAATCCGAACAAGGCGGCGGCACCCACCAGCGCCGGGTGGCTGGCGACGGACCCGCCCAGACCCAGACGTGTGAGCACGAGGCGCCCGAACGCGGCCTGCACCACCACCGCGGCCAGCGCCGTCCCCGCATAGAACAGTCCGAAAAAGCGCACCAGCGGCTGACCGCGGCCGAAATACGCCACCGCTTCCGCCTTGAGGAGATAGTCCACCAGCGCCGCCAGCATCGCCGCCAGCGCGATGACGGCCGCCAGGTCTCGCAGCAACGGCTGCCGCCGAATGTGCGCCACGGCTCCGATGCCGCTCTCCCCGGCGTTGCCGGCGCGCCGGCTGTCGCGCGCGCCGCGTCCGACCGTGCGCGCACCCACGACGCAGAACGCACCCAGCACGCCCAGCACCGGAAGAATGCTGCCTTGCGGCAGCAGCGCGGCCACACGCTCGGCGCTCACGCCGCCGACGAGACCGCCGAACGTGGCGGCGCCCGCCACCCGCGCCATCAGCGGCTTGGCCGAGTGAGGGTCGAAGCGCTCGTTGAGCAGCGACCAGTAGGACGAGATCGCAACCGCCCCGATTACCGACGAGTGGAGATACAGGAGCGCCGCCGCCACCGGTGGCTTCCAGCCGAGAATCGCCCACTCCACGATGAACAGGGCCGCGTTGGATCCGAGAAAGGCGGGCACCACCCGGCGTGGACCGAACCGATCGAGCAGATGTCCCGACATCCGCGCGGCGGCGATCGCCAGCACCGCCGCGCCGGCCATGAAGTAGGGCAGGCTCTCGACCGGAAACAGCGACAAGACGAGCCCGTCGCGCATGGCATTGCCCGCCACCTGCTGCGCGATCAACGCTGCGGCGGTCGCCGGCGCGGCGACGTCGGGCTTCGAGATGGTCACGACACCTCGACGTGCAGCGGCTCGAGCAGCCGTGAGACGAGCGCTCTCGCCTCGTCGTACTCATAACCCTCGATGTGCACGCGCAGGAGCGCGAGCTCGGTCACGGCCGGCGCGGCGACACGATCGAGCTCGGCGAGCGCGCTCGCCGCGGCCGAGGCGTCGAAGTCGCCGAGCGCGGCCTGCAGGCGCTGCAGGGCATCGCGCGCCGCCACGGGGACCGCCGGCGGCCCCGGCGGCTGCGCTGCTGGCAGGCTCGGATCACGGAGGGTAGCGATGGAGCGCCACACCGCCGCGGCCCCGGTTTCGAGATCGGCGAGCAGCGAGGCCAGATCATCCGCGCGCCCCTCGCGGCCGGCGCGCTCGAGTGCCTTGGCGGCGCGGTGCAGATCGCCGGCGCCCAGGTTGCCCGCCGATCCCGCGATGGCGTGCGCGTGCCGGGCCGCGGCGTCGCAGTCGACGGCGGCCACGGCCGCCCGCAGGGCATCGAACGTCGGCTGCTGACCGTCCGCGAACCGGACGAGCATCCGTCGCAGCGTCTCGAACCCGAGACCGAGCCGCGCCAGCGTGTCCGCCACGTCGATCCCCTCGAGCCTCGGCGTGCCACTCGGCGCGGTGACTGCCGGAACGGCCGGCGCTGCCGCTTCCGGCCCTGCCGCCTCCCCCCGACGTTTTGGCAGCCAGCGCCGCAGCGTCTGCACGAGCGACCGCCGATCGATCGGTTTGATGATGTGGTCGTTCATCCCCGCGGCCAGGCAGGCGTCGAGATCCGCCTTCATGGCGTTGGCGGTCATCGCGATGATCGGACGGGTGTATCGCTCCGTGCGCAAGGCCCGAGTGGCGGCCAGGCCGTCCATCTCCGGCATCTGCATGTCCATCAGGACGGCGTCGTACTTGTCCGGAGCCGCCTTCACCAGGTCCAGCGCTATCCGTCCGTTGCCGGCGATATCGAGGACGATCCCCAGCCGCGACAGGATCTCTTCGGCCACCATCTGGTTGGCCTCGTTGTCCTCGGCCAGCAGCACGCGCGCGTCGAATTCCTGCTCGAGCGGCACGTCCATCGCCCGGCGCGCCGCATGCACGCGCGCACCTTGTGACTCCACCACCGCATCGAAGAGCGACGAGGCCGTAATCGGCTTGGGCAGAAACACGTTCACGCCGAGCTCCTCGCAGCGCGCCTCTTCCTCCTTTCCCGCGTAGGCGCTGATCATGACGATCGGCAGCGACGCGGTCTCCGCGCGGGCGCGGATGCGGGCGGCGGCATCGAGCCCGTTCATGCCGGGGAGCATCCAGTCGAGCACCACGAGGCCGAACGGATCGCCGGCCCCTTCGCGATTGCGCCCCTCGAGCAACGCCAGCCCCTCTTCCGCGGTGGCGACCGAGACCGGTGGAATCTTCCAGCTGCGCAGCAGTGTTACGAGCAGCTCGCGGCTCGTCTCGGTGTCCTCCACGATCAGCACCGGCCGCTCGGCGACGCCGGCCGGCACGACACGAGCCGGCGCGTCGGACTGCACATCCGCATCCACGCCCAGACGCGCCGTGAAGAAGAACGCCGTGCCTTTGTCGGGCGTGCTCTCGACGGTCAGGTCGCCGCCCATCAGGCGCGCCAGACGTCGGCTGATCACGAGCCCGAGGCCGGTGCCGCCGTATTTCCGCGTCGTCGAGCTGTCGGCCTGCGTGAACGACTGAAACAGCCTCGCCTGTTGCTCCGCGGACATGCCGATCCCGGTGTCCCGGACGGTGACGCGCAGCCGCACGCCCTCGCCTCCTCCTTCGGCCGCGTCAGGGACGGCCTCGACCTTGACGAGCACCTCGCCCTGTGCGGTGAACTTGAACGCGTTGCCGATCAGGTTGGTCAGTACCTGCCGGACACGCAGCGCGTCGCCGCGAAGCCGGTCGGGCACGTCGGGCAAGGCGTGCATGATCAGCTCGACGTGCTTCTGCATCACCACCGAGCGGAACGTCTCGGTGACTTCCTCCAGCACCTCGCGCAGGCTGAACGGCGAGTCGTCCAGATCGAGCTTGTCGGCTTCGATCTTCGAAAAATCGAGGATGTCGTTGAGGATGCCCAGCAGGTTGCGCGCCGATGAATGCGCGACGCTGACGAACTGGTGCGGCTTGGGCGGCAGGTCCGCTTCGAGCGCCAGGCCGGTCATGTTGAGAATCGCGTTCATCGGCGTGCGGATCTCGTGGCTCATGTTGGCGAGGAACATCGATTTGGTCTGGGTGGCCTCCTCGGCCTTGTCCTTCGCGAGCTTCAGCGCCTTTTCCTGCTGCTTGCGCTCGGTGACGTCGCGAATGGACACCGCGACCTGGCGGCCTTCGTCGCCGCGCGCGGGCAGGGGGCTGAGGCCGATCTCGAGCGGGAACTGCGACCCGTCCTTGCGAACGCCGCGCAGCTCGCGGTCCGGCCCCATTTCACGGGCCGACGGCGCCCGATTGAAACTCTCCCGCAGGGCGGCGTGCCGGGGACGGACGTCGTCCGGCACCAGCATGTCCACGCTCTGGCCGATCAGCTCGTCGCGGGCGTGCCCGAACAGCTCTTCGCAGCGGGCGTTGGCCAGGTGAATGGTCCCGCTGGCGTCGATCACCATCAATCCGTCTGGAGCGAGCTCCAGCACGCTGCGGAAGAACCGCTCCGTCTCTTCCAGCTCACGCGCCTGCTCCTGAGTCCGCCCGAGCAGCTCCTCCGAGCGCAGGTTCCGCTGCAGGACCTCCAGCGTCATCGCGACGAGCGGCATCAACTCGTCGAGCAGGGCCTGTTCACGCGACTCCAGCCGGTGCAGCGTCGCCAGTTCGACGATGGCCAGCAGCAGGTCCTTCGACAACAGCGGCCACGCGCAGACACGCAGCGGCGGCGCGCCGCCGATCCCCGACTCGATGCGCAGGTAATCGGGCGGAAGCTGGTCGAGTGCGATCGGCTGGTGGTCCCGGGCACACTGGCCCACCAGCCCCTCGCCCAGGCGCACCGTGGTGACGGCAGTCGCCGCCCCGCTCAGTCCGTAGGCGGCCGCCCGCTCGAGCCTGGCCTCGTCCTCGTTCCACACATAAAAGCCGCCGACGCCGCCGCGCAGGAGTGGCACGACTCCTGTGAGCAGCCGGTGGCCGAACTCCGCCAGCGAACCTGCCTTCTGAAGTTCCCCGATCAGAGTGGATGCGCTCGATTTGACCCACCGCTGCTGGTCGATTGCGGCGGCGCCGTGTTTCAGCACGTCGATCGAGCGCGCGAGGCCGCCGGTCTCGTCGGACGCGTCGGTAAACGGAACCGGGTGGGTGTAATCGCCGCCAGCCACGGCCTTGACCGACCGTTCCAGCGCATGAATCGGCCTGACGATGCGCCGCACCGTCAGGAGGCCAAGGATGCCGGTCAGCAGCAGCGCCGCGGCGTTCGCCGCCAGTATCTGCGTGCGCGTTTCGTCGATTGTGGCCTGGGCCGCGCGAGCGGCGCTGCTCCCGAGCTCTTTGTCGTACTGGATCCACTCGCTCTGCGCCCGGGCGAGGCGGTCGCCGAGCGGCGTGAAGATGCTCTTGAAGCGCGCCAGCGCTTCCTGGTGTCGTCCGTGCTCCACCAGCGCGATCACCGGCGTAGCTTCGACGATGTACTCGCGGATCAGCTCGCGGAAGTTCGCGAGCAGCTGCCGCCCGCGCTCGTCGGTGATGTAGGACTCTCCGTACTTCTGCAGCAGCTGCGAGAGAGCCCGATCGTTCTCCTCGAACGCGGCGCGGGCTGCGGCTTGCTCCATCGGGTCGGCCGCGAGCAGCAGGGTGCGTATGCTCACCCGGAGCTCGGCCACGCTGGCGGAAATGCCGCCGAGCGCCGCCACGCTGGCGAGGCGCGTTTCCGAGACGAACCGGCTGCGCTCCTCGATTTTGCCCAGCTGCATCCGGGTCAGGAGGCCGAAGGCCACGAGCACTACCAGCGGCACCGCCAGCAGCACCAGCAGCCGCTTGCCGATCGTCATGACTGCCCCTCCGCCGCCGGAATCGCGATGGCAGACACGGCGCCGGGCTGAGCCGCGAGTCGGGCGCCTACCGGCAGATTGGCCACTGGGCAACGCGCCTGGTTCAGCACGCGCGCCGAGGTGGTGCCGCGCAGGCCGTCGAGAAACCCATCCGGCCCATCGGTGGTCATCACGATCAGATCGGCCGCCACCGCGCCGGCCGCCCACAGGATGCGCTCGACGGGATCGCCGATCGCGGACATCCGGTTCCACGTCCAGCCTGGCACCGCGGGACATTGCACGGCGGGCGCCTCGCCGGCGCCGACGTGCAGCAGGGTCACGGTCCCCGCGGCCAGCTGGAGGTTGCTGACGAACCGCGCGGTGGCGTCGAGGGCCGGCTGCGGGCTCGGCTTATGGGCCAGCGGGATGAGGACGTTGCGCAGCGACACGGCTCCCGTCGCGCGCGACACGAACCCGTCGACGCCGTGCGGGACGAACAGCGTGATCTGGCCGGAGCCGTAGGCGATGGGCTCGCCGATCGACTTCTGGAACCAGCGCATGCGGCCCGCACGTTGATGCACTGCGAGCACGACGACATCTGCGGGGTGCCTGGTCAGGAAGCGGAGGCTGGCCTTGACGGGATCGCGGTCGTGCCTGACGACCTTCCTCACCTCGATGCCCAGGCGGGTGACGGCGCGTCGAGAACTGCCGGCCGGAATCAGTCCCCAGCGTTCCAACGTGTCGCGAACGCCCGGGAATTCCTCCCAGGGCACGTGCGACGGATCCGACACGTGGAGGATGTGCAGCGTAGCTCTGGACACGAGGGCGATCTTCAAGGCGTGCGCGAAGGCGATCTCGCTCGCGACAGAGAAGTCGGACGGATGAAACACCACCGGGGCGGGCGCGTGCAGGAGCCTGGCGTCTCCCATGCCGCCCATGGCTGCACTCAGCGTGCCGATCGCCACCCTGCCCGTCACGGGGCACGTTTCGTGCTTTTGTCAGGGCGAGTCCGTGCGCGCGGCGCGTTTTCCGCAGGATGCGCGCGCGCCCACGCCCACTGGCTGCAACCAGTTACGAAGGACGGTAATGGGTCGGCGACCTGGGGTGCCCGCCACGGCTGAACGCGCCACGCAGAGGAGGACGGCTATGAACGGTGGACGCGCGGTTTCGGGGCTTCTTCCAGGGCTTCTCCTGATCGGGCTGCTGGCGCTGCTGGCGGTGTGGCCGCTCCCGACGAGCGGCGATGCCTCGGGCCAGGATCAGCCAGTCGTGCTGCCAAAGGCCGGGGTGCCGCAGATCAGCACGATCGAGGGGAAATTCGTCCGGGCCTCCTACAACAACGAGGGCTACGTCATCCTGGGCTACCAGGCCTCCAACCGCTCGGTGGGGGAAGAATGGATGCTCCTCGAGGTCGGCATCACGCTGCGCGAGGGCGTGCACGACTATCGATTGACGCGCGACGCCATCTCACTCGACACGCCCGACGGCAAGACGATTCCGTTGCCGTCGATCAGCGAGCAGCGGGGCGGCGGCGTCAATGCGATCCAGCAGCGGGCGAAGGTGCAGCGGGATTCCATCAACTACTTCCCGCCCAAGGCCAGCAAGGCGTGCGCGATTCTGTTCTTTCCCGATCTCGACGCCCGGTCGGTGCCATTCGACGAGGTCGATCTCAGTGACGACCGCGCCTGCCTCGGCCGCTTCTATTTCCGCATCCCCGGTGGTATTGCCTACGGTCAGCACTGGCTCAACGTGAAGTTCCCGAACAGCGTCGTACGGGTGCCGTTTCGAATCCTGACCGACGACGAAGAGCGCTTCGTCTCGAAGAACTACAAGAGCATCGAGAGGCAGGTCAAAGAGGCGTTCAGGCCGAAATAGCCGCCGACTCGGGGGTTGCACTACACTCGCCGCGGAGTCTCCACTGCGGACGCTCGAGGGCATGTGGAGCAATCCGCCGACCACCATCATCGGCCAGGCCTGCGCGTTCTACTGCACCGACGTGCTCATCGATCGTCTGAACGCCCTGCTCGACGATCCCGCCAACGACAAAAAGCCCCTCGGAGAGCTGCGCGCCGACGCAACCGCCCGCGAGCGGGCGCTCATCGAAAGCCGGCTCACCGCGGCGGGCCAAGGAAACCTATCCTCTCGATCCCGCCGACGATCCCGGGCTGCTGCGCTGCGAGCCGTGGGGCCTGGCCAGACAGATGTTCGCTCCGCACCAGCTCGAAATCCGCGGTCGCGGCCGCAACCAGATCGAGCTGCACTACGGAGAGTGGGATGCCCGCCGCATCGTCCACCTGGACCGGCGTCCACGACCGGCCGGTCCCGTCACCGCGCTCGGCTACTCCGTGGGGCCCTGGGCGCGACGCTGGTCGTCGAGACGT
>Ga0163163_10002153_pt1 | contig 16654 bp, 14 predicted proteins | sample S65metaG_FD_119766 | JGI IMG/M metagenome (GOLD analysis project Ga0163163, IMG submission 119766) | Switchgrass rhizosphere microbial communities from Kellogg Biological Station, Michigan, USA - S6-5 metaG | ecosystem: Host-associated > Plants > Roots > Rhizosphere > Soil | place: USA... | reverse complement strand
GCGTCCTCGCCGTCGTGCAACTCCTCGACTTCCCGTCCGTCGCGCAGGATCGCGAGCACGTTTAGCGCATCGGCGTCGAGCGCGCCGTAACCAAGAAACTGCGTGGGCTTCAGGCGCGTGACCAAATCAGCGGAAAGCGACGCCCTGCTTTCGAACTGGCCCGCGGCACGCGCACGTTCGCGTTGCTTGTTCATGGCTGTTTCGAAACCGACGGTATCGATGCTCAAGCCACGCTCACGCGCGATGTCGGCAGTCAGGTCAAGCGGAAAACCATAGGTATCGTACAAACGGAATGCATCGGCGCCGGGAATCATTTTCTCGCTGCGCGCTGCGACTTCATCGAATACCTTCATGCCGTTTTCCAGCGTTTCGCCAAAACGTTCTTCTTCGGCCAGCAGCGCTTTTTCCACAATGCCGCGTTTTGCCGCGAGCTCGGGATACGCTTCGCCCATTTCCGCTACGAGCGTGGGAACGAGTTTGTGGAAGAACGGCTGCTTCTGGCCAAGCATGTAGCCATGACGCAGCGCGCGGCGAATGATCCGGCGCAGCACATAGCCGCGGCCTTCGTTCGACGGCAGCACGCCATCGACGATCAGGAACGAGCAGGCGCGGATATGGTCGGCAATCACGCGCAGCGATTTGTTTTCCAGATCCGGCGTATGCGTAAGCTTCGCCGCTTCGCGGATCAGATGCTGGAACAGATCGATCTCGTAGTTGGAATGCACGTGCTGCAACACGGCGGCAAGACGCTCCAAACCCATGCCGGTATCCACACATGGCGCCGGCAGATTCGACAGTGTGCCATCGGCGGCGCGATCGAACTGCATGAAGACGAGGTTCCAGATTTCGATGAAGCGATCACCGTCCTCGTCGGGCGATCCGGGCGGACCGCCGGGAATTCCCGCACCGTGATCGTAGAAAATTTCCGTGCATGGGCCGCATGGGCCGGTGTCCGCCATCTGCCAGAAATTGTCGGATGCGTAAGGTGCGCCCTTGTTGTCGCCGATGCGGATGATGCGTTCGGACGGCAAGCCGATTTCCCGGTGCCATAGGTCATAAGCTTCGTCGTCGGTGTGGTAAACCGTGACGAGCAGGCGATCCTTCGGCAATTTGTATACTTGTGTAAGCAGTTCCCAGGCCCAGAGGATCGCTTCGCGCTTGAAGTATTCGCCGAACGACCAGTTGCCGAGCATCTCGAAGAACGTGTGGTGCCGCGCGGTGTAGCCGACCGAATCGAGATCGTTGTGCTTGCCGCCCGCGCGCAGGCAGCGCTGCACGTCGGCCGCACGCACGTAGGGCAGCTTTTCGCTGCCGAGAAACACGTTCTTGAACTGCACCATGCCCGAATTCGTGAACAGCAGCGTCGGGTCGTTGCCCGGCACAAGCGGCGCCGACGGCACGATCGTGTGGCCTTTGTCGCGGAAAAAATCGAGGAACGTCTGGCGGATTTCGGCGCTGGTTTTCATCGGATCGACACTGGGATTGGCTCGAATGCGCGCCGAGTCTGACTGCGGACGCGAGTTTTCAATCCAACTCGTCAGCCGATGAATCCAGGCCCTCGGTGCGGGTTACAGATTGTACAGTGGCGGCGTCAAAGCCGCGACGCAAGAGGAAGTTCGCGCGCTTGGAGCGCTCGGCCATATTCGCCGCGCGCTTAGCGCCGTAGCGGCGGCGCACAAGTTCGCGCAGCAGCGCTGGCCAATCCGGTTCGGCGGCGTCGATCAAGTTCCGCGCTTGCGCTTCGGCAATACCGTGGGTCTTGAGCTCGGCGACGATCCAGCGCGGACCATAGCCCTGCGTGATGCGCGAGCGCACCAGCATCTCGCCGAAACGGGCGTCGCTCTGGAAGTCCTTGGATTGCAGTTGCGCGAGTGCCGCGGCACTTTCATCGGCGTCCAGGCCCTTGCGCACCAGTTTGGATTTCAGCTCGCGCGCGGAGTGCTCGCGGCGCACGAGCAACGTCAGCGCCTTGTCGTAGGCGCTGATTTCACTTTTGTTCTCGCGTCGGCGAACCATCTCGCCTCAGGATCAAGCTTCTTCCAGCTCTGCTTCCACCGCGACTGGTGCTGCCACCTTGCTCGGCTGCAGCACTGCGCGCAGCTTGTCTTCGATTTCCCTGGCGATGGCGGGATTTTCCTTGAGGTATTGACGCGCGTTGTCCTTGCCCTGGCCGATGCGTTCGCCGCCGTAGCTGTACCAGGCGCCGGACTTCTCGACAATGCGATTGTCGCTGCCCATGTCGATCAGCTCACCTTCGCGACTGATGCCTTCGCCGTAGAGGATTTCGGTGACAATCTGCTTGAACGGCGGCGCAAGCTTGTTCTTGACCACTTTGATTTTGGTCTGGTTGCCGACGATTTCTTCGCCTTTCTTCACCGCACCGATGCGGCGGATGTCCAGGCGCACCGAGGCGTAGAATTTCAGCGCGTTGCCACCGGTCGTGACTTCTGGACTCTGCCCCGGCATCATCACGCCAATCTTCATGCGCAGCTGGTTGATGAAGATGACCATCGTATTGGAACGCTTGATATTGCCCGTGAGCTTGCGCAGCGCCTGCGACATCAGGCGTGCCTGCAGACCGGGCAGCTGATCGCCCATTTCGCCTTCGATTTCCGCGCGCGGCGTCAGCGCGGCGACCGAGTCGATCACCACCACATCGACCGCACTCGAGCGCACCAGCATGTCGGCGATTTCCAGCGCCTGCTCGCCCGTGTCGGGCTGCGACAACAGCAGATCGTCGACTTTGACGCCGAGTTTTTCTGCATAGGTCGGATCGAGCGCGTGCTCGGCATCGATGAAGGCGCAGGAGCCGCCGAGCTTTTGTGCTTGCGCGATGACTTGCAGCGTCAGCGTGGTCTTGCCCGACGATTCCGGCCCGTAGATCTCGACGACGCGGCCACGCGGCAGGCCACCGATGCCCAGGGCAATGTCGAGCATCAATGATCCGGTCGGAATCGCCTCGATCGCTTCGACTGCGCGATCGCCCATGCGCATGACCGCGCCCTTGCCGAACTGCTTTTCGATCTGGCTCAATGCAGCTGAAAGCGCTTTACGCTTGTTGTCGTCCATTGCCGAATTACCTCGTTGCGATGATGTTGGCGGAGAGCTTGAATGCTGCCCGTCTCATGGGTTGAGAAACTTCGCGCAAGCGCTCAGTCGTGCGATGAGGTAATTCTCGCACAGCGGCCGCTGCGCCGCATGCGCCAAATCGCGCGTCAGCTTGTCAGAATTTTCTGAACGCCACGCAACGCGGCAGCCACGGTCTGGCGGCGCACGGACTCGCGGTCGCCTTCAAAGTGGAAGAGCTCCGCATGTGCATAACCGCCGCGCCGTTTCCAGCCGATCCAGACCGTGCCGACCGGCTTGTCGGCGGTACCGCCGCCCGGTCCGGCAATGCCGGTGACGGCGACCGCAACCGTTGCGCCAAAGCGCGCGAGCGCACCCGAGACCATCTCGATCACGGTCTCGCGACTGACTGCGCCGTATTGCTCCAACGCTTCGGGGCGCACGCCGAGCAGCGCTTCCTTCGCCTCGTAACTGTAGGCGACGACGCCACACTCGAACCATCCCGAGGAGCCGGCGACGTCGGTCAACGTCTTGGCGATCCAGCCGCCGGTGCAGGATTCAGCGGTAACCAGCGTGGCGCCGCGCTGCGTAAAGATGGTCGCGATGGAATCCGCCAGGTCATGCAGCTGGCGATCGTCGGCGATTGCGGGTGTTGGCATCGAACACTCCATGGCGGAAGCGGTTGATGATGCCACAACCGTGCATTCACCTGTCCGTCACACGCATTACCTCGCCACGCCCGGCGAGGTAATGCAGGCATGCGGATTCGCGCAAACAGGTCCTAGTAAGTCACGTGCTGGAGCCGTGGGGTGGGAATGAAACTCACCGGTGGTGCGTTCACAACGTTGTCCGGCGTCACCGTCACGTTTTCCAGCATCCAGGAGTCGTTCGAGCCGTTGGAGCGAACCATTTCCCAGCCGCGAATTTGGGCGACCGGCGACGCGGCAAATCCCGGATTCGCGAACAGCAATCGCCCAGCATCGGCTCCGCCAGCTAGCTGCCACTCACCCCACAGGGCGTTGTTCTGGTGCTTGTTGACCGAGCCGCCGGCGCCGAATATCCAGCCGAAGTACGGTGGAAATCCACAATAATTGCCGACCAACAAGTCCAGCGTTCCATAGGGACCGCCACAGCTATGACCATTGACATCGGTGCGGTAGCTGCCCGGCACATTCGCCGCGGTAAGGGCAGCGGCACCCACCGTTTCCATCATCAAACCATCCAAAAACATTTCCGTCGAAGGTAGCGTGGCATGCATCGTCACGCGCCAGATACCCGGATATTCCTCGTTGACGAACTGCACATCGGCCGTGGTCGAACTTCCGAAATCCAGCGAGAACGACGCCGGACCGGTGACGGAAAAAGTATACGATTTGCTCTGGCGCTCGGTCGAACCAGTGCTCGCAGCGAAGGTATATACGTCGTAGCCATAGGGCGCCTCGAATCCGGTCGAATACGGCACCGCAAAGGGTGAAGCCAGCACAAAACTGTGCCCGGCCAGCGTCGGCACATCGGCGGCAAGCTCAGGCGGCAGCGGATCGTTGAGGTTGTACCTGGGCAAATCAGGAGTGTCCGTATAGACAACGGGTTGCGTGATCTCCGGATTTTCCGGATAGGTGAGCCGATGTGTTCCGAAGCCGTGGCCCTCGGTCTGCCCGCCCGGCCCGCGCACCGAACGCGCATTAATGGCGATCAACTCGTTGTGCTCGTGCACCTGACCGTAGGGAGGAATGGTCGGATAGTTATCGTCCGCACCGATCGTCGCGCCACCGGGCAGCGTCAGCAAGTAGCTGCCGTCGGGTTGCAGCGCTGAATCCAAGGTCATGAACGTGCCATCGGGACGCCAGAAATCCACCGTGCTCGCAAACGGGCGGGCTACGCCACCCATGTCCCTGATGCTGTAGAGCGAACTGGTGAACGCGAGTTCGCCAAACAAATAGGTGCGGCCATCGTTCCACGGATAGGCCGGAACGATCGCCGGGTCGGTCGGCAACGTGGTCCACACGACGCAAAACGGCGCGGTCGGCGTCGTCGAACAGTTCACGTTGGCAAGGCTGTGTTCGTCCGCATAGAGCTGCTGCGAAGTCGCCAGTGATGCCACGGCAGCAAACGTGTTCGCGGCACTTGCCGGCAAGGCCTGATCGCCACGCGCGACGAGCGCAAGCGCATAGGTCAGATCATCCGTGTAGAACTGATAACTGCGCGCGGCTTTGTAGAACGTGGCCTTGTCGGTGATCGGCGCAAAACCGTTGTAGGCGCGCAGCGCGCCGGCGAGCGCGGTTGTGCGCGGATTGAGATTGAGAAAAGGTTCGTCGGCGAACGCAACCGTCCCGCCGGCTCCCAATGTCTGCAAGCGATCGCTCGGCCCCAGCGGGCTGGCCCAAACCTTGGCTACATCCGCACCATGACCGAACGCGAAGAGTTCGACGATCGTCACCGGCGCGAAATAGCGTGTTTCAACAATCAACTTGTAAGTGCCGTCGGATTTCGTCGCCGTGGTCGCAACGTAGTTGCCAAAATGCATCTCGACCGTCGCATTCGCCAGCGCCGCCGGGTAACCGGCAGTGCCTTGAAACGTAATGCCCGTTTCCAGGCCACCATTGAATATGTCGTCGGACAAGCTCTGTGCTGTCGCGGATTGGACAATGCACAGCAACACCAATGAAAGCGCTTTCATGAATTCCCCCCGTTTTGATCCACCCCCGCGGATCTAACCCGAGTCTGCGCCTGCTCCGACCACTTCTCAAGCACCGCGCGATCGCAAGATGCAACTCCTCTACAATTGCCGCCTTCCCTTGTTGCCTCGACCATGAATCGCGACGACTTCGCCCAGCACACGCCGCTGATGCGCCAATATTTCGCCGCCAAGGCGGAATATCCGGACACGCTCGTGTTCTTCCGCATGGGCGATTTCTACGAGCTGTTCTACGACGATGCGCGCAAGGCAGCACGCCTGCTCGACATCACCTTGACGCAGCGCGGCGCATCGGCCGGTGCGCCTATCCCGATGGCCGGCGTGCCGTATCACGCGGTCGAAGGCTATCTTGCCAAGTTGATTCGACTCGGCGAATCGGTCGCGATCTGCGAACAGATCGGCGATCCGGCGCTGGCGAAGGGTTTGGTCGAACGCAAAGTCGTGCGCGTGGTGACCCCGGGCACGGTCACCGACGCGGCCTTGCTCGAGGAGCGCCGCGACAATCTGCTGCTCGCGATCACGGCGGGTAAGCAAAGTTACGGACTGGCCTGGATCGATCTCACCGGCGGACGTTTCCTGCTCAGTGAAGTCGCCGATGCGCAGGCACTGGCGTCGGAACTGGCGCGACTCGCGCCGGCGGAGACACTGGTCGGCGAAGATGTGGCCTGGCCCGCGTTCGTCGGCGAATTGCCGGGATTGCGCAAGCGCGCGCCGTGGCATTTCGACACCGACACTGCAACGCGCCAACTCAGCGCATTCTTCAAGACCCGCGACCTTTCCGGATTCGGCTGCGCGCAGATGCCGCTCGCGATCGGCGCGGCCGGCGCGCTGCTCGGCTACGTCGAGGAGACGCAGAAATCCGCGTTGCCGCATTTGTCGGGCCTTGCCGTGGAAAACGCTGGCGAGACGATTGCGCTCGACGCGGCGACGCGGCGCAATCTGGAGCTCGATACGCATCCGAGCGGACGCAGCGAGCACACGTTGCTCGGCGTGCTCGACCACACCATCACGCCGATGGGCGCGCGCGCGTTGCGGCGCTGGCTGCACCGGCCGCTGCGCGATCACACCATGCTGCGCCGGCGTTATCAGGCGATCGACAGTCTGATTGGCCGACGTCCCTTCGAAAGCTTGCGCGAGGCACTGCGCGCGATCGGCGACCTCGAGCGCATTCTCGCGCGTGTCGCCTTGCGCTCGGCGCGCCCACGCGATCTGTCGACGTTGCGCGACGGTTTGCTCGCAGCGCCGGCGCTGCGCGCAACGCTGACCGATTGCGACAGCCCGCTGCTGGGCGAGTTGGTTGATGCACTGGGTGAACACACCGAGACGGCGCAACATCTCGCTGCAGCGGTGTTGGAACAACCGCCGGCGCTGCTGCGCGACGGCGGTGTGATCCGCGCCGGCTTCGATGCCGAACTCGACGAGTTGCGCATGCTGTCGACGAACGCCGATCAGTTTCTCATCGATTTGGAGGAACGCGAGAAAGCCGCCACGGGTATTGCGACGTTGAAAGTCGGCTACAACAGCGTGCACGGCTACTACATCGAGATCAGCAAGGGTCAATCGGACAAGGCGCCCACGCACTACACACGCCGGCAGACGCTGAAAGGCGCCGAGCGCTACATTACTGAAGAACTCAAGACATTCGAGGACAAAGTCTTGTCCGCGCGCGAACGCTCGCTGATGCGCGAACGCGCTCTGTACGAAGGCCTGTTCGATTTCCTCCTCGCACGACTTGAACCGCTGAAACGAGCCGCCTCAGCCGTCGCCGAACTCGATGTACTCGCCAATCTCGCCGAGCGCGCCGATGCACTGAACTGGAAAGCACCGCAGTTGAGCGAGGTGAGCGGTGTCCGCATCGGGCGCGGACGTCACCCCGTCGTCGAACAGGTGCGCAAGGACCCGTTCGAACCGAACGATCTCGTATTCGACGACGCGCGCCGCATGCTGATCATCACCGGCCCGAACATGGGTGGCAAATCCACCTATATGCGCCAAGCCGCACTAATCGTGCTGCTCGCGCATATCGGCAGTTTTGTGCCGGCCGACTCCGCGCTGATCGGGCCCATCGATCGCATCTTCACGCGCATCGGCGCGGGTGACGACCTGTCGCGCGGGCAATCGACATTCATGGTCGAGATGAGCGAAACCGCCAACATCCTGCACAACGCGACCGCATCAAGCCTGGTGCTGATGGACGAGATCGGTCGCGGCACGTCCACTTACGATGGTCTCGCTCTCGCGCAAGCGTGTGCCGTACAACTCGCCACACACAATCGCGCATTCACATTATTTGCGACCCACTATTTCGAACTCACCGATTTGGCCACGCAATACAGCGGCATAGCCAACGTGCATCTCGACGCCATCGAATACGGCGATGAACTCGTATTCATGCATGCCGTGAAAGAAGGCCCTGCGAATCGCAGTTTTGGTCTGCACGTCGCCGCGATCGCTGGCGTCCCGAAAGACGTCATCGCCCAGGCACGCCGTTATCTGCAGGCACTCGAAAGCAAGCACGTCGCGCTTCAGCACGCAACCTCAGTGCCAGCCGAGAGCGCTTCGCCACAGCTTGCGCTCTTCGCACAACCATCGGCCAGCGATGCCGTACTGCGCATGCTCGATCCGGATTCGATGACGCCGAAGGAGGCGCTCGAAGCGCTGTATCAGTTGAAGCGATTGACCTGAGTGGCTGGCACAATTCGCCAATATTGGCTCTTCAGCTGCACGCCGCCATCGCGCAACACTCGTCTATACGCCTTCAGGAAATGATGCATGACCATCCGTCGTTCCAAACCGCTTGCTCTTGCATTGTTGATGTCTTTTGTCGCGATGCCCCTCACTGCGGAAACACCGCATGTCGATTCAAGCCTGGACATCTACGCCAAGCCGGGCCAGTTCGTGAATATCGGCAAGCACCAACGCTTGAACTTGCGCTGCAGTGGCAGAGGCACGCCAACGGTCGTGCTCGAAAGCGGCAACAATGCCGATTCGATGACCTGGTTCAAGGTGCAGCCGGAAATCGCTAAATTCACGCGCGTCTGCGCCTACGACCGTGCTGGCACCGGATTCAGCGATGGCGGCCCGCTGCCGCGCAACCTGGACGTCAATTCTGCAGACCTGTCAGCACTGATTCACATCGCGCATATTGCGACGCCTGCAATTTTCGTCGGGCATTCTTATGGGACCAACGTCGTGCGTCGTTTTGCCGATAAGCACGCCGCCGAAGTCGCCGCACTGGTCTTGCTCGATCCACCACCGCAAAACGTCGGCGAGTTTTCGCCGGAGTTCGAAAAAGAAGACGAGGAGCAGCGGATCGCCATGCTGTCGAAAGTCCGGCAGTGCCAACGCGGCGCGGAGGAAAGCAAATTGGACGCACCGCCACCGGGGTTGAAGGATTGCCTGCGACCACCGAATCCCGAGTTCAGTGCCGCGCTCAACGCCGCGATCCATGCCAATAAGACGCGGCCAGCGTTCTGGCAAACGATCATTTCACTGAGTGAAGCGAACGGCGCGTTGTACAAGCAGCCGGTCGCCACGAATGAATCGCACGGCGCCACTCCGCTGCTGATTCTGCAGCCGGACACACCATTCGCCGATGTACCGCCGGAAATGCAAAAGCCGCTGGAGCAAGCGCGCCAGGAAACTCAACAGGCGATCGCGGCGACGTCCTCGCGCAGCAAGATCGTACCGGTCGGGCACTCCTCGCACGACGTGCAGCTCGACCGCCCCGACGCGGTAGTCGAAGCAGTGCGAACCGCAATCTCAATGGCCACGAAACCGGTGACGCAAAAGCCTTGAGATTGCGCTGCTAGCCGATCAGCGCATTCACGCGCCGCACGTACGCGGCCGGATCTTCCAACGCCACGCCTTCGAGAAGTTGGGCCTGGTCGAGCAGCAGCAGCGCGATATGTTCCGCGCACTGCTCGTCGCTCTCGTTTTCCAAGCGCTTGATCAACGCGTGTCCCGGGTTGATTTCGAGAACCGGCTTCGAAGCCGGCACGGCGTGTCCGGCCTGTTTCATCAGCCGCTGCATGGCCAGACCCATGTCATGCTCGTCGAGCACGGTGCAGGACGGCGACTCGGTCAGGCGCGCGCTTACGCGCACGTCGCGCACACGTTCGCCGAGCAGCTCCTTGAGCTTTTTCACCACGCCTTCGGCGGCTTTTTCCGTTTCCTTGCGCTGCTCGGCGCTGGCACCGACCAGCTTGTCGAGTTCCAGATCGCCCTTGGCGACGTTGCGCAGCTTCTTGCCGGCGTATTCGTTGAGATACCCAGACATCCAGTCGTCGATGCGGTCGTACATCAGCAGCACTTCGATGTCGTGCGCCTTGAGCGCTTCCAGCTGCGGGCTGCCTTTCGCCGCCGCATAACCGTCGGCGGTGAGGAAATAGATCGCTTCCTGATTTGGTGCCATGCGGCCGACGTAGTCGTCCAGCGCAACCGTTTGCGTGGCGCCTTCCGACTTGGTCGAGGCAAAACGCAGCAGCTTGGCGATGCGTTCCTTGTTGGCAAAATCTTCGGCCAAGCCTTCCTTGAACACGTTGCCGAACTGGTTCCAGAACGTGCTGAACTTCTCAGGTTCGTCCTTGGCGAGTTTGTCGAGCAGGTCGAGCGCGCGCCGCGTGCACGCCGCCTTGAGTTTCTCCAGGCTGCGGTTCTGTTGCAGAATCTCGCGGCTTACGTTGAGCGGCAGATCGTCGGAATCGACCACGCCGCGCACGAAGCGCAGATAGGCCGGCAACAACTGCTCGGCAGCGTCCATGATGAAGACGCGCTTGACGTAGAGCTTCAAGCCCTTGCGCTCATCGCGGCCGCCCATCAACAGATCGAACGGCGATTGCGAAGGCAAATAGAGCAACGACGTGAAGTTCTGATTACCTTCGACGCGGTTGTGTGTCCATGCCAGCGCGTCGTTGAAATCGTGAGCGATGTACTTGTAGAAGTTCTGGTAGTCCTCGTCCTTGAGCTCCGTTTTCGGCCGCGTCCACAGCGCTGATGCCTGGTTGATGACCTCCGACTCGTCCGTCGGCTTGCCGTCCTGCTCTTTCGGCATGCGAATCGGAAAGCCGATGTGGTCGGAATAGCGAGCGACCAGACTGCGCAGCTGCCAGCTCTGCAGGAATTCGTCTTCGTCTGGCTTTAAGTGCAGCGTGACTTCGGTGCCGCGACCGGATTTCTCCACATTTTCCAGTGTGTACTCACCGCTACCGGCGGATTCCCAGCGCACGCCTTCATTCGCGCCGGCACGGCGTGTCGTCAGCGTCACCTTGTCGGCGACGACGAACGCGGAATAGAAGCCGACGCCAAACTGGCCGATCAGATTCGCGTCCGACTTCTGGTCCGCGGATAGAGCTTCGAGAAACTTGCGTGTGCCGGAACTGGCAATCGTGCCGATGTTGGCTACGACTTCGTCGCGCGACATGCCGATCCCGTTATCGCTGATCGTGATCGTACGCGCGTCCTTGTCTAGCTGTAAGTCGATGCGCAGGTCAGCGTCGCCGGCGAGCAATTCGGGTTTTCCGATTGCTTCAAAACGCAGCTTGTCGCAGGCATCCGAGGCATTGGAAATCAGCTCGCGCAGGAAGATTTCCTTGTGTGAATACAGCGAGTGCGTAACCAGGTGCAGGACCTGGGCGACTTCGGCTTCGAACTTGCGGGTTTCGGCGGTGGCTGACATTTCGAGAATTCCTTGAATGCGGCTGCGTGACGAATGTGGTCACAGCCGAAGAATTTCAAGCGTGAAGAAATCGTGATCCGATTCAGCGCGCGTATCTGCCGCGGGTTTTACTCTGCGATGGCCGTTTGGGGACGGTGACGATTCCAGACAGCCAACGAGGAACCCACACAATGCGTACGAAGATTCTCTGCGTGCTCGCCCTTGCTCTCACTGGTCCCGCCTGGGGCGCTGGCCACGGCGGCGGCCACGGCAATTCAGGCAATAACCATGGCGCGACGGTTTCACAAGCAGCACATGACGCAAAAGCGAATGGTCAGCCCGTCGGCCCCGCCGTGCGCGATGTCGCGCGCAGCAACTCGCAGGGTCCCAGCCACGCCAGTGCCAACGGAATTGCTCACGCGAACAGCCACTCGGTGCTCGCGACCGGCAGCTCGACAGGCACCAGTACGGCGACGAAGACCAAGGTCAAGAAAACCAAGACACACGGCAATCATTGATTGCTATAGCCGGAAATTGCTCCTGCATTTCCGGCATACCGGCCGTCCATGGCCATAAAAGACAAAGCGGCCGTCATTACGACGGCCGCTTCGTTGACGAGGAGCACAGACGCGACTCAATGCTCCTGACTCTGGGCGCGCGTGCGCGCGCCGTTATTCTTCAGCTGCGTGCTTGCTCAGGTCTTCCTGAATACGCGCCGCCTTGCCTTCCAATCCGCGCAGGTAATACAGCTTCGCACCGCGCACCTTGCCGCGACGCTTCACCGTCACCGAGTCGATCGCCGGGCTGTGCGTCTGGAACACGCGTTCCACGCCGGTGCCGTGCGAAATCTTGCGCACCGTGAACGCCGAGTTCAGGCCCGCGTTCTTCTTCGCGATGCAAACGCCTTCGTAGGCCTGCACGCGTTCGCGATTGCCTTCCTTCACCTTGACGTTGACGACGACGGTATCGCCCGGCCCGAATTCGGGCAGCGTGCGCGTCATTTGCTGGGCTTCAAATTGCTGGAGGATGTTCATGACTTCACTCACTTCTTAGGTCAGATTATACGCTGGTGTTTCAACGGATTTACGGCCGATTTGATTAATATTTCGTATCTTCTTGAAATTCAAGCAAAAGTTTTTGATCTTCTCGACTAAGGCTCAACTTCGCCAACAGCTCCGGCCGACGCTGCCAGGTGCGTCCCAGAGCCTGTTTCCGGCGCCAGCGGCGAATCGCCGCATGATCGCCTGAAGTCAGTACCTCCGGTACCACACCCAATTCATGGCGCTCCGGCCGCGTGTAGTGCGGGCAGTCAAGCAGGCCGTCGGAAAACGAATCCTGCTCGGCAGACTGCGCATCGTTCAACGCGCCGTCCTGCAGCCGGCCGATCGCATCGATCACGACCGCCGCCGCCAACTCGCCACCCGAGAGCACGTAGTCGCCGATCGACAACTCCTCGTCGACTTCGTGCTGCAGCAGGCGCTCGTCCACGCCTTCGTAACGCCCGCTCAACAGGATCAATCGCTCCCGCCGCGCAAGTTCAGCCACCTTGGCCTGATCCAGCCGCGCTCCCTGCGGGCTGAGGTAAATCGTCTTGGCCGGCTCCGCCGTCGCTGCGCGGGCCGCTTGCAATGCCGCGCGCAACGGATCGATCAGCATCACCATGCCCGGTCCACCGCCGAAGACGCGCTCATCAACACGTCGATAGGCGTCGGTCGCGTAATCGCGCGGATTCCACGCGTGCACCGCCAGCAATCCGCGCTCCTGGGCCCGTCCGACCACGCCGACTGCCGCAGCGGTCTGGATGAACTCGGGAAACAGCGTGATGACATCAACCCGCATCAGAACTCTGGATCCCAATCCACCGTGATCCGCCCCGCCTGCAAATCCACTTCGCGCACGAACTGTTTCATCACGTACGGAACCAGTCGCTCGCGTTCTCCATCGTGCACGACCAGCACGTCATTGGCGCCGGTCGAGAACAGATGACTGACCTTGCCCAGCGCAATGCCTTGCGTAGTCACGACATCGAGCCCTTCCAGGTCGGCCCAGTAAATCTCGCCGCGTTTCGGGACAGGTAATGCCGAGCGTCGCACGTGGATCGTCGCGCCAATCAGCCGCGCCGCCGCGTCGCGGTCATCGCAACCAGGCAGCTTGCCGACCAGACCCTTGCCTTGCTCGCGCCCCTGAACGCCGGTGATTTCCTTGTCGCCGATCAGCCAGGGCTGGTAGGCAAATAGCGCCACGCGCGGCTCGGTATACGACTCCAGCTTGACCCAGCCACCGACGCCGTGCACGCCGACGATCTTGCCGATCAGCAGCAGTCGATCGGCATCCACGCTGTCGCGACGCTCAGGCGGTGGTCTTGGCCTGCTTGCCGGCTTCCTTGGCCAGCCAGCGCACCTTGTCCGACATCTGCGCACCCTTGGCCACCCAGGCTTTGAGCTTTTCGCTGTCCAGCTGCAGACGCACGTCCTTGCCGGCCGCGACGGGGTTGTAGAAACCCAGCCGCTCGATGTTGCGGCCGTCGCGTGCGTTGCGCTGATCGGTGACGATGATGTGATAGAACGGACGGCCTTTGGCACCGCCGCGGGAAAGACGAATCTTGACCATGTTTATTTACTCGAGAATTTATCGGGTACTGTTGTTTCGCTCACCGTCCGGATGCGAAAGACGCATCAAAGCCTGAAACCAGGCAAACCGCGGTGAGAGAACTGCGAATTATAGACGGGATTCCGGAAAAATGAAACCGGCTCAGTGAGTTGGTCCGGCTACGCGTGATTCGCTGCCGATCTCACCGCGGCATTCCCGGCGGCATCCCGCCGCCACCCATGCCTTTCATCGCTGCGCCCATCTGCCGCATCAGGCCCTTGATGCCGCCCCCGGACAGCTTCGACATCATTTTTTCCATCTGCATGTATTGCTTGAGCAAGCGGTTGACGTCGGCCGGTTGCGTGCCGGAGCCACGTGCGACGCGCGCGCGGCGCGAGCCGTTGAGCAGGTCCGGGTGGCGACGCTCCTTCTTGGTCATCGAATTGATGATCGCGACCATCCGATGCACTTCCCTGTCGTTGACCTTCGACTTGACGTGATCGGGCAGGTTTGCAGCTCCCGGCAACTTGTCCATCAGCGTGGCCAAACCGCCCATGTTCAGCATCTGCGAAAGCTGGTCACGCATGTCGTTCATGTCGAAGCGCTTGCCCTTGATGACCTTCTCGGCCAGCTTGGCAGCCTTTTCCTTGTCGACGTTCTGTTCGACCTGTTCGACGAGCGACAGCACGTCACCCATGCCGAGAATGCGTTGCGCCAGACGATCCGGATGGAACGCATCGAGGCCGTCGGGCTTCTCGCTGACGCCGATGAACTTGATCGGCCGGCCGGTGATGTAGCGCACGGACAGCGCCGCGCCACCGCGTGCATCACCATCGGTCTTGGTCAGGATCACGCCGGTCAGCGGCAGTGCTTCGGCAAACGCTTTGGCCGTATTCGCCGCGTCCTGGCCGGTCATCGCGTCGACGACGAACAGGGTCTCGATTGGATTCAGCGCCGCGTGCAGCGCCTTGATTTCGGCCATCATCTCGGCATCGATCGCCAGGCGTCCGGCGGTATCGACGAGCAGCACGTCGGCAAAATTCTTCCTTGCCGCGTCGAGCGCGGACTGCACGATCGCCACCGGATCCTGCTCGCCCGTGCTCGGATGAAACAGCACATCGACCTGCTCTGCGAGCGTGCGCAATTGTTCGATTGCCGCCGGACGATAGACGTCGGCGCTGACGACCATGACTTTTTTCTTCTTGCGATCCTTGAGGAACTTCGCGAGCTTGGCAACGGTGGTCGTCTTGCCTGCACCCTGCAGGCCGGCCATGAGCACCACGGCCGGTGGCGCCGCGTTGAGGTTCAGATCGCTGTTCGCGGTGCCCATTACGGCGGTGAGCTCGTCGCGCACGACTTTGACGAGCGCCTGGCCCGGCGTGAGGCTCTTCAATACTTCCTGTCCGACCGCGCGTACCTGCACGCGCTGGATCAGCGCCTGCACGACCGGCAGCGCGACGTCGGCTTCGAGCAGCGCAATGCGTACTTCGCGCAAGCTTTCGCGGATATTGGTTTCGGTCAGACGCGCCCGCCCGCGCAGGCGCTCGATGGTGCCGGACAGGCGTTGGCTCAGGGATTCAAACATTTTTCTAGGGACCGCACTGCGAAAGAGGCGAATTATAGCGTCTCTCGTCTCCCGTCCGGCGCTATGCCAAACTTGAGGTATGCCAATCTCCGCCCTCGCCCTCATCGCGGCTGCGCTTTACCTGGTTGCAGCCGGACTGCTTGCGCGGCCGCTGCTGCATCGACAGGCGCTGCCGAAAACCATCCCGTTCGGGCTCGCCACGGCCGCGGTGCTTGCGCACGCGGCACTGCTGGTCGGCATCCACCGCGGCGGCGTCGACCTGCATTTTTTCGCCGCCCTGTCGCTGGTCGGCTGCTGCATCGCGGCGTTGTGTCTGCTAGTGAATTTCGTGCGAGCGGTGGCGACGCTCGGCGTCGTCGTCTTTCCGCTCGCGGCCGTGCTGCTGCTGGTCGATGTATTCCTCGCCCCGGCCACGCGGCCGCTGCCGATAGAGTGGCAAATCAAGCTGCACGTCGTCTTCGCCATGCTCGGCTACAGCGTGCTCAGCGTCGCCGCGCTGCTGGCCATCCTGCTCGCCGCGCAGGAACACGCGCTGCGCCGCCGCCATTTCAGCGGGGTCGCCACCGCGCTGCCGCCGCTGACCCTGACCGAAGGCCTGATGTTCCAGCTCATCGCCGCAGGCTTCGTGCTGCTCACGCTGACGCTGCTCACCGGCATCCTGTTCGTCGACAACCTGTTCGCGCAGCATCTGATCCACAAGACTGTGCTGTCGATTGCCGCTTGGGTCGTATTCGGTGCGCTGCTGTTCGGGCGCTGGCGTTACGGCTGGCGCGGCCGCCGCGCCGTGCGCATGACGCTCTCGGGCATGGCGCTGCTGTTACTCGCGTTCTTCGGCAGCCGCTTCGTACTCGAACTCGTGCTCAAACGCATTCCTTGATCGCAACCCGTTCGCTGTGCAGAATCGGCGTATGAGCCCGACCACCGCCAAGCCCGACGACGAGCGCCGCCGCTTCCAGCGCTTTGCATTCGAAGGCACGGTGAAGCTGTATTCGGACAAGGCGATGTGGGAGAGCAAACTTGCCGACATTTCGCTCAAGGGCGTCCTGATCGAACATCCGGTCGG
>Ga0163163_10002150_pt1 | contig 16656 bp, 13 predicted proteins | sample S65metaG_FD_119766 | JGI IMG/M metagenome (GOLD analysis project Ga0163163, IMG submission 119766) | Switchgrass rhizosphere microbial communities from Kellogg Biological Station, Michigan, USA - S6-5 metaG | ecosystem: Host-associated > Plants > Roots > Rhizosphere > Soil | place: USA... | reverse complement strand
GTTAGGTTGGACTGGTTGCTCAACGTTCTTCCTTCCGAGTTCGTAGAAGTTTCGCAAGTAATCATTTTTGTACTTAGCTGCCAAAGAAAGTATTCCACGGGCGGCGATCAATTCCATATCCATAATGTTACGTGGGCGCCAGGTCGAGGCAGGCCACGGATCGGGGAAGTTTGTTGTAGCTTCAGTTGCGCTACGCATTCCGCGGGTGCTTGACCGAGTGAGTTGATCGACAGTCACTGTTGATGGCGTCATCAGTCGAGCGCTTGCTGCCTCGGAAAGAATTCCGATCGAGTTATGGAAGTACGGCGCAGTTCTAAACCCACCATGCCACCAAGTATCGTAAAGAGCATTGGTTAATACGCCTTTGAATCCGGCACTTTGAAGATCCGCAGCGACTTTATGACCGATGAGTCCCACCTGGCGTAAGAGCAAGGGATCGATATTCGGATTGGGTGGATCGTAGAAAGGTGGAACGAAGAAACGCGATCCATTCGAGCCTTGTTGATGCACGTCGTACACAATTTCTGGAAACCAGTCGTGCCAGAGGAGGCGGGTGATGAGTTGCGTTTCTTTCAGATTCAACATGAACCAATCGCGATTGTCATCGTGCCCGGCGTAGTAGTGATACAACTCAGGAGGTTCGTGCCCTTCATAGCCTGTACCAAGGCTTTTTCGATACCAGTTGGCGACGATGTCAACACCGTCGGGATTTGGAGAAGGGATTAGTAGGAGAATTGTGTTTTGGAGGATCTCCCGGGTTTCTGCGTCCTGAGCAGTTGCGAGGTCGTACGCCAACTGCATGGACATTTGCGATGCGACGATTTCAGTGGAATGGATTGAACATGAAATGACAACGACGGTCTTTCCAGTTGAGATCAGTTGATCTCGCTGAGTGGAGCCAATAACTTTGCGCGGATCGGCAAGCTGACGTTGGATGTCTTTGTATTTTTCCAGAGCCAGTATATTCTCTCGCGCGCTGATGAAGGCCACGATGAGTGGCCGTTTCAAAGTTGATTGACCCAGAGATTGAACGAGGATTCGATCAGACGCCTTGTCGAGTTGAGTGAAGTAGTTAGTGATCTGACCCCAATCTGCAATCGTGCGGTCGTCCCCTGGCGAAAATCCAAGCACTGATTTGGGAGACGGAATTTTCGCGAAAGGATTAGGTCGCTGGGCCTGTGCATGTAAGAGTGCGGAATTTAAGGTAGCGAGTGCGAGGAATGCACAGACTCTAATCAATCCGAATCTATACCTGACCATGCCGTCAATATTCCTTTGCGTAAAGATTTGATGGAAGAGATTGCTGAGATCGAGAAGACCGCGGCCGCTGAGTCTAGCACAAGCCCGCCTCGCTTTTTTCGTCGCCTCCATTATTGGTGGTCGCTATTTGTAGCGGGCGCACTGCTGGGACTTCTCGGCCCTCCAATATTGTTAATTGCCTGGATACTAAGAAAGCATGATCTCGTGTACCCGGTTGGGCGTTTTGGTGCCGGTGCCTGGTTGCGACTGAGCGGTGTCAGTGTAAAGGTCAGTGGACTTGAGTTACTCAAGTCAAACGAGACTTACGTGTTCGTAGCCAACCATCGCTCATATCTCGATACTGCGACTTTGTTTATCTACACGGGCCGACGAATCGGACTGCTTGCCAAAAAAGAGCTACTCAAAGTTCCGGTACTGGGAGTTGGAATGGGTTTCGTAAATATAATGGCGATCGATCGGAGTAATCGCGAGAGTGCGATTCGCACCGCCGACGCTGCCGTGCAGCGCATTCGCTCGGGTATCTCATTCGGAGTGTTTGTAGAAGGTACCAGGGCAAAGCCCGGTGAGTTGCTACCCTTTAAGAAAGGGGCCTTTTACATGGCCAAGCAAGCCGGAGTACGGGTCGTGCCGATTGCTATTAAGAACTCTGACGAGTTGATGGGAAAGGGAAGTGGCGAAGCTAAGGCAGGAATAATTGAAATGGTGATCTTGCCGCCAATGTCGACGGTCGGCCTTAAGACCGATCAGGACATCAACGATTTGATCACCAAGGTGCGTAGTTCAATTGCTGCTGAACTCAACGTGCCCATAACGAATGTGAGCTAATGGATGTCGTATGTCAGCGTGCCGGTAAATCGTACTGTAATACCGTCAACTGTGAGCGGCTTGAAAGTAGCCTGCCGCGCTGCATCCTCAGCTAGTTGGCGTAACAGAGCGACGTTATTTTGCGCCGTTGCAGAGACAACCTTTCCATTCTCATCCACCACAACTTTTACTGATACTTTGCCGGAGGCTTTTATTTTTTTAGCTTCCTCGGTGAGTACTGGTTTCGGCATCGTCACTGCCTTGGTATTGAGATCACCGACCTCGACCGGCTTAAGGTCGTTGCCGGAAGGTGTTTCGTTCTCTCCGACTTCAGTTACCTTCAGCGTGGCGTGGGTGGGAGCAAAGTCCATGTAGCGAACCTTCATCCGCACATGTAGTGAGCCACCATTTTCATATATAAGTTCCTCATCGGCATATGAATAGGTAGGAAACCAGAAACGGCCATCTATGTGTTCGCGATAGGTTTCGACCGTAGGGAACTTATTTTTCTTTGTCTCTGGTACACCTTTGCCCTTGGTCTTAACAATCTGAAGGTCTTGATCGTCCACCCAGATTCTTCCTGAAAACAATCGGTCCTTAATCTTCTTCGGATCCGGCATCACTTTGGGTTGGACGTCAAAGATATAAAGATTCAGTTCATCAATCTTCTCTTTTCCCACATAACGAAAGTTGTATTTGTCGACCTTCGACGGTTCCAGTGCGAAAGGTTCGACTCCGCCAAGGTCGTCGATATCCTCCGGTGTAACTTCAGGCATTGAGGACATCGGAAAGTAGTTGATCTTTTCATAACGATTGCCCTGATCATCAAAGGTGAACTGCGAAACTCGGTGATACTCGCCGATTACCTGCCCGCCCATTCCGATACTTTGTAACAAGGCGTCGCGTTTGAACGAATATAGATTGAGCGCACGTCGGAACTCCGCCTCTTTGCGCGTAAACGCGGTGATGATCTTCTCGGCCTCGGCCGGACTAAGGGGACCGGAATCTGTCTGTGCGGCGACGTTGAGTGCGCCAACCAGAAATATCACCAGCAGACCAATTAGCGGGAGTGTCTTTTGAAACTTTTGGTTCTTCATTTCTCACCCTGACCAGTGACGTGATTTAAACGTGCCTTCGAGAGAAGCGTTTTCTCAGATGCGGTTTTCGAACACTCTTGTTGCCAGATGAGTCCGAGTGTTAGAAGGCCGTAAAATTACCACTTTCCTGTTGCAAAATTTCCTGCATCTAGTGTAAGGTGCCCTCATTAGAATAAGTTAGAGACCGACAAGCGGCACCCGCAGAATTTTGAAGCACATTGAACTTCCAGAATCGCCGCCCAGCAGCTTTGATAAACGAGTTTCCAAGGGTCCTCATGTCGACTACAGGTGCTAGTCCTAACAATCCGTGGAGCTTTACGGCGCGGGAGCGCAGACGTGACGCCGAGCGGCGGCGTTGCTTACACGGAAAGGCGATAACCAGGCTTTGGGAGGAGCTTGGTTTTATGTATCTGCGGTCGATGATGTGCGCGGTGATTAGGCTACTCCATCTGGGCGGAGTAGCTATTAAAGTCACCGCGCACACCCCAGCTCGGATCCCGATTGCCTAAAACTCAACTGACAAAGTCCACTGCAACCCGATTCGGGATGATTCCCTTTTCAAATCCTTCATCAAGAAGTCTACGAACCGCTTCACGACCTCGCTCCGTGTAGTCCAACGTTAGTTCGTTTACCCACATCGCCACAAATCGATCGGCAAGTTCAGGTTCCATGTCGCGGGCAAATTGCATCGCGTACTGAAGAGCGTCTTCGCGATTTGCCAAAGAGTAACTAATGCTTTTTCGAAGCAAGTCGGATACTTCTTTGATGAGGATCGGCCCAAGGTCGCGTCGTATGACGTTGCCTCCCATTGGTAGTGGCAACCCGTGACGCTCATGCCACCATTCACCGAGATCGAGCACTTTGTGTAAGCCGAGCGATTCGTAAAACAGTTGCCCCTCGTGAATCAGGAGTCCTGCGTCACATGTGCCATCAACTACGGCGTCGATAATCTTGTCGAACGGAACTACAACGTATTCGAATTCCGAATTGAAAATTCGAAGTGCCAGAAAAGCGCTTGTTAAAGTACCAGGTATCGCAATTCTCAGTTTGGAAATGTCTTCGGGCTTCATTGAAGTACGGGCTACAACGATCGGGCCATAGTTGTCACCAATGGACGCGCCATGAGGCAACAAAGCGTACTTATCCGCAACGTAGGAGTACGCGTGAAAGCTGATGGCCGTCACATCGTACGTACCTCGAGTAGCTTCCTCGTTGAGTGTCTGAATGTCTTTCAAGAGATGTTGGAACTGAAGATTACCAGTATCAAGCTTATTAGTTGCCAAGCCATAAAACATAAAAGCGTCGTCAGAGTCTGGGGAGTGTGCCAGAGTAATAGTTCGTTTCTCAGTATCGGTAAGCATGGATCTCTTTCTGGTTGGATTTTGAACTTGCTTATACGAGACTAACATCGTCACGTTCAATTCGATTGTAGACAGTGTCACGTTCAACGGCCTCAAAGCCTGCTTCTTCTATGAGTCCGACCAGTTCGGTCTTGCTCATCTTCACCTCATTGTTTGCTTCAACGGAGTAGCTTGTCGTCAACTCTCCGCCTTCTGTGATGGTTCCGTCGATATCGTTTGCTCCGTAATGCAGTGCAACCTGTGCAAGGCGCTTACCGAGCATCACCCAGTAAGCTTTGATGTGGTCGAAATTATCCAGAAGCAAACGAGACACTGCCATTGTTTTCAACGAGTCGATTCCAGACGGGCCGGGTAAATGCGCGAGTTGAGTTTCAGCGGGATAAAACGCGAGCGGTATGAAACACTGGAATCCACCCGACTTCTCCTGCTGCTCACGTAGTTTGACCAAATGATCGACGCGGTCCTCTATAGACTCAATATGTCCATACAGCATGGTTGCATTTGTTTTTAATCCTGCTGCGTGAATCTTGCCTTGAAGCTCGAGCCACCGGTTCGCATCGCATTTATGGGCGCAGATCATCGAGCGCGTTGGCTCGCGAAAGATTTCAGCTCCTCCGCCAGGGCAAGAATCCAAACCTGCATCCATAAGTTGCCGAATCACGTCTTCATCACTCATTTTGTAGAAATGTGCGAAATGGTCAAACTCGACCATCGTGAACGCTTTCAAGTGCAACTGTGGATAGTTTTGCTTGAGCGACGACAACAGATCGGTAAAGTAGCTAAATGGCAATTTCGTATTTAGACCGCCAGTAATGTGAAGTTCTGTTGCGCCTTCCGCGATAGCCTGACTAGCAACTTTGAGGCTGTCGTCGATGTTATGTGTATAGGCATCGGCTTCTCTCGGCGTTCTGAAGAAACCGCAGAACTTGCAGTCTGCATAACAGATATTTGTCGGATTCAAGTGCCGGTTGACGTTGAAGTAGGTTACGCGATCATGTCGCTGTCGCCTTACGAAGTCGGCAAGCTTACCCAGCGCTGGAAGGTCTGGCGTTGCGTAGAGAGCCACCCCATCGTCAAACGAGAGTCGCTTCCCTGCGGTTACTAGCTCGGCAATGTCATTGAGTTTCTGGTCGTGTGAGAAATCCATAGTCAGTCATTCACATTCTGTCAGTGCAGGAATACAGCTGAACCAAAAGTTACCAGCAATATAACGCTCACGAAGGCGTTTGTAGTAAAGAACGCGGCGTTAAGTCGACCAAGATCGTCTGCTTTAACGAGTCGATGCTGGTAAAGAAGCAAGGCTGCGGTCGCGACAACGCCGATAAGGGCAAGCGGGCCTAATCCTGAGAGGAGGTAAAGTGCCACCAAAGCAAGGAACGCGACCGCATGTAAACCTCTTGAGATCCAGAGTGCATGGGCGATTCCAAACCTTGCAGGTATCGAGTACAGCCCCTCATTCCGATCAAAGTCGTAATCCTGACATGCGTAAAGCACATCAAAGCCGGCGGTCCACAACAAGACCACCAGCGAAAGCAAGAGTGGCACAGGACTTCCAAATTCTCCACGCACGGCGATCCAGGCTCCGGTTGGTGCAATTGAAAGACACCACCCAAGCACGATATGTGAAAACTGTGTCCAGCGCTTGGTGAGTGAATAAAGGAGCACGCTTGCCAACGCCACAGGCGCAAGCATCAAGGTAAGTCTGTTGAGCATGGCAGCAGCCAACAGAAACAGCATTGCTGAAGCAATTGTAAATGCCCACACAAAGCTCACCGATAACAGTCCTGCTGGTAACGCTCTCATGGCGGTTCTTGGGTTTCGTGCATCGAATCTGCGATCGGCGAGACGATTAAATGCCATCGCGGTGGACCGTGCACCTACCATTGCCACGACAATCCAGAGTAACTGTCTGAGAGTCGGGAGCCCGTTTGCAGCCAAAACCGCACCCAGAAAGGCGAAAGGCAACGCGAAAAGCGTGTGCTCAATCTTGATCATTTCCAGGGTTAATCGGGTGTTTCTAAGTACAGTCGACACGGCAGGACTTTCCGGGGCTTCATCCAGCAGCATGAGAGCATCCTCGACTCACTTCGTACGAATAATTTGGTGGAGTTTCTCTCATCGATCTGATTGGAATCTTACTTGCCGAAAGATACATCCGCAAGTTCGCATACTGCGACCGATTTCATCAAGATGCTAGAATGCTTTGAGTAGTAACTTGTTGAAGTTTTTCTTCGCAAACAGAATGGATCTAGCGCAACTCGAACAGCTGGTGGAGACACTGCGACGCAGCGACTTGAATTCGCTTGACGTGGCAAAACGTATCCAGGAGTCGCTGTATGAAGACATTGGATACGCAAAGGTCGACCACGCGCGGGCAACAAGGCAGGGATTCCCGGAGGTTGTTTTCGGCAAAGGAAAGCCGCGACCGCAAGTGGTCGGTATTGTCGAACGCCTTCTAAACAAATCAGACTCGAATCTACTTGTCACGCACACCGACGCCGATACCTTCGGAGAAATTCGAAACATCGCAACCGGTGCTGAATGGCATGAAGCGGCTCGGTTGATTCGCATCATGCGAGATTCGACCGACCGAGGTGTTGGGAAGATCGGCGTTGTTACTGCAGGCACCAGCGATATTCCAGTCGCGGAAGAAGCTGCCTTGACTGCGGAGGCAATGGGGAATCGAGTCGACAGGATTTGGGATGTTGGAGTCGCGGGCATTCATCGCGTGCTCGCAGAAAGATCTTTGTTACAGAAGTCCAGAGTTGTGATCGTTGTGGCAGGAATGGAAGGTGCACTGCCCTCAGTTGTTGGTGGTCTGGTGAGCGTTCCGGTTGTGGCTGTGCCAACCAGTATTGGATATGGCGCATCCTTTGGGGGAGTTGCTGCGCTGCTCGGAATGCTCAATTCATGTTCGTCCAACGTCACGGTGGTGAACATCGACAATGGTTTCGGAGCTGGTTTTGTTGCCAGCCTCATAAACCGCCGATGGCAACCACCTGCCGAATGAGGTTTGTGAGTTCGTCTAAGTTCGCACTGAATCGAGCCCCGAAGTTGTTTCTAATTTTTTCTTCGACAGTATGGAAGGCACGTCGTCCCGACGTGGTTCTAGTCGCGCTTTTCCTCATGACAACCGTTTCCTCCGGTTGTATCTCGGCCCACCGTACTCCCAACCTTGAAAACATCTTTGCCGAGTCCAGAGCTAGAACCGGAAAACGGCCGGTGATCGTGATACCGGGAATTCTGGGGTCGGAGTTGATCAATTCGAAGACTGGTGAGGTGGTTTGGCCCTCGGCTTTCCGATCTTCCGACGACGGGCTGCCGATGACGCCAAACCTTGAGGACAATCACGATGATCTGGTTCCGGGCAAAATCATTGAGACTGTGAGACTGGCCCGCGCTCTTCCCGAGGTGTACGTGTATCGAGACCTCCTGGAAGCTTTGCGTCACTATGCTGGTTATCGCGAAGCTGATTGGAACAATCCTGGACCGGATGGCGACAAAGACACCTTCTATGTCTTCGCGTACGACTGGCGTAGAGACAACGTTGAAAATGCGAGAGAGCTGTTTCGACGCATCGAGCGTTTGAAAGCGACACTGCACCGCGATGATCTAAAGTTCAACGTGATAGCGCATTCGATGGGAGGGCTGATTGCCAGGTACGCTGCGATGTACGGCAATCAAGACCTGCCGCAAGGTGAAACACCTTTACAGCCCACATGGGCAGGGGCACAACAGATCAGCAAGATCGTAATGATTGGCGTCCCTAATGAAGGATCCGCGGACGCTTTTGCGACATTGATCGCAGGCTATTCAATTACGGAGGGGTTAAGACGACGAGTTCCATTACTTAACAAACTGACAGCTGAAGACGCGGTTCGTTCACCAGCGCTCTTTCAATTGTTACCGCATCCTGCGTCAGTACGCTTTCTTGACGAGAATCTAAAACCGCTGACGCTGGATCTTTACGACGTTGAGGTTTGGAAGAAGTATGGCTGGAGCCCGATTTACACTCAGGAATTTCGTCGTCGTTACACGAATCACAAAAGCGAAAGTCCGAACGCAGAAACTGATCTTGATGTGTATCTTGCGGCAATGTTGAAACGAGCTCGACGATTCCAGGCGGCATTGGATGCTGGTACTGCGGCGAATCAACCGGTCGCTCTTCTTGCGATGGGCGGCGATTGTGAAGAGACGCTGAACTCACCTGTGCTCTATCGAGACGAAAAGGAGAATCGCTGGGTAACATTGATCCGGCCGCGTGAGTTTAGGAACTCGTCAGGGCAAAAGGTCTCGAAGCGTCAATTGACTGAGGCGATGTATGCTCCAGGAGACGGGCGCGTCACCAGGAAATCTCTGCTGGGCGAGAACGTCTTAACTATAGAGGGTCACGAAACAGTGATCCATCTGCCGCTAACCTACGCTGTGTTTGGTTGTGACTTGCACGGACAACTTCAGAGAAACAAGTCGCTGCAGGATAATGCGCTGACGGCAATTGTGGGTGAGATATTGAAATAAAAGATGAGCTTTGTTCTTTGTGTTTTGTGCTTTGTTGGACCGTCAGGGCGTCATCTTTATAGCATCAACCACAAAGCACAAAGATCGAAGTACAAAGTACAGTTCTTAGGGATTAATCAACCCATTCAACTTCTCCGCCCAATCCTGATCGATGTTCTGCAGAATGTTGTACTGCTCTAACGCCGCATCTCTGTTTCCCATCGCTAACAGACACTTGCCGAGGTTGTAATAGGCTTTGCCAAAGTCAGGTTTCAGTCTTATCGCCTGACGAAAACTTTCTTGCGCTTCGCTCAAGCGATTCAATTCGAGATACGCTTCTCCCAGGTTATTTGGCGCGGCCGGATCGCCTGGCTTTAGAGTCGCGATTTGGCGAAAGATCTCAACTGCCTCCGCAAACTTCTTCGAGCGCAGATAGCGTGTGCCCAATCTTTCATAAGCGAGGATGTAGTCAGGACGAAGTCGAATTGCTTGTTTGTATGATTGAATCTCTTCGTCTGGCTTTCCCCAATCGCGATAGACCAGCGCCAGCGCATAATAGGCATCAGCCGAGTTATACGGATCGAGTTTGATTGCCTGACGGTACCCATCAACCGCTTCCTTGTATTGTTTTAGATAAAAGTTAGCCAGCCCGATATTGAAGTACGACTCAGCTGAAGGCCTGAGATTTACTGCCCTCCTGGAAGCTTCCAACGCTTCTGCATGTTTGCCGAGTTTCTCATTGCAGAAGCCGCTTTGCGCCCACGCCTCTGCGTAGTTGGTGTCTGACTCAACCGCCTTTTCAAACGAAACAAGGGCCTTCTCGCAATCGTCCTTGGAAAGGAAACTAAGGCCGTCTCGAAAGTACTGAACCGCCTTTGCACGTTTGTTTCGACCACTGGCGACAACCAGTTCTGAAAGTGACATGGGCGCGGCGATCTGAAGTTGTGCGATGCGTTCTGACGGAATTGCAAAGTTTACGCTTTGACCACCAGTGATCTGCAACGTAGCAATGCCAATTACTTGTCCGTGCATGTTTACGACGGGGCTACCGCTCGAGCCCGCAGATATAGGAGCGGTGATCTGAATGATGCGACCGAACGTCGGAATATCGCGCACTGCAGAAACAATTCCGTTAGTGACACTGCCTTCGAGTCCCAACGGGTTCCCGATCACAACGACGCTCTCGCCTTCCTGGGGCGATGTCTTGTCCAGGGGCAACGGTCTTATATAGGTTGCCGGCGCATCGATCTTCAACACAGCTAAGTCGCCCTCTGCGTCGACGGCGATCACGCCTTTAACCGGATACACAGTGCCAGTAGACGAATGAATCTCAGCTCGATATGCACCTTCAATGACGTGCCTGTTAGTAACGATGCGATCAATTTCAATAAAGAAGCCGCTGCCTCGCGAGAGTTTTTCTCCACGAGAGTCGTAAGTCTCAATCGCTACTGCGGAGGGTTTGATGCGACGAACCAATTCGGGAAGGATGTCCTGAGGGCTCGCTAAATTGATGGCAGCGAGAGGCGAACAGACAATCAAGCCGAGAACACTACAGAGCGTTACAACAATAGCCTTTGAAACGATAATGCCCAGGTTCATTTTGTTCGAGTATAGCAATTCTTCTGACTACGCTGCGAAGCTGCTTTGCGATTCGTCGAAAGCTGCTTTGGTGGATTTGTTTGAACCAAAAATGAAGGTGCCAGTCTCGGATGTGAAATAGTGTTTCTCTCCCTGGGTGTCGAACAAGAACCACGACACGGCCCCATTCGGCCATGGGCATTTTCCCAACCACTTCACGCTGGAATTGCCAGGAGCAAATTGAATGTTGAGCGGTGTGCCATTGAGTTTCTCACCGACAAACGTAACGACTCCTTTCGAAGGAAACAGCAGACCTGTGCCATCCCAGGGAAAAATCTTGAGCCAGGATCGAAAGCGTGGTTCAGAACAGTATCTAATTGCTAACGCTCTATTAGAGCCGATCATATGTCCGTAGGCGTTCTGGGTTCGTTCTCTGATCTTCTTTCGTTTGCTGGTTTGGTAGAAGACGTAGATGAAGAACAGTATGAAAGGGACCAACATCACTCCGAGAAAAAACAGCAGAGCAATGATTTCTACTATTGCTTCTACGTTGTCGTTCATTGGCGTGCTCGAATGGCATGAGGCTTAGGTGCCTGACAAAGCCAGCTTCTGAACCTGTTCGACTACATTGGCCAATTTAACTTCGACGGTTGTTTTTGCTTTTCGATCGAACAACTCAACCACACCGTCAGCCGCTTTCTTTCCGACTGTGATCCGATAGGGAATCCCAATCAGATCAGCATCTTTGAATTTGACTCCGGCGCGTTCATCCCGGTCATCAAGGAGTACGTCCAAGCCTGAGCGCTGCAGGTCTGCGTAAAGTTTTTCTCCAGCTGTACGCAAGTCGTCCTGTTTCAGGTTGGTTACTGTCACAATCACGTCAAACGGCGTAAGCGATTTGGGCCAGACTATTCCGTCTTCGTCGTGCCTTTGTTCAACCGCCGCAGTGATGATTCTTTCCACACCGATACCGTAACTTCCCATTATGATCGGTACGGGTTTTCCGTCGTGGTTAAGTACCGTAGCGCCCATCGATTCGGAGTATTTGGTTCCCAGTTTGAAAATGTGTCCAATCTCCATACCCTTGAACACCTCCAACACTCCACCATTACATCGAGGACAACCTTCGCCCGATTCAACAGTACGAAGCGCAAACCATTCGTCGACTGGGATGTCTCGTGCGATATCGACTCCGCGAAGATGATGATCGTCCTTGTTGGCGCCGGTCGTCATATTCCGCCGGTCCTTTAATGCCGAGTCAGCGACGATCTTCAAATCTACTTTTGCAGCGCGTGCTTTGTCCTTCGCTCCGACTCCACCAAGACTTCCAGCGCTAGCACCAAGGAGTTCTTTTATTTCGTCAGGCTGGGCTGGTCGAACTGCGGTAGCGCGCAAGCTATCTGCAAGTCTCGTCTCGTGCAGTTGATGATCGCCACGCATGAGGACGAGTACCGGCTGAGACTGACCGTCCACAGTCGCCACAAAGACGAGCGACTTAATCTGTCTCGATGCTTCGGCGCCGCCCGGAAATGTTGTCAGGTCTTCGATCGTACGAACGCCGGGTGTTGGAAACTCCTCGGGCGCTGCTGGACCGTGACCGTCTTCAACGGCTGGTAAGCGTGATGTTGCCTTCTCCAGGTTGGCTGCGTAGTCACAGTTAGTACAGTGGACTATCAGGTCTTCGCCAGCCGGAGTTCTAGCCATGAATTCGCTCGACTCAGAACCTCCCATCGCGCCTGATGAGGCCTCGACGATCAAAAACTTAATCCCGCAGCGAGTAAAGATCTTTTTGTAAGCCTCGCGCTGGTTGGCGAAAGATTCATCGAGCCCGGCGCGATCGATGTCGAACGAGTAGGCATCTTTCATGATGAAGGTACGTAGTCTCATCAAACCGGATTTCGGTCGGGCTTCATCACGAAACTTTACTTGGATTTGATACCAACACTGAGGCAGCTGTTTGTACGAGCGCAATTCGTTTCGGGCGATGCTCGTGAATACTTCTTCGTGAGTCATGCCAAGACACATGTCTGCGCCCTTGCGATCCTTGAAGCGAAACATGTCGTCGCCTATCGCTTGCCAGCGTCCTGACTCCTGCCAAATTTCCGCGGGATGAAGTGCGGGCAGGAAAAATTCCTGGCCACCGATGGCGTTCATCTCTTCGCGCAGGATCTGCATCACTTTCAAGGCGATGCGTTGACCCAACGGTAAATACGAATAGATACCAGCCGACAATTGCCGAATAATTCCGGCGCGAAGAAGGAGTTTGTGTGAGACGACCTCGGCGTCAGCCGGATCCTCTCGAAGAGTGGGGATAAAGTATTGTGACCAGCGCATAGTGTTAACGTGACGGACCTTGAGTTGTGAATACTTTTGCATTCTCGCTTAGCAGAGACAACTAACGCAAACAAGGGTCGGCCACAGATAAACACGGATTGGACAGATCAGAAGAGTGAATGTGAAATGCATTCCTTGGCAGAGAGTCGATCCGTATAATCTGTGTTTATCGGTGGCAGATCTTCGCTAGTTTGCGGCCTCGAAAAGTGTGATGTAACATCGCGGTTGTTTCAATCCTTCAGTAAAGGTTCGCATTCGAACATGAAAATCGCTCTCGCCAGCGACCATGCGGGGTTCTCTGAAAAGGAGAAACTCAAACCACTGCTAACCGAGCTTGGGGTCGAGTACTTTGATCTGGGCACAGCTTCGGAAGAGTCAGTGGACTACCCTGACTACGCGCGAAAAGTGGCCGAAGAAGTTGCGGCTGGCAAAGTCGATCAGGGTCTTCTCGTTTGTGGTTCCGGGACGGGCATGGCGATAACAGCAAACAAGGTCCCGGGTGTACGAGCAGCGGTTGCCTGGTCGGAGGAGGTTGCAAGACTCGCGCGGCAACACAACGACGCAAACGTCCTTGCCCTGGGAGCTCGAACAACACCCCAGGAAGAAATTCCGAAGATCCTTCGCGCGTGGTTCGAAACGGCGTTCGAAGGCGGACGGCATGCGCAACGAGTTCAGAAAATCAGCGCACTCGAACAACAAGCGAAATCACAAACATCTAGTTGATTCTTACATATCAAACCAAAGGCCAACATTCCCAATGTCTCAATCTCGCAACGCACCCCTATCAGAAGTTGATCCTCTAATCGCAAATGCCATCGATCAGGAAGTTGCTCGCCAGGCGAACGGACTTGAACTGATTGCTTCTGAGAACTTCGTGAGTGAAGCAGTTCTCGAGGCGGCAGGCTCAGTATTTACGAATAAGTACGCAGAAGGTTATCCGGGCAAACGTTACTACGGCGGTTGCGAGTGGACGGATGTCGTGGAGCAGACGGCAATCGATCGGGCCAAGGAACTGTTCGGAGCCGATCACGCGAATGTGCAACCACACAGTGGTGCACAGGCAAACATGACTGTTTACCTCGCAGCGATCCAGTATGGTGATCAAATCCTCGGCATGAACCTTTCCCATGGTGGTCATTTGACTCACGGCCATCCGATGAACTTCTCCGGTCTGAGTTACAAAGTTGCGGACTACGGCGTGTCCAAAGAAACGGAACAAATAGACTACTACGAGCTGCAGAAAATTGCGGAGGAACATCAGCCCAAGTTGTTAGTGTGCGGTGCATCAGCGTATCCGCGAACGATCGATTTCAAACGCATTGGCGAGATTGCTCGCAGTGTTGGCGCAAGAATGTTTGCTGACATCGCGCACATTGCCGGTCCCATTGCTGCTGATCTTCATCCGTCACCGGTGCCGCACGCGGATTACGTAACAACCACAACGCACAAGACTCTTCGCGGACCGCGCGGTGGGTTGATACTTTGCAAGGAAGAGCACGCGAAGGAGATTGATAGAAAACTATTTCCTGGAGTCCAGGGTGGACCTTTAGTTCACATAATCGCCGCGAAGGCGGTTGCTTTTGGCGAAGCTTTACGCGACGACTTCAAAGAGTATCAGGCGCAGATTCTCAAGAATGCGAAGGCGCTCGCTAACGAACTTCAGGAACAAGGTCTGCGACTCGTGTCCGGTGGCACGGACAATCATCTAATGCTTGTCGATGTTTGGATGGATGGCAAAGGCATAACAGGTAAGGAAGCAGAGAAGGCACTCGAAGCGGCCTTGATTACCGTCAACAAGAACACGATTCCGTTCGATCAGAACAAGCCTTTCGTGGCTTCGGGTTTGCGCATCGGCACGCCTGCAGTCACAACACGCGGAATGAAAGAGCCGGAGATGCGTGAGATTGGACGACTGATTGCTGAAGTGATTCACGCGCCGGAATCTGAAGAAGTACGGCACAAGGTTACTCGTGGCGTTGCAGAACTGACCGCAAAGTTTCCGTTGTATCCAAACCGGATGAAGGCGCCGACGATTGGTGGCGGCGCAATGAGCGCCGATTAGTGCGACCCGCGTCGCGTAGCGACGCATGAATCCCGGCAATTCAATGCCGGTAAACCTCACACTGAATAGATCGAAATAAAGATAACCTCCATGTTAGAAATCTTTGGTCCCGAAGGCCTCATCGCTCAAGCACATCCCGAATATGAACACCGCCCGGGCCAGATTGATATGGCTCGCGCCGTCCTGCGCGCGTTCGAAGAACAACGGCACCTCATCGTTGAAGCAGGAACTGGAACGGGAAAGACATTGGCCTATTTAGTTCCAGCGGTCGCCTCGGCTCTTGCCGGTCGTGGACGCGTGATCGTTTCCACCGGAACGAAGAACCTCCAGGAACAACTTATGGAGAAGGACATCCCTTTTCTCCAGGGCATTCTTCCAAAGCCCTTTGCCGCAACCTACATGAAGGGTCGCAGCAATTATTTATGTCTGAATCGACTCGCACGAGCGGAGGGCTCTCCAATCCTTGAAGGCCTCGAAGAGGTCGACTACTTCGAGGAGGTATGTGATTGGGCAAGGCAAACTCAAATCGGTGATCGTGCTGAACTCGCCAACCTTCCGGAAAGTCTGTCCTTCTGGCGTCACATAGATGCGCGACCGGATACGTGTCTGGGTCAGAAGTGTCCCGACTATGATCCCTGCTTTATCACTCGGATGCGCGACCGGGCCAGGGAAGCAGACATCGTAGTTGTGAATCATCATCTGTTTTTCGCCGACCTCGCTCTACGAAACGGTAACTATGGTTCTGTTCTACCTGACTACACGGCGGTAATCCTGGACGAAGCTCACCTGATTGAAGACGTAGCTTCTGAGTATTTCGGTTCCCAGGTTTCAAACTACCAGGTCGATGATCTAGTTCGCGACATCGGAATGTTGAAGCTTGAAGACGCCGACATAGATCGCGAAGTGACAAAGTCTGCAGCCCGAATGTCTCGGTTTGCAGACGACTTCTGGATGGGTTTTCGTGAGGGTCGCGGCGATGAAGGTCGTTATCCGATCGTGCCCGGTACTTTCGCAAAACGAAGCGCTAACGGTGAACTCGAGGCGACACCTTTGGGTGAGCTGTACAGCGCTCTCGACGGCGCAATCACACGACTCGAAACAACTCTTGACGCCATTCAAGACAAGACTCCGGACATTGAGGGGATCGTCAGACGTTTGCGCCAAGTCCGTTTTGATCTTCAGTTCATAGTTACCGGCGTTGATAAAAAGTTTGTGTACTGGGTGGAGCGCAGAAACAGAGGAGTCTTTCTTCGGGCTTCTCCGATTGACGTTGCCGGTCTACTTCAAGACAAGCTGTTCGATGCAGTGCCGACCGTTGTGTTGACGTCGGCAACATTGTCGAGTGGCGGAAACTTCGCGTTTATTCGCGATCGCCTGGGATTAGATACAGCCGATGATCTGATTGCTGAATCCGTCTTCGACTACGAGAGTCAGGCAATTCTTTACTTGCCGTCGAAAATGCCCGACCCGCGCTCGCGTGAATGGTCAGATGCGGCGGCAGATGAAGTGATCAGGATTTTGAATGCGACACAAGGTCGCGCGTTTGTCTTGTCGACAAGCGTGGCGGGAATGCAGTCATTGTTTGAAAATATTTGGGCCGAGATCGAGTACCCATGTTTCGTACAAGGCAGCGCATCCAAGGGACAACTTCTGAATCGATTTC
>Ga0163163_10002146_pt1 | contig 16670 bp, 9 predicted proteins | sample S65metaG_FD_119766 | JGI IMG/M metagenome (GOLD analysis project Ga0163163, IMG submission 119766) | Switchgrass rhizosphere microbial communities from Kellogg Biological Station, Michigan, USA - S6-5 metaG | ecosystem: Host-associated > Plants > Roots > Rhizosphere > Soil | place: USA: Michigan... | reverse complement strand
GAGACCGGCGGTTCGAATATTCAGTTTGCGGTCCATCCTCATACGGGCCGGATGACGGTGATCGAGATGAACCCGCGCGTGTCGCGATCGTCGGCGCTGGCATCGAAGGCGACGGGATTCCCGATCGCGAAAATTGCCGCCAAGCTTGCGGTCGGCTACACGCTCGACGAAATCACGAACGACATCACACGGAAGACTCCGGCCTGCTTCGAACCAACGCTGGACTATGTCGTAGTGAAGATCCCGAAGTGGCAATTCGAGAAGTTCAACGGAGCGGATGAGACCCTTGGCCCGCAGATGAAGTCGGTCGGCGAGGTGATGGCGATCGGCCGGACATTCAAGCAGGCGCTAATGAAGGGGATTCGCTCGCTGGAGACCGGAAAGCGAGTCGGTGGGGAAGAGATCGAACCGAAGATCGTCACCAAGAGGCTCGTCACTCCGCATCCAGAACGCCTGCAATACATCCGATGGGCGCTGCGGAATGGATGGAGCGTCGAAAAAGTCCACGACTTCACAAAGGTCGATCCCTGGTTCCTGCACCAGGTTGCCGAGATCGGTGATGCGCAGACCGAACTCGAACAACTGGACGCGTCGACCGTCACCGAGGATCAGCTGCGCGATGCCAAACGCATGGGCTTCAGCGATGCTCGTTTGGCGGACGTCTGGCATATCGGAAATGGACATGCCGCTGCTGAGAAAGTTCGAGGGATGCGCAAGAAGCTTGGACTGAAGCCAGTCTTCAAACGCGTCGATACCTGCGCCGCCGAATTTGAGAGCTATACGCCTTACATGTACTCAACCTATGAGGACGAGGATGAGGCGACGCCGACGAAGCGGAAGAAGGTCATCATCCTGGGCGCCGGACCGAACCGGATAGGGCAGGGAATTGAGTTCGACTACTGCTGCTGCCACGCGGCTTTTTCGCTACGCGAAGATGGCTTCGAAACCATCATGATCAATTGCAATCCGGAGACGGTCTCGACCGACTATGACACCAGCGATCGCCTCTACTTTGAACCCCTCACGCTCGAAGACGTCCTGGCGATTTACGAGCATGAGGCGCAGTCGGGTGCCGAGATCGGGATGATCGTCCAGTTCGGAGGTCAAACTCCTCTGAACCTGGCGCTACCCCTAAAAGCGGCTGGCGTGCCGATTATTGGAACGTCACCAGAGTCCATCGATCTGGCGGAAGATCGCAAGCGCTTTGGGAAGCTGCTGGAGGAATTGGATATTCCGCAGCCTCCGGGCGGAACGGCAACGTCGATTGAAGGTGCGCTGGAGGTTGCGAACCGCGTCGGATATCCGGTTCTCGTGCGGCCTTCGTACGTGCTTGGCGGCAGGGCGATGGTGATCGCTTACGACGACCATGCCATCGTCAAGTACATGAAGGAAGCGGTTGAGTATTCCCAGGAAAAGCCGATCCTGGTCGATCACTTCCTCGAAGAGGCAACAGAGGTCGACGTTGATTGTCTCTCGGATGGCGAAGATGCAGTCATAGGCGGCATTATGCAGCACATCGAAGAGGCCGGAATTCACTCTGGTGATTCGTCGTGCGTGCTCCCAACCGTTGATCTGTCAGCCAAGGTCCTTTCAACGATCCGTGATTACACTTTCCGTCTCGCGCGCGCTCTCAAAGTCATAGGGTTAATGAATGTGCAGTATGCGGTGCAGCGTGACAAGGTGTTCGTGATCGAGGTGAACCCACGTGCCTCCCGTACGGTGCCTTATGTGAGCAAGGCAACAGGTATTCCGATGGCTAAGATTGCGGCTCGCTTAATGACTGGCCGCAAGCTTCGAGAGTTCGTCCCAGAAAATGTGAAGATGCAGAAGGACCTCGATACGGGAGCGTGTTACTACGTGAAGTCGCCAGTTTTCCCGTGGAACAAGTTCCCCGGTGTCGACACGGTGCTGGGTCCAGAGATGCGATCGACAGGCGAAGTAATGGGGGTCGCGGACAACTTCGGCGAGGCATTTGCCAAGGCGCAGATTGCTGCCGGTCAAACCTTGCCGACCCAGGGAACGATATTTATCAGCGTGGAAGAACACGACAAGCCGCGCGTGGCTGAACTCGCGCGCAAGTTCGTCGATATGGGCTTTGGAGTTGTTGCCACTTACGGAACCGCCGACGTCCTCGAAAGGGCAGGGATGGAGGTGGAGCGCGTCTTCAAGGTAAATGAGGGCCGGCCAAACGTGGTCGATCGCATCAAGGGACAAAAGATTCATCTCATAGTCAACACACCGCACGGCGCCGAACCCTGGTTCGACGAAAAGGCGATTCGGAGGGCAGCCATTGCGGCGCGCGTGCCCACCATTACCACTTTGTCGGCGGCATTTGCGGCGGCCGAGGGCATCCGCGCTTTACGACATGGAGATCTCACCGTCAGAAGTTTGCAAGAACTTCATGCCAGCATTGAGGCCGGCGCACACCCGGCATAATTTGCAAGGAACCGTATGCGACGACTCGCATTTGCTCTACTCATCCTTACGGGTCTGGCGTTAGCCCAGGCTCCCAATAAGCCTCCCGCTATAGAGGGTTCGCCGACACGAACCCTTACTGGCCTCGAGTACTGGGACATTCAGGTGGGAACCGGTCGGACGGCCAAGTTCGGCGACGACATTACGGTTAACTACACTGGTTGGCTCGAATCCAATGGCAAGAAGTTCGATAGCTCGCTCGATCGACGTCAGCCGTTTCATATGACAATTGGTTCTACGCCGGTGATCAAAGGTTGGGTTGAAGGGCTCCGTGGTATGAAGGTTGGCGGAAAGCGGCGCCTGCGGGTGCCGTCTCAGCTCGGTTACGGAACACGCGGCGCTGGACGGGATATTCCTCCCGGCGCAACATTGATCTTCGACATCGAATTGCTCGACGCCCGTTGATTTCGTTGGCTATTGTTTAGGCGCCCACTCTTCCAAAAACTTCTTCATCGCAACCTCACTGTAGCCCCGGCCTTGTTCCAATTCACTCGTGTGCTTGGAATAGAGAAGCTTGCCGTTGCTGTCTAAAACGAAGATGTGCGGATAGCCAGGCACTTCGCCGTACTTGGAGATAACCGGCTGGTTCTTGTTTTCCTCGCTGAAGTTGACCCTGACCAGAACGTAGTTCTTATCGCGCAATTCACGAAGGTCTGGATGAGCGGCGTAGAACTCCTCAAAATATCGGCACCAGATGCACCAGTTCCCTCCAATCTCCATCAATACTCGACGATGCGTGCTGCCTGCCAGTGCCACAGCATCCTGGATGTCCTTCGCTGCGTCACGCGCCGGATCATAGGCATGGAAGGCGCTGGTGTTTTTGTGGGCGTCGGTATTCTGAGCCTGTATGAAGACTGGTATCGCTAATAAAAGTATTATGAGGCTACTACGGATCATGATGTCTCCCAAGGCGATGAGAATACCATTGTCGGCGGGTACGCCAAGCACAGGCCGCACATAGTGAGGTGACGCCTTCGGTAAATGCACGGCGCTACATAACCCAATACAATGGGTTACTAGACCATGCGCCACTCTCTCATCAGATGTTTGTCCATCCTCTTGGTGTTCTCAGCAATCTCGACTCATACCACGGCGCAGTCGACGAGTTCTCGTCGAACTATCCCTATCGAGGAATTGTTGAACGGTCCGGACCGTCAGGATCTTCCCTGGAAGATAACAGTCCAGCCGCCACGCCTTATGTATCAGCAGCGCTTCATCGTGCAGATCAGGGTGCGCATTCCTTCCAGCGCAGTCACATCCTCAACTACCCGGCGCAGCTTGCACTTCATCTTGAGAGTGAAGACCGAAGATGGTTCCTGGTCAAAAGATGGGCAATTCAATGACTTCCCGGTTCCAGCCAATCTCGGAAACCAGAAGGATATCGAATACGCGACTGGAGTTTACTTCCGACCCGGAAATTACACACTGGCGCTTATCGCTATTGAGCGCGATACCGGGAAGATCAGCGTTCTGCATCGACTGGTACGCGTTGACCCGGTGAAAGATGACCCATTCCCAGAACTCGACCGTCACATCCCGGCTGTGGAATTCCCCGCCGGTTTTCCGCAGCAGGAAGTTGCTGAAAACGATCTGACGGACGGCGAACTCTTCCCGATCGCCCACCAGGATGATTGGATTGCGATCGATACCGGGCAGCCCATCTTGTTAGATGTAGTCTTGAACATCAGCAAGAGATCAGAAATTCCCCGGCCTGAGGTTCCGGCCTTCACCCGGATGGATCGTGTGGACCCGCGCAGTCGCGGAATGATGAAGAGGCCCACGCAGCCAACCTATCATCTTGATATTGGCAGGGTCTTACAGATAGGGAACGTGATCTCACACCTATCATTAAAGTCTGGATGTATTCGCGTGAGCGCTATCGATGCATTGCGAGCCAAAACGATCGTGGACCGCGAGGATGGAAAGAAACTCGACTGGAACAAATTTGAAGATCGAATTGAGAAGGTTGATCAGAACACGGTCGATGCGTCGGTATTAGCTAACAAGAAAGGACCTGCTCAATTCGTCAACAAGTACCTCGACACCTTGAGCAACGATTCGGGAGCCTGCGGGAGCGTGTCACGCCACTACGTAGTCGTGGTCAGCCACGAAGTCTCATTGCCGAGCGGCGCCAAGGACGAAAGATTGGCGTCAGTGAATGGCGAGCGCGCTCGGTTTTACTACCTTCATGGCGGCGCTCTGGGCATGGGTGACGATATTTCTGAGATCCTGAAACCGGTGCGGCCGGTGCATTTGGATTTTTCTACGCCCAAGGAGTTCCGCAAGTCCTTTGGCCGCTTGGTCGGAGAGATGCGATCGGGAAGGTAGATCGTCTCGTTTTTGGAATTGTGACTTAAGTCACATGGCTCGGTGCTCCGAAACACACACCTATGAGACTTCCACTGCCATACTTTTCCTGAGTCAATCCCCCGGACTCCTGATGCTGGTGACGCATGAGGAACCTCAGGTCTCATTGGAGACCGCTGACGATCACAGCCACTTTTCTGCTTGTATCCGCCGCCTGGATCATCGCCAGCGACAGACTCCTTCATAGTCTGCCCTTGAGCGCCCATCTGAACATGCTGCTGTCAATGCTGAAGGGCCTCGTCTACTTGCTGGTAACCGCCGGCTTTATCTTCGTCATTCTTCAAAAACTCCACGCTACCAAGGAAAACCTTGAACGAGAGGTCTCAACGAGAACGGCGGCACTCTTGATTTCAGAAGGAGACTTGAGGAAGAGTGAAGAGAGGCTACTCCGCCTTCTGTCGAGTCTTCCCGACGTCACTCACACTTCTATAGAAGGTGGCCAGGTAACCTACATAAGTGCCAACGTTGAGAGACTCCTTGGCTTCAGGGCAGAAGAAGTCTGCGCATTCTCGCCAGAATTCTGGGTTCAGCGAATACATGAGGATGATCGCGAACGCGTTTCACTGGCGTACGAGAAACTTTTTACTGCCGGTGACATCGTGAATGAGGAGTTTCGGTTTCGTCATCGCGATGGTCACTGGATTTGGCTGCATGACAGAGTATCGAGAACCAAGAATGGCGGGTACCACGCGGATGGCATCTTCTCCGACATCACGCAACGAAGGGAAGCTGAAGAGCGATCGCGACGTTACGAAGCAGACTTGCGCGCCAAAGAGGAGGCCCATCGCGAGAGCCTGACTGAACTGGGCATGACTCTCGAGGCCGCTAGGGCAGGAACCTACGATCTAGATCTTGTTTCCGGAAAGATCATTTGGTCCGATGAACTGCGCCTCGTGTACGGAATGCAGCCTGGAGAGTTCACCGGCACCCTCGAGGACTGGGCCGCATGTTTGCTACCGGAGGATTCGGAACGTGCCCTGGCAGAGTTCCATGCAAACGTAGCAAAGGGCGGCGGCAACTCAGAATTTCGAATCCGGCGTCGAGATGATAGCGAAATTCATTGGCTGGAGGCGCGCGGCCAGGTTCTATACGACAACGACCGCCCCGTCCGTATGATTGGCATAAACACCGACATAACTGAACGAAAGCGTGCCGAGCAGGAGATGGAAGCACTTGAGGAACAATTCCGCCATGCTCAGAAGATGGAAGCGGTGGGCCGTTTAGCCGGCGGAATGGCGCACGATTTCAACAATCTCCTTATGGTGATTCGCGGCTACACGGAAATCATCACGGAACGTCTAAACCATGACGACCCCATCCGGAAGCATTCCCTTGAGATCATCAAGGCCTCCGATCGTGCCGCCAGCCTTACACGCCAGTTGCTTGCATTCAGCCGCAAGCAGGTTCTTTCTCCCGTAGTCTTCGATCTCGCGGATCTCGTAAATGACACGACCAAGATGTTGAAGCGACTGATTGGAGAAGACGTTGAATTGCAAGTATCTGCCGAGGTAGCTCTTTGGAACATCCGGGCCGATCGCGACCAGATTGTGCAAGTCCTCATGAATCTCTGCGTCAACGCTAGAGACGCCATGCCGAATGGTGGAGTACTAAGAATCGGCATGGAGAATCTTAGCGTTACCGCAGAGCAAAAGGAAAAGTGTCCCTATCTGGTTGTAGACGATTACGTAAAACTGACGGTGAAGGACACTGGTACAGGAATCAGTCCCGAGGTTCGCGAGCACCTGTTTGAGCCTTTCTTCACCACGAAGGAAATGGGCAAGGGAACTGGCCTGGGACTTTCGACAGTCTATGGAATCATCAAACAGAGTGGAGGGTATGTTTGGGTAGACTCGCAAGTAGGAGAAGGCTCTTGCTTTACGATCTATCTCCCGAAAGCATCACAGTCAATCTGTGAGGCAGGTCCGACCGAAACGCGCGGTTCGGTCCGAGGGAGCGAAACGATCCTTGTCGTGGAAGATGAAGATGGCCTGAGGGCGGCTATCTGCGAATACCTGCAAGGTTTAGGTTATACCGTTCTTGCCGGTAGTTCCGGAGCTGAGGCAATCTCCGTCGCCGGCAAGGAAGAGGCGAATATTAGCCTTTTGCTGACTGACGTTGTCATGCCAAGAATGGGCGGAGCTGAACTCGCCCAGATACTTCAGCACCTCCGGCCATCAATGAAGGTCATCTTCATGTCCGGATACATCGAGGATTCTGTTGTCTTCCGAGGTGTTGCCGAAACCCAATCTTTCCTTCAAAAGCCGTTCAGCCTGGCCTCGTTGGCTGCGAAAATAAGGGATGTACTGGGCGCGGCTGCCGTCGCGTCCGCTTAGAGTTCCACGATCTTCGTTGATTATTCGCCTCGTATTCTTCCAAGTCCCACACTGCTTTACACTTCCGCGTTCAATCGTGTATCCTCAAGGTGTTACAGGATAACGATAATTGAGAGCAGGAGCGCGTAAGTTTCAGTGCTAGCACGAGATCAGAAGGCCAATATCATCACGAAGTACGCCACCCACGCGAATGACACGGGTAGCCCGGAAGTTCAGATTGCAATTCTGAGCGAACGTATCGGGCAACTTACGGATCATTTCCGCACGCACCAGAAGGACCATGCGTCCCGCCGCGGTCTTCTTATGATGGTCAGCAAGCGACGTCGCCTGTTGAACTATCTCAAGAAGTACGACACCGAGCGCTACAAGACCGTCATCTCGAAGTTAGGCATCCGCAAGTAATCCTGCGGTTTCCGATTTCAGGTTCCGATCGAATTTCGTTCGTATACGTGCGTTTGACCGCGACCTGTCGGCATGTTGCTGACAGTATCGTTTGGGTCTACCAGCAGGCTTCAGCTCGCTGGCTTGACTGAGTGGGGCCCTCCGCCAGGGAGCTGTTGCCGGGCAGAGGGCAATCGCTTTGACCCATTTGCATTGGTCTTCTCGTCGTGAATCGTCCTGTGGCACAGTAGACCGCCGCCCCTACCTGCATTTGGCGGCTGTGGGGTCTATTTGTGTTCGTGCCACGCTGATGCGCGCTCTACATGGAAGGAACATCGATGAAGCAGGAAGCATCCGTCACCCTCGCTGACGGAAAAACTATCTCCTTTGAAACTGGAAAAATAGCAAAACAGGCGCATGGCAGCGCCATTGTGCGGATGGGCGATAATGTGATTCTCGCCACCGCTTGCGCCAACGCCGAACCCCGTGTGGGAATTGATTTCTTTCCCCTGACTGTTGACTACCGCGAATACACCTACGCCGGAGGACGAATCCCCGGCGGATTTATCAAACGTGAAGGACGGCCATCCGAGAAAGAGATTCTAACCAGCCGTCAGATAGATCGCCCTATCCGGCCACTCTTCCCCGAAGGCTTTCGCTGTGAAACTCAGGTAATCGCTTTTGTCCTCTCCGCTGACAATCAGAACGATCCCGACGTAGTCGCCATCAACGGCGCGTCTGCCGCACTTGCACTTTCTGACATTCCGTTCTCCGGTCCGATCGGAGCAGTCCGCGTCGGTCTGGTAGACGATAAGTTCATTGTTAACCCGACCTACGATGAGCAGAGGGAAGGGAAACTGAGCCTGATGGTTGTCGGCACCGCAGAAGGCATCGTGATGATTGAAGCCGGAGCGAGTGAAGTCGAGGAAGACAAGATCGTTGACGCCATCGAGTTCGCTCACGAGCACATCAAGAAGATCTGTTCTGTGATCAGTGACCTTGCCCAGCGCGCAGGCAAGCCCAAGCGCACTGTCGAGCCGGTACAAATTGATGAACCGTACTTGAACGACTTACGTTCAAAGATTGGCGACAGGCTCAAGGATGCCCTGGATACACAGAAGTATCCGAAGTCCGAAAGCTACGCCAAGGTAAAAGCAATCAAGGACGAATTAAAGGCCGTGATTCCAGAGACAGAATTGGACGCACGCGCCAAGGTCTCCAAGTACTACGAACTACTCCGTGAGCAGATTTTCCGCGAGCAGGTTACGAAGGAACGTCGTCGCCCCGATGGCCGAGCTTTCGACGCGATCCGCGACATCTGGATCGAAGCCGGCGTTCTGCCTCGCACCCACGGCTCCGCTGTATTCACCCGCGGCGAAACTCAGGCACTAGTCACTACCACTTTGGGTACCAGCGATGACAAGCAGCGGATGGAACGCTTTGAGGGCGAGTCCAAGAAGCGATTCATGCTGCACTACAACTTCCCCCCATTCTCGGTCGGAGAAGTGTCATTCCTGCGCGGCGCAGGCCGGCGCGAAATCGGCCACGGAGCACTCGCTGAGCGCTCGCTGGCTGCAGTACTGCCTTCGGAAGAAGAATTCCCCTACGCGATCCGCGTCGTCTCAGACATCCTTGAGTCGAACGGTTCATCTTCCATGGCATCAGTTTGCGGTGGGTCGGTGAGCCTGATGGATGCCGGCGTTCCACTAAAGTCCCCAGTTGCCGGCGTTGCGATGGGTTTGGTGAAGGAAGGCGATGCATATGCCATCCTGACCGACATCGCAGGTGCAGAAGATCATTATGGCGACATGGACTTCAAGGTTGCCGGAACCGCGACCGGAATCACTGCACTTCAGATGGACATCAAAATCATGGGTATCACGCCGCAAATCATGCGTGAGGCCATGCAGCAGGCAAAACGCGGACGCCTCTTCATCCTCGACAAGATGAACGACGTCATCAGCGCAGGCCGTACCAAAGTTAGCGAATACGCACCGCGCTTCTACACCTTGCAGATTCCGCCCGACAAGATTCGCGAACTCATCGGACCCGGCGGCAAGGTCATCCGGGGTATCGTTGAAGCCACTGGCGTCAAGATCGATGTCGAGGATAGCGGCAAGGTCCAGGTTGCATCTTCAGATGCTGCCGCGGCCGACAAGGCCATCCAGATGATCCAGGAGATCACCGCCAGCGCAGAAGTAGGGAAGACCTACCTTGGAAAGGTGACACGACTCGCCGAGTTCGGCGCATTCGTCGAGATCATTCCGGGCACCGACGGTCTGCTACATATCTCAGAAGTCGCCGAACACCGCGTTAAGGACATCAAGGACGAGCTTCGCGAAGGCGATCAGGTCCTGGTAAAGGTCCTTGCTGTGGAGGGCAATCGAATCCGTCTCTCGCGCAAAGCAATCTTGAAAGAGCAGCGCGCGAAGATGGCAGCTGAGGGCGGTGGTGTAGCACCTGCGGAGGTTCCGGTCGGCGATGTTGATGCCGAGGGTGCAGCAGCAGGGGCAGCAGCGGCTCCGGTTACATTCGAAGGCGGTCACGAAGAAGCCGACAGCGAGGAGCCAAACTTTAATCGCGTCGACGCCGAGCACGTTACGCATAGCGCACCGGCGGGCGGTGATCGTGGTCCTCGCGGGCCGCGTCGCGGACCCGGAGGCGGAGGCGGTGGACGTGGTCGTGGTGGACGTGGCGGCGGAGGCGGTGGACGTGGTCCCCGTCGCGGACCCGGCGGCGGACGCTAGTTCACGCTGGTAGGAATAAATAAGCCACGGCTTCGGCCGTGGCTTTAACTTGTCTCGAAGACTCTGTCTACGGAGTGCGTTCGGGCACGAAATCTTTCAGCCCACTCCAATACTGCGGATCCTGCATATACAGAATCTCCAGGTAGACGTTCACGTCGTTCTCTGGGAATTGAGCCTTGATGGCCTCCACTGCTGCTTGAAGCTTCTCGGGGTTGGGTGGGTTCTTCTCCGCTTCTTCTGCCAATACTCCATCCTTGTGCGGAATCGCCGCGGCATCGAGGAAGGCAATCAGCATGTCTTTCCGGTGGGTTAAATGGAAGGCCGCCAGTAGCGCCATGATGACGTCCGGTGGAATGGCCGGCGACTCCAACAACATCTTCGCCTTGCGTTGGGCCGGAAGAACAGTCAGAGACTTCAAGCGGAAGTTGTAGCGCTTTGCCATCAACTGCAGCGTGCTCTGCTGCTGCGCACGCAAACCTTGATCGGACCAGAAGGACTCGGCTGCTTTGAGACGATCGTCCGAGGATAGGGATTTCCAGATCTCAGTATAAGAAGTCTGCATTTGTTGAGCCTAAATGAAGGGACAATGTTGCGCCAACTAACCACGGCAATTTGGTCATTGGCCCCCCTCCCCCTGCCCAAATCTTTGAAATCAGCAACTTACGTCTCAAAGTCCTACAAAATATTTAGATTCAGCAGGTTACAGGCAAGAATCTGAATTCACAACAACAAGATCGATCGGGAGATTCAAAAGCAACGGCATGACCCAGGAAAGCTCTGCTCGTCTGTCGTCCATATTCTCAGAATAGCAGATTGGGGTGGGGTAACCGGACATCTTTGGCGAAACTATATTCGGATTCCAATCAAGAGGTTGCAAGGAAAATGACAAATCGTGCCTCTTGACAAGGTTTTCCCATAGTGGGAAGCACGTTGAAGAGACCGATAGCCGCAGTTAAGAATCCAGATATGGAAAGGTTGTGGTAGCGCCTGGCACTCAACTCTCGCCAGAAAGTTTACGCAAAAGGGAACCCCGACCTTTCGGCCGGGGTTCGAAGAATCAGAAACTGGTTTGCACCAGTTCCATCTGCAAGGTTTAGAACGTGAAACGAACTGCAAGACGCATCTGCCGGGCAACCTGATAAAGCCAAGGTTTACCGTAACGGCTTGCTAACGTTAGAGGAGCCTGAACTCCTGCGAACGTATTGTTGCCGTTCAACGCATCCACATAGTTATAACCGCTCATGACCTTGTTCCAGTCCACCGAGGGGTCGCCCGAAAAGCGCGGCGCACGGGTTGGGCTGATCAAGTTCGTAGGTGTCACGAACTCGTAATAAGCCACGTCGGCGTGCTGGTTGAACAGGTTATAAGCGTTGCCCTCAAACACCAGGCGCATCTGCTCGTGCGACTTGCTGACCTTGATCTGGTGATTAACCATTAGGTCAGTCTGGAAGAACGGTGAGGTGCGCGCATTCTTTTCAACGCTGTCGAGGACGAAGTTACCGTTGGCAGGATCGCGATGGAACTTAGCGAAGTTGCCGCGTCCCTCAGCAAACTGGCAAGCCGAGGAGCTACCAACGACCGGGATACAGCTGTTGATCGGGCTACCCTGGAATGCGGACTGGATCACACCAAAGTTGCTCTCCATGCCCAGCCATTTCAGGCGGTAGTACCCCTGCATCTTAGCGGTATGCGGGCGATCGGTGGACAACGGACCGTCATCGATCTTTCCGCTCGGTAGGTAAGTCATCGTCGGAATATCGAATGCACGGTTATTGTTGGGCGAATGGCGACCGCCATTGCCGTCGGTCGGATCCGAGTTGGTCAAGCCAGCATAGTTGCCGCGCAGCTTGCTATAGGTGTAACTAACTGATCCGTACCAGTGCTGGCCGGGGCGACGGGTTAGACGGAATTCCACGCCGTCATAGTTACGAATGGCAGGAACAACACTCGGACACTCCGCGCAGAACGGCGTTGTGTTGAGGTAGTTACCGGAGGCGTCGGGGGTGCAGGCAAAACCGTCTGAACCATCACCGCAAGGAATCACGGTCTGGCGGTGTAGGAGGTCAGCGAATTGCGAACCGGGGTTGCCAATGTAGAAGCCAAGGTTATCGGTGATCGCCATGTCCTCGATCGTCTGATCGAGGCGCTTGCGCGAGTACCGGGTTTCTAAGCCCCAGTTCGGAGTGATAGCCCAATCGACGCCGAACACGACTTCATGTTGGGACATCGGTTTCATATTCGACTGAATGGCTGGGTCGCGCGGATCCGCCTTGGTTGCGCGGAAGTCTACGTTTTCAATGAAGCGACCAACGGTTACTCCCGGTGCCGGACCGCTCGGTCCGCAACCCGCCGGAGCAGCGGTGCCGCCCGTCGGGGTAATTCCCGTGTAGTTCGGGTCGTCCATTGCGTACACGCACTGGTGCCAGTAGTCCGAACCGAAGGAGCCGCGAGCCAGACCCATCTTCATGATGTCGAAGAATTTTCCGTAGCTGCCATACAGCTTGACCTTGCCGTTACGGAACAGGTCGTACGCGCCACCGATGCGAGGTGCGATCTTGTCGCCCCATCCGAAGTGAACGGAGGGGAAACGGGTGGGATCGTAGGGTGGCTGGGTCTCTTCATCCAGACGGAGACCAAGGTTCAAGGTCAGGCCATGACCGACTGTCCAGGCATCCTGAGCGTAGAAGGCCTTGGCGGTTTGGCTGCTGCTGCCGCTGTTCGAGGTCGTCGTGCTGCCCGTGAAGAAGTAACCATAACGGCCTTGGCAGACGCCGGGTAGGCCACTGGCGATGTTCTGCGCAATGATGCCGTCGCAAGCTGTGGTGCTGGTTACCGGCTGATAGGAAGTTCCCCAGTCCAAGTTAACAACAGCGGTGTTGGCAGTGATGCTGACGTCGTTCGTCTGTCCTGCCCAGAAGTATCCAGCCTTAAAGGTGTGGGTTCCGAGTGCATGGCCGACGAAATAGGAACCATCGACATTCCAGCTCTTGCGCTTATATGCATCGAACAAGGTCGCGAAATTACTGGGGATGTTGAAGAAACCTGCAGTGTTAAACGTTGATGAAGGGAATGCAGCTCCCGTGAGATCAGTCGAGGAGGCATTCACCGTGGTGTCGTAGATGTAGCGAGTTCCGACTGGTGTTCCGCGGCTACCAGTGTTGCTGAAGAAATAGCCGTACTTGGCGCTCAGAACCAACTTGCTGGTCGGGGTGTAATCGCCGCCAAACGTCATCACCTGTAGCGGGTAAACCGCACCCTGATCGGATCGCAGCGTGGACGGATCGGTTGTGGCGCCAGTGTTGAGCTGTCCTAAGGCGCTGTCCGGGGAACCGAGCTGTCCGCGGCTACGGGAGTACGCATAGTTCCATGCACCATAAAGGTTCACAGAGCTGAGAGCACGATAATCGAGTCGGTTGTACAAGTTGTGCTGTACGAACGAATTGGTCAGAGTCCGTGCTCCGGGGTTCGTTCCCGTAAAGGTTGTGGTTCGGTTGGTAGTGTCGATCGTTGGGATGTAGCCGCTATAGAGCCAGAGTCGATCCCTGAAGATCGGTCCACCGATGTCATAACCAGGCTCAATGGTGTGACGGCTGTCTTTTTTCGGGATGTAGTACTGAGGTGTCCCGTCTAATCGAGTCGTCGTGTTCAAGCTAGCTTGAGTCGGGTCGAGACGAAGACCGCAAACAAGGCTGCCGCCGTTCAATAAGGCAGGACCGCTGCCGGCTGTGTAACCGCTGGCGCACTGGTCGGCGGCATCCAGAGCTGAGCTCTGGTAGTAAGCCTTCAATTCACCATGCCATGCATTGGAACCGTGCTTCGGGACTGCGTTGACGACGCCACCGAGTGCGCCACCGTATTCAGCTTCGAAACTCGAGCTCTTTACCTGAACTTCCTGAATGAAGTCGGTCTGGAAAGACTTGCCAACTCCACCGTTCACGATGTTCGTGGTGTTGACGCCATCGATGAGGTAAACGTTTTCGCTGTCGCTGGCTCCATCGATCTGGAAGCCATTGTTATTGTTTCCGCGGGAGCTCTGCAGCGGCTCTTGACGCGCGCCGGGAGCGAAGGGAATCAACGACTGGAAGGAGCGGCCTTTCGGAACGTTCGAAATTTCTTCGGCGCCGACTGTGACCTGAACCTTGCTCTGGGTTACGTCAACAAGAGGAGCAGCGCTGGTCACTTCAACAGTCTCGCCAACGGTGCCGACCTGGAGATTGATATCGATCGTCGGCAAGCGGCCGGCAGCGATATCTACGCCCGTCTGTTTGGTGGTTCTGAAATTTGGTGCAGTGACAGCCAGCTCATACGTGCCGGAGGGCAACGAAGAGAACTGATACTTACCAGATGCATCAGTCTTTGCCGACTTCTTTCCGATCAGCTGAGGGCTTGTCAACTCGACTGTGGCGTTGCTAACCACTGCGCCCTGCGGATCTCTCACTGTACCCTGGATTCCACCTGTCGTCTCTTGGGCGACAGCTGTGGAAACAAGGAGAGTTGCAGCGAGCACCCAAACCACAAGGGTGATCAGCTTGCGTGTATTCATATCCGAAATCCTCCTGAGGATTCGTGTTGGGAAACGGTTAAGAAGAGGCAGATGGTCCTAGATCCCCATGTGCTTATCTAGGTCTTGGACTTGCTGCCCTTGTTGTTGCGACTACGGGAACCCACGTTCAGGGAAATTGGTGACCCTGCAAAAATAGAGAAACGGTGACCTTGATAGTGCAATTAGGTTTCCAAAGTAACTACACGTAAGTGCTTTAGCACCAGTGTGATATACGGCAAATGACGCTGAACCGCTCCCGATTTCGGGAATTCAGCCCAAAGACCTATTAAATTTTGTAAAGGATTGTTTAGGAAGATCTGTGCTCATCGACAAGCAAAACAGCGATAGTTAAAGTTTTACTTTATGTCGCGACACTTGGGTTCAAGCATTTTCTCGCGTCGACAGGATCGAGGCTTGCCGCTTTGGCAGCATTTCGCCGATACGTTTCATCTGCGCGCCAACGCCTCTTAACTTTTCCTCGATGCGCTCGTATCCGCGATCGATGTGGTACACGCGATCGATGATCGTTTCACCCTCGGCGACTAACGCAGCGAGAACGAGCGAAGCCGACGCGCGGAGATCGCTGGCTTGAACGGCCGCGCCACTGAGTTGAGTTCTGCCACGTACGATGGCGCGACGCCCTTCGACCTTGATGTTCGCGCCCATGCGACCGAGTTCGAGAACGTGCATGAATCGATTCTCGAAAATATTCTCTGTGATTACGGACGATCCTTCTGCTTGCGTGCACAAAGTCATGTATTGAGCCTGGGCGTCGGTAGGGAAGCCGGGATATTCTTCAGTCGCGATGTCTGCGGCCTTGAGTGGATTGTCACCCATCACCCGAACCGTATCTCCATTCGTCCTAACCTTCACACCGAGCTCTTCAAGCTTCTGCAAAAGCACGGTGAGGTGGCTGGGGTCGCACCCGCTGATGTTGAGGTCTCCTCCGGTCAGTGCTCCGGCGATGATGAACGTTGCGGCCTCGATGCGGTCTGGGATGATGCGATGTTTGGCACCACGCAATTTGTCGACGCCCTGCACGCGAATCGTCGACGAGCCGTGTCCCTCGATTTTTGCCCCCATCTTGATTAGAAGGTTGGCGAGATCGGTGACCTCTGGTTCGCGCGCGCAATTTTCCATCAAGGTTTCGCCATCCGCCAAAACTGCCGCCATCAAAAGATCTTCGGTTCCGGTGACAGTAATCTTGTCGAAAACAATCCTGTTGCCTTTGAGACGCTTTGCGCGTGCTTCAACGTAGCCGTGTTCTTGCGTAATCGTTGCGCCTAATCGTTCCAGCCCCTTGATGTGGAGGTCGATGGGGCGAGCACCGATGGCGCATCCGCCGGGCATGGACACGCGAGCAAAGCCCATCCGTGCAACCAGGGGTCCAAGCACGAGTGTGGAGGCGCGCATTGTCTTGACGAGTTCATAGCTGGCTTCCGGGTTTTCGCTGAGTCCACCACAATTGATCGTAGTGCGGTGCTGGGCGCGTCCATATCCGAGTTCGACTTCAGCGCCCATGGCTGCGAGGAGCCGGCGCTCGGTTTCGATATCTCGAACTTGCGGGATGTTCTCGAGGACAAGGGTTTCATCGGTGAGGAGTGCGGCGGCCATAGCCGGCAGAGCAGCATTTTTTGCACCACTGATCTTTACCGTACCCAGAAGTGGATTACCGCCACGAATTACGAATTTATCCATAGGAACGAACCCTTGCCCCAAGCTTGCGGATGGAGAGCTTTAATTCTGGTGAATCGCTTTCCTCACATTTCCGGAGTACTTCCTTAATCGTTGCTCGGCAACTTTGCGAGTGATCCCAGCTTCGAT
>Ga0163163_10002145_pt1 | contig 16670 bp, 16 predicted proteins | sample S65metaG_FD_119766 | JGI IMG/M metagenome (GOLD analysis project Ga0163163, IMG submission 119766) | Switchgrass rhizosphere microbial communities from Kellogg Biological Station, Michigan, USA - S6-5 metaG | ecosystem: Host-associated > Plants > Roots > Rhizosphere > Soil | place: USA... | reverse complement strand
TGAATTGTATTACCGCCAATAAAGCAATCACACCCTTCTGGTAAGGAGAAAATGATCGGGCTGGTGTTTGTGTTGCCATACTCATTGTTTATTTGGTTGGCAAAATTATTTTTGACATGTTTAGTGAAAAAGAGAAAATGAAGCAAACGGCGGTTTTTATTAGTCAAACGTCGGTTTTAGCCGGTGAAACTCGTTTCAGTCTGCCAACTTAGGACAAGAATGTCTCTATTTGGTAAAAACCATTATTAGCCTGTCCGATTCATTTGGAGAATAGGTATTCAGTTTATAGTCTCCATAAGCTTTTTTAAACGTGAGACCCACTTTGGAGAACATTGTAATAAAATCCTTCAATTGGAATAAATGTACACGTTCGGTGAATACGGTTTCGTTTGCATAGTCAAGGTTGCTTATAGATATTCGTTTATGGATGAAGCTCGAGTCAAACCAACGGGCGATATAAAAGATAATATCATCCCGCTTTACTACCTCAAAAGGAATAATTTTTTTTAATGCAGTGTGAACATTAAGATAATCGATCAAAACCGTTCCCCTGGGCTTTATGGCATTGGCCATATTTCGCGCCACAGCAATGTTTTCCTTTTCATCGAAATATCCGAAGGACGTGAAGAAGCTGAATATATAGTCATAATGTTCAGTACCAAAAGAATCACGCATGTCCGCCTGGGCAAAGCGAAGATGCTCACCAAAATTTTCCTTTGCTTTTAAAATGCTGTTTGCTGCAAGGTCGAGCCCTGTCACATCGTAACCATAATGCGCCAGCTGTATGCTATGTCGTCCTGTTCCGCAACCAAGGTCAAGCATCTTAGACCCCCGTGCAGGTTTAAGATCGGAAAGTAAACAGTTTATAAAACGGCTTGCCTCATCGTGGTTCCGGTGGTTATATAGCATATGATAGTATGACGAGTCGAACCATTCTTTGAACCACGTTTTTTCAGTCATCAAGCTTTGCTGCATAAATTTTTGGAGTTTGACTGCTCTCCGAAAAAATTCGGAAATAAGCATTTGATGAAGAAATAATCAAAAACAATCATGATGTAATTTTTAGTAATCACCAAAACTACCCGCGAAAGTTATGGGCTTCAATTTTACATGAGTGAAAGGAGCAGTTAGTCCATCGAATGGTAGGTGGTTTAATCATGAACCATCTGAGGATATGGTTCGTGATTACTTGAACATATATTAAACTTCGTTTCCTGGTGATATTATTGTCTCCACAGCGATTCTAACAGCCCGGGAAGCAACCTTAAGCTCCGCAACGTTTCAGTGCGACCATTGGTAATGATTTACTGACAGGTAAAATGCGGTCATCACTAAACTGGAATTCTTTGTAAATTTTCTCTGAACAAGGGATCACTCCGGAGTGGGATGAAATCAGCACAATAAAAATCCCCTCACAGGAGGGGACGTAGTTATTTGGGGTCTGAGGTCGATAGCTTGTGGACTCTGATAGGACATGGACCCCTTAATATTAGTACGGAATTGTTTTTCAGGATATTGATCGTTTGATCTTCAAAGGATACATTGGAAAAGGTGGTTTTCAAAGGAAGAAGTTGATCGATACTGGATTTTGGTTTTCGTTGGATATGGATTTAAAAACTTACTGGACGGTTTTTGGAGGATATGGTTATTTATACTTGCTATCAATCAACTTCGAGGTTAAAATTATGCCTGCACACATATGAAGACAAGAGCAGTTTTGCTCTTTTTTATTTGTCCACTACTCGTAACAATACTATGGTATTGAACAGATAAATACGTGACTACAAGTCTTTTTTATTAAATGATCGTACAGCTAATAATACGGGAACAATCATCCAGACAATCATTATTCCAAGTGTATACAGCAGGCCCAGACTACTACCAAAGAAATCTTTATATGTAGCTCCGGTATATCCCATCAATGCACTTACATCCATTTGCAGCATCAGGTAAATGCGGCCAAGATCAATTGGGTTAAGAGAAGAAAGGAGCAAAGTTGTTTTCTCCATTGGATAATCGCTGAATGCAAAGAGTATTGTCAATACCAGTCCATCGTAAATCAATGCAAAATAAAACCACAGTAGTAATGCTGCACCGATTCCCCGGGCCTTGTCCCTTGATTTGACAGAAGCAAAAAAAGCAATTGAAGTAAATACGAGAGTGAGTAAACTTCCAATTAAGATCAAAGCAATACCGGTTGCGTTGAAATTGTAAATAATTACCGGCAGACCAACACCGATCAGGAAGGCCGTAACAAGAGATGAACCGATGCCTGTGAATTCGCTCCACAGCACTTTTTTGCGGCTGATGGGTTGTGTTAGCATTAGCTCAATAAATTCGTATGAATTGTACCAGTGAATGGTGGAGAAAACTAAGCTTACTAATGGCACAACAATCAAAACAATATTTAACAGGCTTAAAACTGCCTTGCTGCTATTTTCCTCCATCTGGAAAAGGCTGAAGGAAACAATCAATAAAAATGCAGTATAGGCCAGCACAACCTTATTTCGGAGGATGTCGTATAAAACGTATTTGGATATCTTGAACATAAAAAATGCTGTATAAGTTTTACTTCGCGATTTTTAAATAGGTCACTTCTTTCTTTTGTAATGCATTCTTTACCATCCAGGCAATGGCTTTACCCAGTTTTTCTTCGCCCGTTTCCTGTTTAAGTTCACTCATCGATTTTGTGAACATAATCTTTCCCTCCTGCATATACATCACATCCGTTGTCAGGTCTTCAAGGTCGCTTAATACATGTGATGTAATCAGAATTAATTTTTGTTTTTCTTTTTCAGATACAATTTTTTCTTTTAAAATTTCTGAGGAAAGGGGATCCAGTCCGGCCGTGGGTTCGTCTAATATCAATACGTCCGGGTTAAACAGGAAAGCCACGGTTGCACTTACTTTCTGGCGAGTTCCACCTGATAGGGCTTTCATGGATTTATCAACGATAGTATCCAGTTTAAAACGGTAAAACAGTTCTTCATCCCATTCTTTCTCCGGTCGAATGTTTTTTAGCATTTTGAATAGCTGTCCAATCTTCAGGTTATCTGGGTAACGACCTATCTGTGGCATATACCCGATATTTTTCCTGTAGGCTACAGTTTCAGAAATGGGTGCATCATTAAAATAAATAGTGCCGCTTTCCGGTTTTACAAGGCCAAGAATGCTTTTGATCAATGTTGTTTTACCAGATCCATTAGGACCAATTAGTGAGATCACCTGTCCCTTATTAAACTGTGCATTAATACCATTTAATGCATATAATTTTTTAAAGCGTTTGTTGATATTTTCAATCCTGATCATAATTTTTTCTTCGCATTAAAGGTTGTGCATCAATTAAGTTTTCTGGGGTTAAACTCGGAATGGCTTTTTCGGCTTTATCAAGTAATGAAACCATAAAACTTCTTAACAGCAGCAATGAATTCGGATTTTGTTCAATCACCATAGAATACATGCTTACCGGATGATAAGCCACATCGCCGATTCCGTCTTTATTCATATCATAACCGTCATATTTATCCCAATAGTTATTGTAAAATTCGTTCAGCATCATGGTGCCGTTTGTAGCCACGTCAAATGTATTTGCAGAGAAATTGTTATGGTGAATTGCGTTTTCATTACAACTGGCAGAGATGCGTAAGGCCCAACCATTATTTTGAAAATTATTTGATTGTACCTCTATTCGGTTGGTACTTTCCATATCTATTGCAGCGGTATTCCGGTCAAATTGGTTGTTCATAATCTGCGCATCGGAAATCTCTTTTAGTAAAAGGCCGTATGAGTTTGGTCCCCAATTCAATTTAAAGCTGTTACTGTGCATCAGCACATGATGCGAATACATTACGGCAACGCCTGCACCATTCTCAGTAAAAACGTTTTCCATATAGGAGTCGTTGTTGGAAAACATGAAATGAAGTCCATAGCGAATATTGTTGTGGCTATGATTTTGATAAATATAGGAGTGGGTGACGAACTCAAAATAGATTCCGTCACGGTGACCTTGCACATCATTGCTTTCAACGACCATGCTATCGCACTTCCACAAATGAATGGCATTGCCTGAGGTTTGTTCAGTTTTTGGAGTGCCTTTAATTTTGTTTTCCACAATTACGCAATTGCTTGCGTTAGCGACGTGAATGGCAAAATAAGAATGCTCTATGATGTTGTTTTCTATCATACAGTAACGGGCATCTACAAGGCTTATAGATGCAAAGTCGTTCATGCTGGAATAACCGGAATTTCTAAAATGAATTCCTTTGATCAGAATTCTTTCTCCACTTACCGTGAGTATTTCATATTTGTTTTCTCCATCAAGAACAGGCTCGTTTATGCCAATCAGCCGGATAGATTTATTGATGACTATGTTACCTTCTTTATAAATACCTTTTTGTAAAATAACGGTATCCCCATCCCTGGCTAATTCAATTCCTTTTTTCAGAGATGTGACAAGTTGGTCCTTGCCCACGATGATGGTTGCGGCAAAAACAAAGTTTGCAAGAAGAAGGAGACCTATGGTAAATGTTTGTTTCATTCGTTGGTCTAACCGTTTCATAGTTACAGTGATTGACGGAGTTCATTCCAATTTTTCACTGTTCCTGTATTTTCCTTTGCTTGCTGTTCAGCAATTTCTTTTGATGAAAATGCCGCTGTATTACTATTCATAGGGCTCTTGAATCGATCGCTTACAACAAAGTACGATGATTGTACGTCAAGGAAGTTTTTTTGGTTTTGATGGTCAATAAATACAGTTTGTGCAATGTCCGTCTCCTTTATAGTTCCTTCTTTCATGAAATTGACAATGCAATGCGCATCATCAAATTTGTAAATCTTTCCCTTTTTGGTAATGATCTCTCCTCCAAATTTTGGATCCATAATGGTCATTTTGCAATCATCGCAAATGTCTTTTCCGTAAGCAAATGGCTGGGGAGTTGTGTTACATGACGAAACTATAGCTGTAAGAATAAACGCAACGGCGGGTATTGTTTTTTTAATTGGTGACTTCCTTGCTTTATTTATTTTTTGATTTTTGTACCATTCATAACCCCAGACCAAAAAGAAAATTGCTGAACATACAATCACTACCCAACCGCCGGTATCTGGATAGGAGTAGGCATCAAAATTTAAAAGGGTTTTGTGTCCAAAAAGTGGAGGTTGATAAGTAAGGCCCGGCACCTGTATGGCTGCTTTAGGATCTAGATTGTGTCCATAATCGTATCCCCATTTGTAAAAATCAACCATGGCTGCAATGCCGCCAATTATTGTCAATACCAGGTAAGCAAATAGTAACTTTCTTTTGCCAGTAATGGCAACAACTAATCCAAAAGCAATAAAGAATGCGACAATATAAACAAGAAAGTCAAACTCGGGGAACATATCTGCGTTAATATGTTTCATGCCGATATAATGATTCAACCCGTTGATGATATCAACCTGGCCCGTGATCTTATTAAACCAAATGTTCATGGTCAGTCCTTCAGGATACTGTGGCGCCATAAGAAAAATAAACCACACGGGTAGAAAATAGGTTGTAATCAAACCCAGCGATGCAATTGCAATTATTATTCTTGAAGTAAGACTCATCTTGTTCATACTGCTCTTTTGAGAATACCCGTACGCACTTGCGTGGGAGCGGAGGTTAGAATGCACAACGAGATTATTTGGCTGGAGGCAACAACACTTCATCGATTACATGAACCATTCCATTAGATGCGGGAACAGAAGCAACAATGTGTGCTTTACCATTAATTGTTATTTTGCCATCAGCTGATTTTTGTATTGTTATATTTTGTCCATTGACTTCGTTCAGCGTTTGTCCGTCTTGCAACAGGGTTGTGCTAAGGCCGCCTACAAATACATGGTACTGCAGAATATCTATTAATTTCTCTTTATTCTCTGGCTTCATTAAATTTTCGACAGTGCCCTTTGGCAGTTTATCAAATGCTTCATTGGTGGGCGCAAAAACAGTAAATGGGCCTGCATTTGATAAGACGTCCACTAATTCAGCCTGTTTAACGGCAGCAACTAAAGTAGTATGGTCCTTTGAACCGGCTGCAACCTTCACCACATCTTTCGCAGACTCATCATCCTGCACCGCCGATTGCCCTCCCGCAGTTGTGTTTTCTGTAGAGGATGAAGCTACTGTAGCATCCTTGTTATTGTTGCAAGAGCCAATAAAAAGTCCTGCTGCAACGATCAAAGTAAAACTGAATACTTTTTTCATAAAGAGGTTTTTTTATTTAACGGGAAAATGGTCTTGACACCATCTCCCCGTCAATGAATAATGTTTTTGGTTTATTGATTGCCAGCAGGCGTCCCCGCTTGTTGATTCGTTAATTGATTTTTATTTGTCCCCCAAACCAGTGGCACGTTACTGCCTGTAGGAGAAACCCGGACATATCCCTGCATTTCCTGGTGCAATGCAGAACAGAAATCTGTGCAATACATTGGGAAGATGCCTGCTCTGTCTGGAGTCCATTTGTATGTCTGCGTTTCACCAGGCATGATCAAAATTTCTGCATTGTTAGAACCTTTCACTGCAAATCCATGCGGTACGTCCCAATCCTGCTCGAGGTTAGTTACGTGGAAATAAACCACATCACCCATTTTTACACCCTCAATATTATCAGGTGTGAAATGTGAACGGATGGCCGTCATGTAAACATGCACTTCGTTTCCTTTGCGTTCTACTTTTGTAGTGCCTTCACCTTTTGATGCATAAGGATTTGCATTGTTTTCAATTTTATAAATCTTTACGCTGTTTTTTGAGATCAAACTTGCGGGTAATGCTTCCGCATAGTGTGGCTCGCCAACAGTGGGGAAATCAAGGATCATTTTCATTTTGTCTCCACTGATATCATACAACTGTGCACTTTGTGCTAATTCAGGACCTGTTGGCAGGTAACGGTCTTTAGTGATCTTGTTGTACGCGATCAAATATTTGCCATAAGGCTTTGCAGTTGGCCCGCCCATTACACTTAAATGCCCAACAGAATAATAAGTAGGAACACGATCCAACACTTTCTGATCTTTGACACTCCACTTTACAATTTCGGACGAAACGAACATTGAAGTATAAGCATTGCCTTCATTGTCAAATTCTGTATGCAAAGGACCAAGGCCTGGCTTTTGAACCTCGCCCTGTAAGGCTGCTTCGTATTTAATTACCGGAATCCCATCGAAATTTCCGTCGTATGCTTTATCGGCAATCGCCTTCTGAATTTTTGTAAAAGAAAATACTGGAATCGTTGCGGCCAGTTTACCACTTCCTACAATGTATTCGCCGGAAGGATCTGTATCACAACCGTGTGGTGATTTGGGACATGGAATGAAATACAACAGGTCAGGGCACTCTTTTGGATCGAGTACGATTACAGCTGTTTCAATTGTTGATGTCGCCTGGTGTTTGTTTTCATCATATACATTGTGTGCGTATTTAACGGCTTCCTGTTTTCCTTTGCCTGCTTTCACATATTCTTCTGCTTTTTTCCAGTTTACCGCCATAATGAAGTCTTTGTCTTTTGCAGACGCGTTAACTTCTAAAAGGGTATTGGCTTGTTCTGAATTGTAGCAACTAAAGAACATCCAGCCATTTGAAACCTTTTTACCTGCACGTGCCAGGTCGAAGTTTATACCGGGTGTTCTGATCTGGAAGGCGATGTTCATATTCCCGCTCGTTGGATCAACATGAATAAAGCTTACCGTACCCTTGAAATTTTGTTTGTAAGTATTGATCGGAACATCACCATTTTGATTATCCAGGGGAACGCTGAAACGGGTACCCGCAACAACATATTCAGAGTTAGGAGTAATGAAAGGAGAGGAGTGATTACCGGCGCTGTTAGGTATTTCAATGATCTCGGTCGTGCGGAATGATTTCAGGTCTACGCGGGCAATTCTTGGTGTGTTGTTGCCGTTTGCAAAAACCCAACGGCCATCATGTTCACCATTGGTTTCTGATAATGCAATGTGATGCAGATCATCCCAGGGAACCATACCATGTGAAGTGTTCAACATGGGCTTTGTTTCTTCGCTGAAACCATATCCATTTTCAGGAAACTGTGAAAAAACGGGAATGATTTTCAATAAACGTCCGGATGGAATTCCGTACACACTCATTTGACCATTGAAACCACCGGATACGAAATTATAAAATTCATCGTACTTACCTGGTGCTACGTAAACTTTAGATGCAGCGTCACCACTAACTGCTGATTCTGCGCCTTTGGGCTTGCAACTATACAATGCACCTGCTGCAGCAACAGTTAAAGTAATGGTTGATAATACTCTGGAAACTGACATATTTATTGGTTTAAAAATGATAAACTATTTTTCTCCATCATTGCTTCGCTGGAATTCCAATACCTTGCGGGCTTCGTCCAGGTTGAGGTTTTGGTTAGGCATTCGGACAATACATTCCTCAAGTAATTTTTGAGCTTCTATGTCTTTTTCCAACATCATGTCAACATTGGTAATCATATTAACAATCCACTCAGGCTGTCTTCTATGCGTTACTCCTTTCCAACCTGGACCTACTAATTTTTCATCATTAAGTTTGTGGCAAGGCTGACACTTTACATCGTAAATGTTTTTGCCCTCTGTTACCCATTGCTGGTTTAATGGGTTGGTAAGAGGTACATCTTCGGCTGTCACCATTGTGCCATGCTCTTCCCGCTGATTTTTCGTAAGAGCTTCTACATCCAATTGATCTTTGTGCGACGGAGTTTTATTAATGCAAGCTGTAATAACAATTAGAGTGGAAGAAATAAGTCCGAACATCAAGGTAATTCTTCGATTCATCGTTGAGCTTTTAATTAAAGACGTATGCGTCTTTTAATGCACAAAAGTATTTGTGTACCTAGGGCTCAATAGTGATGTCGGTCATTGCGTAATATGAGATTCGTCAGGTTGGGTAAACAAAGATACTATGACTAAAATCATATTTATGAATAGAAGTATGCAAATACTTTTATTGCCTAAATCAATTAAATCATGAGTTCGATTGAAAGCCTATTTGTGCCTGATTTGCAACCTGCGCTAAAACATCCTACTATCTTTCGCAAATTTGATAACCTCCCTGAAGGAGAATCATTTGTTATTATAAATGATCATGATCCAAAGCCGCTTTACTATCAATTGTTGGCTGAGCGGGGGAATATTTTTACATGGGATTACCTGGAACAGGGACCGGAGATCTGGAAAGTACATATCAAAAAGAATAAAATCGCTGAAGGAGAAACTGTTGGTCAGATCGCTGCAAAAGATATTCGTAAGGCAGAAGTATTTAGGAAATACGGAATCGATTTCTGTTGCGGTGGTAAAAAACCATTGAGACAGGCATGCGAGGAAAAAGGTTTACAGGTTTCGGAGGTTGAGAAAGCTTTGGAAAGTGTAAACGCTGCTTCAAAGGCTGTCGACAACTATGATCGGTGGGGTCTTGATTTTCTTACAGATTATATTTATAACAAGCACCATCAGTATTATTATGATCAAGCGCCAATAATTAATGAGCTTCTAATAAAAGTTGCCAATCATCACGGCGAACGTTATCCACAATTAGTGAAGGCTTATCAACTATATACAAGCCTTTCACAGGAATTGAATGAACATTTTGCTAAAGAAGAAAAAATCTTGTTCCCGTTTATAAAAACCCTGGTCCTTTCGAAGCAGACGGGAAATATTCAGGAACTACAAAAACGGTTCTCTTTGTCTGCGCCAATTCAAATGATGGAAACTGATCATGAGGCTGCCGGGGAAATATTGGCTGAATTAAGTACAGTAACCAATCAGTATACAGCTCCTGATGGGGCATGTAATAGTTTTCAATTCCTATATCAGAAATTGAAAGAACTGGAGGAAGATTTACATCAACACATCCACCTGGAGAACAATATTCTTTTTCCAAAGGCATTGGCGCTCGAAAAAGAATTACGCAACTAAAATATAGAAAAACCAATTCAAACTTGCCCGTTTTAAAAGAAGCCGGGTTTCTTCAACATGTTGTCTACTTCCTGCAAATATGCTTTAAGGGCTGCCGTTTATATAATGGCGCATGCCAACGGTATTGTAAAAGCAGGTATAAAGGAAATAGCGGAAGAAATAGAGGCCAATGAACATACAACAGGCAAGATTTTACAATTACTGGCTAAGGAAGGAATCATTGCATCGGCAAAAGGTCCGAATGGAGGTTTTTATATTCGGGCAAATGCAAAAAAAATTTACCTGATCGATATTGTACAGGTGATCGATGGTGTTCATTTTTTTTTCGAGTGCGGGTTGGGATTGCATAAATGTTCCGAGAGACGACCATGTCCAATTCATCACACATACAAAGTATCAAGAGAAAAATTGTATAAGGAGTTTTCATCTATTACAATACAGGATCTGGCTGCTGATATTGAAAAAGGAGAAGCGTTTTTAAAAAGATGATTCATGAACAAAGTGGTATTCATTTTTCCCTTCATTATTGTGTCATTGCTTACTGCCATCCTCGGCGGATGGATTCGGATTGGATGGAATTTTCCGGTGCCTGTTATTGCTTCACAACATGGTGCATTAATGGTAAATGGTTTTCTTGCCTCGGTTATTTATTTGGAAAGGGCGGTCACGTTTAAAAATAGATGGATCTTGCTGTTGCCATTGGTAAATGCATCAGCAATTGTTGCCATTATTTTGGATTTACCCCAGGTTGCTCAACTCATTTTTATTAGCGGAAGCATAGGTTTTCTAATGATGTGTATCTATTTTATTTATCGGTTTAAAGACTCGTATTATGCTATTTTTTTGATAGGTGCATTTTGTTTGGTAACAGGTAACATTATCCTGTTCCGGACAAACCGTTATGCAGGCGCCGTTAACTGGTGGATGGGTTTTTTATTGTTTACCATTGTTGCGGAACGATTGGAACTAAGCAGGTTTTTAGCACTTACTCCATTTAAAAGAAGTCTTTTATGGGCTTGTGTAGTATTTGTGTTAGCTGCCCTGGCATTGCCCTTTAAATCCAGTGGAAATATTGCCTTGGCTATTGGTATTGCCACGACAGCAGCCTGGCTATTAAAATACGATATGGCAAGACATTCCATTAAAATAAAAGGTCAGCACCGGTATAGCGGCTTATTACTGATAACTGGCTACGTTTGGTTATTAGTCATGTCCATTCTGTTATTTTTTCAGGAAAAAATGGTGCTTGGATACGATGCTGTACTACATAGTTTCTTTATTGGTTTTATTTTTTCGATGATTTTTTCTCATGCAGTTATCATACTTCCTGCAGTAACAAAACTTCCGGTTAAGTTATACCGGCCTGTTTTATATGTTTGGTATGCATTGCTGCAGGCATCATTGATAATTAGGATTATTGCTGACCTTCTTCAGGATGTTCCATGCAGAAAAATTGCCGGACTTGTTAATGGAGTCTTCATCCTGATCTTTTTCTTTTCTATAGCGGTGATTATGCGAAGTGAGTTGAATAAAAAAAAGCGGTCAAGCCCGACAGTAATGTTGAATCGTGAAAAAATACCACAGGATACAATTAATGTGGCAGGGCATTTGAGTTTTAGAAGATAAAATGGTATGAAAAAATATTTAATTGGTTTGGGCTTAAAAACAGGCATGGTTTGCGAGTAATAAAAGTGGCTCCGGTACAGAGGTAAAAGATCCATCAACCGTGCATCCTCCATATGAAGCCAATACACAATTCAACCAGGCTGGTGAACGACTGCGTGATTGTCGCTGATACTACCGGAGGCAATGAAAGCCAGGTCGGCAAAAGTGATTCTATACAAAAGAACAAACACTAACAAGTAACAGGAAACGTAATTTTGTTGTGACAAGCGAAAATTTAAAAATAAAATCAACTATTATGAACCGAAAGAACATTTTTTTAGCGATCTTATTAGGAGTTATTGGTTTAGTTGTCGCCTGCAATTCCAATGACAACAAGGGAAGTACAGCATCTGGTGATACTACAGCTGCAACGACGGGCACTGCTGATGCAAATAATCCGAAAGGGGTGGGCCCTCATCAAAACGTTCAATTAACACATCCGCTTGATGAGAAGATGATAGCGGAAGGTCAAAACACATATAACGTTAAATGTGCCTCCTGTCATAAGGTTACCGATGAAAAACTAGTTGGCCCGGGATGGAAGGGTGTTACAGATAGAAGGACACCTGAATGGATCATGAACTTTGTAACAAACACCGAGGAAATGCTGGAAAAAGATACAGCAGCCCAAAATATGTTAGAAGTGTGTTTGGTTAAAATGCCGGATCAGAATTTATCTGAAAATGAAGCAAGAACTGTCCTGGAGTTTATGCGCAAAAACGATGGAAAGCAATAAAAATTTACATGCCTTTATTTAAGCCATCCGGAGGGATGGCTTTTTTTATGGCCGTTATGCGTAATCTGGTCAATGCTATTAGAGTTGCACCTGCAAAAAGTATAATAGCAGTTGCCCACAGCAGCCACTTATAAATATCATTATTGGTTTTGAAAAGGATGCCGAGTCCCTGCAGCATCAATAAAAATTCATTGGCAATAATTCCCATTGAGAAGATGAGAAATGGGAAAAGGACTATCTTGTTTTTTATAGTAAAGTAGCCTTTCTCAATTAAGATTGCAAAAATGAAAAAAGTTACAAATCCAAGAAAAACCAGATGCAAAAATCCAATGATGACCGGCCTGTCGCCATAAACGGCGTTTCCTAATTGCGGGAAAATAGTTCCCACCTGCAATACCATTTTTAGCACAAATGAAATAACTGAAAATAGCCAGAATGTATTTGCAATCCGTGACGAAAAGATTTGTTTAAATGGAAAGGATTTTGAAAAAAGATAGAAATATAAAAGAGACATCAGGATAAAAACACAACCTAAAGCTGCAATAAAATAGAACAGGGTTTTATCATGCCACAGTAATGACAGAAAAAGGGCGGGAATTATTGAAAGGCATAGCAATACAGAAAATGTTCTTGCATTTTTGTTAGGTGCAATTCCTTTTTTTAGCAGGTAATTCAAAAACAGAGCAAACACAGAAAGGGTAAAGAAACCATTATATTGAAAATGAAGAAAAGTGTAAATGGAATCTCTATATAATAATGATCCACCGGATTTGGAAATAATAATGTACATCAGGCCGACAGTACCCAGAAAGGAAAGAACAAGGCTGATTGATGCAGAAATACTTAATAATTTTACATTGTTATTTAACGAACTACTGGAAACATCTCTTATAAACACCGGCACAAAAATTACAATAGCCAATACATACAGTGTGGAAAAAGTAATCGTCAGCGAATTATAGCCGTAAAAAGGAAAAAGAAAAGCCATTCCGAGACCACTAAACTCAATGGCTATTAAAATCCAACGATAAATTATTCTTTGTGAGAATTGTTCCGGCAAAATATCGTAAATAAATAACGTAATAAAAGATAAGCCGGCCCATCCGGCAAAAGCAAAATGGGAGTGCGCACTCAATAGGCCACTGTAGTCAAGAAAACGAAGGGGAAAAAGAATTTTGCTTCTTAAAATAAATCCTAAAAAGGCAACGATGCACAGGTTTACCAGAGCCAGTGTTAACCAAAAGCTTTTTCTATTATTGATCATGTATTTTCCTTCTGTATTTAATCCGCGGCAAATATTCCTGCTGCTCCCATTTCTGCATTTGCAAATGAATGGTCCACAAAAGTATATTTTCCTTTTTCAGGAAGAACAAATTCCATAATAGCTCCTTGTGCAGGGCCTACCAACACAGCCTGCATACCTATAAACTGATTTGCGGGATTTCCGTCAAACCAAACTTTATCAATAATGGTTCCTATTACATGAAAGCTTGAGATATTATTGGGGCCGACATTTAAAAAATACAAACGAATTCTTTCACCTGTTTTTACATGAATAGGATGAACCACGTATTGTCCAACTTTGCCATTAAAAGCCATAAAATTTGGTTGTTTTTTCATTGCCAAAGTTGTATCCGGGATGAATGCAGTACCCTGTTGTTTTAGATAATATTCATTTTGAACAATGGCTATCTCGCGATCAACAGTCCCCGGAAACCCTTCTGCCGGATCAACAATCACCATACCTACCATGCCGGAGATCATATGAAGAAGAACCATAGGAGTGCCGCAGTGATACATAAATACTCCAGGATAATTCGCTGTCCAGGTAAAATGAATTGTTTCCCCTGGAGAAATGCTCCTGTATTTATCCTCAGGATTGACCATGGCCGCGTGAAAATCGATGGAATGTGGCATGGGCTGTAACATCTTTGCACCAACACCCATGCTCATCATAGCGGAATCATTAGAGCGGTCTGTCATTGAAAATTTTATAGTTTGGCCAACCCGGACTCTTAACACAGGTCCGGGCAAAGAATCCCCGAATAACCAACCGGTGAATGATACCGCATTCTTTACGGTAAATAATTTGTGTGACACATCAACTTTTACTTCAACTGTATCTCCTTCCTGCAATTTTGGAACATTGGGTGCATAAGCAAGAGGGCCTTTTTGCTTTTCATTATCAGGAGTTTTTGTAACGGTTGCTTTTGGTGCACCCAAGACCAGCTCTGATTTTTTTGTTGATTGATCGTTTTGGTTACATGCAAACAAAACGATCAAACTGCCAAGGAATAGTATTTCTTTCATGTAGTTCTTCATAAAAAAATTATGCCCTTAATGACAACTGTCAAAATTCCAACTGATATAAGTCATATCCACCCGCAAATGCTAAGGATATATTTGTTTTAAGTAAAAAAGACATCATGATCTTTTCAAAATCATTTGGGTATGCCATCAGAAGTGTTTTGTACGTTGCAATTATGCGAGATGAAAAACGCTATGTGCAAGTAGAAGAAGTGGCATCACAGCTGGCAGTGCCCCGTCATTTTATGGGTAAGATCATGAAGAAACTGGCTAAGGAAAAGATTCTGGTTTCAACCAAAGGCCCGTCAGGCGGTTTCATTTTAAGTGACCATACACTGAACATGTCCCTTATGACTGTGATTGAAATTATAGATGGGGTTAAAATATTCGACAGTTGTGCCTTGAGGGCCAAAGAATGTAACTCATTGAACCCTTGCCCCATGCATTTTCAACTTGAACCTGTAAAACACAGTTTGAAATCCGTTTTATCTGACACAACGATTGGCGACCTTTTAAAGGAGAATAAATCAGAATTCATAAAAAGTATTTCCACGGCTTTAGACACAAATTCGATAAAGAAATTTGCACAGGTACCAAAAGCTTATTAATTCAGTTTTATGTTGCTGCAGGATTTTAATAAGACAATACCGGATATAGTACGGTTGGACTACCGTACTGCCGAGGTTTTTAAAAAATACGGTATTAACTACTGGTCCGACAAGGAAATTTCCTTACTGGAGCTTTGTAGTGCAAAGGGTATGAATTATAATGCGATATTGGAAGAATTGGCCAAAGCCACTAAAACAATAACGATTTCCAGTGCGCTTCATTTTTCAGAATGGAAGATCAGCTTTCTCATTGATTATATCATTAATGTGCACCATGCTTATATGCACATGGCTATTTCTTCCCTTGAAACTTCGTTGAATTTATTTGTGGAAGGCAAGAAGAGCAAAGATGTACAAGCTAATAAAATTCTCTCTCTTTTCCATGAACTATCGGTATTGTTAATGACACACAGCCGACACGAAGAAGAAATTATTTTTCCATACATCCGGCAAATTGAAAGTACTCATCGCCGAAGGGAAACTTATGGGAATCTGTTTGTGCGGACGTTACGGAAACCACTGAGTAATATCGAAAAAGAGCATGAAGAGATTATATCAGTTCTGAAGGAAATACAAATGCTTACAAATGATTATTCCAGTCCAACGGGTGCAAGTGTAGATCAAATAGCCTTATACAATAAGCTTAAAGAATTTCATTCTGATATGGAACAGCATACATACCTCGAGGACCGTATTCTATATCCGAGAGCTATCGAAATGGAAGAAGAATTGTTGCAACTCTAAAAAAAGTTTCAGTGCCCGGTTTATTGCCACAACTTTCCCGTAATCAGGCATCCATGATTGCATTGGGTGTTTTCATTATAACTCTCTTATCGAGTTATTTCTTACCCGACTATACAATTATCTTAAGCGGATTGCTGGTTGTTATTTTCTTATCCATTTTTATTCAGGACAAAGGGTCAACGATTATCGCTGGCATTTTAAGTGGCATTTGTGTCATTATACATTCCGTGCTTACACGCGTCCGTTTCTCTACCGAAATAGAGCTCAGATACATATACATGCTGGTGTTGATTTTTTTTACCACTGTAATTGTTTTATATATCAAAAAGCTGATCCTGCGGCTTCAGTTTGATAAGTCCCATATCAACTCTCTTTTTGAAAATGCCACGGAGGGTTTTGTGATCACAGACGACCAGGGGAATATCGTATTGGTAAATCCGGCGGCATGCAGAATCTTTGGATATACCTCGGAAGAAATGGTTGGGCAAAAAATTGAATTGTTAATACCGGCACATTTCAAAAGTCATGTGCAAATGAGAGACGATTTTCATAGGGAACCGAAAAACCGAACAATGGGTAATGGTCGTGAATTGTTTGGTGCAAAAAAAGACCGGACCAATTTTCCGGTTGAAGTAAGCCTGAGTACCTATGTCCAAAATAACAATCGC
>Ga0163163_10002142_pt1 | contig 16673 bp, 12 predicted proteins | sample S65metaG_FD_119766 | JGI IMG/M metagenome (GOLD analysis project Ga0163163, IMG submission 119766) | Switchgrass rhizosphere microbial communities from Kellogg Biological Station, Michigan, USA - S6-5 metaG | ecosystem: Host-associated > Plants > Roots > Rhizosphere > Soil | place: USA... | reverse complement strand
GAGCAGGTCCGACCGGTTGGAGGTGTGCGCCCACTGGTCGTACAGGTCAAGGACCTTCTGTCCCTTGTCGGGCCGGCCGACGATGGCGGCCGCCTCGATGAAGTACGGCGCGGCGTAGATGGCGACCACGGGGTGGCCCACGCCGGGGCCGGCCCGGAACAGGCGGCCGAGTCGTTGGTACGCGGGGGTCCATCGTGCGTGGACGACGTCGAGCATCGCGATCGCCCACTCGGCGGTCGCGGTCACCAGGCCCGCGCTGTGCTTTCGGGCGATCTTGTCCGCCGCCCGGGCATACTCGTGACACTCGTCGGTGTGGCCGTTGATCGCGGCGCCGACCGCCAGCATGGCGAGCAGGTGGCACTCGCTGTTGGCCTGTCCGGTCTGGCGCGCGATGTGCAGCCCCTCGAACGTGTCGGGGTCGCTGAGCGGATACCGGCCGCTCCAGCACTCGGCCAGCGTCAGCGTCTCGATCGCGTGCGGGATGACCGCGGTCGCGCCGGTGTCGCGCGCCGCGGTCAGCCCGCGAGTTCCGAGCGCGTGCACGAGGTTGCGGTCGCCGCCGACGAGCGCGCACGCGGCGGCCAGCACGAGCGCGCTCGGGTTGTCCACGCCGAGCGCGGCGTCCACGACACTCCTCAGTGGACCGGCGGCTTCGTCCAACCGGCCGACGAACTGCGCCGCCAACCCGTTGAGGTAGTCCAATCCCAGCCGTACCGCGGGCGGCAGCTCCTCGGCGCGTTCGCCCACAGTGGACCTAGCCCGCCGGGCGGCCGCCCGGAAGCGGCCCAGGTCGCCGGCGAACCAGGCGGCCATGCCGGCCGCCACGAGCGACCGGGTGGCGAGCTGGATGCTGTGTCCCTCGAACCGGGTGGCGGCGGCGAGCAGCGTCTCGTACGCGTCAATGACGTTGCCGCAGCGGAGCATGATCTGGGCCCGCAGCAGGTCGACCGAGGCCGCGGCGACCTCGTCCTGCGGGTCGGCCCCGGCCGACGCCTGGTCCAGCAGAGCGACCGCACGGGTCGTGTCGCCGCCGAGCCACGCATCGGTGGCGGCCAGGTAGAACCGGTGCCCGCGTTCGGCTCCGGGCGGGCTCAGCTCAGCCGAGCGTTGCATCGGGTCGGCCGCGGCGGCGTGCCCACGCTCCGCCCGTACCCGGTCGGAGAGCTCTCCTAACGAGACCGCGAGCGACTCGCTCGGCTCCCTGGCGATCGCGGCCTGGTGGGCGGCGGCCTGGTCGGGGCAGACCTGCGCGATGACGTCGTGGGCCGCGCGGCGCTCGGCGGCCGGTGCCCCGTAGTAGGCCCCGGCCCGGGTCAGCGGATGGTTGAACGACACCCCGCCGAAGTCGACCGTGACCAGCCCGGCCTCCTCGGCCGGAACCAACGCATCGAGGTTGGTGCCGAGCGCCTCGGCCGCCCGGCGCAGCGTTGCCGCGTCGAGGTCCGGCCCGGCGGCGGCGAGCAGCAACGCCTGGCGGGTCTTCCGGGGCAGGCGCCGGATCGGGCCGGCGTACGCCCAGTCGCTGGCCGGGCCGAGGGGGAGTGGGTCGGGGAGCATGCGCACCCCGCGCAGCTGGTCCACCGAGAGCAGTCCGGCCACTTCGACCAGCGCCCGCGGGTTGCCCCGGGTCGCCGCGACCAACGAGGAACGGACCGCGGCCGCCGCCGGTACGGCCGTGACGGCGGCGAGAAGGTCGTCGACCGCGGGCTCGTCCAGCGGCCCGAGCCGCAGCGTCGGTGCGTCCGGCAACTCGAGGGCGACGACCTCGTCGCGGGCGGCGACGATCAGTCCGATCGCCGACTGACCGGTACGTCCGATGAGGAATCCGAGCACCGCTCGCGATTCGCGGTCCAGCGCGTCGGTGTCGTCGACCGTGAGCAGCACCGGTCGCTTCGCCGCGAGCGCGTGCAGGAACCGCAGCGTGGCCGCGGCGACCGGGCCCGGTTCGAGGTCGGTCTCGGCCGGCAGCCGCAGGGCATCGGCGAGCACCGCGGCGTCGCGCTGGTCGAGCAGGCCGACCGCCCGGTCGGCCACCGGATGCAGCAGTCGATGCAGCCCGGTGTAGGGCATTCCGGCCTCGTCCTCGAGGCCCTGGGCGACCAGCACGGTCAGGCCGTCGGCCCGGGCCTGCGTGTGTCGCAAAAGGACGGTCTTGCCGGCGCCCGCCTCGCCCAGCAGCAGCAGGCACCCGCCGACGCCCGAACGCAGAGCATCGACCAGCGCTTCCGCCTGGGCGACCTCGTCGTCACGGCCCACGATCAGGGCCGTACTGGCCTTGGTACGGGTGTGCACGCTCGCACCGTAGCCGGTGACCACAAATTATAGAAGTTTTCAGCTTCCTCATAGGACTGGTCACTTCACCGGTGCGCTGCGCAATGACTGGTGTCCATGCTGGTGACGTCGATCTCTTTGTCCGTTTTCGGAGGGCACGTGGTGGGGCCGTACGACTCCCGAAAAGGTCAGCGAGCGCCGAGCGACCTGACAAACGCATTCGCGCACACATTCGCCGTCGACCGAGAGGTCATCTTCAACGATGGCCGGGACTACTACAAGGAAGAGGTGACCGGGCAGGCCGCGAAGGTGCGGCGGCCAATCCGGATCGTCATCGGCGGCTACGACGTCGCCGAGGTGAACAACCTGCTCAGCCGGGCGGAGCAGGCGGTGGCCCGAGGTGGGGAGGTACAGCGGGCCTTCGCAAGGCAAGAGCTCCGAACGGTGGAACTCAACCGGCGTGTCTTCGGGTACGCGCGGGAGTCCGTGCACTGCCTGGTCGCCGAGCTGGGCAGGCAGCTGGGCACCGGCTGAGCAGGTTCAACCGGGACCGCGCGCCGTGGGGGTGGCTCAGACCCCACGGCGCGCGGTTTCCGGTTTTCCACAACATTTCCACAACACGACCGACCCGCTGGGGTGCTCCCGCCTTAAGCGGGGATTAAGAACGGGCGAGAACGCCGGCCGCCTCGGCCCAGGGTCGCGGGTCGCCCGTCGGCTCGTACCGCGTGGTCGGTTGGGTCGCTCGCAGCAGTCGGCGCAGCGCCCACCGGTCGCCGGTGACGGTGCCCAACGCCCGGGCCTGCACGAGCACGTTGCCGAGCGCGGTCGCCTCGACCGGGCCGGCCTCGACCGGCACCCCGCACGCGTCCGCGGTGAGCTGGCAGAGCAGGGCGTTGCGTGACCCGCCGCCGACCAGGTGGATGACCTCGACGGTACGGCCGGACAGCCGTCGCGCGTCGTCGACCGCCGCGCGGTACGCGAGGGCCAGGCTGTCCAGGATGCAGCGGACCATCGCCGGCTCGTCTGCCGGGACGGGCTGACCCGAACGTGCGCAGGCGGCGGCGATCCGGGCCGGCATGTCGCCCGGCGGCAGGAACACCGGGTCGTCCGGGTCGACCACGCAGGCCAGTGCGGGCACGGACGCCGCGGCCCGCAGCAGACCGTCCAGATCGGACTCCCAGACCCGGACGCACTCCTGCAGCAGCCACAGCCCCATGACGTTGCGCAGGTAGCGGACCGTCCCGTCGACTCCGGTCTCGTTGGTGAAGTTGGCCAGGCGGCTCTGCTCCGTCAGCACGGGCTCGTCCAGCTCCACGCCGACCAGAGACCAGGTGCCGCACGAGATGTACGCGAAGCTCTCGTCGCGGGCCGGTACGCCGAGCACCGCCGAGGCCGTGTCGTGCGAGCCGACCGCGGTCACCGGCACCGCCCCGGAGAGGCCGATGTCGTCGAGCACCTCGTCCAGCAGCACCCCGGCCGGGTCGCCGGGGCGGCGAAGCGGCGGCAGCAGGTGCACCGGCGCGCCGAGGCCCGTGGCCCAGGTCCGGGTGCGGGCGTCGAGCAGCTGCGTGGTGGACGCGTTGGTCAGCTCGGCCCCGACGACCCCGGTGAGCCAGTACGACAGCAGGTCCGGGATGAGCAGCATGGTGCTCGCGGACGAAAGCTCCACAGTGGACGACGCCGCCAGCTGGTAGAGCGTGTTGAACGGCAGGTACTGCAGCCCGGTCCGCTCGTACAGGAACGTCGGGGTGAGCTCGGCCAGGAGACGTGGCGCGACCTCGTCCGTGCGGCCGTCGCGGTAGTGCACCGGGTTGCCGACCAGCCGACCCTCGGCGTCGAGCAGCCCGTAGTCGCACCCCCACGCGTCGATGCCGACCGAGTCGAGCCTGCCCTCGACGCGCGCCGCCGCGCGCAACCCGTCCAGCACACCCCGGTAGTTGCGCAGGATGTCCCAGTGCAGCCGGCCGTTCAGCCGTACCGGCACGTTGTCGAACCGGTGCACCTCGGTCAGCTCCAACGAACCTTCGGCGCGAGAGCTTGCCGAGCGCCCATCGGCTCGGGTGACATGGGCCAGCATGACACGGCCGGACGACGCGCCGAGGTCGACCGCCGCGACTGTACTATGTGGACGCATCAGCGCAGGAACGCCGCGGCCACCCCGGCGTCCACCGGGATGTGCAGTCCGGTCGTGTGCGACAGCTCCCCGGCGGTCAGCACGAACACCGCGTTCGCCACGTGCTCGGGCAGCACCTCGCGCTTCAGCAGGGTGCGCTGCGCGTAGAACGCGCCGAGATCCTCCTCGGGTACGCCGTAGACGGCGGCCCGCTTGGCGCCCCAGCCGCCGGCGAAGATGCCGGAGCCGCGCACGACGCCGTCCGGGTTGACGCCGTTGACCCGGATCCCGTGCCCGCCCAGCTCGGCCGCGAGCAGGCGGACCTGGTGGGCCTGGTCGGCCTTGGCCGCGCCATAGGCGACGTTGTCCGGGCCGGCGAAGACCGCGTTCTTGGAGGCGATGTAGACGATGTCGCCGCCCATGCCCTGGGCCACCATGGCCCGGGCCGCCTCCCGGGAGACCAGGAACGAGCCCTTGGCCATGACGTCATGCTGCAGGTCCCAGTCCTCGTCAGACGTCTCCAGCAGCGGCTTGGAGATGGACAGGCCGGCGTTGTTCACGACCAGGTCGACCCCGCCGAAGGCAAGGCACGCCTCGTCAACGAGGGCTTTGACAGCGGCGGCGTCGGTAACGTCGGCGACGGCCCCTACCGAAACGTCGGTGGATCCGAGCTCGGCCGCAACCCTCGCGGCGGAGGAGGGATCGCGGTCGGCCACGACGACGCAGGCGCCCTCGGCGGCGAGCCGGTGCGCGATCGCCCGGCCGATGCCGGAGCCACCGCCGGTCACGATGGCCACCCTTGACGCGAGCGGCTTCGGGCGGGGGAGCCGCGCCAGTTTCGCCTCCTCCAGGGCCCAGTACTCGATGCGGAACTTCTCCGACTCCGGGATCGGCGCATACGTCGAGATCGCCTCGGCGCCGCGCATCACGTTGATGGCGTTGACGTAGAACTCGCCGGCGACCCGGGCGGTCTGCTTATTCTGGCCGTACGAGAACATGCCGACGCCGGGGACGAGGACGATCGCCGGGTCCGCGCCGCGCATCGGCGGCGAGTCGGGGCCCGCGTGACGCCGGTAGTAGGCCTCGTACTCTTCCCGGTACTCCGCATGCAGCGTGCGGACGCGTGCCTCGGTGTCCACAAGGGACGCCGTCGGCGGCAGGTCCAGCACCAGCGGCCGGACCTTGGTGCGCAGGAAGTGGTCCGGGCACGACGTGCCGCGCAGCGCCAGTTCCGCGCATCGCGAGCGGGACAGGAAGTCCAGCACCACGTCGGAGTCGGTGAAGTGGCCGACCTGCGGCCGATCCGTGCTCGCCAGCCCCCGCAGCAACGGTGCCAGCTGCGCTGCCCTTTCCCGGCGGTCGGCCAAGGGCAGCGGGTCATGGACGACGGGCCCGAACGGCTCATTCTTCCCGCGCTCGTCGATGAAGGCCTGCGCGGTCCGGATGATGTCCAGCGAGTTCGCCTCGCACTCGTCGCTGGTCGAGCCCCAGGCGGTGATGCCGTGCCCACCCAGGATGACCCCGATGGCGTCCGGCCTGGCCCGGCGTACCGCCGCGATGTCGAGGCCGAGCTGGAACCCGGGCCGGCGCCACGGCACCCAGACCACCCTGTCGCCGAAGCACTCCTTGGTCAGGGCCTCGCCGTCGGCCGAGGTGGCGAACGCGATCCCGGCGTCCGGGTGCAGGTGGTCGACGTGGACCGCGTCGACCAGGCCGTGCATCGCGGTGTCGATCGACGCAGGCGCCCCGCCCCGGCCGTGCAGGCAGAAGTCGAACGCGGCGACCATCTCGTCCTCGCGCGCCTCACCCGGGTAGACGTCGACCAGCGCGCGCAGCCGGTCCAGCCGTAGCACGGCCAGCCCGGCCTCGGTCAGGGTACCGAGGTCACCACCGGATCCCTTGACCCACAACAGTTCCACCGGGGTACCGGTGACCGGGTCGGTCTGGATCGCCTTGACCGACGTGTTGCCGCCGGCGTAGTTCGTGGTGCGGGGGTCCGCGCCGAGCGAGTTGCTGCGCGCGATCAGCGCCTGCACCGCCTCGTTTCGGCGCGAGAGCTTGCCGAGCGCCCGTGTCATGTCAGGCACCCCACCCGGCCTGTGTCCCGCCGACCCGTTCCTCGCGCACCTTCTCGGCGTACCCGGAGCGGCGGAAGGCTCCGAGCGGGTCCGGGTCGAGCCCGAGGTCCTCGCGCAGGTCGCGCAGCATCGGCCGTACGTCGGTGTTGTAGGCGTCCATCAGCACGGCGTTCGCGCCCAGCACGTCGCCGTCGCGCTGAGCCTGTTCCAGCGCGGCGTGGTCCACCAGCAGGGCCTTGGCCGTCGCCTCCTGCACGTTCATCACCGAGCGGATCACGGCCGGGATCTTCGGCTCGATGTTGTGGCACTGGTCCAGCATGTACGCGATGCCCGAGGCCGGGCCGACCGCGTCCACCAGCGCCAGCTCGTGCATGATCCGGAAGAGCTGGAACGGGTCGGCCGCCCCCACCATCAGGTCGTCGTCGGCGTAGAAGCGGGAGTTGAAGTCGAACCCGCCCAGCCGGCCGGCCCGGAGCAGGATGGCCACGATGAACTCGATGTTCGTGCCCGGAGCGTGGTGGCCGGTGTCGATGACCACCTGGGCCCGCGGGCCGGTGGCGAGGCAGTGCGCGAACGCCGTGCCCCAGTCGGGCACGTCGGTGGTGTAGAACGCCGGCTCGAACAGCTTGTACTCCAACAGCATCCGCTGGTCGCCGGTGAGCCGGTCGTGGCTCTCCCGCAGCGCGACGGCCATTCGGTCCTGCCGGGCCCGGATGTTGTCCTGGCCCGGGTAGTTGGTGCCGTCAGAGAACCACAGTTTCAGGTCGCGCGAGCCGGTCGCGTCCATGATGTCGACGCACTCCAGCAGGTGGCCGATCGCCTTGCGCCGGACGGCCTCCACCGGGTTGGTGACGCTGCCGAGCATGTAGTCGTTGTCCTGGAACACGTTCACGTTGATGGTGCCGAGGGCGACGCCCAGGCCGGCCGCGTGCGAGGCCAGGTCGGCGTAGTCGTCGACCCGGTCCCATGGGATGTGCAGGGCGACCGTCGGGGCGACCCCGGTGTAGCGGTGCACGGTGGCCGCGTCGGCGACCTTCTCGTACGGGTTGCGCGGCACCCCCTCCTGCGGGAACACCTTGAACCGGGTACCCGAGTTGGCGTACGCCCACGAGGCGGTTTCGATGCGCTGGGTCCGCAGTACGGCCAGCGCCCGCGCGCTGCGCTGCGGCGCTATGTCAGTCACGGTCGTCTCCGAGTTGAGCGTCGAGGTTGAACACCTCGTCGAGCACGGTGAAGCCGAGGTCGGGCCGTCCGCCCGGCAACTCGACGAAGAAGGGCGCCATGTCGGCCTGCCACCGGCGGTTCACGTCGGTCGCCTCCATCGCAGCCCGCGCGGCGGCGAGGTCGTCGGTCAGAAAGTAACCCACCAGCAGGCCGTCGTCGCGCAGGAAGAGTGAGTAGTCATGCCATCCGGCGTCGCGCAGGGCGTGCAGCATCTCCGGCCACACGGCTGCGTGGCGCTCGCGGTACTCGGCCAGCCGGGCCGGGTCGACCTGGAGTGTGAAGCACACCCGACGCATGAATCCTCCACTGTGGATCAGAGAGCTTGTGGAGCTGGGTGGCCGGGGCCGACCGGCGGCCGGTCGGCCCCGACCCGACCAGATCAGAAGCTGAACTGGTCGATGTTGCCGGAATTGAACGTGAACGGGTTCCCCAGCAGTACGGTAGCGTCCTTGCCCACCGTGAACTCACCGAGCTTGCCCGCCTTGAACTTGTCACCCTCCTTGCCGGTGATGATGCCGGAGGCGAGGGCGGCACCGGCGTACGCCGCCAGGTAACCGAGGTCGGCCGGGTTCCACAGCGCGAACGCTTTGACCGTGCCGTCCTTGACGTAGGCCCGCATCTGGTTCGGGGTGCCGAGACCGGTCAGCTGGACCTTGCCCTTGTACGTCGACCCCGACAGGTAGCGGGCCGCGGCTGCGACGCCGACCGTGGTCGGGGAGATGATGCCCTTGAGGTTGGGGTGCTTGGCCAGCAGGCCCTGCGCCTCGGTGAACGACTTCTGGTCGTCGTCGTCGCCGTACACGGTGTCGACCAGCTTGAGCTTGCTGTACTCCGGCTTGGCCAGCTCCGTCTTCATCATGGCGATCCAGGCGTTCTGGTTGGTCGCGTTCGCCGTCGCGGACAAGATCGCGATCTCGCCGCCGTCCGGCCCGACCGCATCGGAGATGAGCTTGATCTGCGAAGCGGCGATGCCCTCGGCCGTGGCCTGGTTGATGAACAGGTCGCGGCAGGTCGGCTGGGTGTCCGAGTCGTAGGTCACGACCTTGGCACCGGCCTGGCGGGCCTCGTTGAGGGCGCCGCAGATGGCGTCCTTGTCGTTGGCCGACACGACGATGACGTCGGTCTTCTGCTGGGACAAGGTGTTGATGTAGCTCACCTGAGCGGACGGGCTCGCCTCCGACGGGCCGGTCTCGCTGTAGGTGCCGCCGAACTCGCCGACGGCGACCTTGCCGCCCTTGTTGTCGGACGTGTCGAAGTACGGGTTGTTGACCTGCTTGGGCAGGAACGCAATCTTCAGCCCGGCCTTGATCTGGCCGGTCGAGCCACCGGGGGTGTTGGTGCTGGGGCTCGAGTTGTCGGCGCACGCCGCGGTCGTGAGGGCCAGTGCGGCCATTGCCACGAGGGACGCGAGGCGTACCCGGGTGGAACCAGCTCTCATGTGAATCCTTTCAACGGGCCGCCCGCAAGAACACCGGGACGGGTACTGCGATCGGATGGAGGGTGGATGGAGTGGCCGGCGCGTTACTGGACGCCGGCCACCGGTGGTGCGGTTCGTCGTTGCCGCAGCCTTCTGCGCGTCGCGGCGACGACGTTGGGACCGACAACCGAGGCGATGAGCAGGGTGCCGGTCACGATGGTGAGCGTGTTGGCGGGGACGTAGGCGAGCTGCAACGCGTTGCGCAGCACGCCGAGGAGCAGGACGGCGGCGAGCACACCCACGAGCCCGCCCCGCCCGCCGAAGATGGAGACGCCGCCGAGCAGCACGGCCGCGACGACGGAGAGCTCGAGCCCGGCGCCGTTGTCGGCCCGGGCGCTGGCGAAGCGCAGTGTCCAGAAGACGCCGGCCAGCGCGGAGACCATGCCGCACACCACGTACAGCCAGAACTTGGTCCGGCGCACGTTGATGCCGGCGAAGGTCGCGGCGTCGGCGTTGTTGCCCATCGCGTACAGCCCGCGCCCGATCGGCGTGGCGTAGAGGACGACCCCGAAGACGATCGCGAGCGCCGCGACGACGAGCACGAACCAGGGGATGGTCAACCCTGGGATCGCCTTGATGATCCCGGACGTCCACGCCGTGGGGTAGTCGGCGATCGCGCGGTCGCCGAGCACCACATACCCGAGGCCGCGGTAGAGGGCGAGCGTGCCGATGGTGACCGCCAATGAAGGCAGCCCGAAGACCGTGATGAACGTGCCGTTGAGCGCGCCGAGCACCGCGCCCAGCACCAGGCTGATCGCGATGAGCGCGGGGAGCGAGGTGACGCCGGAGTGCCACAGCTGCCCCATCACCGTGCAGGTGAGGCCGAGCATGCTCGCCACCGACAGGTCGATCTCGCCGGTGATGACGATCAGCGTCATCGGCAGGGCGATCAGCGCGATCGGGATGATCTCGAGGACGACGAAGCGCCAGAACCGCGGGCTCGCCACGCCGTCGATGAACGCCGCCCCGACCACCGAGACGAGCACCACGGCGAGGATGACCACGGCGTCCCAGGTACGCCAGTTGAACCTGAGCCTAGGCACGGGCCCGCCTCCCCTTGAGCCGGTCGGCCACCCGGACCGCAAGGGCCCGGTCCAGCCCGATCGCCAGCAGGATCAGTGCGCCGACCGCGGCCCGCTGCCAGAACGGGTTCACCCCGAGCACGGGCAGCGCGGCGCCGATCGTGGTCAGCAGCACCGCACCCAACGCGGCCCCGTAGACCGAGCCGCTGCCGCCGAAGATGGCCACGCCGCCGACGACGACCGCGGCGACCACGTTCAGCTCGGAGTTGATGCCGGCGTTGGCGTCGATCGTGCCGAACCGGGCCGCGTAGAGCGCGCCGGCGAGACCCGCGAGGGCGCCGCTGGTGACGAACGCGAAGAACACCCGCCGGCCCACCGGAAGGCCGGACAGCCGGGCCGCCTCGGGATCGGAGCCGATCGCGTACAGGTCGCGGCCGGACCGGTAGGAGCGCAGCACGAATCCGGCAACGACCACAATGGACACCGCGAACAGCGTCAGCACCGGAACGCCCAGCACCGACGCCGTTCCCATGCGCAGCAAGCCGTCCGGCATGTCGGCCGCGTTGATCTGCTTGCCGCCGGCCCAGGTGTAGTCGATGCCGCGGAACACGTACAGCGTGCCGAGAGTGACGACCAGGGCCGGCACCCGGGCGGCCGCGATGAGCGCGCCGTTGACCGCGCCGCAGACGGCGCCGAGCGCGGTGGCGACGAGGATGGCCACCGGGATCGGCAGGCCGGGCGCGGCCAGGAACAGGCTGCCGGTGGCGAACGCGGCCAGCCCCAGCACCGATCCGACCGAGAGGTCGACGTTGCGGGTGATGATGACGACCGCCTGACCGACCGCGGTGATGGCCAGGATGGTCGAGGACAGCAGCAGATCCTTGATGCTCTGCGCGGACAGGAAGCGGGGGTTCGTGACGGCGGTGACCCCGACCAGCAGCACGAGCGCCGCCAGGATGCTGAGCTCCCGGGCGAGGAACCACCGTCGGGCGGTCTTCGTCGCCGCGGCGGTCCCGCTGCGCTGTTCTACCAGGGTGGTCATGCCTGTCCCGTCGCCGCGAACATCACGGACTCCTCGGTCGCGTCCGCTCTGTCCAACGTGGAGGCGAGCCGGCCCTCGTGCATGACCAGGACCCGGTCGGCCATGCCGAGCACCTCCGGAAGCTCGCTGGACACCATGAGCACGGCCACCCCCTGCGCGGCCAGGTCGGCCAACAGGTGGTGCACCTCGGCCTTGGTGCCGACGTCGATGCCGCGGGTCGGCTCGTCGACCAGGAGTACCCGGGGCTTCGTCGCGAGCCACTTCGCGAGCACGACCTTCTGCTGGTTGCCGCCGGACAGCGTGGAGACCGGATCGGCGAGGGCGTTGGCCTTGACGAACAGGCGACGCGTCCACGACTGCGCGTCGCGCCGCTCGGTGCCGGGCCAGAGCAGGCCGAGTCGGGTCAACGCCCACAGCCGGGCCAGGGTGGCGTTGCGTTCGACCGACAGCTCCATGACGAGGCCCTGCTGCCGCCGGTCCTCCGGGACGAGCGCGATGCCGGCGGCGATCGCCGCGGCCGGGCTGTGGGGCCTGAGCCGTTTGCCGGCCACGGTCACCGACCCGCGGTCGTACCGGTCGACGCCGAAGACGGCCCGGATCACCTCGCTGCGCCCGGCACCGACCAGGCCGGCCAGCGCGACGACCTCGCCGGCGCGCACCTGGAAGCTGACGTCGCTGAACACCCCGTGGCTGGTCAGACCTGCGACGTCGAGCAGGACGTCCCCGACCGTGCGGGCCTGGTGCGGGTAGAGCGAGCTGACCTCCCGGCCGACCATCCTTCGGACGACCTGGTCCACCGTGACGTCGGCGATGGGATCGGTGGAGACCCAGGCGCCGTCGCGCATCACCGTGATGCGCTGGCACAGCGCGAACACCTCGTCGAAGCGGTGCGAGATGAACAGCACCGCGGTGCCGGCGTCGCGCAGCGACCGCGCCACGCCGAACAGCCGGTCAACCTCCACTCCGGACAGTGCGGCCGTCGGCTCGTCCATGACCAGCACCCGGGCGTCGAAGGAGAGGGCCTTGGCGATCTCGACGAGTTGCTGGTCCGCGATGGACAGGCCCCGGGCCGGGCGGTCCGGGTCCAGGTGCACACCGAGCTGGCCGAAGAGCTCCTCGGCGCGCCCGCGCATGGCCGCGGCGTCGATGCGGCGACCCTTGCCGCGCAACGGTTGTCGCCCGACGAAGATGTTCTCCGCGATCGACAGGTCCGGGAAGAGCGTGGGCTCCTGGTAGATGACCGCGATGCCGGCCGCCCGCGCGTCGGCCGGCCCGGTGAACCGCACCGGCGCACCGTCGGATGTGATCGATCCGGCGTCGGGCGTGTGCACGCCGGCCAGCAGCTTCACCAGTGTGGACTTGCCGGCGCCGTTCTCGCCGACCAGGGCGTGGGCCTCGCCCGCGTACAGGTCGAGGTTGACCGACCTGAGGGCGGCCACGGCGCCGAAGGACTTGTCGACGCCGCGCAGGGTGATCAGGGGCGTCGGAGCCACGGGTCACCCCCTCTTCGATGAAGCGAGATTCATTGAAAGATGCCTTGAAAAGGTGCCTTGAAACGATTCACAACGAGCCTGGTCTTACGCTAGGCTGCGGGTTGTACGCGAGTCAAGAGTTGTCGACCGTGTTACCCGAACGTTACGAGGTCGATGGCTTGACACGTTTCAGCCGTTGCGTACGGTTGGCGAAGGCCCTCGCGGATGGGAAGCGATGGAGACGACGAGCATCAAAGAGGTCGCCCGGCAGGCCGGCGTCTCGTTGGGCACGGTCAGCAACGTCCTCAACCGGCCCGAGGTGGTCGCGGCGGCCACCCGGCAGCGCGTGCTCGACACCATCCGGGAGCTCGGCTATGTCCGCAACGACTCGGCCCGGCAGTTGCGGGCCGGCCGCAGCCGCACGGTGGCGATCGTGGTGCTCGATGTGGCCAATCCGTTCTTCACGGACGTGGTCCGGGGCGCCGAGGAGGCGATCGAGGCGGCTGGATCGCTCACGGTCGTGTGCAACAGCGGCGCGGACGTCGCCCGCGAGAATCGCCACCTCGACCTGCTGGAGCAGCAACGGGTGCAGGGCGTGCTCATCACGCCGGTCGACGGTGGCCGGGACGCCGAGCTGACGCGCCTCGCCAGCCGGGGCATTCCGGTGGTCCTGGTCGACCGCGGCTCGGGCCGGCGCGACCGCTGCTCGGTCGCGGTCGACGACGTCCTCGGTGGACGGATCGCCGGCGACCACCTGCGCGAGCGGGGGCACGTCGCGGTCGCGTTCGCCGGCGGGCCGATGACGATCCCGCAGGTGGCCGACCGGCACAAGGGTTTCACCGCGGCGCTGCGCGGCCACGTCGACGTCCGCACGGTCGTGACCCCCACCCTCAGCGTCGCCGCCGGACGGCAGGCCGGGGCGGAGATCGCGGACCTCGACCCGGCCCAGCGGCCGACCGCCATCTTCTGCGCCAACGACCTGCTCGCGCTTGGGGTGCTGCAGGAGATGACGCTGCGCCGGATCCGGGTGCCGCGCGACGTCGCCATCCTCGGGTACGACGACATCGACTTCGCGGCCGCGGCGGCGGTTCCGCTCTCCTCGGTCCGGCAGCCGCGCGAGCAGCTCGGGCGTGCGGCGGCCGAGCTGCTGCTCGAGGAGTCCAACCGGCCGGACCGGCACGAGCACCGGCACGTGCTGTTCCAGCCCGAGCTGGTGGTCCGCGAGTCGACCGCGGCCCGCCGGCCGAAACCGGGCCGGAGGTCCTGATGCGGGTCGGGCTGTTCATCACGTGTCTCGCCGACGCCCTCTACCCCAGGGTCGGGCAGGCGACGGTGACGCTGCTGGAGCGGCTCGGCCATGAGGTGGTGTTCCCGTCCGACCAGACCTGCTGCGGGCAGATGCACATCAACACCGGGTATGTGCGGGGCGCCCGGCCGTTGGTCCGGCACCATCTCGAGGTCTTCTCAGCGTCCGATGTGGACGCTGTCGTGGCGCCGTCCGGGTCGTGCGTGGGGTCGGTCCGGCACCAGCACGCCGCGTTCTTCACCGGCGCGTCCGCGGAGCGCGCCGGCGAGCTCGCCGCGCGTACGTACGAGCTGTCCGAGTTCCTCGTCGACGTGCTGGGCGTGACCGACGTCGGGGCGTATTACCCGCACCGGGTCACCTACCACCCGACCTGCCACTCGTTGCGCCTGCTGAACGTGGGGGACAAGCCGCTGCGGCTGCTCGGCGCTGTGCGCGGTCTCGACCTCGTCGAGCTTCCCGGGGCGTCGGAGTGCTGCGGCTTCGGTGGGACGTTCGCGGTGAAGAACGCGGCCACCTCGACCGCGATGCTCGCGGACAAGCTGCGCCACGTGTCTGAGACCGGCGCGACCGTGGTGACCGCCGGCGACTCCTCCTGCCTCATGCACATCGGCGGAGGACTGTCGCGAATGGACGGTGGTGCGCGGGCCGTTCACCTGGCCGAGATCCTCGCCTCGGTGGAGGGTCGCGATGGTTGAGACCTTCCTGGGACTGCCGGTCGTCGCGCCGCGCGGGGTCGGCGCGCTGCACGCCGCCTCGCCGTTTCCGGTCGCGGCGGCGAAGGCCCTCACCAACGACCAGTTACGCCGTAACCTCGGCCACGCCACGTCCACCATCCGGGCCAAGCGGGCCGCGGTAGTGGGGGAGCTGCCCGACTGGGAGTCGTTGCGTCTCGCCGGGGAGGCCATCAAGGCGTCCACCATGGCCTCGCTCGATTCCCATCTTCTCCTGCTGGAGCAGCGTGTTACGGAGCGCGGCGGCGTCGTGCACTGGGCGCGCGACGCGGCCGAGGCCAACCAGATCGTCACCGAGCTCGTTGCGGCGACCGGGGCCGACGAGGTGGTCAAGGTGAAGTCCATGGCCACCCAGGAGATCGGGCTCAACGAGGCCCTCGAAGAGGCGGGCATCCAGGCGTGGGAGACCGACCTGGCCGAGCTGATCGTCCAGTTGGGACACGACAAGCCGTCGCACATCCTCGTTCCCGCGATCCACCGCAACCGCACCGAAATTCGCGACATCTTCCTCGCCTCCATGTCCGGCGTCTCGCCTGACCTCACCGACGAGCCGCGGCAACTGGCCATGGCCGCCCGGGAGTACCTGCGGCGCAAGTTCCTCTCCGCCCGGGTCGCGATCTCCGGGGCCAACTTCGCGGTCGCCGACACCGGCACCCTGGTGGTGCTGGAGTCCGAGGGCAACGGGCGGATGTGCCTGACCCTGCCGCAGACCCTCATCACCGTCATGGGCATCGAGAAGGTCGTGCCCACCTTCGCCGACCTCGAGGTGTTCCTGCAGTTGCTGCCCCGCTCGTCGACGGGCGAGCGGATGAACCCGTACACGTCGATGTGGACCGGGGTGACCCCGGGGGACGGGCCGCGGGAGTTCCACCTGGTGCTGCTGGACAACGGTCGCACCGCCGTGCTCGCCGACGAGGTCGGACGCCCCGCGCTGCACTGCATCCGGTGCAGCGCCTGCCTCAACGTGTGCCCCGTGTACGAGCGCACCGGCGGCCACGCGTACGGCTCGGTCTATCCGGGGCCGATCGGGGCGATCCTCACCCCGATGCTCACCGGGGTGTCGGAGAACCCGAGCCTGCCGTACGCGTCCACTCTGTGCGGCGCCTGCTACGAGGTGTGTCCGGTCCGCATCGACATCCCGTCGATCCTGGTGCACCTGCGGTCCCGTGCGGTCGCCGCTACCCCGCCGGCGCAGTCGCCGGAGGCGGCCGCGATGGCCGCCGCCTCGTACGTCATGCGGTCGCCGCGCCGGTTCGGGTTCGCCTCGCGGCGGTACCGGCTGCTGCGCCGGCTCCGGCGGCTGCCCCCGCCTCTGTCCGGCTGGACCCGCAGCCGCGACCTCCCCGTGCCACCACCGGAGACCTTCCGGGACTGGTGGCAGCGGACGAGGGGGACGCGTTGAGCGCCCGCGACGACGTGCTGGCCCGGATCCGGTCCGCCCTCGGCCCTTTGCCGGCCGCGCCCTCCGATGTGGCGCGCGCATACGATCGGGCCGGCTCGCTACATGGTGAACCGCTGCTCGACCTGTTGATCGAGCGGCTGGTGGACTACAAGGCGACGGTGCACCGCTGCGCGCCCTCCGACGTGGAGGCCACCGTCGCGTCCCTTGTGGACGGTCGGGTTCTCGTGCCGTCCTCCTTCGGCCTGCCCGGTGCGACGGTCGACGCTGGGTTCTCGGCGGTCGAGCTGGACTCGTTCGACACCGTGGTGACCGCGTGCGCCGCCGCCTGCGCGCGCACCGGCACGATCGTGCTGGACGGCTCACCCGACCAGGGCCGGCGGGCGATCAGCCTGGTGCCGGACCGCCATGTCTGCGTCGTGCGCGCCGACCAGGTCGTGGAGACCGTGCCCGAGCTGCTGGCGAGGCTGGACCCGACCCGACCGCTCACCTTCATCAGCGGACCGTCGGCGACCAGCGACATCGAGCTGCAGCGGGT
>Ga0163163_10002141_pt1 | contig 16674 bp, 11 predicted proteins | sample S65metaG_FD_119766 | JGI IMG/M metagenome (GOLD analysis project Ga0163163, IMG submission 119766) | Switchgrass rhizosphere microbial communities from Kellogg Biological Station, Michigan, USA - S6-5 metaG | ecosystem: Host-associated > Plants > Roots > Rhizosphere > Soil | place: USA... | reverse complement strand
CGGTCCCGGATCCAGCCGACGACGTGGGTGAGGGTGGGGAAGTCACGCAGACGCAGGTTGTCGTCGCGGGCGATCTGGAAGCGTTGCCTGACGGTGGCGAAGACCTCGGCTTGCTTGACCGTGTCGACGCCGAGGTCGGCTTCGAGGTCGAGCTCGGGGTCGAGCAGTTCGGGTGGATAGCCAGTGAGGTCGGACACGATCCGCACGACCTGGTCGGTGATCTGGTGGGTCGCCGGCGGCAACGCGGGGACCGGCGTCGCCGGTGGGGCGGAGGTGGGCCCAGCTGCTGGCGCGACTGGATCCACCGGCGGGACGGGCTGGATCACCGGGACCACCTGGGCCGGCACGGCCGAGGCGACGGGCACAGCCACCGGTGCCGCGTTGGCCGGCAAGGTCAGCACGACCCGGTCAACCGGCGCGTCCAGCGCGGGCACCGCGGCCGGCGCGGGCACCGCGGCATGGTCGTCAACCACTCGCAGCCGTCGCTGGACGACCTCGAGGCGCGCGCCGCTCGTGCCGCTCGCCGCGTCGAGCCAACGCTGCCACACGACCGGGTCGACCACGCGGTACGCGTACCCGAGCTCACTGGGGGCGGGCCGCCGGCCGTCGGGTGTCGGGACCCACCGCAGCAGCGTCATGGCGATCTGCGACCCGAAGCCGGCGGCCAGGCGCAGGCCGTACCGGACCGGGCGGGTGCCCCCGGTCGAGAGGTTGAGCGGGCCGAGGTCCGGGTCGGGCACCCGGTAGTTCGGTACCGGGGGAACGATGCCGGTCTCCAGGGCTTTGACCGCTACCGCCTCCTCGATCCCGACCGCCATGGCGTGCCAGGTGAAGCCCTTGGTGTTGGTGATCACGACAGCGTCGGCGTCGGCGCCGAAGACACGCCGCAAGGCGCTGACCTCGGCCGCCGCACTGCCGCCGCGTGCCGGCGTGTACGTCTCGTGGGACACGAACATCGTCTCGGCCGCGATGGCGTGACGGTCGACGCCGTGCGCCTCGGCCTGCCGGACGACCGCCTCCATGACCTGGCCGATGTGCTCCACATCGAGCCGGGTGCCGTGGTAGGCGCTGTTGGAGGTCACCGCGCCGAGCACCTCGCAGATCGGCCTGATACCGCGCTCCAGTGCCGATTCGGCCGACTCAATGACGAACGCGGCCGCGCCCATGCCCACGATCATTCCGTGGCGGCGACGGTCGAACGGGGTGGCCGCATCCTCGACAAGGTCGTCGGTCGCGGCCGCGCCCGAGGCGAGAAAGCCCGAGCCGATCCACGGCAGCATCGCGTCGGTGGTGACGTCGTCGGCGGACAGGACGATCACCCGACGGCAGCGTCCACTGTGGATCCAGTCCTCCGCCACACAGAAAGCCAGGGCGGTGCTCGCGCATGCGGCGTTCACCTGGACGTTCGGCCCGCGCGCTCCGACGATCTCGGCGAACTGGGAATGCCCCATGGACAGGCAACGGAAGAGGAACCGGCGGTCGAACCGGTAGGGCTGCGCCGCGAGCTCGTGACGCAGCCGGATGAGATGCCGGTCGGTCTCGACCGCGCCCGGTTCGTCGTCGCGCATCAGGGCGCGCACGCCCTCGAGGACCCGCAGCTGCTCCCGACGCCCGCGCTCGGTGAAGTAACCCTCCAGGTCGTGGGCGAAGCTGTCGTACCCGGGGAAGGCGGAGGCGAACACCACGCCGGTGTCGTCACGCATCGACTCGGGCAGTCCCCATCGGTCGGGCAGCAGGGTGCCCAGCGTCGTCGTTTTGTACCGCATGACCAGCGGGATGCCGGCATCGCGCAGGGCGTCCAACCCCGCTCCGACCGCCAATCGAGTGGTCGTGTCGAGCGCCTGGTCGCGCGCAGCGTCCACGCCGAAATCCGCGACCAGGTCGAACGATGCGCGGCGGCCCGCCAGTTTGATCACGTCGGACTCGTCGTCGATCGTCTCGAACGTCGCTTCGCCCGAGTCCCGCTTGACCAGGCGCGTGATGCCCTGGTCGACCATCGCCCGCCGGAGCCGGTGCGGGACGGTGTCGATGAACTGCTGGCCGTCGAGGATCCGGGCGATGTTGTCGTCGTCGAAGACGCGCTCGACGCCGGGCAGGCCGAGAGCGGCACCGGTCACCACCACGGGCTCGGTTGTGGCCGCGGCCGCGCCCGGCTGGGCGACCAGGACTTCGGCGGCTTCGGGCTGGGCGCTGGTCATGTCGAGCCTCCCGGTAGTGTCGGGCGCTTTCGCGGTCGGTGCCTCGGGGCCGGAGGTGTCGTAACCCAGTCCCGCCGCGTACAGCCCGCACAGCGCCTGGTTGAACGCGGCGTCATCGGCGAGCTTGGGATGGTTGGTGAACAGCGCGAGGACGTCCTCGTGCCCGGCTCCCAGGACGTCCTCGACGAAGCCGTGCAACGCCTTCTTCGGCCCCACCTCGACGAAGACCCGTGCCCCCGCGTCGTAGAGAGTGCGCAGCCCGGCGACGAACTGCACCGGGGCCGCCACCTGGCGACCGAGCAGGTCCAGCACCGTCTGGACGTCGGCGTCGGCCGGGTAGAACTGACCGGTCACATTGGACACGATCGGAGTCGTCGGCGGGCGCAGGTCGAGTCGGCGCAGGGCGTCGGTCAGCGGGGTGCTGACCGGAGCCACGATCGAGGTGTGGAACGCGTGGCTCACCGGAATCCGCCGTGCGGTGAGCCCGGCCGCCTGCAGCGCGGCCACGGCGCGCTCGACTGCGACCGTCGACCCGCCCACGACGGCCTGGCCGGTGCTGTTGATGTTGGCGATGATGACGTACCCGTCGACCGTGGCGACGACACGCTCGATGTCAGCCAGCGGTCCGAACACCGCCGCCATCGCACCGGTGTCCTCGATCTTGAGGTGTGCCATCTCCCGACCCCGGGCGCTCACCGCCTCCAACGCGGCGTCGAACGAGAGCGCGCCGGCGGCGACGAGCGCGCCGTACTCCCCGAGGCTGTGCCCCATCACCATGTCCGGACGTACGCCGTACGCGGCGAGCAGTGTGGTCAGTGCCAGGTCGGCCGTGAGCACGGCCGGCTGGGTGATCTCCGTCTGCAGCAGCTGGTTCTCAGCCTCCCGCACGGCCGCATCGTCGGTCGCGTCCACGAAGACGTACGAGGTGAGGGGCCGGCCCAACAGCGGGGACATGATGCGGTCGGCCTCGGCGAAGGTACCGGCCACGATCGGTTCGGCATCGCGCAGCGGGCGCAGCATGTTGACGTACTGGGAACCCTGTCCGGTGAAGAGGAACGCGACCTTGGGCGCCGGACCGCGGCCGAGGAAGATACCCTGCGCGCGCAACATCCGCCATATCGCCGGGTTGCCACCGCGCAGCGCGGTCAGCGCCTTGCCGGACTTTGCCGCGAGCTCCGCGGGGTCGGCATAGTCGATCGCCACCCGGATCGGGGCGGCCGCCAGCGCGGGGTCCGGTCGCGCCGGGCCTGGCGCCTGCCCCGCCTGCGCCGACGCCCGAAGCCGGTCGAGCTGCTCGGCGACGTCGGTCTCGTCGCGACCGCCGACCACCGCGGCGCCGCGCAACGGCGGCTTCGGCGTCGTGGCCAACTTCGGACTATCCACAGTGGAGGAGCGCGACGCGGTAACGGCAAACGAGTGCGCCGCGTCGTCGGGGCGGTACCGGCCTGGCACGTACTCCTCCACAACCGCGTGGAAGTTCGTGCCTCCGAAGCCGAACGCGCTCACCCCGCCCGAGCGGGCGAAACCGGGTGGCGGCGCCGGCCACTCGCGCAGCGACGTGGTAACCCGGAACGGCGTCTCGTCCCAGTCCACGTTCGGATTGGGGTGAACGAAGTTCAGGCTGGGCGCCAGCACCGTGTCGTGCAGGCTCATCACCATCTTGAACAGGCCGGCGGCGCCGGCCGCCGCCTTGAGGTGGCCGACGTTGGACTTGACCGAACCGAGGGCTGCCGACTTCGGCGCGGCCCCCGCCTTGCGGAACACGTCGGTGAGCACGGCCAGCTCGGTGGCGTCACCCACCCGGGTCGAGGTGCCGTGAGCCTCCACATAGGACGCCAACGCCGGACTGATGCCGGCGTCGTCCCAGGCCCGCTCGACCGCGAGACGTTGGCCGACCGGGTTGGGGGCGGTGATCCCCTTGCCCCGTCCGTCGCTCGAACCCGCGATCCCCAGCAGTACCGCGTAGACCCGGTCACCGTCGCGCTCGGCGTCGGCGAGGCGTTTGAGAACGAACAGGGCGGCCCCCTCGCCCATCACGAAACCGTCGGCATCAGCGTCGAACGGGCGGGTACCCGTGGCCGACAGCGCACCGATCTTGCAGAATTTCACGAACGCGGCGACGCCCATGTTGCGATCCACACCGCCGGTGACGGCCGCGTCGAAGTCGCGCGCCTGCAGCCCTCGCATCGCCGCGTGGGTGGCGGCGAGGCCGGACGCACAGGCGGCGTCGGTCGTGAAGTTGGGTCCTCGTAGGTCGAACAGGTTGGCCACCCGGCCGGCGATGATGTTGGCCAGTTCGCCCGGCATTGTGTCCTCGGTGATCCCCGGGAAGCCGGTGAAGAACGAGTCGCGCGCCTGCTCCACCATGGCCTCCTGGGCCGACGGCGGCAGCGCGGCGAACGACGGCGAGTCGCGCAGGGCGCGCACGAAGGTCGGGAACTCGACGTGCAGGTTCGTCTCGTAGTGTTTCTCCCCGCCGATGGCGTTGCCGATGATGACGGCCACCCGCTCGGGGTCGACCGTCCACTGTGGCCAGCCGGCATCGAGCAGCGCGGCCCGCGCGGCCGCGATCGACCACTTCTGGCCGTCATCGAGCTGGGCACCGACCGCCGGCGGCACCGGAAGTTTCCAGGCCAGCGGATCCCAGGAAAACTCGCGGACCCAGCCTCCGATCCGGGAGTACGTCTTGTACGGCGCGCGGGGGTCCGGGTCATAGTAGAGCTCGGGACTCCAGCGGCCGGCCGGCACGTCGCTGATGCTGTAGCGCCCGCCGCGGATGTTCGCCCAGAAGGTGCCCGCGTCCGGGGCGTCAGGCATGATTGCGCTGACACCCACGATGGCGATCGGTTGGGACGCGACGTCAGTCATGAGAATTCCTTCGGGGAGTCGCGGCGAGCGGTCAGGATGCGCGGGCGTAGAGCACGTCCGCGACGTGGTCGAGGTCGTCGAGCAGTCCGGCCTGAGCGGCGCGGACGGCGTCCAGCCGCAGGGCCTCAGCCAGAGCGGGGACGGCGGGATCGCCGGCCGGAAGCGCGCCGGCCACCCAACGCATGCCGTCACTCACCACCTTCTGGGCCGCGTCTCGGGCGTAGACGCGGCTGATGGCGGCCAGGGCGTCGGGGTCGAACCGCCGGTCGGCCTTCGGCGGCAGCGTGCCGTTGGCAGCCGCGCTCGCCCGCCGGGCCAGACTCGCCGCGCACTCGCCGTGAGCGATCAGCTCGCCCAAGCGAAGCAGCACGTGCTGGTTGCGGGTCAGCCGACCGACCCGGCAACTCTCCAGCACCGCCGCGAGGCCGTCGAGCGCGAGTGCGGCCGCGTCACCTCCGACCCCTGCGCCGAGGGCGGCCGCCGCCCGGGCGGCCGCCCGGTAGTGCTCGCCCATGGTCTTGAGGTGACGCTGCCAACGGTCGCGGGCGATGGTCATCTCGAGGATCTCGGACGTCCCCTCGTAGATTGTCGTGATACGTACGTCCCGCTTGATCTTCTCGACGACGTACTCGCGGGTGTAGCCGTAACCGCCGTGGGCCTGGATCGCCGCGTCGGCGGCGGCGTTGCCGGCCTCGGTGGCCATGTACTTCGCAATCGCGCCCTCGGTGTTGAGACCACCATCGACGCCCTCACCGGCGTCGACCCGCGTCGCGGTCTCTTCGACGAACGCACGGGCCGCCTCCAGGCGCGCCGCGTGGGCAACGATGAGCTTGTGCGTGTAGCCCTGCTTTCGAGCGAGTGGAGTACCACCCTGCACCCGGGTCTGGGAGTACGCGATGGCGCGGTTGAGTGCCTCCCAGCCGCCGCCCAGGCCGAACGCGGCGACCATCAGTCTGGTGTAGCCGAAGACCTGCTGGGCCTGCACGAGGCCGTTGCCCTCGATCAGGCCCACCACGTTCGCCGCTGGAACGAGGACGTCGTCGAGGAAGAGCGCGGTCGTGTTGGACAGCCGGATCCCGTGCTTGTCCTCCGGCTTGGCCGTGGTGAAGCCGGGCATCCCCTTCTCCAGGACGAACCAGGTCGGCCCACCCGGTGCGAGCGCCAGCACCGTGTACAGATCGGCGATGCCGCCGTTGCTGATCCATTGCTTGCGCCCGTTGATCCGGTACGCGGTGACCTGGCCGTCGCTGGCCACCGGGGTGGCCGTCGTCCTGAGCGCCCCGAGGTCGCTGCCCGCGTCGGGTTCGGTCGCCCCGTACGCGAACAGCACGCCCTGCTCGGCAATGCGGCCCAGCCAGTCGGACTTCTGGTCCTCCGTCCCCCCGATCACAACCGGGTCGCTGCCGAGGGCCGTTGCGAAGACCGACGTCGCCAGGCCGATGTCGATGTGGGCCAGGCATTCGCACACCCGGTACGAGTCGAACGCGCCACCGCCGAACCCGCCGTAAGCCTCAGGGACGAACACCAGCTGCACGCCCAGTTGGTCGCCGCACATCGCCCGGACGACCTCCTCCGGGCACACGTCGTCGTGGTCGAGTTCGAGGCGGCGTTCGATGGGGAGTGCGGCGTCGACGAAGTCCCGCAATGAGGCGAGCATCAGTGTCAGCGTCTCCTGGTCGAGTCCCACCCCGTTCGTCGTGGCGCTTCTTGTCGCCGTCCCGGTCGTCATCACGCCGCCCTTCCCGGCCCGGCCCGACGTTCATCCACAGTGGATGATCAGCCGGGCGCGCGTCGGCGAGGGCGCCAAGGCTGCGACACGGCTACGGGCGAATGACCGTCCGTGCATGGCGAAGGGCCACCTCTTGGCGAACCGTACCCAGCGGTTCGTCCTGACAGAAGGCGACAAGGTCCCGACATCGCGGGACCTTCGGCCCCGATTGACCAGGATCCAGCGCGCGCTTCGTTACCAGGCCGACGGCCTCGACCTCGTGCTGACCGGGCAGTCGCCCTTGGAGAACTGTTGGCGAGCCCGTCCGCAACGCAACTCAACGGGATCGCGGCATGCCTGTTGGACGTCGACGACCAGGTGCGCTGGCACCGGCTCGAGCAACGCGATCCGAAGGGCCGCTACCAAACCCGGGGCGGTTCATTCTGCAGCCAGCACTGGGCATATGGGCGAACCAAAACCGGGCTGCTCATGCAATGCAAGCCTTCATCCACGGACACCCGCTTCCGCCGGAGGGCCGCCTAGCTCGACATGCTCATCGAGGGCCGGCCAACAGTCGGGTCCAATCCGCGTCATTCATGGGGGCGGGCAACCACGGGCGACCACCGTCACCGACGGAGCCAAGATGCCCGTAGTCACAAGTGGAACTCCCGCCAGGTCAGTGAGAAGGCCCGAGACCCGCTCGGGCAGTGTCGGAGCTCGCCGGGAACCAGCACGGATCAGGCCGCCTACACGCCGTCGCAGGTCGACCACCAACGACAACCGCCAATGGACAACTTCGACCATGGCCTTGATCCTGCGATTGCGCGCGGCGAGGCGTCAAGCGCCCACACGACGCTCGACTCGGCGGCCCGGGCTTGCCCACCGCACCACGCGCTACGGTGTTGGACTGTGGGCACCCAATGGGCACGACCTACGCTGACCGTGCTCGCGACCCTCGCCACGGTCGGCGTCCTGCTGCTCGCGTTGGTGTCGCTGGTCCAACGTCGGATGATCTACTTTCCGGACCGATCCACGCCCCGGCTACCGGCCGACGCGCGCGAGGCCGTCTTCATGACATCGGACGGGCTCCGTCTGACGGCCTGGCTCGTGCCCCCGACCGGCACCGATCGGCGGACGGCCGTACTCGTCATGCACGGCAACGCTGGTCACCGCGGCGACCGGATCGGACTGGCCCGGGCCTGGGCCGCTGCTGGACTCACCGTGCTATTACTGGACTACCGCGGCTACGGTGGTAACCCAGGGACGCCCAGCGAAGCGGGACTCGCCCGCGATGCCCGGGCCGGCCTGGCCTACTTGAACAGCATCGGCTTCGCTCCAGGCACGACCGTCTACTTCGGAGAGAGCCTCGGCGCGGCCGTCGCGGCCGAGCTGGCTACGGAGTACCCGCCGAAGGGTCTGGTGCTGCGATCTCCATTCACCAGACTCGCCGATATGGGCGCCCACCACTATCCGGTCCTGCCAGTGCGCTGGCTGCTGCGGGACCGGTTCCGCGTCGTCGACAACATCACGCGCGTGACGGCGCCCACCATCGTCATCTACGGCAGCGCCGACACCACCGTGCCGCCGGAGCAGAGTCGCATGGTCGCCGACCACGCGGCCCTGGCGACGCGAGTCGTGGTGGTGGACAGGGCCGATCACAACGACCCCGCTCTCAGCCGCAAGCCGGCAATCGATGCCGTCATCGCCCTCGCCTGACACCGGCGCAGCAGCCCAAGCGCGGCAAGCCGTACCGTCCACCGTCATAGGGTCCGTCCCGGCCGAGCCGACCTCTCTCCGGCCACCGCCAGATCGATCCTGAACGTGGCCGCTCTTGATCAGCCGATGGTTGAGATCGAGTCAACGGCTCCAGTAAGCGGCGTAATCCCGCCGCTACGCAACACGACCCACCCGAACGTCGCCTGACCTGCACCAACGCGCCTCAGGCCACACTCGTGCTACGCCCCGTTGACGGCGAGTAAAGGTTCCATTGACCATCATTTTTGATGACTATCGACTTGCTTGATCCACCATGCACACTCTAACCTGCGGAAACCCTCACGCTGTCGGGACGGCGGGATTTGAACCCACGACCCCTTGACCCCCAGTAGTCCGGTGGCCCAGCGGCATGCTCAAGCGTGTTTGCCCAGGTCGCGTCGAGCATAAAGTGGCCGAGTAAAGGAGTCATGCACGACGCCGACCGACAAGCCCGTGCCGACCGAGTTGACCATTTCGCCGCGGTCGGTCACGCCCACCCCACCCAGAATCGACGCGCTGAGCTCAAGCCCTCGCTGCGTTGCAAATAGTCGACCATCTGCCGGCTCGACCAGTGTGACAACCCGGACGTCGCTGGCGGGGTCTGCCTGGTCAGGGCCAGGATCCGGGGCGGCACCCACGCCGGTACCTGCTCGCGGGGTGCGGCGTGGGACCGATCCGCCAGACCGGCGATGCCCTCAGCCTCGTACCAGTCGACTCATCTGTCCACAGTGGGCAAAGACACACCCCCGCTAGCGCTGCAGTGTCGACTCGGCGCATGCCCTCGGCCATCCACAACACGATCCGCCCCCGTGTGACCACTACCGCCGACACCTTTCGCGAACTCACCAGCGCACGAAGCTCGGCACCTTTTGTCTCAACCAGGTCCATACCCGTTACGACACACCGGACATAACGGAACACGAATCACGAGCGACTAGACGACGTTGGCAAGCTGCTGCCGGCGCTGAACGATCAAGTCGGCAACACCTTGTTTCTGGCCGTCCGAGCTGACCAAGATCAGTCGACGACCTCAAAGCCATCGGCATCATGAACCCCGCGACGTTGTATATCAGCAATCGGGTGCGCTGCGGCAGCAGCGTGTGCGGCTCGTACTGGCGGCTCAGTCGCGAACGCTGCTAGTCGTCTGCATGCGATTCAATGGCCGGAGTCTGCGTCGGCGCGACGACTTTGACTGCTGCCACTACGCCGATAAGCAGCGTGAGCGGTCCGGCTGTGAGATGGAACGTGTTCTCGAAGCTGTCGAGCTGCAGACCGAGCGGGTGGTGGATGACAACGCCCAGTATGCCGAACGTGGTGTAGAACGCGCCGAAGGCAAGTGCCAGCCGGGTGGCGGTTCGCATGTCGCGCCGTTGTCCGAGGATGAGTAACCCGGCGGCTCCCCACACGATGTGGACCCACGAGTGCCAGAAGTCGATGCCGAATGTGCCGCGAACCAGCTCGGGCGAAATGGTGGGCAGGCGTGGCACGAGCCGGAACAGCAGTGAGCCCAGCCCTTGGGCCAGGAGACCACCCATCAACACGTAGAGATAGCCGCGCGCGACATGGATATTCACGGTGACACCGGAGCGGTCTCGGGCCGGCGTCGCGACGAGGTAACCACCGCGGCCAGGGTCACCGCCATCGCGCAGGCGGCCGCAACCCAGATGGTGTACCAGGTCCAGGTCGGTACCCCCGCAGTGAACCGCTCCGGATAGGCGGCCGACACCCCGATGACCATCACGCTGACGGCCAGGTTGGCCGTCACGTAGATCCAGGCACCCTCGGCTCGCGACTCACGGGCGATGAGCCAGCCTCCGAGGGCGAAGGTGAGAAAAAAGATGCTGTAGACCTGAGCCAGGATCGGCGTCAGCCCCCACGGCCAGTGCCGCACAGCGAATGAGGGAGCCATAAGCATGACGAGCCCGGCCGCCCCCGCGACCGTTGCATACGTGGCAAGCACCGCCCCGATCGGGGTACGGGCCGACTGCGACCGACCGCGCCCGCGCAGTCTCCACAGCACGGCGCCGGTCACCACGGCGTCGAGCGTGTACGAGATGACCCAGCGGTACGGGAACGTGTTTGCGTTGAAATCGCCAAGATGGGGCAGAGTCAGCACGAGCAAGCCGGCGGTAAGCGAGAAGATCAGCACGAGCGGAACCCTGACGGCCGCATACGTCGGCGCGAGGATGGCCAGCAGTGCCGTGACGACACCCATGCAGTAGAGCGCGGCCACAAACCGCGCGTTCAGCGGCGTCGCCGGCCACGGGAGAGTCCGCCCGATGCGGTCGGGCCACACAAGGGCCTGCCCGAGGATCAACGCCTGGCCCAGGACCAGAATGAAGAGCAGACGGAGCCAGCCGTTGTTGGGCATCGATCCTCCGTTATGGCTCATGGTTGGCCGTCAGTCCACAGTGGCGCGTCGAGTCTGGGTGAGCTGCGGTGTGACGCGATGGACGTCCCGGGCGAGTCCGAGTCCTTCGAGTGCCCTGATGAGGTAACCCGAGAAGTCGATCTGCCACCACCGCAGCCCGTGAAACGCCGAGCGCGGGAACGCGTGGTGGTTGTTGTGCCAACCTTCGCCTAACGCGAGCAGTCCCAGTAGCCACTCGTTGCGACTGCGGTCCCCCGTGACGTACTCGGCCCGCCCGAATGTGTGACAGATCGAGTTCACGCTGAAGGCGACGTGGAGGGTGAAGAACAGTCGCACTCCCGCTCCCCACAACAACCCGGTCCAACCGCCCAGCGCGAACGGTATCCCGACACTCAGCAGGGTCCAGCCCCAGTAGGTCCGGCGGAAGAAGAGCACCATCGGGTCGGCGGCGATGGCCCGCGCGTACATCTCGGGCTTGTCATTGAATCCAGGCAGGAACCAGCCCATATGCGCGTGGAAGAACCCATTCAGCGGCGAATGTGGATCGCCGTCGCGGTCGGATCGGGCGTGGTGCTCGAGATGGATCGCGGCCCACCGCACCGGGTCGCCGACGCCGGCCATGCAGCCCAGCGCCAGGAGTACGAAACGCACGACCGGCTGGGCCCGGAACGACCGATGGGTCAGCATGCGATGGAAGCCGACGGTCATCCCGAAACTCGTCGGCAGGTACATCAGCGCGAAGATGCCCAGATCGCCCCATGTGGTCAACCGGTTCCACGTCATGATGGCCGCGATCACCACTGCGACCACGGGCACGGTCACACCGAGCAGGGTCACCACACGGTCCACGGTAATGGGCAGGCCGGCCTGGGTCCTGGCCACCGTTGGCTCCTCTCCGGTTCCCATCGGCCCCCGACCGGATCAGAATTGCAGACGCTGTCACCTGGGTAAACGGGCCGAACGTGCATTACCGTGCTGCCCATGCGCGATACCGCTCCGGCTCGACCCAGCAGGCTCCCGCGCCGCGTCGCGTGGAAGCTGGCCGCGACGAACTATCCGGTGACGATCCGCATGCCGGACGGCGAAACCGAGTCGTTCGGCGAGGAGCCGCGGCTCGGCGTCGTCGTGGCGAACGAGCGCGGGCTCAAAGCCATTCGGTCACTCAACGAGTTGTCCATTGTGGAGGCTTATCTGGGCGGCGATCTCGACCTGGTCGGCGACCTCGTGGCCGGGATGGACCTGCGCAATCTGCTCACCGATGCCAACGTCCTGATCAAAGTGTGGAGCTTCCTCCAACCGCTCCTGCTGGGGCGTCGACGCCTCAACCCGGTCTGGGTTGCCAAGCACTACGACAGCGACAACGTTCAGCTCCACGCGATCGATCGCGACTACCAGGTCTACACGCCTGGCCTCTACCTGACCGACGACGACCCGCTCGAGGATGGCGCCGAACGCAAGCTCGCGTACGCGTTCGAGGCGCTCAACCTAAAGGCCGGTGCCTCGGTCCTCGATGTCGGCTGCGGTTGGGGCGGCTTCGCGCGCTACTGCACCCGTCGAGGGGTGTCCTTCACCGGCATCAGCCTTTCGCGTCATCAGCTCGAGTACGCCCGTGGTCGTCTCGCCGCGGAGCGCCTCGACGCCGAGCTTCTCTATCAGGACTTCTTCTCGTTCGAACCAGCTCGGCAGTTCGACGCCATCAATCTGATGGGATCGATCGAGGAACTGGCCGACTACCCGAAGGTCATGCACCGCCTGGATCGCTGGCTCAAGCCCGGTGGTCTGATCTATCTGGACTTCGCCGCGGTCGACCGGCGATTCGGCGTCGCCTCCTTCGTGACCAAGTACGTGTGGCCCGGATCCTTCCGTATGGTTCACCTTCCGAGCTTCACCGCCGCTCTCACCGCCGTTTCGTTCGACATCGTCGATATCCGCAACGACCGGCGCAACTACTACCTGTGGGCCAAGGCCGGGTACGAACGGTGGATGCAAAATCGAGGGGAGATCATCGCGGAGTCGGACGAGCGGACCTGGCGACTCATGCGGTTGCTGATGGCGGGCACCGCCCACCTGATGAGCGGGCGTTCGGATTGGGCCACCGCATACCGGGTCGTCCTGGAGCGACGAAAGACGCCGGCCCTCGGCGGCGCGTCGGTCCGCGCCTTCGATCGTCCGGCGCTTGGTCGCGCGAGCAGCGACGGGTGACGGAGCCACCCGATGAAGCCCGCGCGTCGGAGCATCGGCCCCGGCAACCAAGCAACGACCGCCGAGCCGGCCGTCGCCCCACCTGACAACGCGTCCGACGGTACCCCGAACGCATATCTCGCCCTCCGGCGGCAGCTGGACCGCGATGGCCTCTTCGACCAACAAATGCGGTACTACATCGGCCAAATCGTCCTGATGATCGGGCTCGCCGCGGCCGGCTTCACGAGTCTGTTCCTGGTTCACCGGTGGTCGGTCCAGCTCGCGGTCGCCGTGTACCTGGCGGCGGTACTGGGGCAGCTCGGTCTTCTCGTCCACGACATCGGTCACCAGCAAGCCTTCCGCAACCGCCGGGCGACTGAGCTCAGCGGCCTGCTCCTCGGCTGCCTCGGGCTGGGCTGGAGTTGGAGCTGGTGGCTCAATGACCATGGCGAACATCACCGGTACACCAACCGTCCGGGTCGCGATCCGAGCACCCGCAGGGCCCTGGCGGCGTTCACCGAGGAGGACGCGATCGCGAAACGGGGGTTCGTGCGCCTGATCGTCAAGCATCAGGCGGCCGTCGAATTCCCGATGTACGCGTTCGTACCCCTGCTGTTCTTCCTCGAAAGTGTTGCCTATCTGGTCCGCGGCAAAGCGAAGCACGTGGTGGCCGAGTCACTCCTGCTCCTGGCCCACTACGCCCTCTTCGTGGCGCTGCTGATTACCCAATTCACGCCCTGGCAGGCGGTCGTCTTCGTGGTCGTCCATCATGGATTGCTCGGCCTCTACGGGGGGTCGATCGTTGCCCCCAACCACAAGGGGATGCCCCTCCTTGCGGAGGACACCCCACTCGACTTCCTTCATCGGCAAGTACTGACGGCACGAAACGTCAGTGGCTCGCGGCTCGTGGACATCTGTTATGGCGGCCTGAACTTTCAGATCGAACACCATCTGTTCCCAACCCTTCCCCGCAACAGGCTTCGCGAAGCACAGGTTCACGTCAAGGCCTTTTGTGAAGCGAACTCCATCCCGTACTGCGAGACGAGTGTCATTCAGTCCTACCGCGAGATCTTCGCGTTCCTGAGCAATGTCAGCGCTCCTCTGAGGAGCCGGTAACTACCGCCGTCACCTTGCATCGTTTGGGCGAATCAATTTTCGCCGGCAATTTCTGATACGTGCGAGATGGGCAGCGAGGTCAGCGCCGGCGCGAGCACCGCATCCCGTGGGAACGGCCGGCGTAGTCCGCCCCGATCGGCACATTGTCCACACCGGTGGCACGTTCGGGCTGCGGAGATGGTTGCCGTGGCGGCAACATCACCGTCGAGTTCAGGGGCAGACACCAGCGCAATGACGGACACGGATCCGCGGCCGATGACGTCGGCGACGAACGTCGCCGGTCAGATAGGGCCGGATGTTGGTCGCCTGAGCGCCCTTGGCTCCTTTAACGACGGTGAGGCTCACTCGCTGGTTCTCGTTCAGGCTGCGGTATCCGTCGGTCGCGACCTGATCAGGCGCTCGCACTGTGACGGAACCGAGTGCAACGCGCTGACCGTTGCATGCCCACGGTCGTGGCCGGCGAGCCGTATCATTTCGCGAACCTCTCGCCGGCGAACGATGTCCGCGGATCTGCAACGGCGAAGCCGAATATCGACGAGATCCGATCACACGACCGCACCGCGCGGCGCAACTTCGATCGCGGCGACTCCGCGTCCATACAGCACCAACAGCCGACCACCGTGCCGGCATCGAAGGGCGGCGCCGTCGGCCGCGAGCGTGGTGCCGATGTGGTCGACCACGCGTACCTCGTCGATGGAGTCCTCGTGTTCGAACGTGACATCCACATGATTGCCGCCGACGAGCTGTACCCGAAGCACGATGGTTGTCATGTCGACCAATGTATGCGCGGTCGTCCGGCTCCGGTCTCGAAGTCCACGGGCGGCCACGCTTGGCCGAACAATGCAGGCACCGGCAACACCGGTCACACGGGTCGCACGTTCTGGGCCTGAGGACCCTTTTGGCCCTGTGTCACCTCGAATTCGACCTTCTGGCCATCGCGGAGCTCCCGATACCCGCTGGTGGCGATGGCTGAGTGGTGGACGAAGACATCTGGGCCGTCCCCGTCCTGCTCAATGAATCCGAAACCCTTGTCGGCGTTGAACCACTTGACGGTCCCGGTGGGCATATCTGATCTCCTTCGCGGCGCACATCGCTCATCGCCGACACGCTCTGCGGCTGCATGATCCCAACGGCTAGTCTGACACTAGCCTTCTCAGCCGTGACGCGCACGAACTCGGCGCTCACTCAATGCGTCACGCGGCGAACGCCAGCAGTCAGCGACGCCGTCGCAGGTCGAGGAGGATGATCGCATGGGCGAGACGCACCGACGAACGCCTTTCGGACTTGGCTGGGCGCCCCCGACTGCGGAAGCCGGATTGGACGGCCTCTATGAGGTCCAGGTCCCACTCGTGCCCGAGATTCGCCTGCATCTGGCGGCGGATGCCATCGTCTTGTGGGCGAGGATGGAAGCCGAGACGTGCGCGAGGATGCCGGCCCCGTTCTGGGCGTCCGCGTGGCTAGGCGGTCAGGCGCTGGCTCGTTTCGTGCTCGATCATCCGGAAGTCGTTGTCGGGCGACGGGTGCTCGACCTGGCCGCAGGTTCAGGTCTGGTCGGCATCGCGGCATGCCTGGCCGGAGCCACCGCCGTGACCGCGAACGACATAGACCCCTATGCGGTCGCTGCCATCGAGGTGAACGCACGGGCGAACGCGGTCGAGATCACGGTCAGTCGCGAAAACATGATCGAGGACGATGGGGACGACGACGCCGACCTTGTCCTTGCCGGTGACGTCTTCTACAGCGGATCGATGGCCCAGTCCGTCCTGCGATACCTGGAACGCGCGTCGGCGCGCGGCGCCCAGGTGCTGGTCGGGGATCCCGGACGCCCCCACCTGCCGGACAGCCGTCTCAGGGTCATCGCCACCTACCCGGCGACTGATGCCGCCGCGCTCGCGGACGCCGAGATCGAACACGTCCACGTGTTCCAACTGATGCCACCCGACGATCACCTCTGAGCGAGGGCCATGTCGGCCCACGTTGGTTTACCGACTCAAAGCGTCAAACGTCGAGATAGTCGCGCGGCACCTGCGGCCGTGAGGGGTGGCGCAGCTTGGACATCGTCTTCGACTCGATTTGGCAGATCCGCTCCCGGGGTCACGCCGTTGAGCCGGCCGATCTCGTCCAACGTGCGGGGCTGCCGACCTTGTCGACGACTACCGCATCGGCCGTACGGCGCTATGGGACATGTACCTCGCTCTCGTGCTGCGCGCTATGCGCGCCGGCGCGCCGCCGGCTACCTGCTTAAGGACACTGCGCCGAACGACCTGGTCGGCCTGGTGCGGGTGGCGGCCGGCGGACACCTCGTGCTGTCGCCCCCCGCCCGTCGGCTGGTCGGCGCGTCGGAGGAAACGCTAGTGTCGCGTGACCCTGGTGGCGTTACTTCGCATTGTTGTCGACCAGCCGTTTGATGTTGGTCTGCACGAGGCGGACTTTGGCGAGGATCTCGTCGGCGGTTGCGGTCCAGGCGAAGGGTTCGG
>Ga0163163_10002140_pt1 | contig 16690 bp, 15 predicted proteins | sample S65metaG_FD_119766 | JGI IMG/M metagenome (GOLD analysis project Ga0163163, IMG submission 119766) | Switchgrass rhizosphere microbial communities from Kellogg Biological Station, Michigan, USA - S6-5 metaG | ecosystem: Host-associated > Plants > Roots > Rhizosphere > Soil | place: USA... | reverse complement strand
GCCCGGCCTGCCGGGCCCGCGAGACCGCTCGGTGCCGTGGCCGTGATCCGCTGACCGCTCCCCGACGTTACTCGCCCCTCGGCCCCGCAGACCTATGATCATGGTCATGGTGGCTGTATCCGCCCTGTTCAGGCACAGTCCGTGCCTGAACATCACTCCTGTGGCGGCCGTGGTGGCAGCGGCGGCCGATCGTCAGTCCAACCCGCCGACTCGTTGCCGGTCTCCCCACGGGGCGTGGGGATGCCGGATGGCTGACGGGCCGCGAGCCGCCGGGCCGCCCGCTCGAAATGCTCGGCCTCGGCCACGTGCGCGGCCTCGGCCGGGTAGCGGCCGCGGCGCGCTTCCACGGCGGCCCTGGCCTGGCGCAGGGCCTCGCTGAGGCCTTCGCCGTCCTCGCGCGGCGCGGCCGCGAGCAGTGCTCTGGCCAGCAGCAGTTCCGGCCAGCCGGGGTCGAGGTCCGCGCCGACGCGGCGATTGGTCGCCAGCACGTAGCGGATCTCCGTTGCCGCCGGGGACGGTTCGCCGCCGAGCAGCAACGCGTGGGCATGGACCAGCTGAATGCGCAGGGTGGCGGCGGCCGTCGCGCCAAACCGGCCGCGGCGGGCCGCCAGCACGGCCGCCGCCAGCGCGAGCGCCTCGGTGACCAGCTCGTGGCGTGGCCGGGTCAGGTCCTCCTCGGCGACCACGGGGTAGCGGCCGTGCTCGGCCTGCCAGCCACCCGGATCGGCCGGCACCGCCGCGGAGGCGCCGCCGCGGCCGACGCTGTCGGCCCCCTCCGCGGCCGACGACGTGTCCGACATGGCGGCCAGCGCCGTGGTGCTCGAGCGGTCGATGGCGAAGACCTCGCCGGGTCCGACGGGGTAGGCCCGCTCGGCGGCCCGCAGGAGGGTCTGGGCCAGGATCGCCTGCGCGATCCAGGTGAACGAGTGATCCGTTCCCCAGACCTCCTGGCGGACTGCCACCTCCTCGCGCGCGATGCGGCAGGCGCGGCGCAGGTTCTCCCACCCGCCGTGGTCGCGCAGCGCGATCGCGAAGTTGGCGTGCGCGGTGCTGGTGCGATGCGCCATGGCGCCGAGCATTGCCAGGCGGCGCCGCCACTCGACCTCGTAGCTCTGCACCGCCGCGTCCCGGTCGGCGGGCCCGCCGGAGAGCCGCACGTAGCGGGCGTGCAGCGCCTTGATGCTCATCAGCGTGGTGTCGCGTCCGTCGAGGACGGCGTCGGCGCGGGCGTGCAGCTCCTCCCAGACCCGCGCGGACTCGGTGACGGAACGGCTCCGGCTGCGCAGTTCCTCAAGGTTGTACTCGACCAGCAGCGCGAGCGAGCTCGTCGGCCCGAGCTGGTCGCAGACCATCAGATGCAGGTCGACGAGCGGCTTCGGGTCGGGCGCCATGTCCGAGCAGGTCAGCACCATCTGGACCCGGCCGCGCAGCCGGCAGCCCAGCTCGCCACCGTCGCCTGGCCGCTCGCCGGCGCTCGCCGGCGGGGGGGTCACCGCGGGCCCCCGTCGCTCTGCGGGCCCCCGCCGGTCTGCCCGTCACGGTCGGCCAGCTTGCCGAGGACCGCCCGCAGCCGGGGCGCCAGTTCGTCGGCCATCCGGCGCCGTCTGTCGTCGGGCAGCCGCGGCAGCAGATGTTCCAGCTGGGTCAGCAGATCGACGAGGTCGGTGGTGATCTCGTCCGACTGCGACGGAGGCTGCGTGACCAGCGCCGCGAGGCCGCCGTGCACGGCGCCGAGTACGAGACCGGGCGCGATGCCGTCGGAGCCGAGCGCGGTGCGCACGACGGTCGTCAGCAGGTCGGTGACCTCGGCAAACCGGGCGTCGCGTGCGGACTCGCCGCCCAGTGCCGTGTCGGTGAGGCCCTGGCCTCCCGGCAGGGCCCCGCCCGGCCACGGGATCTCCAGACCGTCCACGCCCGCTGGCCCGACGTGGCCGGTGCCGGTGCCGGTGCCGGTGCCGCTGAGCGTGAGCAGGTCCTCGACGGCGGCGAGCGGCGGTGCGAACCCGGCGGCGCGCGCCAGCGGGCGCGCGCACACCGCCCAGTCGGCCAGGACGCGGACCAGGCCGGCCGCGGCCAGCCAGCGGTCGGTGACGGTCAGGTCGTCGAGCGCCTCCAGCCAGCCCTCGCGGTGCGGCCAGTAGCTCCACACCTTGGTCTCGGTCATGAGCAGGTCGACCACGCGCTCGCCGCGACGTCGCTCGTAGAGCGGCCATGGCGTCGCTGCCCGCAGCGCTCCGGCGAGCGACCCAGAACTCTTCGGGCTCACGAGGTAGTACAGCGTCGACGGCCGGCGCTGCCCGGCGGCGGCGGCGAGCGCGTCGCGCGCGAGACCGGCCGTCGATCCGCCGCTGGCGTCGAGGAACGTCGCCAGCGTCTCGTAGTACCTGGTCCTGGTCTGCCAGTTCAGTCGCTGCGAAGTCCCGCCCGCGTCCCGGCCGGCGTGGTCGGGCCGGAACCGTGCCGTCCGGTACCACCGCGCCACCGCGGTGTCCTCAAGCTCCGTCGTCAGTCGCACGATGGTTCCCCCGTCAGTCCCACCATGGCCACGTGCCACCGGTCCTCATCTCACCGGTCAGCATGCGGACGATATGTCCGTGGCAGTTAGTGCAACCTGGCGCGCAATGCTCGCCGAACCCGGATAATGCGCATATACGCCGAATCTCGTCGGACGGGTCGGGTGACGACGAACGGTCGCGGCAGTACCCGCCATACGTGCCTAGTGGCGGGCAGAAGTCATCATAGTGAAACCGGGATCATAGCCGGGCGGCAACGTCGGTCGACACGCGTCCTGTCGGTCGAGGCCGGCTTCCCGTCGGCTTTGGGACGAGGCCCACGTGGTGGAACCGACATCTACAACAGACGGTGGCGCGTCTGGCAGAGACGAACGCATGAGCGGCACGGAACTTGTTGCAGTGCACAACGAACTGCGCGCGTTGGCGCGCGGGCGCGGGCTGCGCGGGCCGAATCTCGACGCCAGGCTCGGGCCGTTGCTGCGCCGCCGCGCGGCCCTCGAGGGTCTCTCTGGTGCCTTGTTTCGCGCTCGGCTGGGGACCTGGCTCAGCGACCGGGTGGCGGCGCTGCCCGGAGATCTGCGCCTGGTCGCGGGAGTCGCCCTGGGGCTGGACCCGAACGCCGACCACCGGCTGTTGATGGACCGGCTCGGCTGGCTCTCCGTCGAGTTCGACCGGGATCCGCGCACCATCCGCCGCCGCAGCTACGAGGCGTTTCGACTGCTCTCCGAGACAATCGTCGCGGGCAGGGAGATCGCGGGCGGGGACGGCGGCCGGGTGGCGGTCGCGACGCAGGTCCCGGCGCGTGGGGCGGCAGGCTGGTATGTGGAGAGCGTGTGGGCGCTCATGCGGCTCGACGGGCCGTCGCCCGAGCTGATCGAGTGTAGGCGGATCGTCGCGGTCGAGGACGGCCTCACGGAGGTGGTCCTGTCGATGAGCCTGCCACGACCGCCCGATGCGCCGTCCAGTCCCCGCGACCTCGGCGTGGACGTCGTCTTCGGCGGCCGGATCGTGCGAGTAGACCGGCGGGGCGAGAGTCATTTCTCCCCGGTGCTGCGGCTGCCGCACCCGCTGGACACGGACGAGCGGCACGAGTTCGGGTTCTCCTGGCGAGTGCCACCCGGGCAGCCGATCGTGCCGCACTATGCGATGAGCCCGACGATCCGCTGCGACGAGCTGGAGCTGCGGGTACGGTTCCCCGACGGCGCCGAGCCCACGGTGCAGCGCCTGGATGGCCTGCCGCTGCGCGCGGTCGAGGACCCTGCGATCGACCTGCCAGTCGTGCCGCTGGATGGCGCGGGCGAGGTGGCCGCCAGCTTTGGCCACCTCGCCCTCGGCCTGTGCTACGGCCTGCGGTGGACCTGAACGGTGTCAGACGTCAGACGGTCTGCGTCCGTGTCTCAGCGGCCTGGCCTGTTCGTCGTGGTTCCTCGTTCTCGCGGTCGTCGCCGTTGCAACCCATCTTCGCGCCCCCGTTCGCGTGCCCGGTCGGCACTGCGCCGACTGGGCTGCCGAGCGCCCGGCACGAGTGACGGGCGATGCCTCCCCGTATAAGGCACCGATCGTCCTCGCGGGCCGTGGCGCTGCCTCGATGCTCCGTTGGCACGGACCATCGAGAGCCACAGCGGTGACCATGACTTCGCGTCGCGGCCAGGGCTCCCAGCTACTAATTGCAGGACAAGCGTGCGCCTGTCACATCGAGATACGTGAGACAAGACTTGGACAATTTGGCCCGAAAGTCGGGCCAAGCCGACGGACCTGCGGGCTCGGGTGGTCAAAAAGTGGCCATGCCGGGATGGGGGTCGGCTGTCCCGTGACCGCCGCCGGTCAGCGGAGCCGGGCCGCCAGAAGGCAGGCGTCGGTCGCTCGCCGGAAGCCCGGTGAGGCCGCCGCACGGTCGGGCGCGCTGCCGTCTGGCTCGCCACCGCGGCGAGGGCGGTGACCGGACAGGTCGGCAAGGAGCGCATCGCAGGCGGCGACGACGGGTGGGACGGTGCCGGCAGTCGAGGATCCGGCGCCGCGCGCGTCTCCGTCTCCGCTATCGCTGTCGCCTTGACTGCTCTCACCTTGACCGCTGTCGGCATGACCGCCAGCGCCCGAGGAGCATGGGCCGAACGCCCTCGAGGTGGCGGCCGCCAGGGCGTCGAGACGTTCGGCGAGCGGTGCGTCCGACAGGTCGACCAGGCCGGCCGAGTAGAACACGATGGTCGCGCCGACCGGCATGGTGACCGTGCTCTGCGCGTACGCGGTGCCCGCGCGGCCGCCTGGGCCGCCGGCGGTGCCGCCGCCGGTGATGCTGAAACCGGGGCCAGCGCCCGGCGCGGCCGCGAGCAGCGGCCCGTGGACGTCGCCGAGGAACGACACACCGCCGTCGGGAGCGACTAGTACCGGCGGGGGATGGCCGGCGTTGCACCAGGTCAGCTGGCCGGTCGGGATGTCGAGCCGGGCCGTGATCGCCGAAGTGAGCGTCCGGTGGCCGCCGGCGATCAGCAGGTCCCCGAGCAGGGTAGTGATCTCGGACGGCGCCAGGTCGAGCAAGGCGTAGGCACGGGCGGCATGGCAGAGCTCGGCCGTGAGCGCCGCGGTGGTCGGTCCGTGGCCACCGACATCACCGAGGTCGAGGAACGCCGTGTCCACCGAGAGCGCGGTGACGTCATACCAGTCCCCGCCGACGCGATCCGGGTCGCTCGCCGCCGCCCGCCGAGCGGCCAGGTCCAGGCCCGGCAGGACCGGGAGGCGCCTGGGCGGCAACGACTCCCAGACCGAGCGCGCCGCGGCGAGCTACACGGCCCGCCCGCTGGGGAAAGGCCCCGCCGGCGAGCCGGCGGCGTCCTGGCTGACCGGCCGACCCGACACCGTGGCCCGCGCCGGGGTGGCCGGGCGGTGGGTGTCGGCGGCCACGGCGGCAAGCGCGCCCGGAAGTTCCTGCGCGACCGCCGCCGAGACGGTCTCGGCGAGGGCCTGCTCCAGCGCGGTGGCGAGGCCGCCCGCCATCAGGTCGGTGACCGACTCATTGATCGACTCGGCGAGTGCGTCGGTAAGCGACTCGGCCACCGCCTCGCCCAGTGCCGCCGCGATGATGGCGTCCACCACCGTGTGTGAGGCCCCGCCCGTGACGCTGCCGGCGGCGCCGGCAGTGGCGGCAGTGGCGGGCGAGCCGTGGCGGGCCGGCGTGCCCGCCCCGCTGCTCTCGCCCGCTGGGCCGGGAGCGCCCGCTGCGCCGGCAGCGCCCGCTGCGCCGGCAGCGCCCGCTGGGCCGGCAGCGCCCGCTGGGCCGGCAGCGCCCGCTGGGCCGGCAGCGCCCGCTGCGCCGGCAGCGGTGCCTGCGTCCGTGGGCGTGGTGAGCGCGGGTCGCGCGTCGGCCCGCTTGCGAGCCTTCTTTTCGAGCTTGGCGGATCGCTTGCCGTGTTGCTTGCCGGTCTGCTTGCCGCCGCGAGCCTTCTTCGCCGCGTCGGCCGGCGTCGCGGCTGGCCAGTCCGAATCCGCGCTCGGGCCGGCGCGGCCGGCCTTATGGGCGCTCTTGGTCGCTGCTCGTCCCATGCCCACCCCGGTTGAGTCGGTTCCGCCCGACTGCCGGGGTACCCGGCCCACCCGCAGAAAACCGCGGTCGCCAGCCATCCGAAGTCACCGACAGCCACCAGCAGTCGCCGGCAGCTACCGGTCAGGGGTCATTCCTTGGACGGTGCGGGCCGTGACCGGACGGACCTGGGATTACTTCGTGGTGCTGGCGCGATACTCCAGGCATGGAACGCCTCTCGGGAGACCGCCTCGAAGCGTCGTCGTCGTCGGCCGCCCGCACGGGCACGGGCACGGATGGGGACGGCGAGGCGGCGGCGTGCCGGATACCCGGGTCTGCTGGCGGCGGTACCGCCTTGGGCGACGGGGCGGCGCCCAAGACGGCTCGGCCGGCCGGTACGGCCGAGCGGGTCGGCGAGTTGGTGGTGCCGGTCGCGCCGGCCGTCGTGGTGCCGGCGGCGCTGGTGCGGCTCGACGAACGGCCCTCGCGTGGGGACGCGGACGCGCCGGTGGTGCTGGTCGAGTACGGGGACTTCCAGTGTCCGTACTGTGCGCAGGCGGCGCCGGTGCTGCACGAGCTGATCGAGTCGGAGGGTGCGCTGGTCCGGTACGAGTTCCGGCATTTCCCGGTGTTCGAGATCCATCCGTATGCGCTGACGGCGGCGCTCGCCGCTGAGGCCGCACACGCCTATGGCCGGTTCTGGGAGATGCACGACCTGCTGTTCGCCCACCAGGACCGGCTCAAGGACGTCGACCTGCGGATGCGCGCCGAGCGGCTCGGCCTGGACCCGGACCTCGTCGTCGGCGACGCGGCGCAGCCCTACGGCGACGCCGTCGAGGCGGACTACGAGCGGGGCGTCGCCGAGGGGGTGCGCGGCACCCCGACGCTGCTCATCAACGGCCAGATGTTCCGCGGGCGCCCGGAGCTGCCGGCGTTGCGGCGCGCGGTCCGGGTGGCTGCGACGTCCGCTCCGGTGACGGCGCCGGAACCCGTGCCGTCACCGGTGCCGGTTCCGGTGCCGGCACTGGCCGGATCGGCCGGGACGCTGTTCGCGGACGCAGACGCGGACGCGGATGCGGACGGCAACGGGAGCGGCAACGTCGCGGCGGCCGGGGGCGGTACGACGGGCGCCGGCGGGCCAGTCGCCGGGCGAGCCCGCTGGCGCGGATTCTTGTCCGCGCGTCGCTGACGCCGCCTGGCGCGCCACGGGGCCTGGCGGTGGCGGAAAGCCCTGTGGTGATTCAGGTCCAGCGCGCGGGGACCGTCGGCGGCCGCCACGGGCGGGGCGGGAGCGGCGGCGGGAGCCCGTCGCTGTCGGGGGAGCACAGTGGCATGCGTTGGCCGAGGTAGCGCAGCAGGAAACTGCCCAGCGTCGCGGCGATCAGCGAGCCGACCAGGATGCCGATCTTGGCCTGGTCGCGCAGCGCCTCGTCGTCGAACGCGAGCTGGGTGATGAACAGCGAGATCGTGAAGCCGATCCCGGCGAGCACGGCCGCGCCGATCACGTGCCCGTAGCGGACCTGGCCGGGCAGCACGCCGAGCCCGGCGCGCACAGCGCAGGTCGCGGCCAGGCTGATGCCGACCGCATTGCCGATCAGCAGCGCCGCCGCGACACCATGCGTCACCGGTGAGCTCGCCGCCGCCCGTAGCGCCTCGCCGTTCAGGCTCACCCCGGCGTTCGCCAGCCCGAACAGCGGAACGACGACGAAGGCGCTGACCGGGTGCAGCAGGTGCTGCAGCCGCTCGTTCGGCGCGACCGCCGCGCGCGCCGCCGACACGGCGAGCGCCGAGCGCGACGCCGTCGAGTCCTCCTGCAGCGCCCGCACGAACACCGGCACGTTGTCGACCTGCTCCCGCCGGGGCGCGCACGCCGGCACCAGCAGCCCGATCAGCACCCCGGCGAGCGTCGCGTGCACTCCGGAGGCGTGCACGGCCAGCCACAGCAGCCCGGTGGCGATCAGGTACGGCGTGAGCTGCCAGACCCCCATCCAGCGCAGCACGAGCACCGCGGCCACCGCGACGGCGGCCAGGGCCAGCGCCATGACGTCGATGTGCTTCGAGTAGAAGACGGCGACGACGCTGATCGCGCCGATGTCGTCGACGACCGCCAGCGTCAGCATGAACAGCCGCAGCCTGTCCGGGCAGCGCGGCCCGAACAGCGCGAGGATCCCGAGGACGAACGCCGTGTCGGTCGACATCGCGATGCCCCAGCCGGACGCCCCGCTGCCGGACCGGTTGATCAGCCAGTAGATCAGCGCCGGGGTCGCGAGGCCGCCGAGGGCGCCGAGCGCCGGCACCGCCACCGACCGCCGGTCCCGCAGCTCCCCGGTCGTCGCCTCCCGGCTGATCTCCAGCCCGACGACCATGAAGAAGATCGCCATCAGGCCGTCGTTCACCCAGTCGTGCAACGTGAGATGCAGCGAGGCGCCGCCGAGGGCGAGCGTCGTCGACGTCTCCCAGAAGTGCTCGTAGCTCGACGACCAGGGCGAGTTCGCCCAGAGCAGGGCGACGATCGTCGAGACGAGGAGCAGGACGGCGCTGCCCGCCTCGGTGGCCAGGAACTCCCGCACGGCCGGCGCCGGCCCCGGAATGCTCACCCGCAGCGCCGGCCCCGGCCGCGGCGGCGCCGTCACCACCCACCGCCCGCGCGCCGCGCTGGCCACACCGGCCACACCGGCGCCGACGTCCGAAAGGACGACACCGACCGCGCCCACCGCTGCCCGAGGATCACTGCCCTCCCACCCACCGGCGAAGCGCCGCACCGCGATCGCCGGTCACCGTCATCGAGGTCGCTGCGAGCGTATCGACCTGGCCATGGGGCGCTCGCGCCGGCGGCGGTCAGGGCGGCCGCCATGGCGGCGGCGACCTGGGGGATGTTCTCGCCGAGGGCGCGGGTGAGACCGGGAACGGAGTGGTAGTTGGCCTCGACCGCGCCGTTCTCCACGACGTGCTCGACGTAGCCGATCTCGCTGAGGCCGCCGAGCATGCCGTGGCCGTCGACGGCGGCGAAGGCGGTCAACGGAGACCAGACCTCGACGACGTCGCCGCGCTGGTGGTGACGGTAGGTGTGCAGGTGTCCGGAACCGACTACGCGCAGCACGGTGCCCTCCACCAGTGCCAGCAGCCGGTCCCAGGCGGCGAGCAGCAGGTCGAGCTGGTGGTCGATCGGTTCGTCCAACTCGGGCCACACCGGCTTGTGCAGGAAGAGCAGCACAGGCGCGCCGGCAGGCAGGTCGGCGACCGTCTGCTCTAGCAGGCCCACTGCGTCGCCTCGCGGGCCGGCCCCGAGCCCATCAGCTCGCTGTCCAGACCGATCAGCACGGCGCCGCCCTGGTCACGGCGCCAGTAGCTGCGACCCCAGGTCGCCTCGAAGGCGGCCACGCGGTCGTCGGTCACCGCGAGGCCTGCCCACGTGTGCTCGGCCGGCTCGCCGACGTCGTGATTACCGGGAACCACCTTGAAGGGGACGGCGAGGGAGGAGACGAGGGAGTGGGCGTGATACCGGTCGGCGGCCGTGTCCGGCTCCTCTACGAGGTGAACGCTGGGCGACCGGTGAAGGTGCGCGACACCGGGGCGTCCTGTGCCGATGTCGTCGGATCGAGCTGTGGCCGGCCCCAGGGGAGGCGTGGCCCACCGGGCCCGGTGCCTGCGCGATTGTGCGGTGAAGGGTGGATCTGCCACTCTGTGTGCATGGGGGAAGGCGACCGCCGGGTTGGTCCTGCCGAGCGGCTTACGAGCGCGGAAGCGCTGACCGACGACGAGGTGGGCGAGCTCGCCCAGATACTTCACGACAAGACGGCCGCGGCCGTCCTGCTCGAACGGGCGGGTCTGAGTCTCGCGCACCAGCCGATGGACGCGCCGACGCCGTGGCACTTCTGGTGGCGGGTGAGCATACTGTTGCGCGATGGTGCCGTCCCGGCGGGACGGCGCCGGATTCTGGAAGAGGCCCTTCGCGAGTTTCCGGGAAACCCCGTACTGCGCCGCGGCCTCGACCGAGATCCGGAGTCGCCGGCCGCAGACGCCGGAGGCGCTCCCCGGAAAAGGATTCCGGTGACTCGTCGGCGAAGCCCCGAATGGCGCGGAGAAGGACCGTACCAAAGCGTTCTGGGAAAGCCGGGGCGAGTGACCGGTAGAATTTCTGAAGGCCTGGTCGGCGAAGTTCGCGTCACGGTTCGCGGATCCTCGGAGGCATTTCTCGCCTATGCCAGCGATCCTCGTGATGACATTCCCGAGGGAAGTCTGGTGACCGTCGTCGAGTACCTGCCTCCACGCAGCGTGTTTGTGCGTCATATCGCTGCTCTCGACGACGTCGGTGAATCTCGCTGAAGGACTACGGTTTCGATCCTGACTAAGGTGTTGTCACATTATGACCGTGATAGTTCTCGCGTCCGCGGGCGCCCTCGTAGTAGTGCTCCTGACCGTGTTCTGGAACCGGCTCTGGCGGATTCCCGCGCCGGATGAGGCGCTGATCGTCACGGGGCTCCGGATCCGTCGCGCCCACGGTGACCTTTCGGGTGCCGATTTCAAGATCGTGACGGGTCACGGTGTGCTGACGCTGCCCGGTGTCCACGTCGCGCGGAAGATCTATCTCGACTCTGCGCAGACGCCACTTGAGGTGGACTGCGTCACGACCCAGGCAATCCCGGTCAAGATCCGCGGCGTGGTTCTTTTTAAGGTAGGGGATGACCATGCCTCGATCGCGAGCGCGGCGAGGCGTTTCCTCGGGCGGCAGGATGAAATAGGCCAGCAGGTCCATGATGTGTTCGCCGGACATCTTAGGGCGATCGTCGGCAAGATGACGGTCGAGGAGATGATTCGGAACCGCGAAAAGCTGGCGCAGCTCACTCGATCTGAGTCGTCCACTGAGATGGAGAAGCTCGGGCTGATCGTCGACTCGCTCCAGATACACGAGATACACGACTTCGAGGAGTATATCAGCAAGGTTTCGAGGCCGTTCTCCGCCGCGGCGGAACGGGTCGCGATCGAGAGCGAGCAGGAGTCGGCAGTCCATCAGGCGGAGGCGAAGAGAAATGCGTCCATCGCGGATGTGGCGGCGCGCCAGAAGGTCGTCGAGGAGCAGACCCGGCTAGCCACCCTCGAGGCCGTCCAAGTCGAGGAAATGCTGCTGTCCAAGGTACGGCGACCGGCGGATGCCAATGCGTACGAGGTTGTCACGCGGGCCGAGGCCGCCGCGAAGGCGGCACGGCTCAAGGCCGACGCCGAAGCGTATCAGCGGCGGGTACTCGGCGAGGCGGAGGCTCACGCGGTCCGCGTGAACGGCCTCGCGGAGGCCGAAGTCATACGGGCGCGAGGAGAGGCGCTGGCATCCAACCGGGAAGCAGTTATCGGCCAGCAGCTGGCGGAGAACTGGCCCGATATCGTACGCGCCGGTGCCGAAGCGTTCGGCGGCGTGGACAACCTGGTTGTGCTCAACGGCGCGAGCGGTCTCTCCGAGATGCTGGCCAACATTCTGTCGCAGGGCGCGGCCGCACTGTCGACGGTCAGGTCCGTGCTCGGCGAGCCCGCCGACAGTGAATCCGAGCTCGTGCAGGGCACGACCGACGTCGCGTCGGGCGGCGAGGATGCCGAGCCTGGAACGGAAGCAGGGGACCCGATGCCTCACCCGGGCGAGATCAGCGACGTGACTAGGGACCACAGAGACGCCTTGTGGGCATCCATGATCAAGGGCCGTGCACCCACGAAGAAGCGGCCCTAGTCCGCCGGGACGATCATCGGGACGAAGCGGCGGTCCCTGATGGTGTAGACGACGGCCGACGGGTCGCGGCGGTCGCCGTAGGCGTCGAACGCGACCTGGCCCGTGACGCCGGAGAACGAGCCGCGGGCGACCTGGGTGGCGATCGCAGCCCTGGTCGCGTCGTCGACCGCCACCCATCCGGGCAGCACGGCGGCGGCGGCGCGCAGCAGCGCCCGGGCGGAGTCGTAGGCGTAGGCGGCCAACGCCGGGATCATGTCCGCCTCCTGGCCGGCCGTGGCCGGCGGCTCGTCGCCGTCGCCGGGCACGCCCGCCGCGCTCGGTGCGCCCGCGGCGGACCCGTCGGCTGGGGGAACGACCATGGCGGCGTCGGCGCCCGGCGCCGCCGTCGAGCCCGCTCCGTCAGCCGACGTGGCCGAAGGCGTCGCCGTCGGAGACGCGGTGACCTTGTCGGGCGTCGCGGGCTGCTCTGGGCCACCGGCCACCGGTCCCCAGCGTTTGAGATATTCGGCGGCGAAAGCACCGGCGGCGGGCAGCCTGGACAGCGGCACCGCGAGGTCGGTGGCCACGTCGCCCTCGGCCGCCTCACCCGCCGAGTCGAGGTAGCGGGCGCTGAGCATCGCATCGGTACCCATGAGCGGAACCGTGAGGTTTTCGGCGGCCATCCGCTGACGCAGCGTGCTCGCGAACAGATAGCCGGTGGTGGTGTAGACGAGGTCCGGGCTGAGCTCCTGGATGCCCTCGAGGACCTCCTGGACCTCGTCCCCGTCGGCGCCATCGCCCATCACCTGATAGGTGGTCAGCACCTGGGCGCCGGCGCCGATCGCGTAGTTGGCGAAACGCCCGGCAAGCGTGTCGCCGTAGCGTGGTCCGCCATCGACGACGAGGATCCTGGTCCGCCCCTGAGTGCGCACGGCGTAGTCGGCACCCACCTCGGCCTGCAGGGAGTCGCTGCCGCTGAGCCGGAAGTAGCGGTCGTAAGGACGCTTGCGGCCGGCAGCCGGCTCGTCCTGAGCCGTCAGTTCCGGCGCGCTGTTGGACGGCGAGACCACCGGGACACCGGCGGCGTCCAACACCGGCAGCGCGATCCGGGCGACGTTGGAGCTCAGCGGCCCCACGACCCCGATCACCGACGAGTCCTTGGAGAACGCCTCGGCGGCCGCCGCGCCGCCGTCCGGTCGAGACAGATCGTCCTTGGCGACCAGCTCGACCTTCCAGCCCGCGATCGCCCCGGACTTGTTGTACTCGTCGACGGCGAGCTCCACCGCGTTGCGCACGGCGTTACCGATGTTGCCGAGGTCGCCTGACAGCGGCGCCATCACCCCCAGCCGCGCGACCCGCGGTCCGCCGGCGCCGCCCCCGCCGCCATGGCGGTCCCGCAGCTGGAGCAGGCCCAGGGTGAGGCCCGTCGGAAGCGCGACCAGCAAAGCCAGGATCCCGGCCAGCAGCGCCTGTCCGCGCCGCGTCCCGCGCTGCCGGCCGACCCAGGCCGCCGTCGCCCGCGCCTGGCGCCCGACCCACCGCCACGCCGTCGCGAGCCATACCTTGGCGATCTGCCAGCCCGGCACCAGCGGCCCGTCCGGATCGACGCCGCCGCCGACCACCGGATCCGAGGCGACGATCTCGCCGCCGCGACCGCCGCCAGCCAGCCACCGCACCAACCGCCGCGGCGGCGAAGCGCCCCGGCCCACGCCGGCGGCGCCATCTAGGCGTCGGCGTGGGACTGGGCCCGCACCCGCCGCACCCGCGCCATCCGCCTCATCACCCGGCCGCTCCCCTGACCCGCCGCCGGGCCTGCCGTCGGAGGTCACTGGCCGGGCAGAGCCTCCCCGGACAGGACCGCCTCGGCGACCGCGCGCATCGTGCGGCGCTGGTTCATCGAGGTCCGTTGGATCCAGCGGAACGCGTCCGGCTCCGTCATCTTGTGCTCGGTCTGCAGCACGCCCTTCGCCCGCTCGATGATCTTACGAGCCTCCAGCCGGCCCTGCAGGTCCTCGACCTCGGCCTCCAGGCTCACGATCTCCGTGAACCGGCTCATCGCCATCTCGATCGTCGGCAGCAGGTCCTTCTTCTGGAACGGCTTGACGACGTAGGCCATCGCGCCCGCCTCGCGCGCCCGCTCGACCAGCTCCCGCTGGCTGAACGCGGTGAGGATGACGACCGGGGCGATCCGCTCCTTGGCGATCTTCGCGCCGGCCTCGATGCCGTCCATCTTCGGCATCTTCACGTCGAGGATGCACAGATCCGGGCGCAGCTTGCCCGCCAGCGCGACGGCCACCTCCCCGTCGCCGGCCTCGCCGACAACCTCGTAGCCCTCCTCCTGCAGCATCTCGCGCAGGTCGAGACGGATCAGCACCTCGTCCTCGGCGATCAGCACCCGGCGCGGCGTCGAGGATGGCTGGCTGCTCATCGAGACGTTCTCCTGAGGTCGGCGTCGATAGGGATCGGTCGGCGTCGGTCACCATTCTGCCGGCACCGGGCGCACGAGGAAGCACCCAGCGTCCGGTTTGGCGGCGGCTGACCGTCATGGTCGTGGCGGCGACGCCCCGCGGACCGAGTCGGTCCGCCGGACGCCAGCCACCGCCTGGTACGCGGCGACGGCACGCTCCACCCGCCGTCGCGACAGCGGAGCCGGGCGGACATCCGCCGCGGCCGGTGCCTCACTCCGACACCGCGGCCCGATCCCAGATACCGCCCGAGCCCCGACGGGCGGGGCGAGAGGTCGAAACGCACCCTACCCGGCTAGAGTCATCAGAGGGAGCATCTCCCGAGGCACATCAGCACGCAGCCGCCGCCGCGCGTTCACCTCGGAGACGCCCCCAGACCTCCACCAGCCAGGCCCGGTACTCCAACGGCAGAGAGACGGTGCTCAAACCACCGACAGTGTGGGTTCGAATCCCACCCGGGCTACAGCCGACCCTGCTCGTTCCCCTTCGGGGAACTTCGCCGTCGTCGCGATATTGCTCCGGGGGGCGACCCCCGGACCCCCGGTGTCGCGCTGCGCGCGACCTGGGCTTACTCCGTTCGGTGGTGGATGCTGCTCGTTCCCCTTCGGGGGAGCTTCGCCGTCGTCGCGATGTTGCTCCGGGGGGCGACCCCCCATCCGACATTCCCGCTCGTGGCCGCCTGGATGGCGTCACTGACGCGGTGGCTGGACGCGGCGCCGGTCCGGCGAGACTACAAAAAGTGACGACACCCTTACGTATAGCTTTTGATCTGGCCTGGTAAGCCGCTAGTTTGCCGGCCGTCCGGCGATCGTCGGGCCCGCGTGGGCGTGTCCCGGGTGCCGGGGTTCCGCCGGTCCGCGTAGCTGGTGGACCGGTCGGGAGCGCTGCCCCGCGGTGGTGTGGCGGCGAAGGGACGGGCCATGGGTGGTCTCGGTCGGCGGCTTCGGCTGTCGGGAGCCGTCGCGGCGGTGGCCGCGGTGGCGGTGGCGGCGGCTGGGTGCGGCGGGGAAGGCGACGAGAACGGCTCGAAGAAGCAGTTCGCGATCGGCTTCCAGGGGCCACTGTCCGGCGAGAACCAGCAACTGGGCATCAACGCCTACGACGGTGTGCTGACCGCCGTGGACGCCGCTAACCGGAGCGGCAAGCTGCCGTTCACGCTGCGCATCGTCGCCTCCGACGACCAGGGCTCCCCGGAGCAGGGACCGACCGCCGCGCAGAAGCTCGTCGACAACGCCCAGGTCATCGCCGTGGTCGGCCCGATCTTCTCCGGCGCGACGAAGTCCAGCGAGCCGCTGTTCAGCCAGGCCGGCCTGCTGTCGGTCAGCCCGTCGGCGACCAACCCGCAGCTCACCGGCCTCGGCTTCTCCAGCTTCTTCCGGGTGATCGCGCCGGACACCGTGCAGGGCGCCGCCGCGGCGGACTACGTCGCCAAGGCGCTCAAGGCCAAGCGGGTCTTCTCGCTCGACGACCGCAGCGACTACGGCGCCGGTCTGTCCGCCGCGCTGGAGCAGGGACTGAAGGGCCACAAGGTGGCCGTCACTCATGACAGCGTCAACCCGACGAAGGACTACACCTCCGAGGCCACAAAGATCATTGCGACCAATCCCGATGCCGTCTACTACTCGGGGTACTACGCCGAGTTCTCTCTGCTGGTGAAGACGCTGCGCGGCAAGGGCTATGAAGGCAAGATCCTGTCTGGCGACGGCTCCAACGACGACCAGGTCATCGAGCAGGCTGGCGCCGACACCGCCGAGGGCACGTTGCTGACCTGTGCCTGCGGCGACGCGAACTCGGACCCGAAGGCCGCAGCTTTCGTGTCGGAGTACAAGCGCGTCAACAGCGGCATGAAGCCCGGGACGTACTCCGGCGAGGCCTACGACGCCACTCAGGCGATCATCTCGGTGCTTGCCAAGGAAGGCACTGGCGCCACCCGCTCGTCGGTCCTCCACGGCTTCAGCGCCGTGGACATGCCGGGCGTCACGAAGCAGATCAAGTTCGACAGCCGCGGCGAGGTCCAGGGGTCGACCGTGTACGTGTACGAGATCCGGGACGGCAAGAGGGTCGTGCTGGGTCCGACGGACGCCCTGCTCAAGCCGTGATCCCGACGACCGAAGACCCCTCGGCCGTCGACCCGGCCAGCGTCGACCTGGCCCGGTTCGACCCGGCCCGGTTCGACCCGGCCCGGGTCGACCCGGCTGGCCGCGCGCCCGGCGCCTGCGCACCCGCGCAGGTGCCGGGCACTCCGGCGTCGCCTACGCCGCCGGCGCCGACCATGTCGCCCGCGCCGCCGGCGACACCCCCGGCGCGCGCGTCGTCGGAGCGCCCGCCGGCCATCGCGGCGGTCGACGACGGCGACGTCCGCCTGACCGACCTCGCCCATGGCTGGGACCACCGGGTGCGCGCGGCCACGTGGGGAGCGCGATCCGCGCGTGAGTAGCGAAGGTCAGGTCGTGCGGCTGGCCGTCGACGGTCTCACGGCCGGCGCGCTCTACGCGCTGGTGGC
>Ga0163163_10002139_pt1 | contig 16692 bp, 14 predicted proteins | sample S65metaG_FD_119766 | JGI IMG/M metagenome (GOLD analysis project Ga0163163, IMG submission 119766) | Switchgrass rhizosphere microbial communities from Kellogg Biological Station, Michigan, USA - S6-5 metaG | ecosystem: Host-associated > Plants > Roots > Rhizosphere > Soil | place: USA... | reverse complement strand
GCCGCGATGTGGCGCAGCGTCGCCTCGGTGGCGCCGGTCAGCCGGGCCTGGATCTCCGCGAGGGGCTGCCCCTCGGCCTGCAGGCGCTTGACCGCCACCAGCTGCAGCAGGTGGCGCTGCCCGTACAGCGCGGTCCGCCCCCGGAACCCGCTGGGCTTGTCGACGATCCCGATCGTCGAGTACCACCGGATCATCCGCGCGTCGGGCAGGCCGGTCACCCGGCCGTTGGGGGCGCGCACGTCGGTGAGGGCTCGTGCAGCTCGCCCCACCAGCTCCGCCAGCGTCCATTCCCCAGTCACGTCGCCCACGATAACACTGTCAGATGACACTGTCACATCGGTTAGACGACAAACGGCAAGATCCGCGCAACTGCTCGGCAGTTGCGCGGATCTTGACGGTGGTTCTTGGGGCCGACGGTGTTAGCGGTACCAGCGCCGGTGGTACCAGCCCATTCCGAACAGCCGGCGGACGGCGACGATCGCGAAGAACGTGAGCGGGATGGCCGGCCAGAAGAACGTGGACGAGGTGATCGCCCACAGCCCGACCAGGATCGCGGACACGCTCAACAGGAAGCCGATCTGCCGGACCGCGCTCGGCCGGTACGGCCGCCACCCCTCCGGCGGCGCCGGCAGGTTCGGGTGCCACCCGTACGGCCCCGGTCGCCACCCGTGCGGACTCCGGTTGCCCTGCGGCCCGCCGTTGCCCTGCGGCCCGCGGTTGCCCTGCGGCAGATCGGCGATGAGCGGTCGCAGGTCGTCACGGTTGCGCGACGCGTAGACCTGGGCCAGCCGCTCGTCCCCCTCGGGCAACGTCAGGCGGCCCTCGCCGACGGCCTCGCGGATGATCGTCGCGTACTCCTCCCGCTCCGCGTCGGACGCCCGGACCTGGCCCGGCATCGACTCGCTGGTCATGACCAAACCCCTTTCTCGTGGTATGAGCCAAGGTTGGCCGACGCGAAGGCGGGCCGCGTCGGCCCGCGGGGGACACCTCGCGTACCACTGGGAGGGCATTCGTCGCCTCCGCCTACGCCCGCCGTGGTACGCGCCGTAGCCCGCCACGGTGACGCGTCCGGCACACCGCTGGCCTAGCGTTGCCGTGTGCACCCCGACGACAGGCAGGCCTGGCGCCGGCGACGGTCCGAGTGGCGCTCGCCGGAGTGGCAGGCTGCCCGGGAGCGCCAGCGTGAGGCGTGGCTGCGCCAGCGCGACCAGTGGCGCGAGCGTCGGGCCAACCGGCCCCGGCCATTGCTGTTCACCCCGGTGCTGCTCGCCGCGATCCAGGTCATCGGGTGCACCCTCGCGGCTCGCGGTCAGCCGACCGCCACCCCGCTGGGTGCCCTCGGGTACCTCCTGCTCGTGGCGGGTCCTGCCGCCCTGCTGGTACGCCGGCCCCAGCCGTTGCTCGCCGCCGCGGTCGGACTCGGTGCGGCCGTCGCGTACCTCGCGATCGGCTACCCGACCGGCCCGTTCTTCCTCGCCGCACTGGTGGCGCTGTTCGCAGCGGTACGCCGGTCCCGCCGCGAGCTAGTGTGGACGCTCGCCGCCGTGGCGTACGCGTCCTATGTGTTCCTCTCCTTCGGTCCGTACACAGCGGACATGCGCGTGCCGCCCCGGCCGAGCCTGGGCGAGGTGGTGGTGGTCGGCGCGTGGTTCGCGGTCGCGCTGCTGCTGGCCGAGACCGTGCGGTTCCGCGGCGGGCAGATGGCCGAGTACGCGCGGGCCCAGGCCGAGGCGAGCCGGGCCCGCCAGGAACAGTCGCGGCGGCAGGCGAGCGACGAGCGGCTGCAGATCGCCCGGGAACTGCACGACGTGCTCGGTCACCACCTGTCGCTCATCAACGTCCGGGCCGGCGTCGGGCTGCACCTCATCGACTCCCGGCCGGAGGAGGCCCGGGCCGCGCTGGAGGCGATCAAGACGGCCAGCGCCGAGGCGCTGCACGAGGTACGCGGTGTGCTCTCCGCGCTCGCCCCGAACGACGCCTCGCCGTCAGCGCCGCGCACACCGACCCCGGGCCTGGCCGACGTCTCGGCGTTGGCGGACGACGCCCGGGCGGCCGGGCTGCCGGTCAGCGTCGAGATCACCGGGGCGCCGACGCCGGTGCCGGCCGCGGTCGACCGCGCCGCGTACCGGATCGTGCAGGAGGCGCTGACCAACGTCCGCCGCCACGCCGGGCCGGACGCCCGGGCCGCGGTCACACTCCGGTACGCCGACGAGGAGCTTCGGATCGTCGTCGAGAACTCCGGCCCGCCCCTCTCCCCGGTCGAGGACGCTGTCGACGGCGCCGGGAACGGCATCCCCGGCATGCGCGAACGGGCGACCGCGCTCGGCGGTACGCTGGTCGCCCGGCCCCGCCCGGAGGGCGGTTTCCGGGTGGACGCCAACCTTCCGCTGACCGTCCGATCAGGACAGTCCACAGGGGAGACAGAATGATCCGGGTCCTGCTCGCCGATGACCAGGCACTTGTACGGGCGGGCTTCCGCGCCCTGCTCGACGCGGAGGACGACATCGAGGTGGTCGGCGAGGCGAGCGACGGCGCCGCGGCGGTGCGGCTGGCCGCGTCGACCCGGCCCGACGTAATCCTCATGGACATCCGGATGCCGCAGGTGGACGGGCTCGACGCGACCCGGAGCATCGCGGCCGACCCCGCCCTGGCCGACACCCGGATCATCATCCTGACCACGTTCGATCTCGACGAGTACGTCTTCGAGGCGCTGCGGGCCGGGGCGAGCGGGTTCCTGGTGAAGGACACCGAGCCGGTGGAGCTGTTGCGGGGCGTGCGCGCGGTGGCCGAGGGCGACGGGCTGCTTTCCCCCGGCGTCACGCGCCGGCTGATCGCCGAGTTCGCCGGGCATTCCCGGGTGCCGGTCGCGCCGCGCCAGCTCGACGCGCTGACCGACCGCGAACGCGAGGTCGTGGCCCTGGTCGGCGCCGGACTGTCCAATGAGGAGATCGCTGGCAAGCTCTTCGTGAGCCCGGCCACGGCGAAGACCCACGTGAGCCGGTCCATGGTCAAGCTCGGCGCGCGGGACCGGGCCCAGTTGGTCGTCTTCGCCTACGAGGCCGGCCTGGTTCGGCCGGGGTGGCTCGGCTGAGCGTGCCTGCCCCCGAGGGCCTTCGACGACTTTTCCCGACGCTTGGACACGCCCGGGGAAAACCGTTGCGGGACACCGGTCGCGCTGCCTAAAGTGGCCGTACACGTGAAGGGAGGTGGTCCAAAGTTGTGTAGCAATCGGACTCGTGAGGTGGTTGTCCGCTAGCCGCTGTCCTTTGGACTCCGACTCGTCGGGCCGCTGCGACAGGTGGCATCACGTGTTGCTCTATTGACGCGTGGTGACGTCTGCCAGTAGGGCAGTGGTCGGCGAATACCAGACAGCTACCGCGGCCCCCGGGCATGACCAGCTAGTCCAGCTGGTCCCTCGCACAGCGCGAGGAACCCGGGGGTCGTTCCTATCCTGAAAGTGTCGGCCGGCGATGGCACCATGTCCCCATGTCGATCGTGCCGGTCTTCCTCGAGGTGGGCAGCAAGCGGATCTTCGCGTCGGCGGCCGACTGGCCAGGCTGGTGCCGCACGGCCAAGACCGAGGAGCTGACCCTCGAGGCCCTGCTGGCCTACGCGCCGCGCTATGAGGTCGTGGCCCGGCACGCCGGCATCGCGTTCCCGTCCGCGATCGAGCTGAGCGTCGTGGAGCAGCAGCCGGGGGACGCGACCACCGACTTCGGCGCGCCGTCGACGACCGCCGAGGCGGAGCGGGAGAAGCTCACCGCGGCCAAGGCGAAGCGACAGGTCGCACTCGTGCGCGCCGCCTGGGCCGTGCTCGAGGAGGTCGCGGCGCAGTCGCCGGCCGAGCTGCGCAAGGGACCCCGGGGCGGCGGCCGGGACCGCGACAAGATGCTCGACCACGTGGTCGGCGCCGAGTGCGCGTACGCGCGGAAGATCGGCCTGAAGATCAAGCAACCCGCCTTCGACGACGTCGACGCCGTGGCCGCCATGCGCGAGCAGATCGCCGCGGTGCTCGGGTCCACATCGGATGGTTCGCCGGTGGTCGAGCGGGGCTGGACGTCGCGGTACACCGCCCGCCGGATCGCCTGGCACGCGCTCGACCACGCCTGGGAGATGCAGGACCGCTCGGACTAGCTCACTCGCCGGTCACGCCGTCGATGCGTTCGCGGATCAGGTCGGCGTGGCCGTTGTGCCGGGCGTATTCCTCGATCATGTGTAAATAGACCCACCGCAGGCTGAGCGTCCTGCCCCAGCGCGGATGCACGAAGGTGCCGCAACAGGCCCACCAACGTGAGCGCGGACGGCGGGACAGCGGCGCTGCTCAGCTGCTCGCTGGTGAGTCCCTGGCATTTGCCCAGCAACGTCTGCCGTTGGTAGTCGACAAAACCGCGGAGCATCTGGCGTTCATCGGCCACGCCGGGTGGTCGGTGCCGGTCAGCCTCGGGAGCGGTCCACAGCGTCACGCGAGCATCGTGGCATGCCCCATGAGGCCGTCGTTTCGGGCTGGCTATAGCCGGCGTTATCCACCGGGATCATGGTCGCGCCCAAGATTGCAGGCAGCCGTGGTAGCCGCGGGCGAACCCATTCGGCGACAGCGTGGCGACGTACTCCGCGCCCCAGCTCCAGAACCGGAACGTCACCCGGCCCTCGTCGTCGGTGCGGATCGGCGAGCGCAGGATGACCCAGTGGTTGGGGATGAGCCCGACCACCCGGTCCCGGGTCCGGCCCCACCGGGTGGCCGGGGTGCGCAGCATCTCCTGCGCGACGAGCAGCAGGATCTCGCGGTCCGGGCCGGGATGCAGTGATCCGGCGTGCTCGCGTGCAGGTCGGCGTACCAGCGTGGTCTCGTCCGCGACGTGCGTGAACAACCCGGTCGCGGCCAGCCAGCGGCGCATGGCCCCCGGCATGGTGATCGCTGCCGCCGCCTCGGCCGGGCCGCCCTGGTGGGCGTAGCGCAGGGCCCGGTTCGCCGAGTCGCGCAGCGCCGCCATGAGCATCCAGTCCGTCTGCGGGCACGGTTCGTCCCACCGGCCGGTGCCGTGGCGCACCGCGCGCAGCCGGGGCGACGCGACGACCGGCAGGTTGCCGATCACCGATCGACCCTCGTCGAAGAGCGTGGTCGCGAACGTGGCCACCGCCGCGGGGTCCCGGCGCAGCCACACCGCGTACAGGGCGGCCGGGCCGCAGAGGTTGAGCCGGCCCTGTCGGACCAGGTCGGGGGTCTCGACCAGCTCGTGCAGCCGGGCGGCCACGGTGGAGCGCTCCAGGCGCCAGGCGGCGTCACCGGTACGGCTCGCGAACCCGTCCACGATCGCGTGCGCCCGGTCCGTGCGCTGCGCCGGGCCCGTCGACATCGCTGCCAGGCTACGACAGCACCAACTACACTGGCGACGGACGGAGGCGCGATGGTAAGCGTGGGATCGGGGTCGTCCGACGACGACCCGGCCGATCGTTCGGGCGATTCCGACCTCGACGGTTCTATCCCGGTCGATTTCATCCAGGGTCGCGGGCACGTCCAGGAACGCGGGGCCATCCCCGAGTACGGCCCGCCCCACGAGGCGTTCCGGCCCTACGTGGCACCGCCGGTCACCCGCCGCCGCAAGTCCGACTGGCCGGTACTGGTCTTCGCCCTCATCGTGGCAACGGTGGTGATGGCCGGATTCTGCCTGGCCGGGTTCGCCGTCTACGTGCAGAACGGTGGTAAGTTCCCGTAATCGGTTGTCTACAGTGGACGAACGCTCAGACGGTCTGCACCACCGGTAGCTCCCGGATCCCATGACGCGGATCGCGCAGCTTGGCCCGGGCCCAGTCCAGCACCTGGTCCTGTTGCGTGAACAGCACGATCTGCCGGTCACCCGCCGCCTCGTGCAACAGGTCCAGCAGGGCCGACACCCGCCGCCCGTCGGCGTGCACGGTGACGTCGTCGAGCAGCATCGGGCAGGTCGTGCCGTCCCGGACCAGATGCCGGGCGAGCGCGAGCCGCAGCAACAGATAGACCTGCTCCGCGGTGCCGTGGGACAGCTGGTCGGCTGCCCGCCACCGGCGGGTCGGCCCGCACACCTTCACCCCCAGCGTGCCCGGGTCCACGATCACATCGTGGTAGCGCCCGTCGGTCACCGCCGGCAACGACCGGCGGACGGTGTCGGCGAGCAGCGGGGCGATGTCGCGGTGCGCCCGCTCCTGCGCGGAGTCCAGGAACCGTCGGGTCGTCCGCAGCGTGAGGTCGAGCTCCCGCACCCTGGCCAGCTCGGCCTCGGCCCGGGCGAGGGCCTCCTCCGCCTCGGCCACCGAGGGCAGTGACCGCTCCCGCTCGGCGAGCGCGCCCTGGGCCTCGGCCGCGACGTCGGACGCCTGGCGGGCGGACGCCCGGGCCCGGGCCAGCTGCTCCTCCCCCAGCAGGACCGGTTCGTCGTCTCCGATGGCGGCAAGGGCCGCGTCCGCCCGGGTCTGCGCCTCGTCCGCCGAGGCGATCAGCTCGGACAGCTCACGCCCATCGAGCAGGGCGACCCGCCGGGCCCACTTGTCGCGTGCGCGCTCGGCCCGGTGGGACCGGTCGACCCGCTCGAAAGACCACTTGTCCAGGGCCGCGGCCGCGTCCTCGGGCGAATCGGTCGCGATGCCGCACGCCGCGGCCACGGCGAGCAGCTCGTCGCCCGCGCGCTCGTGGTCCTCGGCCAGGCGCACCCGCCACTCCTCGTCCCGGCCGACCCCGGCCCGGGCCCGCAACAGCGCGAGCAGCGCGGCCGGCTCGGCCGGTACGCCCAGCTCGGCGCAGCGGGCCTCGGCGATGCGGCGCTGCCGTAGCGCGTCATGGGCCGCCTGCTCGTCGGCGGCGTGGGCCAGCTCCGCGGCTGCGAGCTCGACCTTGGCCGGCTCGAGCGCGCCGCCCCGGCCGATCACGTACGCCACGACGAGCACCATCGCGCCGACCGCGAGCGAACCCACCGCGATCAGCGGCCTGTTGAGAACGGCCAACGCGAGCGCGGCGAGCACCAGCAGGGACCCGCCGACCCCGATCCACCGCGCCCGCGCCCGGCTCGCGTGGATCGCGGCCACCCGGGTACGCGCGGTCTGGAAGCGTTGCCACACCACCGGATCGGCCGGCTCCCGATGCCGGTCGAGGCGGCGGGCAAGGTCCCACAACTCGTCATCGGCCACGTCGGCGCCGGGCCCCGGGTTGGCCGTGACCGGCCTCCCGTCGGCGACGTCCAGGCCCTGGCCCGGTCCGGCGTCCCGGGCCTGCTCGATGGTGTCGGCCGAGCCGTCAGGCACCGCCACCTCGGGCGGCACACGGTCGGCCGGCCGGACCGGGTCGCTTGCGCCGGCGCCGGTGGCCGTCGTCGCGAACGGGGCGCGGGGGCCCGGGGCACGCCAGGCGGCCAGGGCCACCGCCACCCTGGTGGCGAGCTGCTCGTCCGCGGCCGTGTCGGGGCGCCGACCGGTCAGCTCCCGGTCCAGCTCGGCCGCCTCGCGTGCCTGGTCGCGCAGCCGATCGGCGACCATCCGGGCGGACGCCGCGTCGTGCCGGCGCAGCGCGGCCTGGGCCGTCTCGGCCTCGTCGCGCCGGACCGCCGTCGCGACCACGGCCCGCTCGTACTCGGTCCGCAGCGCGCGCGCCTCCCGCACGTGCTCGGCGGCGTGCCGCTCGGCCACGATCGCCGTGCGCAGCGGGCGGACCGAGTTCACCCGCGCCGATCCGACGTGCTCCTTGTGATACTCATCGATGCGGTTGATCGCAGCGGCGGCCGTGGCGTCGGCGCCGGCGGTGTCCGCGGCCCGCTGCAGGTGCTCCTGCAGCCCTTCCGGGTTCTGCAGCACGGCGAGCATGGCGGCCTGCGCGATGCTCGCGGTCGCGGCGAACGAACGCCGGTCCAGGCCGAGCCACCGCGAAGCGTCGGGCATGCCGCCGTTGAGGATCTCGGCGGACAGGTCCCGGGCGAGGTCGAGGTCGATGGCGTGACAGTCGACCCGGCCGGCCAGGTCCTGGCGCAGCTCCACCCGGCGGCCGTCATCGAGCACGATCTCCGCGCTGACCAGCCAGTCCTCGCGGTCCCACGGTCGGTGCCGGGTCTCGAAGCGCTTGTCCTCGGCGGTCGCCGCGCCCTTGCGCCGCCCGCACAGCGCCGCGTAGAGCGCGGCGTGCCAGGTCGACTTGGCCGACTCGTTGGGCCCGTGCACCACCGTCAGGCCCTCGGCCAAGCTGAGGGTCTGCGCGACGAGCGGGCCGAAGGCGTGCGCGGTCACCGAGTGGATGCGCACTAGCGCACCTCCAGGTCCTGTGCGCGCCGCTCATCCAGCGCGCGAAGCCCCGTGATCAGGACCCGACGGCGCTGGTCGTCGGTGAGGTCCGGGGCGGCCTGCACGTCCCGCACGAACAGTCCGCGCACGGTGCGCTCGGCGGCGATCGCCTCCAGGTCGTACGCGACGGTGATGTGGCCCAGCTGCGGCACCACCTCCAGGTGCGGGGCGATCCCGTCCAGGTCGCGCACCGAGACGTGCACGTCGTGCCCGACCTCGCCGCGCAGGGTCACCCGGACCGTGCCGCGCAGACCGGCCACGCCGTGCCGGATCCGCTCCCGTACCTCCTCGGTGTGGGTGACCCCGGTCAGGTCGACGGTGACGTCGCCGACCTGGGCGACCGCGACCTTGTGCCGCTCGCGGGTCACCGCGCCGCGGTCGTCGATGGTGACCAGAACCGCGCCCCGCTCGCCGGTCTCGCCGAATGTCAGGGGCTCCGGGTTGCCGGGGTATGTGTGGGTGGGCGCGTCGCGCGGCGTATGGAAGTGGCCGACGAGCGCATGGTGCAGCCCGGCCGCGCCGATCTGGTCGGCCCGGAACGGCGCGTGCGGGATCTTGCCGTGGCCCTGAACCGCCAGATCGCCCTGCTCGGATCCGTGGAACAGCGCCACGTGCACGCCGCCGCGGTCGACCCGGAACTCGTCCAGGAAGCCGGGGGTGTTGGCCGGGGCCTGATGGCCCGCGCCCCACAGGGTGAAGCCGTCGGCCAGCTCGACCGCGGTCAACCGCGGTTGTTCGTACAGGTGGACGTCGTCGGTCCAGTCGACCTGCCGGTACAGGCTGGCTGGGCCCAGCCAGTCGTGGTTGCCCGGGGCCAGAAAGACCTTGATCGGATGCAGCCGGGCGAACGCCGACCGGAGGAACGCGGCCGTGTCGGGCGTGTACCGCTCCTGCTCGTACAGATCGCCGGCGCAGCAGACGGCGTCGACCCGCATGGTCGCGGCAAGATCACAGATGCGGGTCAGGCAGTCGCGGATGGCCTGCCGCCGCGCCCGTGCGACATCTGGACGCGCCCACGCGAACGGCGCGTCGAGGTGCAGATCGGCGAAGACCAGCAGCCGCATGCGTCCCTCCGGAGTCATGGGCGCTCGGCAAGCTCTCGCGCCGCGGTCCCGGCTCACCGCTCTCGGTGACGGTGCGCCCACTGTGACAGCCCCCTCCGACAGAACCTATGGAGGCGCGCCCGCCGACGGCAGCCGAACGAGACAAAGACGTTATTCACACCACGCCCGACCTCCGGTAGGCAACGCCCCGTTGACGTGACATCCTCGCGGAGTGACCAGTACCAGTGCCGCTGCCGGGATCGGCGGCACCTCGTCGGTGTGGCTTGTCTGGTCACTGCTGATCATCGTTATCGGCGTCGCCCTGTTCGTGTACAGCATGGTCGTGACGGCCCGTAGTCGCCGTCGCCGGCGCCGCCGTCGGCCGGGCACCGCGCTCGCGACGACCGGACACGGGCCACGGCCGCTGCCGCCGCCACCGGCGTCCCGGCCGTTCGGCACCAACGCCAACCTGCCCACCGCACTGCCGTCCGGTCCGACCGCGGGCGGCATGCCGGTGAGCCGGCACCTCGGCGGTCCGCAGCAGCGGGCGCTGCCGGCCGGCCCGAGCGCGGGACCCGGGCGCTACCCGGGTGGGCCACCGGCCGCACTGCCGGCCGGTCCGAGCGCCGGGCCCGGCACCTATGGATCACCTCCGCCGGCGCTTCCGGCCGGCCCGGTCGTCGGCACCGGCTACGGCGGGACGGGGTACGGGTACCGCGGCCCCGCGCCGTACCCGCAGCCGCCGAGCCGTCCGGCGTACGGACAGACCTATGGCGCCCCGGCCTACGAGGCGCCCGCGTTCGAGGACCCCGGGTACGCGCCGGTCCCGCAGTACGGCTACCCGGCGGTCTCCGGTGTTCCGGCGATCTCGGCCACCCCGTACGACCCGGCCGCCGCGGCGCAGAGCTTCGCCGCCCCGACCGACCTGCACCCGAGCGTGCCGTCCCAGCGCGAGGATCCGGGCCGCCGCGGCCGCCGCAAGGACGAGTGCGCCCAGCTGCGGGCCGAGTGTGAGCAGCTGCGGGAGTTCGCCGCGACCGCGCAGGCCAACGCGACCCAGGCGGCGCTCGATGCCGAGGCCGCGCACGCCGATTTCCTGAGCGCGCAACGGGTCGCCGACGAGGCGCACCGCGCGCATGAGCGGATCGCCCGCGAGGCGGCCGAGGTGGCCAACGAGATCGCCGTGCTGGACCGGTCCGCGCCACCGGTCAGCGAAGCGGCCCGGGAGAAGCAACAGGCGGAGACCCAACACGCCGCGTTCGCCGCGTACCGGCGCGGAGACATCTCCAGCGAGCAGCTGCGCGAAGTGTTCAAGCGGGCCGAGGGCTGGACCCCGGAGCACGACCGGTTGTCGCGGCGCTCCACCGAGCTGCGCGCCGAGGAGACCGACGCGGCACGGCACCGCGAGGTGGCCCAGCTCGCCGCCGCCGACGCGGGCGAGCGGGCCCGGGCGGCCGCGATCACCGCCAGGGCGCTGGACGACCAGGCCCGCACCGCCGCGCTGGACGCGCGGGGCCGGTGCGCCGCGGCCGAGGCCTGCGAGGGGCGTCGCCGCTAAACCCATCCGCCGTCGAGACGGCAAGATCCGCACGACTGCGCACGCGTGGTGGAGTGGGAGCGCTCCGGTGTCACTACGTGTGCGCAGTTGTGCGGATCTTGGGCGGCCAGGCGTGCATCAGTCAGAGGTGCGCAGGTCGCGGGGGACCGGTTCGCGACCGACCGGTTGGGTTGGCGGGGTGACCTGCGGGGCGACCGGCACCGCCATGGTCACAGGCTCGGCCGAGCTGACCGTGAACTCCTGCCCGTGGTGGCGCAGGGCCAGCTTCACCTCGTGGTCGTGGTTCTCTTCCTGGCTCGGCCGCAGCTCGTAGGTGGCCTCGTTGGCCCGTACGGTCACCCGCAGGCGCAGCCCGCGCCACCGTACCGAGAAGCTGAGCCGGTCGATCCGGCTGGGCAGGCGCGGCGCGAACGACAGTCGCCCGTGGTAGCTGCGCATGCCCCCGAACCCGGCCACCAGCGCGAGCCAGGATCCGGCCAGCGACGCGATGTGCACGCCGTCGCGGGTGTTGTGGTTGAGGTCGTGCAGGTCCATCAGCGCGGTCTCGGCCAGGTAGTCGTGGGCCAGCTCGAGGTGACCCACCTCGGCCGCGATCACCGCCTGGGTGGAGGCCGACAGCGACGAGTCGCGCACCGTACGGGCCTCGTAGTAGGCGAAGTTGCGGGCCTTCTGGTCGGGCGTGAACGCGTGCGAGCACCAGTGCATGGCCAGCACCAGATCGGCCTGCTTCACCACCTGCTTGCGGTACAGGTCGAAGTAGGGCACGTGCAGCAGGAGCGGGTAGTGCTCCGGCGGGGTGTTCGCGAAGTCCCACTCCTGGTGGCTGGTGAAGTTGCGGTGCTGCTGGTGCACGCCGAGTTCCTCGTCGTACGGGACGTGCATGGCGTTCGCGGCGTCGCGCCACTCCGCCGTCTCCTCGACCGTCGCGCCGAGCGCCTGGGCCACGTCGGGGTACTTCAGCGCCTGCTCGGCCGCGGCGCGCAGGTTCCACGCGGCCATCAGGTTGGTGAACACGTTGTCGTCGCCCAGCGCCGAGTACTCATCGGGACCGGTGACTCCGTCGATGTGGAACACGCCATGCCGGTCGTGGTGGCCCAGCGACCGCCATAGCCGGGCAGTCTCGACCAGGAGCTCGACGCCGAACTCGCGGGCGAAGTCCTCGTCCCCGGTGGCGTCGATGTAGCCGACGACGGCCGACGCGATGTCGGCTCCAATGTGGAACGCGGCGGTGCCGGCCGGCCAGTAGGCGGAGCACTCCTGGCCGTGGATGGTGCGCCACGGGAACGCGGCCCCGGACAGGCCCAACGTCGACGCCCGCTCCCGCGCCAGGTCCAGCGTGCTGTGCCGCCAGCGCAGCGCGTCGCGGGCCGCGGTCGGCTGGGTCGAGGTCAGCACCGGCAGCGCGAACATCTCGGTGTCCCAGAACGTATGCCCGTCGTACCCGGGACCGGTGAGCCCCTTCGCCGCGACGGGCCGCCGCTCGGCCCGGGCCCCGGCCTGCAGCACGTGGAACAGCGCGAACCGGACCGCCTGCTGGATCTCGGGATCGCCGTCGAGCTCGACGTCGGCGGCGTCCCAGAACTCGTCCAGGAACGCGCGTTGCGCCATCAACAGTCCCTGCCAGCCGGCGAACCGGGCCGCGGTCAACGCCGCGTGCACCTGGTCCCGCAGCGCCGGCCGGGAGCGCTGGCCGGACCACCCGTACCCGATGAACTTGACCACCTGCAGGGTCTCGCCGGGGTCGAGCACGCAGGCGACGGTGGTGCGGGCCCAGTCGGGCATGCACTGGGTGTGGACCTCGACGTGCTCCGGGCCGTTCACGACGTGGAACATGCCGGCCGCCAGGCGCAGGTCGCTGGCCCGGGTGTGGTGGATCAGCAGCGCCTCGGTGTCGGTGGCGAGGTCCTCGTCGGCGACGAGCGGGTCGCGCAGCGCGGCCGCGGCGCGCGGGTCCCCGCCGACGTCGGGCAGGTCCTCGTTGGCCACCAGCTCCGACTGCAGGATCAGCCGGGCGGCGTCCTCCAGCGGGGTCACCTCGTAGCAGATGGCCGCAATCGCGCGCTGGGTGAACGAGACCAGCCGCCGGCTGACGATCCGGACCCCCTGGCCCGCCGGCGAGTACCACTCAACGTCGCGGCGCAGGGTTCCCGAGCGCAGGCTGAGCACCCGCTCGTGCGAGCGCAGGGTGCCGTAGCGCACGTCGAACGGTTCGTCGTCCACGAGCAGCCGCATCAGCTTGCCGTTGGTGACGTTGACGATGGTCTGGCTCGACTCCGGGTACCCGTACCCGGCCTCGCCGTACGGCAGCGGGCGCCGCTCGTAGAACGAGTTCAGGTAGGTGCCGGGTAGCCCGTGCGGCTCCCCCTCGTCGAGGTTGCCGCGCAGTCCTACGTGGCCGTTGGACAGGGCGAACACCGACTCGGACTGGGCCATCAGGTCCAGGTCGAGCGAGGTCTCCCGGACGTGCCACGGCTCGACCGGGTATTGGGAATGGGTAATCATTCCAGCAGCTCCGACAGGTCTTTGACCACAATGGACGCTCCGCCCGCGCGGAGCTCGTCGGCGTGGTCGACCCGGTCGACCCCGATCACCGCGCCGAACCCGCCCGCCCGGCCGGCCTGTACGCCGGCGACCGCGTCCTCGAACACCGCCGACCGCTCCGGTTCGACCCCGAGCAGGCGCGCCGCGGCGAGGAACGTGTCCGGCTCCGGTTTGCCCCGCAGACCTTGCGCCGCGGCCACGACGCCGTCGACGCGGACCTCGAGCAGGTCGGCGATCCCGGCTGCCCGCAACACGTCGGCACAGTTGGCGCTGGCCGACACGACGGCCCGGCGCAGCCCGGCGTCGCGCGCCGCGTGCAGGTAGCGCACCGACCCGTCGTACGCCTGCACGCCCTCACGGTGGATGACGTCGAGCAGCACCACGTTCTTGCGGTTGCCCAGGCCGTGCACGGTCAGTGCGGACGGCGGATCGTCGGGCGAGCCCTCGGGCAGCGTGATGCCGCGGGAGGCGAGGAAGGTGCGCACGCCGTCGGCGCGCGGGCGCCCGTCGACGTACAGGTTGTAGTCCTCGTCCCGGTCGAACGGGACGAAGGCGGTGCCGGTCTCGCTGGCCCGCGAGCGGAGGAAGTCGTCGAACACCTGGGCCCAGGCCGCGTCGTGGACCACGGCGGTCCGGGTGAGCACCCCGTCGAGGTCGAACAGGCACGCGGTCACCTGGTCCGGCAGCCCCAGCACGACCCGAATCTATCCACCCCGGCCCGGATTCGCCGGTCGAACACTCCGTGCTGAACCGGCGGCGGCCCGCCGGCGTGTCCGAGTCTGGTGCCGTCGACCTCCGGGTGACAGCATGAGTTCGACACGGGATATAGAGCACGGTCGAAGGAGACGCGTGATGCGGGTTGTGTGGATTGTCCTGGGGATCGTGTTGTTCCTGCTCGGCGGCTTGTGGACCGGCCAGGGGCTCGACCTGTTCCACCAGACCGGCGGCATGAACGGCGTGAAGATCTGGGCCGTCATCGGTCCCATCGTCGCGCTCGTCGGCATCGTGCTGGTCGTCATCGGCGCCCGGGGCAAGAAGAAGGTCTCCGCCTGACCCGGGAAGGCTAGATCTCGCGCCACTCGTCGGCCCCGGCGAGCAGGTCGCGCACGTGGTCCAGGGCCGAGTCCTCGTTGTCGAACTCGGCCCAGCTGGACCGCCCCTCGGTGCCGCCGACCCGGCGCTCCACCGTCCACTGGCCGGCGTCCTCGAAGAGCAGGACGTCGTGGCGGGCCAGCCGCCCCCACCGACCGTTCCAGTAGTGTTTCCGCTTCTCCATGGCTACAGTCGAACACGCGTACGACGATCAATGTCACGCACCCACCCGACCCTTCAGCTTGATCTGGATAGTCTTATCGGTTGAGGGCCCTCGTCCGAATGGGCTACTCGATGGGGGGCACGCGTGGCGGACAGCCGGGGCACGTTCGTCGTGGTCGCCAATCGCCTCCCCGTGGACCAGGTGACGACCGGGGAGGGGCCGGACCGACAGACTGAGTGGCGACGCAGCCCGGGCGGGCTGGTCACCGCCCTGCGCCCGATTTTCGAGGGGCAGCAGGGCGTCTGGGTCGGCTGGGGCGGGGCCGAGGACGTCGCGCCGGACCCGATCCGCGTCGACGACATCGACCTACACCCGGTGCCGCTGTCCAGGGGCGAGCTCGAGCTGTACTACGAGGGCCACTCGAACGCGACCATCTGGCCGCTGTATCACGACGCCGTGGAGACACCGCAGTTCCACCGGGTCTGGCGTGAGGCGTACCGCTCGGTCAACCAACGCTTCGCGGCCGCAGCCGACCACGTCGCGGCCCCAGGCGCGACCGTGTGGGTGCACGACTACCAGCTGCAGCTCGTCCCGGCGATGCTGCGGGCCCGCCGGCCGGACCTGCGCATCGGCTTCTTCCTGCACATCCCGTTCCCGCCGATCGAGCTGTTCATGCAGCTGCCTGGCCGGGAGGAGGTCATCCGCGGGCTGCTCGGCGCGGACCTGGTCGGCTTCCAGACGCCGTTGGGGGCGCAGAACTTCCTCCACCTGGCCCACCATCTGCTCGGGCTGCGCCGGCGCGGGCTCGCGGTCGAGGTTGACGGCCGGACGGTGCGCGCCGGGTCCTTTCCGGTCTCCATCGACGTGGCCGAGCTGGAGACCCTGGTCAACACCGTCGAGGTGACGGTGCGGGTGGAGGAGATTCGGGCCGAGCTGGGCCACCCGAAGACGCTCATCCTGGCCGTGGACCGGCTCGACTACACCAAGGGCATCACGCACCGGCTCGCCGCCTACCGCGAGCTGCTGGCCGAGGGGCGCCTCGACGTACCGGAGACGGTGCTGGTCCAGGTGGCCACGCCGAGCCGGGAACGGGTCGAGCACTACGCCAAGCTGCGCGAGAACGTCGAACGCGACGTGGGCAGGATCAACGGAGAGTACGGGCGGATGGGGGCGCCGGCGGTGCACTATTTGCACCAGTCGTACGAGCGCACCGAGCTCGCCGCGCTCTACCGGGCGGCCGACGTGATGGCGGTGACCCCGCTGCGCGACGGCATGAACCTGGTGGCCAAGGAGTACGTCGCGGCCCGGGTCGACTCCGGCGGCACGCTGGTGCTCTCCGAGTTCGCCGGCGCGGCCCGCGAGCTTCGGGACGCGTACCTGTGCAACCCCCACGACATCAACAGCATCAAGGACGCCCTGCTGCGCGCGGCCGGCGCCGACCGGGGCGAGGCGACCCGCCGGATGACCTCGATGCGGCGGTACCTGCGCGAGCACGGCGGCCGGCAGTGGGCGGCGGACTTCCTCACGGCTTTGGACAGCGGTCCGGGCGGGTAAGGGCGGATTGGGACGGAGGTGAAGTCGTTGCTGCACCTAGGCCTCGACGACGATCTGAAGGCTGCGGTCACGCGGATCTCGCGCACGCCGCAGCTGCTTGTCGCGTGCGACTACGACGGGACGCTGGCCCCGATCGTGGACGACCCGACCCGCGCGGAGCCATTGCCGGAGGCGGCGGCCGCGATCCGGGAGCTGGCCTCGCTGCCCCAGACGACGGTGGCGGTCATCTCGGGCCGGGCGCTGCGCGACCTCGCCGCCCTGTCCCGGTTGCCGAGTGAGGTGCGCCTCGTCGGCAGTCACGGCTCGGAGTTCGACGTGGGCTTCGCGGCCCGGATCGCGCCCGAGGCGGCGGCCCTGCGGACCCGGCTCGGGCAGGCCATCGCCGAGATCGTGCGGGAGCACCGGGGCGTACGGCTGGAGCAGAAGCCCGCCAGCGTGGCGAT
>Ga0163163_10002138_pt1 | contig 16694 bp, 10 predicted proteins | sample S65metaG_FD_119766 | JGI IMG/M metagenome (GOLD analysis project Ga0163163, IMG submission 119766) | Switchgrass rhizosphere microbial communities from Kellogg Biological Station, Michigan, USA - S6-5 metaG | ecosystem: Host-associated > Plants > Roots > Rhizosphere > Soil | place: USA... | reverse complement strand
TTTTGGAGTCTTCCTAATAACTCGTCTTCTTTTCCTTCCTGGTAAAGAAGATCGTCGTCGGTGAGATTTGCATATTGTTGCTTCATTTTCCCCTTGATCTCATTCCACGAACCGTTAAACTTCAATTTCCAACTTTGCATAACTTGTCTTTAAAGGTTAACAATGCTTTTTCATATTTATAGAGAGCCGCTAGGTACTCCTGGTACCTGATATGATTCGAAGCAGAATTGCTACCACGGCTATCACCAGCAAAATATGAATAAGGGCTCCTGCGCCGTACGCAAGGAAGCCGATTGCCCATGCAATGATCAGAACCACTGCAATCAGATAAAGAAGATTACCCATAAACTTGATTTTAAATGAACCACACAAAAAACGTTGCCATGCTTTTTTTTGCAATCAGTCACAGGTGCACGTGAACAGGGAACAGCGGTGAGAAATAAAAAAAACGGGGAAATTATTCCCCGTTTTGTGCAATATTCAAAGTTGGTTAGCCTTTCAGATTTATTTTTTCCAGGGTATTGGTGATGGATTCAACAGTAAAAGGTTTACCTATAAATTCAACTGCGCCTTCTGCGATTGCGCGTTCACGTTCGCGCATACTGTCGTGCGCAGTAATCACAACAACCTTTGTTTTGGGATACTGTTCACGTACATAGTGAATAAAATCGAGCCCTAATCCATCAGGCAAATAGTTGTCAAGGAATAAAATATCGGGATGAGCCTCCTTCAACGCCACTCTGGCTTCAGAGAGACTATTAACAAAGCTTGCTTCCATATTTCTTCGCCTTAGTATGCCGCTTAACAGGTGGCATATATCGATCTCATCATCGACGATTAGCGTGCGAATTAAGGGTAGATGGCTTTCAGACATAGTTTAAAGATTGAAATGGGTTGGGCGTCCGTCTAAATGCACAAATCTTTTGCCATTCAAAAACAACCTACTTTTAAGGGTAGAAAAAGCCAGGAAATGTGGGTTTTTAAAAATTGGCAAGATGTTTAGACTATAGATCGTGGACGAAAATCCATGGATGAGATTCCACACTTCTCGTCCCAGATCTAAAACTTAACCTCAATATCGACATTCAGATATGAAACGAATCCTTATCATCGATGATGACCTGGACCTTTGCACGCTGTTGAGTAATTTCCTTAAGAAGAAGGGATTTGAGACCGAAATGGCCTTCAGTGGCAATAAAGGTATTGCCAAATTCAAAGAAGGCAATTTTGACATGGTACTATGCGATTACCGACTGGGGGATAAAGATGGAAAGGATGTATTAAGGGAAATCAAATCAATCAAGCCCTCTGTTATCGTCATTATCGTCACCGGTTATTCAGATATCAAGACTGCCGTAGATGTGATCAAGCAGGGTGCCTTTGATTACATTTCAAAACCGCTGATCCATGAAGAAGTGATGGCGGTAATCAACAATGCATTTACCAAGGCAGGCAATGTGGAAGAGCAGGTGCCCGTTGCGGGAATCAGGAAAGAGAGCCGAAAATCCCTCAACGATGATTTCATTGTGGGCAATGATCCCACTACGCATCAGTTGCACCAGCAAATCAAGCTGGTTGCGCCGACCAATTACAGCGTCATCATTTATGGCGAAAGTGGTACGGGAAAGGAAGTGGTTGCCAAGACTATTCATAACAACAGTGAACGTCGTGACATGCCTTTCATTGCGCTGGATTGCGGAACGCTTTCCAAGGAATTGGCAGGAAGCGAATTGTTTGGTCATATGAAGGGTTCTTTTACCGGCGCATTGGGCGACAAAGAAGGTCACTTTGAGCTGGCTAATGGTGGGACATTATTTCTTGACGAGGTAGCGAATCTCTCGGTTGACATCCAGGCTGCGCTGTTAAGAGTTATCCAGGAAAGGAGATTCAAGCGTGTTGGCGGCGTAAAAGAAATGCCAATCGACGTTCGCATCATTGTTGCTTCAAACGAAAACTTGCAGCAGGCGTATAAGAAGGGCAGGTTCCGTGAAGACCTCTTCCATCGTTTCAATGAATTTTCAATTTCACTGCCGCCACTACGCAATCGCAGGCTGGATATTCCTTTGTTTGCAGAATTCTTTTTACAGAAGGCAAACAATGAGCTGCAAAAAAATATTGCGGGCTTCAGTGATGAAGTGATGAATACCTTCACCCACTACAATTGGCCAGGAAATTTGCGGGAGTTCAAAAATGTTGTAAGAAGAACGGCGTTGCTCACGAGCGGTGACACGATTGAAATATCATCCTTGCCGCCAGAGATGGTTAGCGGCGATCCGGAACCCGAACTCACGCTTGCGTTCCCGGAATCCAGGCGGCAACCGGACAATATGAATTTTGATTCGATGAATCTTAAAGATGCAGCGTTGAAGGCGGAACGTGAAACAATATTGAGTTTGTTAAAGAAAGTGAAATACAATAAAACAAAGGCTGCTAAAATTTTGAACATTGATCGTAAGACACTCTACAATAAGATGAAGAGCTTCGGAATAGACGAACAGTATGAGCAATAATTTCCTCGTTATTCCACACATTTAAAATAAATATCGCCATTCGTTAAAGCGGGTGGCGCTTCTCTTTATGGCACCCGGTTTGAACCTTTTTAGGTGTACTAAAACACTTTTTATGGCAAGACCTACTGAAATGACTTCATTGAGTCAGATTTTGGAGAAGCTAAGGATTCGCCGTCAGGACAATGAATTCGCGATGGGGGAAGCGGGATTTGCAGCTCCGAATGGTAAAGTCTATCAGCCGGAGGAGTTGAAAATTATTAAGACTTATCGATTTGAAGGTGATTCCAATCCTTCCGATGCCGCTATACTTTATGTCATTGAGGCAAATGACGGACTGATTGGCTATAGTGTAGATTCTTATGGTGCATTTTCAAATCATACTCCGGCATACGATGATTTTATTAAGCGGATTCCTGTAGAAGACAGGGCGGATCAGATACTTCCTGAGTAAATAAATTCTTAAGGTGAAAGGTAAAAGCTGAAGGGTTAAGGGTGCCTTTCTACTTTTACCTTTCACCTTTTACCTTTGCACTGTGGACCACTTCGTCATTAACCATCCTGGCCTCAGCCTGCAGGTTGAGCGCTTGAAATTGCCAGGTCACAGTGCGTTCCGGATTGTGTTCCAGGATGGAAGAAAACCTCTTGTCATTGCAAGGGCATCAAATGCTGACGCTGCGAAGTTCTGGACTTCAATACCCGAGGGCCGGCAGAAAGAGGCAGACGAAATTGGCGGATTGATTATGACCTATCTTGAATCTTGATTGTTGATTGTAGATTGTGGATTGTAGAATATCCATTATCAACAATCCACCATCTACAATCCAGCAAATGTGTTACTACAACGGCGTTAAAGTTACCCGCGGAGAATATCTTCGTCTCAAACAGCTCGAGAAGCTGGTTGCGAAATATGATTTCCTGGTGAAGCCGCTCGAAATCGGTTTTGATTATAACCAATACCCCGTTTTGAAGCGGATGGACGATAAAGAAGATTTTGAATTGGTAAAAATGGAGTGGGGATTTATTCCGCATTATATCCGAACCCGCCAGGAATTACTTCATTTTCGCAAAGGTGGCGTCAATCCAAAAACCGGCAAGTACGACGTGCCTATTCTGACGCTGAATGCCATTGGTGAAGAACTGTTCGACAAGGTCACGTACAAAAAGTCGGCTATGGATAGACGTTGCCTTGTGCTTTCTTCAGGTTTCTATGAATGGCGGCATGTTTTTCCAAAAAATAAAAAGACGGGGTTGCCGGTGAAGACGGCCGTTAAATATCCCTATTTCATCAACATCCCCGACAAGGAATATTTTTTCATGGCGGGGATCTGGACGCCATGGACCGACAAAGAAACAGGTGAGTATGTAGAGAGTTTCGCCATTGTCACTACCCGGGCTAACGCGCTGATGCAACAAGTGCACAACAGTAAGATGCGGATGCCTTGTATTCTTAATGAGGATCTCGCCTACGAGTGGCTGTTCGGTAAGCTGGATGAAAAGCGCGTCATCGAAATTGCGGGCTCTCAATATCCTGCGAGCGAAATGTTTGCACATCCAATCGCCAAGGATTTTACCATTGCTTTAAACCCACAGCAACCGTTTGAGTATGCTGAGTTGCCGCCGTTGGAACCAGTTTGAGCGCGCCGGCCTTCAGGATAAATTCTTCCCCAAATCTCTTTTTAACGCTGTCAATTGCCTGGTACAGGCTGATCATCTCCTGCGTGTCTTCGAATAAATTGATCTGGTAATTGCCGGGTATCAAATGGGTGAAGCGCACGCCCACCAGTCGCACCAACATTCGGCGTTCGTAAAGTTTCAGAAATAATTCCCGGACCGTTTTGAGAAGTACATGGTCCGCATTCGTATAGGCGATGCTGGTTTGCCGGGTGAAGGTTTCAAAATTGGAATACCGCAACTTCACCGTTACACAGCCTGTGAGCCGGTTTTGGCGACGCAATTCAAACGCAATTTTTTCCGTCATGCGCGCCAGCTCAGTGCTCAGGAATTTCAAATCGATTGTATCGGACTGAAAGGTATTTTCCGTAGAAATGGATTTCTGTTCGTGATAAGGAACAACCGGCGCATCATCAATACCGTTTGCCTTTCGCCAAAGGTCGATACCGTTTTTACCCATCAAATTTTGCAGCATTTCAAGGGGAATCTCGCTCAGCACCTTCACCGTTTCAACACCCATCTTCAATAACATAAAAGCTGTCTGCTTCCCGATCCCCGGGATCTTCACAATACTCAGGGGTGCCAGGAAATTCCGCTCGTTGCCGAAGGCAATTTCGATCTGGCCATTCGGCTTCACTTCGTTGGTAGCTACCTTGCTGATCAGCTTGTTGCTTGCGAGCCCGTATGAAACAGGCAATCCGCTTTCGCGATATACTCTTTTCTTCAGATCGGCAGTAAACAGGCTGCACCCGAAAAATTTATCCATCCCGGTCAGGTCGATGTAAAATTCATCAATGGATGATTTCTCAAAAACAGGCACTGCGTCTTTGATGATCTCCGTTACGATGGTAGAATACCTGGTGTACATTTCCATATCACCTCTCACCACAATTGCGTGATCGCAGAGACGTCGCGCCATTTTCATGGGCATTGCGCTATGAATACCAAACCGGCGGGCTTCATAACTACAGGCAGCCACCACACCACGGTCGCCGCTGCCACCGATCAGTACCGGCTTGCCCAGCAATTTGGGGTTACGCAAACATTCAACCGATACATAAAAGGTATCCAAATCCAGGTGGGCAATATGGCGTTCACCATCGAGAATCATCACTAGAGGTTTGCGTATTTCGGTTGTTTGTATCCCACTTTCACCATTGTTTCCACCTCAAGGCTGTATACCCCAAATTCTTCTACCACTTTACCGGTGAGGCGGTAAAACCCCTTGCCTTCGATTGGATATCGCTTTAGCGTGGGCGGAAAATGGACCGTGTCGAGCCAATCAAGATCGGCGTCGATAAATGTACCAAAGGACATCACATCGCCACGTACTGTTGGTACTACCTTGCGTGTGATAAAATAAGCCAGTACGGTAACCGTCTTACCGCAGTGATCCCCGAGATCTTTGGCCAGCGTGTACTGGTACGCGTCATCATCCACAAGACGGAATGGATTACACAATGGGAAGTCAAGAATTTCCAATTCATCGTACAGGTCATCCAATGGATGATCGCTCAGTTCCGGCAATGTGAATTCAACGGGCTTCTCGCGAAATAGCGCCTGGCCTGCATGTTCCGGCGTTTTTGCTTTTTTCTGAAAGAAATTCGCTTCCCATAGTAATTGCTTTTTCTTCTTATTGCTGAAGCGAAAGGCGCCGATGCTGACAAGCAGGTTGAGCTGCTCAAGTCCGATTTTTGTTCTTTCAATAAAGTCCTGCAAATTCAGATAGGAGCCATGGAGCTTGCGTTCGCGGATTAAATTTTCCGCCAGTTCCTGCTCAAGTGATTTCATGTGCACGAAACCGGTATACACGTCGTTGCCACGAATGCTGGTGTAATACTCGCTTTGGTTCACGCAAGGCGCGTGCAACTGCGCGCCGGTTTTCATCAGTTCATAGAAATACAATTCCCGGGGGTAGTAACCGCCGAAATTGTTGATGACGGCCACCATAAATTCCTTTGGGAAATAGGTCTTGAGATAAAGGCTTTGAAAACTTTCCACCGCAAAGGACGCCGAATGCGCTTTGTTAAATGAGTAGCCCGCGAAGGATTCCATTTGTCGCCACACTTCGCGCGTGAGTTCCTCCGAATGACCCAGGGACTTGCAGCTTTCGAAAAACCTGTCGCGGATCAGCTGAAACTTATTGTTGCCACGGTACTTGCCACTCATGGCGCGTCGCAGCGTATCAGCTTCGCCCAGATTCAGTCCGCCGAAATAATGCGCCACCTTGATCACGTCTTCCTGGTACACCATGACGCCGAAGGTTTCCTTCAGTAATTCTTCCATCATCGGGTGCAGGTACTCGAAATCCTTCGGATGGTGATACCGATAAATGTATTGCTTCATCATGCCCGATTGCGCAACACCTGGCCGGATGATACTGCTGGCCGCGACCAGGGTGAGATAATCGTCGCATCGCAGTTTTTTCAACAACTGCCGCATGGCTGGCGACTCGATGTAGAAACAGCCGATCGAGTTCGCATTTTTGATCTGCTGCCGCAGGTTAGCGTCGTTTTTGAATTTTTCGACGGCGTGAATATTAATATCAATGCCTTTGTTTTCCTTCACCAGCCGCAATGATTCCTTGATATGTCCAAGCCCGCGCTGGCTCAGGATATCGAGCTTATAAAGGCCAATGTCTTCGGCAATGAACATGTCGATCTGCGAGGCGGGGAAATTCTTGGGCGGCAGGTGGACGGCAGTATAATTATAAAGGGGCTCCTCGCTGATGAGCATACCACCCGGGTGTACGCTAAGGTGGTTTGGGAAACCGTTCATGAGTTTGCCGTATTGCAAAATCAGCTTGTGAATGTGATCTTCGGGTGTCCGTGTGGTATAGTGCGAGCCCCTCGATTCGCCGTGATAGAAACCTTTCTCGCCGAGATTGTCGATTTCTTCTTTCGGCAACCCGAAAACTTTTCCCAACTCACGAACAACCGCATTGTATTGGAATGTGGAAAAGGAGCCCAGGAGTGCCACGTGCTTCTTGCCATATCGCTTGAACACGTAGTCCATCAGGTCGTCGCGGTCGAGCCAGGAGAAGTCGATATCAAAATCGGGCGGCGATGTACGATGTGGATTTAGAAATCGTTCGAAATAAAGATCCAGTTCGATTGGATCTACATCAGTAATCTGCAGGCAGTACGCCACAATTGAGTTAGCACCACTTCCGCGGCCCACATAATAATAGCCGCGACTTTTTGCGTAACGTACAATGTCCCATGTAAAAAGGAAGTATGCATTGAAGCCCAAATTGTCGATGATGGAAAGTTCTTTTTTCAGTCGTTCCGCGGCTTCCCTGTTGTTTTTGCTGTAACGGGTTTGGAGCCCATCGGCGGCCAGTTTGGCAAGAAAGACGCGGTCATCTTCTTTGGATGCGGTAAATAACTTCTTGTTTTTTTCCACACCAAAATCCATGCTGATCGCGCAGGCGTCGATCAGGCGATAGGTATTGGTGACCAGGGAAGGGAATTGTTTGCAGGCCTCCAGGATGTCAGACATGGGCATGAAGAATTCCTGGGGCGAAGCGAGGCTTTCAGCGGGCAATTTCGATAGTACCACGTTCTCGTCGATGGCGCGCAGCAGCCGGTGAATGCTGTAATAGGTTTTGTTCCGAAAGGTAACGGGCTGCCTGATGACGAACTGGTCATTGAGGTCACGATCCGACCAACCGAATAATTTGTTGACCTCAGAAGGCAGGATGGCAATTCGCTCATTGGCAAAAAGGGCACCGGGCATTTTCGCCCCCAACGGGAAAAGCGCATATCCGTCACCGTTATGTGCGAAGAAGGGTTTGCCAGGGTTTTCGGGAAAGGGTTGATTCGCCTGTAGGTGAGTGGAAAGAAATTCATTGATCCAGGCAAACCCGCGATTGTTGGCTGCGAGCAGAATGTAAAGGAGCCGCTGCTCATTCCTGATCTCAACGCCCAGCACGGGCTTGATCCCCTGCGCCTGGCAATGCTGCACAAATTCCCAGGCATCGCAGGTATTGTTGATGTTGGTGAGCGCCAGCGCATGTGCGCCGGCATCGGCGCCAGCCTTCACCAATTCTTCCGGTGAAAACGTGCCGTATCTGAAACTGTAATATGTTTTGCAGTTCAAGTACATGCCCCATCCATTGGAAGCAAGTTACCCCAAAATACTAAATAATTTAGTTTTTATTTACTAAATATTTTACTAAATAGCGCGCCTTAACGCGGTGAGGAAGAGGATGATTTTGAGCCAAGGATTAGAGAGCCCAGGCCGAATAAGCCGCTCAGCGTTGGAACCAGCGCCGCAGCGCGCTGCAGCAAGTCTTCCTGGGTAATAAACAAAAATGCTCCAACCGCCGTGATGGCGACGAGAATCGGCGTTCGAATATTATCCCAGCTGCCGGACTTGTGAAATTTTTCCGTCAGTTGCGTAATTTCTTCATCATTCTTTTTGTCAAGAATATAGTTGCGAAAACTGACGCTCATGATATTGAGGCCGCGCTCCTCATCAAAAGTCACCAACCCTTTTCTAAGCAAGCCGCTGATCAAAAATGAATTCCTGTAATTCACGAATCCCTCACGGCTGAAATTATAAAGCACAAATTTTTCTCTATCGTCACACGAATCCCAGAACTCGTCATACATCTCTTTAAACCGATGCTGATTTCTCAAAATTTCGTTTTCAATTTCGGCAGTAAACTTTTCGCGCCAGCTACCCCTGTAAAATTCCTTCTTCCAAATGGACTGCAGCCTACTGTGTGCATCCCCTGCATTCGCAAAATTGTCATGTAAAACCTCCCTAACCATATTTTCAAAACTGCCATAACTTGCTTTGTACAGCTTAAGGAAAAGATTGTCCTCCATCCCTGGCGCACCACCAAGAGGTTGGTGACGCAAAGGGAATAGCCGCTGAGTAATATTTCGAAAGGTGATCAAAAATCCGCCCAACAGCGCTGCACTTAGCAATAACACGGTAGTAAGGCCAATGAACGTATTTAATCGAAAATAGTTGAGCGTGCCCGGTATAGAAGAACGCAGGTAAATCCTATTCCTTGCAAAATCCTTGAATGGAATATTTTCTGTCCTGGGGTGATAGTCCAATTCAGCCTTGCCATTGTTGGGATGCCAGATCCACTGCGTGTCCTCTGCCCTGGATTGTGAATTCACCAATTTATCCAGCGAATGATAATTCCAGCTAATCATCCTCACAACTCTGTCGTAAGGCTCTTCAACCGTTTTTGATTTATTGAGCGTGTCGTTGCCAACATGAATACTATCGCACATTTTTAGAGCGTAAACGCCGTGCAGGTATAAAACAGAATCCTTTTGATTTGAAGTGGGCTCCCGTCCCTCGATGACGTCCTCAATCCATGTTTTGTTCTTGAGCCTGGTTTCCATCGATTGAGCAATACTCAACTGGCTTCTCCTGATCTGCGCGTCGATTTCTTTGGATTGTGCATAGTCGAAGAAACAGTGTGCGGGAACAAACGAAATCGCAATCATGCAAAAAAACCAAAACAGTGCATATAAAGCCTGCAAGTCAATCCAGTCTGGATGCTTTTTTCTAAGCCAGGCAAAAACGGGATTGGGCATATTCAATGATTTGTAGGTCACAAACCAGATTAGCAAAAAACTCAAAGCTGTGTAGCACATCAAAAATATGCCTGGCAATGGCCTTTCCTCGAACTTAAAAAACACTACCGTCAGTCCAAGCAGAAGCAACAGGGGTACTATGTTATAGAGATAACCCAAGGTCCCCAGCACTTCTTTCCAATTGATGCGCTGTGGGTGTTCCTCAATTCTCAACACGTATAGTTTCCGGAACAGGATATATAAAATCCATAACGTGAAAAGGGGAAAGAAGAATCCAATATAAACCTTTGCTGAATGAAGATTTGGAATTGACAATACACAAATGGCAGTGCCTGCCATGTAGCATAGAACGAACCCGATACCTACACGGAAAAACTTGATTTTCTCCTGGTCCGGCTTTAACCAGCTATATTGAAATATTGGCTGATAAAGCACACTGTAAAAATTGGTTTTCTTCCAGGCAATCCAGCAAAATGCAGAAATCATGATAAAATAGACGAAGACCAGTGAAATTGTAAAAGCCGATACATGAAGAATTGACGAGGTGGTTTCATCATTACTCTTGTATACGATGAGGTAAAGCGGAAGGTTATCGAATGGTCTGACAAAAACACTGTAGCGCCTGTTGTTAAATGTGAGGTCATTGTATTCCCTGTTTTGCCGACTTTTCATGGCTAATTCAAGTTCGTGCTCATCATTTATCCACTGCAGAAAATTCTCCTTTAGGGTCACATTCCCCTCGGATTGAAACTGAATATTTCCCTTGAGGTCAATCACGTAAAAACCAAAGCCGGGAGGTAGTATCGTATTGATCAGGCTATATAACTGAGCCGACAATGCAACCATCCTAATACCTTCAATGTTGGATATTTCAGAAATATTAGCTTCGAATGCATGGGTCGTCATGCTCACCACAGGTTGCATGCAAAATTTATAGGTTTGTCCGGTGGTTTCGTTTCTTCCCTCAAACAACTTGTTATTTACCAGGTCCGTAAAATAGGTGCGATTCCAAAGCTTGTTGAAAACGGCTTCTCCCTTGAGGATTCGGCTTTTATCCCATTGTTGACTCGAGTCATCAGCCCAATGGATCATGGTATAGTTCAGATATGAACCTGTATCAACCTGGGGAAACGAAAGCTTAAATTTGCTACTGAAATTACCTTCCTTGTGTTCGAAAGGCAAGCTGTCTTTTTTCAATTCGCTGTTGCCCGCATTTGATTTCAGACTGTCAGCATTGTCTTCCTTGTGTTCCTTAAGCTGCTGATCCCAATACACAATTGCATCATGTGCCCGCCAAAGTTCCCGTTTGAAATTCAAATTGATGGAATCACTTAAATATCTAAGCTCATCCCTTGACCTGAGGGATGCGCCCGTTCTCATCATCATGTGTTGAAGGATCACAAGCAAGATTGCAGATCCCAATATCATGGTTAAACCAAGGGCAACAATATCCCTGATCCCAAATTTTTCCTCCGAGCTGATAAAAAATGTTTTAACATAAGGAAGCGCAATCAAAATCATGATGAAAACAATAATGATTATGCTTACAGGCCTGAATGGAATATTTTGAAGACGATCATTGTAATCAACCAGCGGTATTAATCCGCCCAGCACCATTTGTTGTGCGCCTTCAAACCGAAAAGGTTGAAGAAAAATTTTATATTTCGTTCCGGCAATTTCAAGGTCTTCTATTTTGGGGAATTGAACATAGCTGAAACGGATGGTGGTATCACTCATCCAGGCTTCTGCCAGTGAAAGTGAGCTGGTACTGTAAATTGTTTTGGGTAGGTTGGAAACGAAAACTTTCTCCAGATTCCCTTCTTTATCCCGCTTTTGCAAAGTTGTCACCAACGTGTCCGGGAAGTAGATGACCATATAATCTGAATAGAATTCATTTTTCCCTGATTCAAGAATATTTGCGAATACCTGGTTCAGTTTTACCCGGTAATCATAATAGTATCCCGTCGTATCGTTGGGAAATTGGAGTCTGAATTCATAGCCCAGTTCCTTTTCCGCATAGTGAAAATGACTGAGCGCTGACGTATCGGTAGGGTTGGTTTTGGGGTCTTCGTGACTTGCTGTTCGGGTTAAGACGTTAGGGACCGGACTTACCAGATTTATACGCTGGTTAATCGCTAAAACGATCTTATTTCTTTTAAGGTCGGATTTGGCAGTTGAATTAAACGCGTTTCTCAGATCCTCGATACTCTGTAAAAGTCCCTGCTCCTGTTGTTTCAACAGCAGAAACCCCTGCCTTTGCAATCTTTCACGGTTCAGTGGAACATACCGATAGTAGTATAGGAAAAGGAAAAAACCAACCAATGCCGCTACGAGCAGCAGTATGCTAAGCCTCCTGATGGCTGAACCCAGACTCCTGAAGATATTCATGTTGCAAAGCTTTCACTCGAAGGGTTCTCTATACACACTTATCCATTGCCGTTTGCATAGGCGCGAACAGGAGTTAGTCGCATAAAATTAATAAACAGCAAACAGGGATTCGGAAATTATTTCCAAACCCCTGTTTTGCATGCATTTCGCTTATTGCTTACCGAGGGTATCGATGACGAAATTGTCGCTGAGCGTAAATGAATAATTTTTAGAAGATTTATTGGGCGGCTGACTCAGCATGAGGCCGGAATCATCCCAATCCACGATATAAGTGCCTTCTGGAAAATTCTTGTTGTAAATGCGTTTGCCTTTGTAATCATTGAATGGCCTGTTTCTTTCACCGAATATCGCCTTCGTTTTCACTTTCTTATTGCCCGATTCCACGTCACCACGCCACTGCGACAGATCCAGCAATATGGGCTGGTCGATGGTAAACAACGAAACCTTGCCTGGTTTCAATGAACAGTAATCAACGGTCACGCCGTCGGCGCTCACCTTAGAAACAATGCCTACCGGGTACGCTACCGGCATGTTGATCCTAAAATCCACAGCACCATTAGTATATAAAACGTCACCCTTGAGCAAATTTTTGACGCCGGTCAGTGTAGCGTTGTTGTCACCACTCTTCGTCACTTCCGCATTCGTCTGAAAAACATAAAAGGTATTGCCTACATACTGACGCCTGATGGTGTAGTCTCCGGCCTTATAATAAAACACGTCTCCATGGGTAAGTTTAATATTTCGTCCCTTAGCCTGTTCGGATGGGTTGTACCAGTTGTCGATCGAATAAATATGAGGCTCATTCGGCGCACTCAGAAAATCATAGTTATAAATCTGGTTTCCGCGTACGTTATCCAGCGTAAGTTGATTGGTGATAACCATCATGGGACAGGGATCACTGCCCGAATAAAAACCCACATAGCTGTCCCTGATGGAAAGATTCCCGCATTTTGCAACCGCATTTGCCCGGTTCCAGTGCTGACTTTGGCCCATAAAATCCAGCTGCGACTGGTTAATGTCAATTCTTCCCTGCGGAATAACGTCGGCGTCTTCATCAGGCCCGCCGATTCCATATGTGGATTCAGCAAAAACATAATTAAGACTGGTTCTGCCCGTTCCATAGGCCGGAGCATCACAAATCCACTTTATACTTCCGGCCAGGTTTGCGCCATCTACATTGAAGCCATTCCCGTTTCCTTCGCCAAATTTTTGCGTATCGAATACTTTCCAGCAACCGCCCCAAACCTTAATATTTCTACAGATAATTGTTTTAGCCTGCGCCTGACAGGAACTGATTGCAACCGATACAGACTCCATCCAGATATTTTCAATCAAAATGCATTCTGCATTTGCCTTCGTTCCATTCATTGAATTGCCAATACCCACTACCCAATTTCTAAATGAACAATCTGAGATATGAACATCCGTTGATCCGCTACCCCCTTGTTGAGGAAATGCATTGGCCCAGCCAGGATATTGGTCTGCAGCTGCTTTGGAACCAAAAGGATCAATAACGATTCCCGCGTGAGGAGAAAATCGATTGCTGCGAACACCTTTTTTCACATAGTCGCCAAGTCGTGCCGTTGAGATGGCCTTGCCCTCGGGTTTCGCAGCATCATTTGTACCGTAAAGCGTGAGATTCTCCAGCGTCACGCCCTTCCCCATTTGGATACCGATTCCGAAATCATTGGGATTGGTAAAAATTAAAGTTGTCTCTGCACCGTTCCCACCCATTCCACCGTAAGCCTTGCCGCTGCCTGTTATTTTAATTGAAACAAAGTCAAAAGTTTTGTTGTTGTCTTCGTCCTTTGCAATTAAGACACCTTTGCTAAAATAGTATGCACCGGCCGGAATCAACAATGTGCCCGCTTTCTTCGTTTTCAGCATCCAATCGATAGCTTTTTGAAGCGGCACTTCTGCGCCCTTCATGCCGGGCGTCAAGCCGAATGAAGCTGCATTCACAACATCGTTGTTAATTTCCTGCGCAAATAAGAATGAAGGCAGGAAAGCTATAAAGAATAGATATTTCATAACTATAAATTCAAGTTCAAAGTTCAAAGTTCAAAGTTCAGAGTCAAAGATTGAGCAATCAAATTTGCTTAGAGTTAACAAACACCCAAACTTTGAACTATGAACTTTGAACGGTGACCTATCTTAGATACTTCGCCAACCATGCATGCACTTCCTTATACCAAAATCGACTGTCCTCGGCTTTCAATATCCAGTGATTTTCTTCGGGAAACACAATGAGCTTGCCGGGAACTTTCATCCTGTTCAATACAGCCCATGTTTCCAACGCATTATTCAGCGGTACACGATAATCAAGTTCACCCTGAGTGATTAACATAGGTGTTTTGAATTGTTCAGCGAGTCGTATTGCGTTTTGCTCTTTCCATGATTTCGTCTGTTTCCAGGGTGGCCCGCCATTCATTTCTTCGCGGTTATAAATAAAATCACTGGTGCCCCATTGCGTTTCGCTATTGATCATTCCCGCATGATCAATCAGGCATTTGTAATGTGAAGTTGTGGCTTCCATCCAAACACTCAGGTGACCTCCATAACTTCCGCCACCCGCGGCCTGCCTGCTGCCATCGATATAAGAAAATTTCCTGACCGCATCTGCAGCAGCCTCATTGATCTCATCTGCAGGACCCTTGAGTGGATCAAATTGAATATCCTGCGAAAATTTTTCCCCATATCCTGTGGATCCCGTATAATCTGTCAACAACAAGACATACCCGGGCGCAGCCAACAACTGGTAATTCCAACGGTAACCCCAATTGTCTTTCCATGCACCGGCGGGACCACCATGAATCACCACAAACAATGGATATTTTTTTCCTGGGTCAAATCCTGCCGGCTTTAAAACCAGGCTGCGAATTTTTTTACCCCGGCTGCTGGTAAACCAAACTTCTTCCACGGCAGGAAGATCCAGCGAATCCAGTTTGTTTTGGTTGAAGTGCGATAGAAAAACCTGGCTCGATGTTGTTGGGTTAATTTTTACCAATTCGGCTGGCATGGACGCGTCCTCGTAAGTGCTCACCACGGTATTGCCATCTTCAGAAACAACAATCACAGGATTGCATCCACGGTCTGTCTTATTGATAAGCTCCAGCTTTTTTGTAGCCACATCATATTTACTCAACTTATCTCTACCCTGGTCTTCTGCACTAAGAAAGATGGAATTGCCCGGACCGGGAACATATGCATTGACCGGCCTGTCAAGGGAAGGAATGACAACGGCTCTATCCTGCATTGCGGGCCAGCTGTAACTCACCAGGCGGTAAAGATTATAGACCTTGTTATTGTTCAGCGCCGAAGAAAGACAATATAAAGTTTTGCCATCCTTGCTAAATGCAGGACTGTTATAATCACTCCCATCGTTAGTGAGTGATATTATGGCACCACCATTCTTTGCACATTTAAAGAGTTTTGTTGTGGGCTCACGATATGCGGAAACTTCGTTGTCAGTAATAGCGGAAAAAACGATGGCCTGCGCATCAGGCGCCCAGCAGAATTGTCCTGAAAATAAAAACCCATTCCCATTCAAGCCGTCCCAACCCGCCATGATATCACGCGCGCCGGCATTGGAATCCACCGCCTGTACCAGGATATGCAATTGCTGCTCATCCCGCCATTGATCCCAAAGGCGAATAGGAAAACTGGTGTAGACCCTTGCTTTATATTTCTGCTTTTTCTTATCATCAGCCATTTTCTTATTGGCCGAATCTGTTGCAGCCCCCGGAAATGTCTTGCTGGTAAAGGCAATGAATTTGCCGTCAGGACTCCAGAGCGGAGCTGAAGCACCGGTACTCACGTTCGTGAGCCTGTAGGCCTCACCACCCTCTTTTACATTTAAGATATAAACCTGGCTGGCTTCATCACCGTCACGCTTAGCCGAAAATGCGAGCATTCTTCCGTCTGGACTCCATTTCTGGCCACTCTCGGCAGACTTGCCACTGGTTAGGCGCCTGGGCTCCGAGCTTCCGTCGGTGGCGACGATCCAGAGATCGTTCACATTTTCTTTTTCATCATACGCCGCTTCTGAAACAGAAACGACTGCCCATTTTCCATCGGGACTTAATTCAGGATTGCTAACACGCTTCATGGCCCACATCGCTTCATGCGTAATGGGCTTGCGGGTTTGGGCTACCATGGCATCTGCAACCAGCAGGCAGATAATTGCGCAAATAAATTTGTACATGAAAAATGATTTGTTAGAGCGTCAAACGGTGCTAAAATAAGAAATGATTGCCTGAATTATCTCCACACAGCTAGCGCTTTCATTTGCTTTTGATAGTCGTATTGCAAATCCTCGTGCAGTCCGGAAAGCGCCTTTTCCAGTTTTTTGATTTGTGTTTTCAGCACATTCCAGATGACCGGGCTTTTTTTGATCTCAATTCCCGAAGCGGTAAGCAGGAGACAGTAGTGCAGCACAAGCTCCACTTCCACCTGTTTGGAAGCAGTGTAGCGGATTTGCTTATTGACCAGGCGTAGTATTCTTCTAAGATTTTTCTTGGCGAAATAAAGCTGCGTTTTATTGACTTCTTCAAATTGAAGA
>Ga0163163_10002137_pt1 | contig 16694 bp, 14 predicted proteins | sample S65metaG_FD_119766 | JGI IMG/M metagenome (GOLD analysis project Ga0163163, IMG submission 119766) | Switchgrass rhizosphere microbial communities from Kellogg Biological Station, Michigan, USA - S6-5 metaG | ecosystem: Host-associated > Plants > Roots > Rhizosphere > Soil | place: USA... | reverse complement strand
TTTTATTACCGAACAGCAAGTAACCAATGCAGTAAAAAATATTTCATTGCAGGTACACCGAGGTGAAATTCTTGGAGTTGTTGGGGAAAGCGGCTCAGGTAAATCGGTTACGTCTCTTGGTATTTTACAATTACTGCCACAGCCACCGGCAAATTATAAAAACGGAAGAATTATTTTTCATGAACAGGATTCACTGCCGGTAAACCTGGTTGGCGCGAACAGCAGGCTAATCCGGGCCATCCGGGGTTCTAAAATTGCAATGATCTTCCAGGAACCAATGACGTCATTGAACCCGGTGATGAACTGTGGCAAACAGGTGATGGAAGCATTGTTGATACATAAAAAGATTTCTTCCGCCGACGCCAGGAAGCAAACGATTGAATGGTTTGAAAAAGTGAAACTGCCTGAGCCGGAAAAAATCTTCAGCCGTTATCCCCATGAATTAAGCGGAGGACAAAAACAACGGGTAATGATTGCTATGGCCATGTGTTGCCATCCTTCTTTACTGATTTGTGATGAACCAACAACAGCGTTGGACGTAACAGTTCAGAAAACAATTCTTAATCTTATCAGGGAACTGCAACAGCAGGAAAACATGGGAGTGATTTTCATTACCCATGATCTTGGAGTGGTTGCTGAAATTGCAGATCGGGTAGCGATCATGTATAAAGGTGAAATTGTTGAACAGAATACAGCGTTCAATATTTTCAATAACCCACAAAACAGTTATACAAAAGCGTTGATTGCGTGCAGGCCAGCGCAACATCCAAAAAATGAAAGCTTACCCACCGTAAGTGATTTTATGGGAATCGAAGGCAGAACTGATAATCCCGAAGATCAGGGCAGGAAAGTAGTGGAAAATAAGAGGCACGAGGTTAGTAACGATCATACCCAGGAACGAAATGACTCAATAGTTCGGGTTGAAAACCTTGTAGTAAAGTTTGCCGGTAAACTAAATTTATTCGGTAAGCCTAAATCCTATTTCACTGCAGTGGATGATGTGAGTTTTGAAATTTTTAAAGGCGAAACACTTGGATTGGTTGGTGAATCCGGTTGTGGCAAAACAACACTGGGAAGAGCTTTATTATGTTTGATTGAACCAACATCAGGAAAAATCACTTACAATAATTCCAACATTTCGGGTCTTTCAAAAGAGCAATTGATCGATCTGAGAAAAGAAGTACAACTGATCTTCCAGGATCCCTATTCGTCACTGAATCCAAGATTAACTATTGGCGATGCCATTGCAGAACCAATGAAGGTTACAGGCATCGAAAAAAATATTCGGGAACGAAAAAAGAAAGTGGCTGATCTATTGGAACGTGTAAGCTTATCTCCTGCAATGATTAACCGGTATCCGCACGAATTTTCCGGGGGACAACGTCAACGCATTGTTATTGCACGGGCTTTATCCATGAATCCAGGCTTTATTGTTTGCGATGAATCGGTTTCAGCCCTGGACGTAAGTGTCCAGGCGCAGGTACTGAATTTATTGAATGAGCTAAAAAGAGAGTTGGGCCTTACCATGTTATTCATTTCCCACGATCTTTCTGTTATTCGTTACATGTGCGATCGCATTATGGTAATGAAAAAAGGCAAGATCATTGAAGCTGGCGCTGCGGAAGACGTTTACTATCGTCCGCGGAATTCTTATACTAAGGAATTAATTGAAGCAGTTCCAAGTATTCCAGGTAAATAAATTTCAGCTATAACAAGTTAATAGGTTTGCAGGCAAGATACCTTCCGATTTAAATTCAGAACATGCCTGACTTTGGCTGGTTAATTTGTAAACTCAAAAGTTTACTACATCAATCTCCCAAACTAAAAGCAGGATAATAATCACCGCGCAGCCTGTCTTCGTCTTTATAGAATTGGGCAGCACTGTTTCTTCTGGAATACAACATCTTTTTAAGTGCCGTTTTCAATTGATCCTTGACTGGTGTATCGGCATCTATTTTAGTGTTGGTGAATTCAGTAAAGTTGTATTGTCTTTTTTGCCAGTAATTTCCTGGTTTGCCTTCAAATTCAAATTTCTTTGCATCGTTTGGAACGATACCCACACTTGCAATCTTCCAAACATTATCATCTTTTTTGTTCTTGTACTTAAAGAAAAACACAAAACCATTTCTGTCTTTAAATTGAACAGGAAGCTTATCCAAAAAAATAAGTGAATCAGGCTTGCTATAGCTACTGCTTATATCAAACAACTTACTTTTTGCCAATGCTACCTGGTTCATGCAGGCAGATGGAATACGGCCTGGCAATTTAAGCTCCTTTAGATCCGAATACAATTCGTAGCGGTATTCGTCCAATCTTGCAAAATAATTAAGAAGGCTATCAGCAACCGGTTTACGATTGCGTAATAAAAGCATAGTGGTGTTATACTTTAACCTGTTATCATTACTTTTCATTACCTGGTCAATAAATTGCTGAACTGCAGGATTTTTGTCTGCGTATGGCATCAATAATGTAGCATATAAACTCAATAGGTTGTTACCGTTATCTTCGCCATCCTTGTTCTGGTAATTATAAATGTTTCCAGCATCATCATCCTTTTGTGCTTTTTCGATAGACTTGTTTTTCTCGATAATCATCTGCTTTTTCAGCAATTGCTTTGCTTCTATCAGGAACTTGGTCACATATGACTCATAATCTTTAGCATTGATCATATTGCTATCGATCAACGTGCCGGCCAGATTCATAATGGGCCGTTCGTAATCATGGATATTGATTAACGGAAGAATGTCTTTGAATATAGTTGCCGTAAGTTCCAGTGAATCTGACAGATCATCCAGGAAATCCTGATCCCTGAAATCATTATCGTAATTGTACCTTGGTAAACGGCTGTTCCTTCCTTTGTAAATCGATCCATCACTATTATCAACATCCAAAATAGGAGGTTCATTAATCACAATATCCTTAAACACCTGGAACGAATACTGATTTTGCTGGTTCAGCAACGCGTTTAGTACTGAATATTGAAAATCCACGGTATCTCCGGTTGCATAATAAATATCCTTTAAATAGTTGGATGCTTCTTTTGTTTTAACGGTAGAGAGTTGCCATATAAAACCATTCTTCACGTTCATGTATTTCTTTTCTTTCCACGTCAGTGACTGAATGCATTTTTTTAATTGCACAAAATCGGAAGAATCAAAATGGAGTTTATCTACATTGGATACTGCCCTTCTATGCAGCAACGTGTCTTTACTGAAAAAATCTTTAAAGAATAATTGAGTTTTCTTTTCCTGTGGATTAGTACCCGCAATTGTATCGCTTGGAGTAAAAGTTTCAAAAAAATTGCTCACAAAAGCACTCGGTTTCGAAAGTGTGTCACCTTCTGTTTGAAGCCAATAAGTTATTCCATTTCTTGAAAAAAGTTTTCCCTGCAGATAACGGCTGCTTTTAGGGTCACTCACCACGTATTCATATACTTTGGTTTTGTTGGGCAATTCATATTTTTTCTTATTACGGAATTGCCATTTCATTTTGCCCCTTTCGAAATAGGTACTGTCAAGCGTTGAAGACGTGTCCTCTTTATAATAATACCTGGAAGGCTTGCTGAAGTAAATAAATATTTTTTCCCCTGTGGAATCGTTTGCTATTGTTTTGTTCTTATAGGTATTTTCTTCTGATAGATCGGCTTCGTCATCATCGCTCACTCTTGAAACCTTATCCGGATACATGGTCAATTTCCTGGTCTTATTTAATGCCACAGTGGATTTGGCCTTGAAATAAAGCGAAGTATCATATACTTCCGTGGGAAGGTCATATTTAAAAGGTGTGATGTGAAAAGAATTTAGAAACTGGGTCATTTTCGCATTTTCGTTCTTGCCGTGGGCAATCAAAGTATAATAATGCGTTCCCTGAATTATAAACCTTGTTAATGCGGTTGAACCATCTTTGTATTTGTATTTGATATCTAATGCAGGATAACCGTTCCATTTGGTTTGCTTGCGGCTGATTTGCTTATCAATGAAATCAGATGCAGCAAAACTTTCTTCCATAAGATTAAGATCGAAGCTGTCTTCCTCCACAAAACTATAATTGTGAATATCTGTCCTGATTATTTCAAAACCTGAACTGGTTGACTTGTCCAAAGCCATGAACTGCCAGTTGGCTTTTTTGGTAATTACAGGCTCGTGTGGTAGTTCTACTTCAAATCCTCCAAATGAAGGCGACCATTTTTTCCATTCGGTTTTATAATCATTGAACTGAATACTGTTAAAGAACTGGTTGGCTTCAGTTCCATCTTTTACATAATCTTCATTACCGCTCATCTTGAAAAGTATTACCTCGAATGGCGTAACGAAAATGTTATATCTCTGAAAATCACCACGACGGGTTCTGTTGGTCACTTCAAATCCTTTGTAACCATTTTTTGTAATAGCTTGCTTGGTTAAAATTTTGCCCGGAATATTTTCATAGATGACACTATCAATTTTGCGCAACACCATTTCTTCATTATGTCCCCATAAAATGCTATTGGTATTAATTCTTGTTAGCATGTAGTAGGCGCCATTGCTCATATCGGCAAATTGCTCCTGGTCTACAATACCATAAGCTGTATTGAAATCATACAATTTTCCAGGCATTTCTACAGTAACGAAACCATCTGGCGAAGTTTGCTTGCTGAATTGAACAGGCACACGAATTTTTTCGAGTTCATTTTTATGCCGGCTGTCTCTTTCTGCAATTTTTATGGGTCGAAGAGTATAACCCTGGCGGCGTAACAATTCTATTACTCCTCTTTGCCCTGGAAGGTGAGCAGCTCCTACACCTACAAAAAGAGATTGACCAGTTTTAATGATGGAATCAATTGAATTGGCCTGAATTTCATTTCTCTTATATAAAAACTTTTCGTCAAAAGCAGCCGATGTACTATTTACTTTATTGATAGTATCTAAAAGATCGAGGTTACCTGTACGGTAGGCATCTTCCAGTTTGGAATAAGAGAAATCACCGTCGTAATCAAAGCTTCTCTCTTTCTTAACTTTTTCCCTGGAAGCATCAACATAAGCCTCCTTCATCAGTTCCATACTACGATCAAAGTTTTCAACGCCACAAACCTTCTTGCCCCATTTTTTTCCAGCCTGGTAGATATGCATGTCCAGATAAGTGTCTTCTTCAAAATCAACTGCTCTGTCCGAATTCGTCCGATACAAAAAACTATTAATCATAGCCGGGCTGCTGTAAAGCGACATCTCGATTAGCTTCTCATAAGGCGGAAATTGAAGCGTTCCAATGGTCAGGTAATCACCCGGACCATCAAAGCCTCTTCTTAAATTATAATCATAATTATATCCGTTCCCATCCAGGTCATACCTTGAGAAGTCGTCCTGCCATGTTCCCATATCCGTTTCCAGCGCAACCACTTCGGCATTCCTGATACCGAGGTAAAAAGAATCTGATAAATGAAAGACCATTTTGCTGCTTACGTGCATAGTACCAAAAAGATAGGAGGGCTTATTCATGCCTTTTCCTTTGATCTCCCACAATAGACTGGGATAATTTTTAGCCGGTATTTTCGTCTTTTGAGAAAAAGAAACTGATGTAAAAAAAAGCAGACTAATGACGAGGGTCAGGTATCTCATAGAAAGGATGTAGTTTGTGAACTAATGTAACGCGTTGAAGATAATATAAACAGGTCAGGATTTTATGTCTTAAGAAAAATTTTCGATTATTTTTTGATTTAACCCTTATTTTTGCGGGCTTTACAGCTAAATGACCTGCCCGGTGCCGTAAGACCGGTGTTGGAATTAAGAAAAATCCGCAACTACTGCACGGTTTGCGTCATGAGGCCATAACAATTTAACTGGATAAACAGCCCATGAAGCTTTCACAATTTAAGTTTGACTTACCTCTTAATTTAATTGCCCAACATCCTGCTAAAAAACGTGAAGATGCCCGAATGATGGTGGTACATCGTAAAACGGGACAGATTGAGAACAAACATTTCCGCGATATTTTAGATTATTTCGACGACAAGGATGTATTTGTTGTAAACAACACTAAAGTTTTTCCTGCTCGCATGTATGGCCGCAAAGAAAAAACAGGTGCCAAGATCGAAGTATTTCTTCTTCGTGAACTAAATAAGGAACACCGGCTATGGGATGTGATCGTTGATCCTGCAAGAAAGATCAGGGTCGGAAACAAACTTTATTTCGGTGACACGGAAGAACTGGTAGCAGAAGTAATAGATAACACGACTTCCCGTGGCCGTACCATTAAATTTTTACATGAGGGTACTGAAGATGAATTCAGACTAGTGTTGGAAAAATACGGAGAGACTCCTTTGCCAAAATACATCAAGCGCAAACCTGACGATGAAGATAGGGAACGCTATCAAACAGTTTACGCGAAGCATGAAGGTGCTGTTGCAGCGCCTACGGCTGGTCTGCATTTCAGCCGTGAACTGATTAAGCGGTGTGAGATAAAAGGGATTCGTTTTTCAGAAGTAACGTTGCATACTGGTCTGGGTACATTTCGCCCGATAGAAGTAGAAGACCTGAGCAAGCATAAAATGGATGCTGAATATTACCGAATCGAGGACACTGCAACAAAAGTTGTAAACAAGGCTAAGGAAACCGGACATAGAATTTGCTCTATTGGCACAACCACAATGCGGGCACTGGAGTCCTCGGTAACAGCACAAAAATTGTTAAAAACCTCAGAAGGCTGGACAAATATTTTCATTCATCCTCCTTACGATTTCAGCATTGCTGATTCACTGGTGACCAATTTTCATTTACCAAAAACAAGCTTGCTCATCATGACCTGCGCATTTGCAGGATATGACCTGACCATGGAGGCATACAAAAAAGCCATTAAAGATAAATACCGCTTCTTTAGTTATGGAGATGCGTTGCTTATTGTCTGAACCAGGATTTGGGTGGATTAAAAAGATTTTGCAGAAATATAATGCAGTGAAGTCTCACATCTTGTGAGACTTTTATTTTGGAGGACCTAGACACCTCATGCTAAGAGTATTTGCTCAATACAGGCACTGATCTGATCCGCCTTGTTCAATATCATAATATGCGTTCCATGTTTGATAATAAAATCAGGATGAATATTTTTTAATGGAAACATTCGATCATGTTCTCCATGAATGTGAAAGACATTGGAAGGTACCCATGTGTTTTTCCAATTGATTATTTGATCCACGGCCCAATCAACGTATTTCTGATCTGCATTTTTACGGTATTGATCAACAAAGATTTTTTCCTCGATGGTTTCAATGCCCATTCTTCGGTCGTCGGCCCTCTGCGTAAGCCGATTTGCTTTAATAGGAAGTAATTTATGAAGGCGCAATGTGCCTGCTATTCGCATCCACTTTGGAATTTCCAGGTAGGTTTTTACTGTTGAAATAAGAATAAGTTTTTCAATTGCAATATGCTTTGCCATTTCAATTGCGATCATTCCTCCAAAGGAAAGACCAAGTATAATGGGGCTAGTCTCCTGTACCTGGTTTAGCATCCGGCTTGCATAAGATGAAAGGTTTTCATTTGTCAAGGGTGGAATCCATTTCAAATGATGTAGGGAGTAACCGCTGACATTGAGTCGATCAAAAGCTTTTTCGTCAGCACCAAGTCCACTAATACAATAAATATTTTTAGTTGAAATATTCATAAAGAAAACCTGGTGCTAAAAAATAAATTACACTGTAACAAAATGCAGCCATCATAAAGCTGTCAAACCTGTCCAGAAACCCTCCCTGCCCTGGGAGAAAATTACTATAGTCTTTAATTCCAACAATGCGCTTGTAAAATGAAGCAAGAATATCGCCGGCGAACCCGGTTATTGATGTGAACAATCCGAACATGATGGCGGTAAAAAAAGAGATATTCATCCACGGGGCTGTTAGTACTGATGCAAGAACACAAAAAAATATTCCGCCTGCCAAACCTTCCAAAGTTTTTGTTGGACTAATACGGGGTGTTAATGGAGTTTTACCAACCAACTGGCCTGTAACCTGGCTAAATGCATCGAATGCCAGAATTTGCAAATAGATGAAAAATTGAAATTCTCTTTTAAACGCCCAGGCATAAAAAATAAATCCGCCGGCAATCAATGAATAAATCAATAAAGCCAACCAGGGTTTTTTTTTGGAATAGATTGTTCGGCTCAATTCGTAATATCCAAATAAAACAATCACTCCGGCGACAGGCCGGAAAATCTGAAACCAGATTGTAACAACAACAAAGCTTGTGATCAAAAGATAAACCACATACTTTAGCCACCTTTGTTTGGCAACAGAAAGAGGAACTGTACTGTTGCCTAAGTACATGCCCGCACCACCGATAACAATAAAGCAGATAATGGTATAAATGACCACTTGCATCAGCGGTTCTTATTTTTCAGAACCCAATACAAACCCTTCACATTTGTTGCTGGCTCTTTTAAAATTAAAATGATAATGATTTCTTCAATACAGGCCAACGTTCCCCAGGTAATACTGATGTAATAAGGAAGTAAATGAAAACCCCATACAAACAAACTAACAATAAATGCGCCTTGCAGGTAACCTGTGAGTTTAAACATGTAAGTGTGTAAACCAATCAATCCTTTAAACTTAACAAAAACAAGTATGTAGGAAAGGCCCATGATTCCTGCAAAGACATAAAGCATGAATGAATGAGGTTGTATTTCAGGCCATTTAAACAAAGCAATTGCAATAAAAGCAAGTATGTATGTTCCGAGATCAGCCCATGAATCCAGCTTCACTCCTATATTTGTTTGCATCTTAAATCTTCTTGCGATGAACCCATCAAGGATATCAGTAACCAAACTAAGGGTAATAAAAACAGCAAATAAATTTTCATTAGCGGAAAGGATTAACCATAGAATAAATGGGAAAATGACTATCCTGTAAAGAGATAAAATGTTTGGGATGGTCCAGAATCTTTCAGCGGTGGCGGTCAAAGCAAAAATTATATTCTTGCAATTTAATAGTATTTTGTTTGAAGAACTTACTACCAATGAACCAGCAAATTGTTTTTGCCATCATTTTCCTTGGCATATTTCTGTTACTGGTTACCGTAGCCCATGTCCTTCACAGTTTTTTTAAACTGTCTGCCGAAACATCAAGAAAATTTCTTCATGTAAGCGGAGGGATACTTGCTTTGTGTTCACCGCTTTTTTTTACCTCGCACAAATGGATACTTATTTTATGTTCTCTTGCTTTCCTGCTATTGCTTTTTACGTATCTAAAAAGTTGGCTACCTGCCATACATCAAACAAAAAGAAAATCAATTGGCAGCGTAATCTATCCCATCCCTATCTATTTATGTTTCTTTATTGCAATACAAAAACAAAATCATCTTCTCTTCTATTTGCCCATTTCTTTATTAACCGTTTCTGATACCATAGCTGAATTTGGAGGCAAAAAATGGGGAACCCATTCACGAATGCTGATGTACAGACAGAAAACAATAGCCGGGTCTATAAGTTTTGCCGTATCTGCATTAGTTATTTCAATTGGCTGGGGAATTATTTTCAAATTTCCTGCTCAACAAATTATTATCCTGAGCATCACAACAACATTAATTGCAACAATTGCAGAAATGGTGAGTACAAAAGGATGGGATAATATTACTGTTCCCATGGTTACTCTTGTCCTTTTATTGGTACTTATCAAAGGTTAATTCAATCCAAATAACCCTGAATTCAATTGTTGAAGAGTGGCTTTCTTATCTGCAGCATCAACCAGCAATGAAATGTTATGAATGCTTCCACCAAAGGAAACCATTCTTACATTGATGTTGCTCACACAGTCAAACACTTTTTTTAGTGTGCCGGGTTGTTCGCCTATTTCATTTCCAACAATACTGATTATGGTTTGATCGGTATCAACACTTACTGTACTGAAGGTTTCCAGTTCCCTGACTATTTCATTTAAAGCAGAAGCATTATCTATTGTCAATGACACTGCAACTTCTGAGGTGGTGATCATATCAATTGAAGTCCGGTATTTTTCAAAAACTTCAAACACCTTGCGCAGGAAGCCATAAGCCAGCAACATCCTGCTGCTTTTTATATTGATAGCAAGAATCCCGTCTTTTGCTGCCACAGCCTTCACGCCTGTTGATGATGCTTTTTCCTCGATAGTGGTTCCTTTTGCTTCTGGTTCCATAGTGTTCAACAACTTCACCGGAACATTATAATATTGTGCAGGCCAGATGGAAGCTGGGTGAAGAATCTTTGCACCGAAATACGCCAACTCGGCCGCTTCATCAAAACTCAATTGGTCGATGGGAATAGTTTTATTGACAATGCGGGGATCATTGTTGTGCATACCACTGATATCTGTCCAGATTTCGCAAACACTTGCTTTAATGGCTGCAGCCACGAGTGACGCAGTATAATCGCTCCCTCCTCTTTTTAGATTATCAACTTCACCCCTGGCATTCCGGCAAATGTATCCTTGTGTGATAAACATTTTTTTGGTAGAGTTTTGTTGCAGGATTTTGGTAAGCTTTTCCCTGATTTGTTCTACCTGCGGTTCATCGTTTGCATCGATGCTCATAAACTCAAGGGCAGGAATCAATACATGATCTATGCCTTGTTCATTTAAATAAACACTGAACAGTTTTGTTGAAATCAATTCGCCCTGTGCCAGGATATCCTTACTTAAAGCTTCACTAAAAGAAATGCGAAGAATGATGTTGAGAAATTCAAAGTGCTCTTTCAAAATAGTATTCGCTTTTTCAAGAGCATCTGGTTTCTTTACCAGTTCGGTAACGAACTGTTTATATTGAGCTTCTAATTGATCAATCTTTTGCCTAGCCTCTTCACGCTTACCCTGCGAAAGAAAATTGCCAATTTCAACAAGTGCATTGGTTGTTCCGGAGACTGCACTTAATACAACGATTTTTGGTTCTGCATCTGATGTGACCAATCGTGCCACTTCATGCATACGTTGCGGCTTACCTACAGAGGTTCCTCCAAACTTCATTATTTTAAAGATCCCTTGTCCCCGGGCAGGGGAACTTGGATTTGACCTTTCCTGGCTGTTTTGCATTTTTCTTTGATTCAGATTTTTGAGCCGCAAATTTAGGCATTGATGCAATCAAAAAGACTGTTTGAATTTTTGGTTTTGGGAGAGTGGCAAATCACCTGTAGCGGGACTTAGGAGATCAAATTTTTCGGCGAGATAGTTTAAGTCATCTACGACTGGCCCTAACAAAGGGATTCCGTCTTTCACTCGAATGGCTTCCATCTCCCTTTCTGGGTCACCAGGTATGATTACGCTTTCAAACCCTTCAGCTGTTTTTGCTGAACGAAATCGCTCGATCCACTTATCCATATGTTCTTTGAATTGTTCGGAAGGGCGAAACGCATCAATCCTCATGGCACCAAAGAAATGACCAATGCCTTTGCCCGGCATTCCTTCCGGCATAGGAACGTAAGCAGGAAATGGTGGTACCCATGGTCCATAATTCGCGCCACTTAATACAGCAGAAAAAATATCGACAATAGCACCCAATGCATATCCTTTATGACTTCCGTGTTCCCTGTCACCACCAAGAGGCAGCAATGCGCCCCCAGCTTTTAATTCGTGGGGATCAGTGGATGGTTTGCCTTCTTTGTTCTGAATCCAACCTAATGGAGCAACGCCGCTTTTTCTTTGTAGTATTTCCAATTTACCATTTGCTGCTGTAGTCGTTGCCATGTCTGCAACAAACGGAGGCTCCTTACCTGCCGGGATAGCCACGGCAATGGGATTGGTACCTAACAACCGTTCTGTTGAAAATGTTGGAGCAACCAGGGCACTTCCATTGGTCATACAAATGCCAATCATATCTTGCTCTAAAGCCATCATAGCATGATAACCTGCAATACCATAATGGTTACTGTTTTGGACACTTACCCAACCTGTACCCACTTGCTTTGCTTTATCAATTGCAATCTGCATGGCCTTTGGAGCCACTACAAGACCTAAGCCGCTGTCACCATCAACAGTTGCTGTAGACGGTGTTTCATGAATGATTTTTATCTGGGGCGTTGCGTTCACTCTTTTTGCTTCCCACAAACGTACATAACCACTTAAACGGGCAATACCATGAGAGTCAACTCCCCGAATATCTGCGGACAATAAAACTTTTGTAGCCAGGTTTGCATCATCTTCACTACATCCAATTTTCAAAAAAACATTTTTCGAAAAATCAAATAATTGATCGTAAGAAAAAACTTTGCTCATGTTCGCAAGATAAGAAGGAATGAGGGTTTCAAAAATGAGAAAAAAGAGTCTGTATTTTTAGAACTATGTTAGAATACCTACAGCATAATTTAGAAAATGAATTAACCACATTATACAGACCGGTTGGTCCCAAGGAACTTGAACTGATTGAACAATCGGGCTGGAAAAAATTTCCACCACGTTTACCCGAACAACCTATTTTTTATCCGGTCATGAATGAAGAATATGCCATTCAAATAGCACGAGATTGGAACATGCCTGCGTCAGGTTTTGGATGTGTAACTATGTTTAATGTAAGAACCGACTACGTCAAGAAATTTCCCATTCAAAATGTTGGTGGAATCATTCATAATGAACTTTGGGTACCGGCAGAAGAATTGGAAGAATTCAACAGTAATATTATTGGGTTGATAGAGGTAACTAAAACTTTCAAGAAATAAAAAACGCGATGACAGTTCCACAATGCCGAACAACTTCTGATCGTACAAGTGTGCGACGCAACAGACGCTTTATAGTAGCAATTCAGTTTGGCTCATAATCAAAAATCTCCAAATCAAAACAACCATCATTTAAAAATGAAAAACACTCTCAACAAAACGTTAATCTTTCTGACCATTCAACATTTATCATTCAGCGTTCCACCCTTTACAAAAACAAAAAATGCTCCCATCACTGAGAGCATTTTTTTTCATTCAACTTGTATCTAGAATGGTAGATCGTCGGCAACATCATCATTGACACTCGCCGCAGCTGTTGATTCCTGGCGATTGTATGATTGAGAGTCAGAAGCAGGAGCACCGCCTCCAAGACTATCACCTTTACCACCGAGTAACTGCACTTCCCTTACACGAAGAGAAAGTGAAGCGCCGGCAGTACCATCGTTACGGGTAAAGCTGCGAACTTCCGGAGTACCCTCAACAAATACCTGCTTACCTTTTTGAAGGTAAGGTGCAAGAGCCGTTCTGTCTGTCCAATAAGCGCAATCGACCCAGGTTGTTTTTTCCTGGTTATTGCCTGCGCTGTCACGGTACTTCTCGGTATGGGCAACTGTAAAATTGATTACGTTTTTGCCGTTTACTGTGTTAACTACGCAATCTTTTCCAAGATTGCCGATTACTTGCATTTTAATCATAGTGCTCAAAATTTACGCGTTATTAAATGAGTTTCAATTTACGCTTTTTAGCGTTTATTTGGGGCGCTAAATGTAGAGGATTTGTTAGAGTTTAAAGGAATATTTTATCAACCAAAAAGATGTCAGTAGAATATACAAGAAGGTATTTTTGGCCAGCGCTTTTGTGGCCTTTACCTTAATTCAGATTTTTTATTTACTAAACTTAACCGTTACCGGTGGCAGCCATTTTGTCGTCTCGCCTCAGGCGAGATTTATCGTTTGGTAATTCTATTGAACAGATGGGAATGCTCAAAATAGAATGCTGTTTTTCTTAATTGCACTAGAACCAAAATATCCGAAAGCAACAGAAAAACAGAAATATGAGAAAATATATAAAGAAGAAGTTCATGACAGTTGGCTGAAATTAAAGTTACGACTACTTTTTGGTTTTGGTACCAGATTGGTTTCCATCTTTCACCCGCCCAGCTTCTTTAAGCTTTTGATTGAGAATCCATTCAATTTGCCCATTCACACTTCGGAATTCGTCTGCCGCCCACTTTTCCAAAGCTTTGTAGGTATCGTTATCAATTCGTATCACAAAACTTTTTTTAGAACTCACTCATCTTGATTTAGGGTTAGAAGAAACTAAATTTTGAAGAGCTCTTTGAAAAAAACTTATGTCTGAAGTACTAAAGAAAATTTTTTTACCATTCATTAAATAAAATTGCATGCCTTCACCAACACTTGCATTGTGGATCCAGCCATAGCCAGGAAACCACCCAATGCCATAGTGTAGACGCGGACCGTTTCTCACTTCAAAACTCTCGATATCTTCTTTTTCAATTACCCTGAATCTTTTTTGCCATGGCTTCCACCGGAAATAAATTCCGTTTGTGGTTACCACTTTCTCAAAACGTACGTTTTGAAATAGAAACAAAATAACTATTTCTGTAACTAGCACAATTCCAAACCCGATCCACATTTCCGCTTTTTCTTCTGCAGGCACCGTTAAAGCTGCAATAAAAACAGTCACCATGGCAAGCAGCATAGTTCCGGCCGTAAAAATTTTTAACCAAGCCGGAAACTTTTGCTTCTCTTCAAACAACATGCTACCTGATGGTTCGAATGCTTTTAACATGACTATTGGTATAATGTTCCGGTGTTTAATATCGGCTGTGCACCTCTTTCACCGCAAAGCACTACCATTAAATTACTCACCATCGCTGCTTTCTTTTCCTCGTCTAAATGAACAATATCTTTCCTTGACAACATTTCCAGAGCCATTTCCACCATACCAACTGCACCTTCAACAATTTTAGTTCTGGCTGCAACAATTGCAGTAGCTTGTTGTCTTTGCAACATGGCCCCGGCGATTTCGGCGGCATAAGCCAGGTGACTAATCCTTGCTTCTTTAATGATGATGCCGGCAGGTGTAAGCCTTTCCAAAAGTTCTTTTTCCAAAATGGCATTCACCTTTTCGCCTCCACCTCTTAATGTAATGTCAGCAATAGGATCTTCAAGGTTATCGTAAGGAAAGCTATTGGCGAGGTGACGAACAGCGGCTTCACTTTGACGTACCACATATTCTTTATAATTAACAACATCATATGCAGCTTTGTAGGTTTCTCCAACCTGCCACACAATTACGGCCGCTATCTCAATTGGATTTCCCATTTTGTCATTCACTTTAAGCCTGGCACTTTCCAGGTTTTGTGAACGAAGCGAAATATTCTCAGTAGTATAAAACGGATTTATAAAAAACCATCCGTTGTCTTTAACTGTTCCTGCATATTTACCAAACAGGTTCAAAACTCTTGAATGGTTTGGTTGAATAATGATTAAGCCTTTCATTAAAAACAAGCTTATAATTAAAAGAAGAACAGCTGTAACAATTTTCAATGGATTTATGCTGCCTTCCTTCATCTGAACAAAGAAAAAAACTGAAGCAGCGAATACTAAAAGGATACTAATGAAACCGATAATTCCTGATACCGGCTTTACGATCTTTTCCATATAGAGAGTTTTTTGGTTGATATCATTTTGATATCAAAGTTATATTAACTCCCCAAAAGCAAAAAAATATTATACGAATGGCAGTATTGTGATTATGAGTCGGCTTTCACCTTATGTACTAACATCCAAAATTTTCAATCATTTAGTTGCTGCGACTACGCTGCACCATAAAATAAAAAACCCCTGAACCAGGGGCCAACTTGTTTTAGACTACTTTAGTTACTATCCTCCTCCAGTACTCCCATCCCTTACTTTGATCTTCTTTTTGTTTGAGTTCTTCTTTTCATATTCTACTACCTGTTGGGGCTTTGCAACTTTTTTTTCGCCGGCTTGTGCAGTTGTAGTGCTGGTTTTTGATTTACTTCCATCTTTTGTAACATCGATGGGCGCCAAATCATCCTCAGTTCCATTAGCCACAGCCACGTCTTCTTTTCTTTTATTCATCACCCACTCTTCAGTGGACTTAATTGTTCCGTTTTCAGTATTGTAATAAGTCCACGTTCCATGTTTATAAGAATTGGGCTCAACCTTTACAATTTCTTTTCGCAGAATCTTAGACGGATCATTTACATCAACAACATTAATGGTATCGAAAGGATTTTTAGGATCGATAGCTCTCCAACTTTCTTCGCGTTGCAACTCGCCGGTATACAGATAATATTTGCATCTCCCGCTTTTCATACCCAGGTAATAACTTTCAACTGCTAACAAATCACCTTCATTGGAAAAACGTTTCCATATTCCTTCTCTTAAATCATTTTCATAATAACCTTGTTCATCGTAACCATCTTCTCCGCGTAATGGGTCAATGTGAACTACCCATGGGCCTTGTTTCAACCCCTTCATATCAACACGATTTAAGGTATCATGTCTTTTTCCGATAGTATAGGTTTTCCATTGTGCATGCCCATTGAATGAAATCAATAAGGCAATAATTAATAGGTATCGCATTTTTAGTAAGTTTGACGATTATCTATATAACGCTAAATCTAGCTGTTTATGCTATCAAAATTAACCGAATCACTTTTTTTTCCTATTCTTTTACTCGTTACAGTTTTCACAAATGCCCAGGTAAAACCCATGAGCGCTGATGTCCGTTTAAAAAGCATGCAACAAAGGAAGGTTTTAATGGCCAAATCAGTTTTAGATTCCGTTAAATTCAGAAATATTGGCCCATCAATAATGAGTGGCCGCGTTGTGGATGTTGATGCTAATCCGGCTGATCCAACGGAATTTTACGTGGCCTATGCATCGGGTGGCTTATGGCACACAACAAATAATGGTCAATCATTTAGTTCAATTTTTGATAGCGCTGACGTAATTACAATTGGGGATATTGCTGTAAACTGGAAAACCAAAACTATTTGG
>Ga0163163_10002135_pt1 | contig 16699 bp, 12 predicted proteins | sample S65metaG_FD_119766 | JGI IMG/M metagenome (GOLD analysis project Ga0163163, IMG submission 119766) | Switchgrass rhizosphere microbial communities from Kellogg Biological Station, Michigan, USA - S6-5 metaG | ecosystem: Host-associated > Plants > Roots > Rhizosphere > Soil | place: USA... | reverse complement strand
TGCACCGAGAAGATCGGCTTCGTCAGGTGGCGGAAGCCTTCCACCGTGCCGTCATACAGGTTCGTGTGCGTGACGGTCACCTCCGAGGGAAGCGAATCGGGATCCACCGCGAAGCCGTGATTCTGCGAGGTGATCTCCACCTTCCCGGACTGGAGCTCCTTCACCGGGTGATTCGCGCCGCGATGGCCGAACTTGAGCTTGTAGGTCTTGCCGCCGACGGCGAGGCCAAGAATCTGGTGGCCCAGGCAGATGCCGAACATCGGCAGGTCGGTCTGCACCAGCTCGCGCACATTGTCGATTGCATACGGCAGCGCGGCGGGATCACCCGGGCCGTTGCTGAGAAAGATGCCGTCCGGTTCGATCTTGCGAAGTTCCGACGCCGGCGCCGACGCCGGGAAGACATGCACATCGCAGCCATAGGCGTCGAGCCGTCGCATGATGTTGTATTTCACGCCGAAGTCGTACGCGGCGACGCGCAGCCGGCGCTTCGCACGCGCTTCGGGCGGAATACCGAACTCCGCATGATCCGCGTCGCCCACCCGTCCGGCAAACTGCCGCCATTCGAAGGCGTTGTCGCAGGTGACACCCTGCACCAGGTCGGCACCTTCCATCTTCGGAATCGCGCGCGCCTTCTCCACGAGCTCCGCCGGATCCACCTGGCCGGTCGCGATGACACCGCGCATCACGCCCGCGCTGCGCAACACCCGCGTCAGCGCGCGCGTGTCGATGTCCGCGATCGCGACAATGTGATGGCGGGTGAGGTAGTCCCGGAGCGTGCCGTCAGCGCGCCAGTTGCTGGCGAGCGGTGACGCTTCGCGCATCACGAAACCGGCCACACGCGGGGCCTGCGACTCGGCATCTCCAGACGCTACGCCGTAGTTGCCAATCTGCGGCGCGGTCATCGTCACGATCTGGCCGGCATAGGAGGGGTCGGTGAGCACCTCCTGATAGCCGGTCATGCTCGTGTTGAACACCACTTCGCCCGAGGTCTCGCCGCTGGCACCAGCCGCGACGCCTTGATACCAGGTTCCGTCTTCCAGAGCCAAAACAGCGTTCATCACTGCTCCAGCGACGCGGCCACTCGCGTCGCACTGCCAGCCTTCACGTCCGCCGTCGTCGCCCAGCTCTTGAACCCCGGCAGTTCGAGCCGGATGCTGTGCTCACCGACCGTCACCTCCGGAATCGTCATCGGCGTCCTGCCGATCGAGCGGTCGTCCATGACGACTTGCGCGCCTGCCGGCCGCGACACGACCAGCAGCGTTCCCCGCTCGCTGGCCGGTAATGTCTTGAGTGCCGGCGTGTCCGCCGGGACGGCTTGAGTCTGCGGCGGAACCCGCCGCACAGCAGCGGGGGCCTTCGGTGGTTGCGGTGGTGGGGCAGGTTGCGCGGCGGGCTCAGGCGCGGCAACAACCGGCTCCGGGTCCAGTTTCACCGGTTCCGAAACAGACGATTCGCTGAACGTGTGACCGGCACCGGATGTCGAGGCCGGTTTCTCAATCCCGCCAACCGTTACGGATGACCCAGTTCGGGCGGCACGATATCCACTGAAGAAGCCCAGGCCGATCCCGAAGACGAGTGCTGCAGCGGCGGCGAGCCAGATGCCGAAACTGCTTCGATGGCGTGGGGTGTCGCCCGAAAGTGCAAACAATGGTGGCTCGGGCGTCGGTTCCGGACCTGGGTCGGCGACGCCAGGACTCGTCTCGTCGAAGCGCTCCTGGCGCCTGGGCGAAACCGAGGAAGGCGACACGTCCGTCTCCCGGAACGGAAAATCAACGAGCGGATCGTCTGGAGAAGAATCTGACCCCTGCAGTGGAGGACCTTTCAGGTATAGCCTCGCGATCCTAACATGTGAATTTGACACTGCGCCTGAGCCTCTGCGAGAGTACCCGCGGTGCTCCCACAGTCTGGCGTATCAGCCTCGGCACCGGTGCGCCCGGCTGCCCGCCGGAGCGACGACAACACCACCGTGCGCCTCCCTGTCGACATTCGACGGTTTCCCTGGATCCGGAAGCTCGCGGCCGATTACGCGTACGACTATGGGCGTGTGGCCGAGTTCTTCGCGGGCAGCCCCGCGGATCCATCTGCGTGGCGCGCCGCGATCGGCCGCGCGCAACAGCATCCGCGTCAGCGTGACGCCATTGTCGCGGTTCTCGAGGCGCAGCAGCGCCGGCGTGGTGCTCCACAGGCGGCGCGTGACGCGGCTGCCCAGCTCCGTGACCCGCGGTCCGTCGCGATCGTCACCGGCCAGCAGGCGGCGCTGTTCGGCGGGCCGATGTTCACGCTGCTCAAGGCGATTACGACCGTCCAGCTTGCCGCGCACGTTCGGGACCAGTTTGATGTCCCGGCGGTGCCGATCTTCTGGATCGAAGGTGAAGATCACGACTGGGACGAAGTGAAGAAATGCGGAGTCCTGGACGCCGAGCAGTGCCTCCGCCACATCGAAATCGGGGATCCGCCCGGAGCACGCCAGTCGGCGGTGGCGCACGTTCAGCTGGATGAATCTGCATCGGCCGCAATCACGGCGCTTGAAGCTGCGCTGCCGAAGACTGAGTTCTCCACTTCCCTGCTTGACGCAATTCGGGAGGCCTATCAACCCGGCGCTGGCATGGCGGACGCCTTCGGCCGCTGGCTGGAGACAACCCTGGGATCGAGGGGCCTGGTACTGTACGACGCCTCGGATCCCGCCTCGAAGCCGCTGGCCGCGGACCTCTTTGCGCGCGAACTCGAGAGAGCCGGGACAACGGCCCGTATCGTCACGGCAGCGGGCGAACGCCTCCAGGCCCGGGGCTACCACGCACAGGCGATCGCGCACGACGACACAGTGGCACTCTTCTCCCTGAACGGCGGCCGCAATGCGATCAAGCGCACGAACGACGGTTTCGCCGTGGGCGACCACCTTGAGCCGAGTGAACGTCTGATCGACCAGGCACGACAGCATCCGGAACTGTTCAGCCCGAACGTGCTGCTCCGGCCGCTTGTGCAAGACACGATATTTCCGACGGCCTGCTATGTCGCAGGGCCGAACGAGCTCGGCTATCTCGGCCAGTTGAAGGGCGTCTACGAGGCATTCGGCGTACCCATGCCGCTCATCCAGCAGCGCGCGACGGCCACGGTGGTTGACGCCAACACCATGAAGTTTCTCTCGCGTCACGAGTTTCCATTCGAGGCGCTGCGCGCGCAAGACGAGAGCGCGCTCAATGAGCTGCTCGAGTCGCAGTTGCCGGTCTCCGTTGAAGCCTCGCTGCAGGACGCGGCCCGCGCACTCGACGACCACATCGGGCGACTGGCGCACGAGGTCGCGCAGGTCGATTCCACACTGGAAGGCGCCGCCCGTTCGACGCTGACGCGCATGCAGGACGATCTGAAGAAGCTGCACGGCAAGGTCATTCAGGCCGCAAAGCGCAAGGACGACACCCTGCGACGCCAGTATCACCATGCCCGGGGACTCGCCTTTCCGGGCGGACACCCGCAGGAACGTGAGATCGGCTTCGTGTCCTTCCTGAACAAGTACGGCCCCAGCCTCGTCGACCGTTTGAGCGAAGAGATCCCGCTCGACATGGGCTCGCATTGGGTGATCCAGGTCTGAAAAAGAAACCGCGCGTCATCCTGAAGCTGCGCGGGCTTGCCAGCAAGCGCTGGGTCCGGTACCTGCTGTACGCAGCCGGTGTCTTCACCGTCGTCTTCGGCGCGGCCTTCTTCTACTTCTTCTTCTCGTACGCAGACGTCATCGAGCAGCGCCTGCACGGCGAGCGTGAGCGGACGCTCCCGCGTGTGTACGGCCGCGCCGTCGGCCTGCGCAAAGGCCAGATGCTGTCGGTCGAGGACCTGGTTTCCCGCCTGAACGATCTCGGCTACGCGCAGCGCCAGCAGATTGATGGCGCCGGGCAATTCACCGTCGTGAAGAACGTCGTCACCCTTGCCCCGCGTGAGGGGCCGCTGGCCGATCGCTCCGTGCGCATCGTCTTCCCCACCCCACGCCCGGTGAAAACGGGGCGCGGGGCGGCGCCTCCACTGCTGTCACCTCGGGGCATTCAACAGATCGAGGTTCGCGGCCGTGGCACCGTGCAATCGGTGGAGCTCGACCCGCCGCTGCTGACGGCCCTGATGGCCGACGGGGCCCGCGAGAAGCGGCGTCATGTGCCACTGGCGACCATCCCGGCGCGGATGCGTCAGGCAGTGCTCGCGATTGAAGACCAGCAGTTCTACTCGCATTCCGGCGTCAATCCCGTCCGGCTGGTTGCCGCCGCGATCCGCAATGCGACCAACAAGGGCAGTTCGGTCGGCTACAGCACGATCACGCAGCAGCTGGCGCGCATGTTCTTCCTCGCGGATGAATTCAACGCCGAGTTGCAGACCGGCGAACGTGGCCGCACGTGGGGGTCGTACTTGCGCAAGGCGCGCGAGATCATGATGTCGCTGGCGCTCGAGCGTCGGGCATCGAAGGACGAGATCCTCGAGATGTACCTGAACGACGTCTATCTGGGTCAGCGCGGATCGTTTGCGATCCACGGCGTGGCTGAGGCGTCGCGCATCTTCTTCGGGAAGGACGTCGCGAACGTCACCAACAGCGAAGCGGCCACGATCGCCGGGACGATCAAATTCCCCGGCCTGCCGTTCCAGAGCCCGAAGCGGGCCACCGACCGGCGGAACCTCGTCCTGCAGGCGATGGCGTCTGAGGAATACCTCACCGCCGACGCGGCTGCCAAAGCCTCGAAGGAGCCGCTCCAGATCGTCCCGCGAGCGGTCGACGCCGAGGCGCCGTACTTCGTCGACATGATCGTCCAGCAGATAGAGGCGGCGTATCCAGGGCTGATGGCCCAGTCCGACAACATCAACGTCTTCACCACACTGGATCTGAATCTGCAGCGTGCGGCGCTCGAGGCCATGCGCAACGGCCTGGCGCGCGTGGACGAGGTGCTCTCGAAACGGCGTCGGAAGTATCCCGATCCGGCGCAGGCAGCGCTGGTGGCGATCGACCCGCGTACCGGTGAAATCCTGGCGCTGGTTGGCGGCCGTTCCTACAACACCTCGCAGTACAACCGCGTGACGACGGCGCGCCGGCAGCCGGGCTCGGTGTTCAAGCCCTTCGTCTACCTCGCGGCGTTTGAGCGCGGCGCTGAAGAGGGACGCACTGACCTGACGCCGGCATCGATGACACTCGATGAACCCGGCATCTTCGAGTACGACGGCCAGGTTTGGGAACCGAAGAACTACGACGACTACGACGGCGAGGTGACGTGGCGGCGCGCGCTGGCGATGTCGCGGAATCTCGGCACCATTCGCGTGGGCGAGAAGGTCGGCTTCGACACGGTCGCGAAGGTGTGGAAACGCGTGGGCGTCGGCACTCCGCCGATCGCGGTTCCATCGATCACGCTGGGCGTCTTCGAGCTGACACCGCTCGAGGTGGCCACGGCGTATACGCTGTTCACGAACGGCGGCACCGTTCGGCCGCTGCTCGGCCTCAGTCACATCCAGGCTGGAGCACGCGACCTGCGGCCGATGCCGGCGAAGGAAAAATCCGTCGCCCGGCCGGATACCACGTTCCTCGTGACCAACATGCTGCGCAGCGTGATCAACGAGGGCACGGGTGCGGCCGCACGCGGAATGGGATTCACCGCCGATGCAGCGGGCAAGAGCGGCACGACGAACGATCAGCGCGACGCCTGGTTCGTCGGTTTTACGCCTGAGATTCTCACGGTGGTCTGGGTCGGCTTCGACGACAACACACCGATCGGCCTGACCGGCTCACAGGCGGCGCTCCCGATCTGGACCGAGTTCATGAAGGTTGCCGTTGCCGGCCGCGGCGGCGCGCAGTTCGAGCCGCCCCAGGGCATTACGTTCGTGGAAATCGATCGCGACACCGGTAAGCTCGCGACGCCCGCCTGTCCCCGCACGTTTACCGAGTCCTTCATCGTAGGCACGGAGCCGCTCGAAATCTGTCCGCTCCATAGCGCGGGGCCGTAACAGCCTGCGTTCCTGCGGGGCTCTATAATCAATTCGTGAACCAAGAGGTCTTCGCCGCCCTGGCCGAAGCGTTGTCCAGGGGCGAGGAAGTGGCGCTCGTGACGATCACCGGCTCGACCGGCTCGACGCCCCAGCGCGTCGGCGCCAAGATGCTCGTCTACGCGGACGGCCGAACGGTGGGGACCATTGGCGGCGGCTGCTACGAGAACGACGCCTTCGGGAAAGCGCGCGAAGCCATCAGATCGCACCGGCCGCTCAACGTGAAGTACGAGCTGAACGACGACTTCGCTCAGGAAACCGGGCTCGTGTGTGGTGGCCAGATGGAGGTCTTCATCGAGCCGGTCGAGGCGTCGCCGGATGTCTACGTCTTCGGCGCCGGGCATGTGGGCTATTACGTCGGCAAGATGGCCCACGACGCCGGCTTCCGCGTCCACGTTGTCGATGACCGCGAGAAGTTCGCCAGCCAGGAACGCTTCGGCGAAGGCATCGACGTCGTCGTCGATCACATTCCCACCTGGCTGGAGACACACCGCTTGCCACCGACGTCGTACGCGGTGATCGTCACCCGCGGGCACACGCACGACCTCGACGCGCTCCGTGCCGTAGTGGGCAAGCCGATACGCTACGTCGGGCTGATCGGCAGCAAGGCGAAGGTGCGCCGCATCTTCGACGCCCTGAGAGAGGAAGGCGTCTCTCCGGAAGCTCTACAGCCCGTGCACGCGCCCATCGGGCTCGACATCGGCGCCATCACGCCCCAGGAAATCGCCATCAGCATCGTCGCCGAGCTGATTGCCGTGAAGCACGGCAAGATTGCCGAGCCGGCCGTCGCAGCGGTGACGATGCGATGGGAAGGCGCGTTGAAGAAATAGGGAACCGGGACGGTATAATTCTTCTAACCACCTGACAGCCAATGGGTTCCTTTGAACTGTCCGATCGGCCGCGCCGCGTGCTCGCCACGCTTGTCCGCGAGTACATCGAGACCGGCGAACCGGTGCCGTCGCAGATGCTCGCGCGCAAGAGCGGGCTCGGCCTGTCGTCAGCGACCGTGCGCAACGTGCTCGCACAGCTCGAAGAGCTGGGCTACGTGCATCAGCCGCATACTTCGGCCGGCCGCGTGCCGACGGATCGTGGGTACCGGGTGTTCGTCGATCTGTTGCTGGAAAGCCGACGGCCTGCGCGCCCGCCGTTCAGCGTCGAAGACGAAATCCGGGCCCAGGCCGGCCGTTCGCCGCTGATGGACGACCTGCTCATCAGCGTCTCGCATCTTGTCTCGCGGGCTGCCAGATATGTCGGGTTTGCGCTCGCGGACAATCGCGGCGGCGTCCTGCAGAGAATCGAATTCGTGGCGCTCGGCGGGAGCCGTATTCTGGTTGTGGTCATCTCGCGAGGTAATCAGGTCACGCAGAAGATCGTCGATGCCGGCGAAGAAGTCCGCCCGACGGATCTGGTGCAGGCCGCAAACTACCTCAACACCGAGTTCGCGGGCCTGCGGCTTGCTGATGTCCGTGAAGCCGTGCTGGCACGCTTGCAGCAGGAGCGCAGCCTCTATGACGAACTGCTCCGCCGTGCCTTACTGCTGGCGCAGCAGACGCTTGACGCATTGCCCGATCAGCCGGCGTTCCACGTGGAAGGCGCCGCTGCGCTACTGGACGATGAGGACGGGACGGTGTCGCGGGGCACATTGCGGGCACTGCTGCAGATGATGGAAGAGAAAGAGCGCCTGGTGAATCTGCTGAACCAGTACATCGACGGTCCAGGGCTTACGGTCGTGATCGGCGCCGAGCACGCGGCACCTGATCTCCGTTCATTCAGCTTGATCGCCTCGACGGTTGTCGACGGTCATGCGACGCGCACGATCGGCGTGATCGGCCCGACCCGGATGCATTACTCGCGGGCGATCACGCTCGTCGACGGCACGACACAAGCGGTCTCGCGCGTGCTGCGGGACGAGAATTAGCTTCGTAATCCACCGCCATGGCGAACAAACGTTACAACGATCCCGAATACGCCGAGGCCGACACACCGGCGGGTGACGAGACTGTGGCAGAACAGTCCGACAGCGCCGAACCGCGGCCGGCGGCAGCCGCCGATGAGGCACTGGCGACGCTGCAGAAGGAACGGGACGCCTACAAGGAACAGTTCCTCCGCGCGGTCGCAGACTTCGACAACTATCGCAAGCGCATCGAGCGTGAGCGGCGGGAAGTCGCCGAGTACGCGGCCAGCGATGTGCTGCTCGAGCTGCTGCCGATCATCGACAATTTCGAACGCGCATTGCAGGCACCCGCCACCGGAGACACCGAGGCGTTCAAGCGCGGGATCGAGCTGATCCACAAGCAGATGCTCGAGCTGCTGCGCAAGCGCGGCGTGACCCACATCGAAGCACAGGGCATCGACTTCGACCCGAACGTTCACCAGGCCGTCATTCACGAGCCGAGCGACGAGCACCGCGAAGGTGAAGTGATGGAGGAACTGCAGCGCGGTTACAAGTTGGGTGACCGACTGCTGCGTCCGGCGATGGTGAAAGTCGCGAAGCGTTCGTGAGCACTGTGAGCAAACGCGATTACTACGAGGTCCTCGGGGTCTCGCGCACGGCAACCGACGTCGAGATCAAGAGCGCCTACCGCAAGCTGGCGCTCAAACACCATCCGGACCGGAATCCCGGCGATCACGCTGCTGAAGAGAAATTCAAAGAGTCCGCGGAGGCGTATTCCGTGCTCGCGGACCCGGATAAGCGGCACCTGTACGACCGCTACGGCCACGCCGGACTCGGCGGCGCCGCGACCGGCGGGTTCGATCCCAGCGTCTTCACTGGTTTCGAAGACATTCTCGGCGGACTCGGCGACATCTTCGGCTTCGGCGACGTGCTCGGCGGGGGCCGTCGTCGCGGCGGGGTTCAACGCGGCGCTGACCTGCGCTACGACCTCGAGATCTCGTTCGACGAAGCCGCGAAAGGCAGCGAAACCACGATCCAGATCCCGCGCCAGGAAACGTGTGAGACCTGTTCCGGCAATGGAGCCGCGCCCGGGACAAAGGCCACGACGTGCCCGCAGTGTCAGGGACGCGGACAGCTTCGCTACCAGCAGGGCTTCTTCACCGTTGCGCGCACCTGCGGCCAATGCCGCGGCACGGGCAGTGTGATCTCGAAACCATGCGTCACCTGCAAGGGCTCTGGTCGAGTGCAGCAGGAACGCAAGCTCACGGTGCGTGTGCCTCCTGGCATCGCGACAGGCCAGCGCCTGCGGCTGAGCGGCGAAGGCGAAGCCGGCGGGCCGGGCGGGCCTCCTGGCGATCTCTACGTGGTGATCCACGTCCAGGAGCATCCGTTCTTTCATCGCGACGGCAACGATCTCTATTGCGAGGTCCCGCTCAACTTCCCCACTCTCGCCCTTGGCGGCGAGATCCGGATTCCAACGCTCGAGGGCGAAGAGCCGTTCAAGGTACCCGAGGGCACCGGAAGCGGTCAGTCGTTCCGGCTTCGCGGCCGCGGGATGCCGGATGTCACGGGACGGGGCCGCGGCGACCTGTTCGTCACGGTCAAGGTCAGCACGCCGAAGAAGCTCACGCGGGATCAGAAGAAGCTGCTCGAGCAGCTCGCCACGTCACTGCCCAAGGAGAAGTTCGAGCCGACGCCGGTGAATCACGAAGACAAGGGCCTGTTCGACAGGGTCAAAGACATTTTCGGTTAACCGGTGGCGAGAACATGGCCTGCCGTCGTCGTGTCCGGCCTTGCCCGGGCCAACGATGAGGAGGGACTGCACGCGGTGCTTGCCGCTCACGAGGTCGCGGCCATCGACGAACCCTCCGAGGATCAGTGGCGCGTGTTTTTCCAGGAGGCGTCCGATCGCGATGCCGCCATCGCCCGACTCTGCGAGCGGTTTCCTGCGCTCCGCTTTGATCCTCTCGACGTCGCCGACGAGAACTGGGCGGCGCGCTCGCAGCAGGCGCTCCGCGCTGTCCGCGTCGGCCGCATCATCGTCGCGCCCCCCTGGGACACGCCGCTGACAATCGTCATCCGGCCGTCCATGGGATTCGGGACCGGCCACCACGCCACGACGCGCCTGTGCCTCGCCGCGCTGCAGCAGGTGAGTCTCGAGCGCTGCACCGTGCTCGACATCGGCTGCGGCTCGGCGGTATTGGCCATTGCCGCTTCCCTGCTCGGCGCGGAAGACGTGACGGGTCTTGACGACGACCGGGACGCGATTCAGGCGGCGTGGGACAATCTGTCACTGAACCCGTCGGCGCAGGTGACCCTGCTCGTCGGTGACCTCCGCTCAACCGAGCTCGTGCCGGCCGACATCATCCTGGCGAACCTGACCGGTGGCCTGCTCATTCAGTCAGCCGAACGACTCCGGAAGTTAACGAACGCACACGGGCGGCTGGTGCTCAGCGGCTTCACGACCAACGAGGAACGCGAGGTGCTGTTGGCGTTCGGAGCGTTTGGGGTCGAACACCGTGGCGAGGAAGAGGAATGGGTATGCGTGACGCTGAAAGAAAGCTGACTCCCCATTCCCAGCTTCCAACTCCCAAGAGGATCCGGACCCTGGTTGCGGTGTCTGTCCTGGCCGTGCTTTCCGGCCAATGGTTGGCGGCTGAGCGGTTCGGATATCCGCCCGACGAATTCGCGGCGCGACGCGAGCGGCTGGTGAGCGCACTTCGCACGCAGTCGGCCGACGGCACGCTCATCCTCTTCGGCGCCAGCGGCAGCACCCCGGGTCTGCGGTTCCGACAGGATCACGACTTCTATTACCTGACCGGGAGCGAGGCGCTGAACGCCGTGCTCGTGATGGATGCCCGAACGGGCGCGGCATACGCGTTCATGCCGAAGCTGTCGCGCAGCGAAGTGCAGTTCACCGGCGGCAACTGGCTCGACGAGCCCGACGCCGCGAAGAAGTACGGATTCGTATCCGTTCAACCGATCACGGCGCTGCGGGAGTTTCTGGCCGCGCGCCATGCCGACACGCCAAGTCAGACGGTGTGGACGCGCCTCTCGGATCGCGACGTCATCGACCAGGCGCGCAGCGAGATCACCACCGAAGTGACGCGCCGGCGCGCCAACCCGTTCGCGCAGCAGCCCACCGAGGATGCCGCACGCGCTGCGGCGCTGCAGGCCCAGTTCCCCACGTGGGCACTTCGTGACGTAACGCCACACCTCGACCGGCTGCGGCTGATCAAGACCCCGCGCGAGATTGAGATCCTCCGTTACAACGGCCGCATCAGCGCCGAGGCCATGACCCGCGCCATCGCCGCCGCGGCGCCCGGCAAGTACGAGTACGAGCTCGAAGCCGAAGCCACCGGCTGGATGGTGAAGCACGGCATCCAGATGGCCGCCTACCCCGCCATCGTCGGATCTGGTCCAATGGGGAATCAATGGCACTACCAGGACAACGGCCGGAAGATGAACGCCGGCGAGCTGGTGGTGATGGATTACGCCGGCTCGCTCGACTACCTGACGATCGACATCACCCGCACCTGGCCCGTCTCGGGCCGGTTCACGGAACAGCAGCGAAAGGCGTATGACGCCGTGCTCGACACGCAGAAGGCGATCCTCGGCGCGATCAAGCCCGGGGTGACGCGCAACGCCATCCGCCGGATCGCGCAGGACACGATGCGCATGCACGGTTTCGATCCGCGCAATGCCTATTCAGGGCACTACGTCGGCCTGTCGGTGCACGACGTCGGCGACTGGAGCCTGCCGTTCGAGGAAGGGATGGTGCTGGCGATCGAGCCGATCATCGACCTGCCCGATCAGCAGCTCCATGTGCGCATCGAGGACACGGTGCTGGTGACGGCCACCGGCGTGGAGATCCTCAGCGCTGCGGCGCCGAAAGACGTCAACGAGATGATGGCGCTGCTGAAGAAGTGACGTAGCGTCCGCCTACGTGCGAACAGCCGCCCACCGTTCCGACACCTTGCGGATCCGGTCGAGCGCATCCTGGATGTTGTCCAGCGACGCCGCATAACTGAATCGCAGGTAGCCGTCGCCGTAGCTGCCGAACGCCGATCCGCTCAGGCATGCCACACCGGCGTCGTTCAGCAGCATGTCTGCGAGCTCCTTGCTCGACATGCCTGTGCCGGTAATGTTCGGGAACGCGTAGAATGCACCGTCCGGGACGACGCAGCGAAACCCGGGAATATCGTTCAGCCCCGTGACGATCGCGTCGCGGCGGCGTCTGAACTCGGCCACCATCCGATCGACATCGTCCTGCGGCCCCTGCAGCGCGGCCAGGCCTGCCCGCTGCGTGAAACTCGCGGTGCACGAATTGGAATTCACCATCAGCTTGTCGATGGCGTCCGCCAGCCACAGCGGGAAGACGCCGTAGCCGAGGCGCCAGCCGGTCATCGAGTAGGTCTTCGAGAAGCCGTCGAGGATGACCGTCTTCTCGAGCATGCCGGGGAACTGTGTAATCGACGCCGGCTCGACGCCGTAGCAAATGCGCGAATAGATCTCGTCGCTGAGGATCATCACGTCGCGTTCGCGCAGCATGTCCGCCATCTTCGCCAGATCCTCGCGCGGCATCATGCCACCGGTGGGATTGGCCGGCGAATTGAGGACGATCAGCTTGGTCCGCGGCGACAGCTTCTGCCGGAACGCGTCGAGGTCGAACGAAAAGCCGCGGCTTTCGACCAGCGGCATCGGCACCGGCGTGGCACCGAGGTAATTGATCATCGACTCGTAGATCGGGAATCCGGGATTGGGATAGATGACTTCGTCGCCCTTCTCGAGCAGCGCCATCATCGTAAAGAACATGATCGGCTTGCCGCCGGGTACGACGACCACGTTCTGGCCCGTGATGCCGCCGATGCCACGGCTGCGCGAGATGTATTCGGCGATGGCATCGCGGAAATCCGGGAACCCCGGCGTCGGTCCATATCCCGTCCACCCTTCATCCAGCGCTTTCTTCGCCGCGTCCTTCACGTGCTGCGGCGTCGGAAAGTCTGGCTGGCCGATTTCCAGGTGGATGATCTTCTTGCCCTGTGCCTCGAGCGCCCGTGCGCGCTGCAGTACTTCGAACGCGGACTCGATCCCGATCCGCCCCATGCTTTCCGCAAGCTTCATGAGTCTCCCGCTACCTGATCACAACACACCGAGACACTGAGGTCACCGAGGGTCTTGAAAGGCGTTCTCAGTGCCTCGGTGCCCCGGTGTGTCGTCGTTCACCTACTTCGAGGGCGCCGGCTCGATCCGAAGCAGCGCGCCGTCGTCCTCTTCCGTCAGCGCGTAGAGATATCCGTCCGGTCCCTGCCGCACGTCGCGAATGCGCTGCTGCAGCTCGCGGAACATCGGCTCACGCCGGATCTCTTCCCACTTCTCGTTGAACTCGATGCGCTGAATCTGACCGGTGCGCGGCGATTCGCCCTGGCGGAGGCCGCCGACGAAGATGTTCCGCTTCCAGCCGGGGAACACGTCGCCGGTGTAGAAGGTCAGGCCGGAGACCGCAATGGACGGAATCCAGATCACGGTTGGCTCTTCCATGTCCGGGCGCGACGTGCCGAGCCGCTGACCGGGATAGCTGCGTCCGTAGCTGACGATCGGCCAGCCGTAGTTCTTCCCCGCCTTGATGATGTTGATTTCGTCGCCGCCATTCGGTCCCTGCTCACCTGCCCACAGCTCGCCGGTCTCCGGATTGAGTGCCATTCCGAGCTGCGTGCGGTGTCCCATCGAGAAGATCTCGGGCTTGTAACCTGCGCGGCCGACGAACGGATTGTCCGGCGGCACGCTGCCATCGTCGCGAATACGCAGCAGCTTGCCCCGATAGTCGTTGGGATCCTGCGGCGGCGACTGCGGTCCCTCGTCTGCGTTGCCGGACGACATGTAGATCGTTCCGTCGCGGGCGAACACGATCCGCGAGGCCGACGATGCCGCATGCGTATTGAAGATGTCGCGCCAGTCAGTGAGCGCCTTGCCATCGAATGTGGCGCGGGCGAGGACGAGCTCGGACGGCTGCGGCGCGCCTCGACCGCCGCCGCGGCCGCCCTGCGCGCCGGCTGCGGGCGGGTTGGCCGCCGCCGCGGGAGGCGCGCCAACAGGCTTGTGATAAGTGAAGTAGACCCACCGGTTCTTCACGAACTGCGGGTGCAGCGCGATGTCCATCAATCCGTTCAGGCCCTGCGCCGCAATTGCTGGAAGCCCGGCAATCGGCGTCGGATCGAGGACGCCATTCCGAATGATCCGCAGCCGCCCCGGACGTTCGGTGACGAGGATGCTGCCGTCGGGCAGGAACTGCATCCCCCACGGGTGCGACAGCCCTTTTGTGACGGTAATCCGGAGGTCGCGGTGCGCTGGAACCGCCGACTGCACCATGATTGGACCGGCGGGCAGCGGCGGCTCGGGCCAGTTGATCGGCGGCGGAATGCCCCCGCGTCCCGCGCCGGCACCTCCGGGCGCCCCTTGACCGCCCGGGCGACCTTGCGCGGGCTGCTGGGCGACGAGGACGCTCGTCGCCATGACCCCGATGACGCCAAGCGCCGAGATTCCCGCGATGATGCGTGTGGTCATGTGCGTGCTCCGTCGTCTTCCTTCGATGTTGGGGTCGAACGTAAGGTCCGCCCCTGCTCAGTTCGTCGCCGCGCGCGTCAGCGCCGGGATCACTTCCGCGTGACCGTACTTGCGCGCGAGGTCGAGTGCCGTCAACCCGTCCTTATTGCGGGCATCCGCTTTCGCGCCCGACTTCAACAGGAGCTCGATCATTGACGGATCGCCGAAGTCCATCGACGCGGCCCAGAGCAGCGGTGTCATGCCCAGTTTGTCGACGACGTTGACGTTGGCGCCGCGATCGATGAGGGTCTTCGCCATCGCCACCTCGTTGTTCAGCGCCGAGCGTCCGAGCATCGTAATGCCGTTGCCGTCGGCAAACTCCAGCGGCGTTCCCAGCTCGAGCAGCGTGCGTGCCACGTCCGCGTCGCCGAACTTGAAGGCACCGAGAATCGGCGTCGTGCGCGACGTGCCGATCAGGGTCATGGGCTCGTCGATCTTCGCGCCGGCATCCTTGAGCCGCTTCAGCACAGCGGCGTTACCGGCATATGAGGCCAGAAAAAACGGGTTCGCGTTGAAGACTGGTGCCCCGCCTGCGGCTGGCGCACCCACATCTGCTCCGCGATCGAGGAGGAGATTGATCGCCGCGGTCGAGTCCTGATACTGCGCGGCTACCATCAAGGCGCTGAAACGGCTCTGGGCGCGCGCGTTCACGTTGGCGCCGCGATCGATCAGCAGCTTCATCTTCTCCGCGTCAGGCGCGGCCACCATCAAAGCCGTCGTGCCGCCTGATTTCGTCGCGGCGTTCGGATTCAGCCCCTGGTCGAGCAGCCGCTTCACATCGGCCGCCGAGCCGAACGCGATCGTCTCAACCCACGGCTCGACATTCGCGGGCAGCGTTTCAGGAAGCGCCTGCGGCGTGGCCGGCCGCGTCGGCGGAAGCGCATACGCGAGCGCCATCACCGCCCAGCTCGCTGCGGTCATGGAAATGAATTGATCGTGGCCTTCCGGATAGCCGGCGTCGAAGTATGGAGGGCTGAGCGGCGCCGGCGGCCGCAGCCGCGACGACAGTCGCCACGAGCCGTCTGCCGCCTGCGCCTTCAGGAGATAGCCAATGCCCCGGCGCCAGCCCGGATCGATATCGCCGACACCACCCTCGTGCAGCGCCACCAGCGCCTGCGCGGTGGCATACACATCGCTGGCACGGCCCGGGAGCGCTCCCCACCCGCCGTCCTCACGCTGCGCGGCCTTGAGCTCGCGCGCGAACCGCTGCAGCGTCGACCGGTCGGCACCCGCCCACTTCAGTCCGATCAGGCGATACGCGTGCTCTTCCGTGGCCTTCGGTGGCTGGGTCTCCAGGAACTTGCGGGCACGCGCAATCGATGCCTCGGCGGCCATCTTCTGGCTCGCATGGTGATAGAGCTGCACGGCGCGCAACCCGAGCGCAGCCATCGTGAAGCGGCTGTAGGACGAGGGCGGACGCTGATGAAAGCCGTCCCAGTCGCCGTCGCGATTCTGCCGTGAGATCAGCAGCCGCGCATACGCCGCGGCGCCAAGATTCGGTGGCACCCCGGCGGCGTGCGCCGCCACCATCCGGTAGGCATCGTCCATCGCTGGCTCGATGACGTACGAGTACTGAATCGCACGGTCGACATCGGCAAACGTGAATGCCTTGACGGCATCGGCATGTGCGATCGCCTCATCCACCGGAATCCCATGCTCGCGTGCCAGGCGGTATGCCAGCGCCGGCTGGTACTGGTGGTGGCACGACGAGCACACCTGCTTGTAGGACGTGAACCAGTTCGCCTGCGCCTTCTGGATTGCGGCCAGGCCGCGCGTCGCCGCCTCGCGAATCCGCGCGTCGTCATCAGTCTGCGCGCTGACGAGGGACGGAAGAAGGACGAGCGCCGCGAGCACGAGCGATAGCTTCTTCATTGCGATTGAGATTCTATCGCGAAGTAAAATCATGCAGATCCCATGAAGCATGCCCTCGTGACGGGAGGCGCCGGGTTCATCGGCAGCCATGTCGTGGACTCGCTGCTCGCCGACGGCTGGCGGGTCACGGCGTTCGACAACTTCGATCCCTTCTACGACCCGACGATCAAGGAGGCAAACGTTCAAGGGCATCTGGCGAACCCATCGTATGCGCTCGTTCGCGGCGACCTGCGCGATCCGAAATCGGTCGATTCGCTGGGTAGCACTTCGTACGACGTGATCGTCCACCTCGCGGCAAAGGCAGGTGTTCGCCCATCGATCGCGGAT
>Ga0163163_10002134_pt1 | contig 16700 bp, 19 predicted proteins | sample S65metaG_FD_119766 | JGI IMG/M metagenome (GOLD analysis project Ga0163163, IMG submission 119766) | Switchgrass rhizosphere microbial communities from Kellogg Biological Station, Michigan, USA - S6-5 metaG | ecosystem: Host-associated > Plants > Roots > Rhizosphere > Soil | place: USA... | reverse complement strand
GGCGGAGCCCTTGGCGAACGAGCGAGTGGTCGTCCGCGATCGCTACCCGAATCGTCACGCTTCCCCCTCCGGGACCTCGACGGCGCGAGCCCATCCTATATGGAGGCCGGGACGCGCCAGAAGACGTGGCCAAAAAGACGCGCCAGAAGACGTGGCCAGAAGACGTGTCAGAAGATGTAGTACCAACTCGCCGGGACCGTGACCAGCGGAGAAGCTGGCCCTGCTAACCGCGTGCTAACCGGGGGAGCGCGAGAGCAGCGCGATCCCCTTTTCGATTTGCCTCTGAGCAAGGACTAGCAGCACGCGCGTACGTCCGAGCGGGCAGAACGGCCTCACATCCGTAGGACCTAGCAGCGTGGGGCCGTTCGACCTTGAGAGCCTCGGACGTGGTCGACGACGCTAAGGCTTGAGGCGACGCAAGGAGAGCCTCTTCCTGCCCTCCGGGATCGGACCGGAGTGGTCGACGGGAGGCGGCACCGATGCTGCAGATACACGGGTTGACCAAGCGGTACGGAGACGTTCTCGCTCTAGACGATGCGTCGTTCACCGTCGTTCCGGGCCGCATCGTCGGGTTCCTCGGTCCGAACGGGGCCGGGAAGACGACGACGATGCGCGCGGTCTTCGGACTCGTGGCCCCGGATGGCGGAGAAATCCTGTGGCACGGGCAAGTGGTCGGTCCGAAACAGCGCGCGCACTTCGGCTACATGCCCGAGGAGCGCGGCCTCTACCCCAAGATGAAGGTCGGCGAGCAGCTCGAGTACTTCGCCCAGCTGTCTGGCCTTCATGGAACAGACGGCAGGGATGCGGTCGCCCGATGGCTCGATCGGTTGGGTCTCGTCGACCGCGCTGAAGCCCGACTGGAAGAGCTGTCCCACGGCAACCAGCAGAGGGTTCAACTCGCCGCGGCGTTAGTTCACGATCCGGGGCTTGCCGTGCTGGATGAGCCATTCAGCGGCTTGGATCCACTTGGCGTGAAGGCGCTTTCTGATTTGCTCGAGAAGACAGCAGCGAGTGGCGCCGCCGTCCTGTTCTCGAGCCATCAGCTCGATCTCGTAGAGGACGTCTGCCAGGACGTCGTCATCATCGATCACGGCCGCATCGTCCTCTCCGGCGTCGTCGAAGAGTTGAAGGCAGCGTCGCCCCTCCGCTCACTGGAGATCACGGTGAACGGCAGCTCATGGATGCCCGACCTCGCCAACACGATCAGGCAGCGGGACGGTCGCGTCCGCTTGCTCGTGGACGCGGCCGTCGATCTGGAAGCGATCCTGGCGGATGCTCGCTCGGCCGGCGAAGTGACACGGTTCAACTTCGAGCCGCCCTCGCTCACGGACCTCTTCCTCGAAGCGGTTTCAGGGAGGCGAGAGCCATGACCGGCGTTCGAGGGGTGTGGTTGGTCGTTCGTCGGGAATGGAACCAGCGGATACGGTCGAATGCGTTTCGCCTGTCGACGCTGATCGCTGGCGCGATCGTGGTCGCGATCATCATGGCTCCGCAGCTCCTGGGCGGGAACACGAAGCCGTCGCGGACGGTCGCCGTCGTGGGTCGGACATCACCGGCGCTGTCGACACTGATGGCCACTGTGGGAGACCAGCTAGGACTGGAAGTGAGCACGCAGCGAGCCGCGGACCGCGGGGATGCGGACGCAGCTCTTCGAGCGGGAGATGTGAACGTCGTGCTCGTCGACCAACGCGCCGTGGTGTGGAAAGGAGAGGCAGACGAACAGCTACTCGCGGTGCTCACGACCTCCGTCCAGGCAGCTGAGCGTCAGCGTGCGATCGGCGCGCTAGATCTGACCCCAAACCAGTTGCGCTCTCTGGAACCGTCAGAACTCACGTCGAGCAGCCTCGAGGCGGCGACGGCCGAGCGGTCGGCCCGCCTCGACGTCGCGATGATCGGTCTCTCGCTGCTCCTTCTCGCGATCAGCTTCTACGGGGGGTTCCTGCTCGTCGGCGTGATCGAGGAGAAGTCCAGCCGCGTCATCGAGGTGCTGCTCTCGCGGGTCCGGCCGACCGATCTGCTTTCCGGCAAGATCGCCGGTATCGGATTGGTTGGACTCGCGCAGGTAGGGGTCGTGGCCGTCGCCGCGCTCGGCGCTCTTGCCGTTTCCGACAGCGCCGATGTACCGCCCACGACCGCATCGACGGTTGCTTGGCTCGTCCTCTGGTTCGTCCTCGGATACGGGTTCTACGCCGTCTTGTACGGCGCGGCCGGATCACTCGTTTCCCGGCAGGAGGAGGCTCAGAGCATGACCCTGCCGATCTCGAGTGTGCTCCTCGTCGCATACTTCTTCGCGATTGACGCGGCGCACTCGCCGGAATCCACCACGGCGTTGATCGGCTCGTTCCTCCCACCGACGGCACCGATGGTGATGCTGGCTCGGGTCGCGTATGGGGGCGTTCCAGCGTGGCAGATCGCGGTATCGGTGGTGCTCATGGTGGGGACGATCGTCGCGATGCTGCGCATCGCGGGACGCGTCTACGCAGGAGCCGCGTTGCGATTGGGACGTCGGGTCAAGCTGCGCGAAGCATGGTACGGGGTTGAAACCGCTCGCTGAGACGTCGACTCCCCGCACAGCCCTTACCGAACTCCGCGGTGAGCGTTCGCCCAATCCTTCCTCCGTGCAGACGGACCCTGCGGGTCCCGTGGAAACGGGGTCGTCAGACCCATGGTCGACCTCGGCCGACCGAGCAGACTCAGCTGTGGCACGAGGAAAGGACAAGATCATGGCGACCTCTATGGTTCACGTCACTGCCCATGCGTCGACACGAATGCACCTTGCGGTCGTCGCCGCGGTGGGGTTCATCGTGCTCGCGGTTCTTCAGGTCGCCCTGGCCCTTGGCGCGCCCTTAGGGGAAGCGGCTTATGGCGGGACGCATACCGACCTCCCGGTGGCGCTGCGGATCACGAGCGCCTTTGCCGCGATCGTCTATGGCTTCGCGACGCTCCTTGTCCTCCGCTGCGCCGGTTACCGGGTGCCGCTCATCGGCGAGCGGGTTGCGCGGGTTGGGACCTGGGTGCTTGCTGGCTTACTGCCGCTCGCAGCGCTCATGAACTTCGCTTCGTCCAGCGAGTGGGAACGGTTCGGCTGGGGTCCGATCGCGCTCGTGCTGGGAATCCTTTGCTACTTGATCGCGCGAGCAAGCAGACCCGAGCCACAGGTGATGGTGGCGAGAGGGTGACGAGGCTTCCTCGATGCCGCGTTCGGTGACTCGCGGGAGGTGGGAACGCCTGTTCGCAGGCGCGAGCTTTGGGGGCCGACGAGTGGTCGGTCGCGCCAGGAAGGAGTGAACGATGGAACGGGCGCTCGTGATCTTCGAATCGATGTTCGGTAACACGCGGGCGATCGCGGAGGCGGTCGCCGAAGGTCTGTCCTCGCGGTTCGTGACGGACCTCAACGAGGTGAGCCTCGCGCCGACCCGTATGCCCGACGATGTGTCGCTCGTCGTCGTCGGAGGACCGACTCACGCATTCGGGCTAACCCGTCCGAGGACCCGCCAGGATGCGGCGACGCAGGCGGACGAGCCTCTCGTTTCTCCGGCTGGGGGCGTTCGCGAGTGGCTCGAGGCGGCCGAACTTCCCCGATCCGGCGTCGGCGCCGCAGCCTTCGACACTCGCATCGACAAGCCGTGGGGCCTGGTTCCGCCGCGCAAGGCGCAGAGAAACGCCTCCGTCGTCTCGGGTTCCGAGTCGTCGCGGAGGCGCAGAGCTTCTACGTGACCGGCACGAAGGGGCCGCTCGCGACAGGAGAGGTTGAGCGCGCGCGTCGTTGGGCCGAGCAGGTGGCGGCGCAGATCGTCGCCCGTCCGCAACGATCGCGTCTCGAGCCACGACCCTTTCAAGTCGGCCCCCGATAGCAACGATTTGCCGCGGAGGCGATCAAAACGCGACGAGCTGGCGCGGCAGGGCACTCGATGCGGCCAATGGCCGAGCGGGCCGGGGGCCTTCCGGCCCTAGTTCTCAGTCCGGCGGCGCGACAGCATGGATCGAAAGGGGTGAGTTACATGGGAGTTGAGTTGAAGACATCACCCGAGAAGGCGCTCGGGGTCGTCCCCGCTCCGCCGGAGCTTCGAGAGACCGCGCGGGAGTCGCGCTATCTGTTCGCGGGGATCGCCGTGGCGTCCATCTGGTTGGCGGTTGCTGCTGCCAGCATCTGGTCGCCGGATCTCGTCAGCGGCACCGACCAGGAACGGGTACCGCTCGCCGCGATCCTCGACTGGTTCTACGCGACCCTCGCAACCGGATTGGTGCTGATGGCGTTCGGGCGGCGCTCCCCTGGCGCGAGCCGATCGTTGTGGCTGGGGTTCACGGTCGCGATCGGCGGCATCTGGTTCGTGGTCGCGGTCGCGAGCATCTTCGCGCCCTCGATCGAGACGGGCACCGACCCGACGGCGGTTCCGATCGCTGCCCTGGCGAGTCCGCTGGCGGGTGTGATCGCCACCGCGTTCATCTCCGTGTTCGTCGCTGGAAGCGCAGGAGGGTCGAAGACATAGGCCGCCCCGATCTCGAGTTCCTCGGCTAGACCACCGGCTCGCCGTGCGGCGCGGGCTCCGCGTGCGCCCAGTGGGAAAGACCGCCGAGGCAGCGACCGAGTGGACCGTCTGGCGGCACTGGAAGCGACTCCTCGGCCGTCGCGGCCATGTATAACGCCGCCCTAGGGGTTCCGGTCGCCCTCTCGCGTCGTCCCGACCAGCACCGCCCGGAGCGCCCCGTCCCCCTCGCAGTCGTTCAGGAGCTCGGCTCTACACCACCGGGTCCTCGTGTGTGCTGGCTCCTCGTGCGCCCAGTGGCCCGCGGTGACGCCGAGACCGCTCACCCAATGCACGTCGAGCCCGCACCTCGAACAGTTGAGGAAGAAGTCCTCGAGTTCGCGTTCGAGATCGGCCTTCACCTTGAGCAGTTCCAACCGGAGCGTCTTGGCGTGGACGACCAGCGGATCGGAGCGGCCGTGTCCAACCTTCGCCCCGTTCACGAGCGCATCGGCCCTAGCGGCCTGTTCGGTGACGGCGTGGACGGCCCGTTCGAGGATGTTGCGTTCGCGTCGGGCATGCGGCGATCGTATGGCGCATGGCGGACCCGCTCGGCAAGCGGGATGGTCTGCCCAGGGGACGGGCCGGGGAGCGATACCCCGGCCCTCCCGCCTTATCCACGAACTGGCTCTGGTCGAGCCGCTATTGGTGCTGGCTCACTTGGTAGCAGGCCACATCGTACTGAGAGACGGCGGTCGAGCTGCCGTTCGCCGCGGACGGCGTACCGGGGCTGCCCGCGTACACGCCACCGGCGATACCACCGTTCTCATTGAACGCCGATCCCGGCGCCGAGGCGGAACCGCCGGGCTCGGCCGGGGCGCTCTCACTCAGGCAGGACTGCGAGGGCTGCCCGGTCCCTGAGGGGTTCGCTGCCGCGCTCGCAACCCCTGGGATCGCGAGAACACCGACCAGGAGCGTGGCGAGGAGCCCTCGCTGGATGATCCTGGACATGGCTGCCTCCTTCCCTTCGGCCCGTTCGGGCCAGTCATAGGCCATACGGTTCGTCGCTACAGGGTGTTCAGCGATCCATGTGGCGAAGATGTGACGACGGAGTCGTCGTTCTCCGCCGCGAGCAGCGGGGACGGCGGCGATCGGCGAAGGCGCGACTCTCCGGGTAACCCCAGAACTCGCCGACCCGGTCGGCCCGCTCGAAGTCGGGGAGCATCAGGACGTGAAGGAGTTCGGCACCAGGAGCGGGACCCCCTCCATCGGCTGAGTATCAGGCACCTGTCAGTCTCGTCATCGACCCTTCTTCCCAAGCGTCGGCAGTCCGGCCGACGCCGTACGAATGGACCGGCTGGGGCTCTCGGACTCGATAGGAATCGTCTCGCCCTCGGTTCACCAAGCCCAAGCGCGCCTGCGTGCGTCCTGCATAGCCACCACCAGTGCCGTCTACCCGCAAGGGTATGTGCCGCTGCACGCGAACCCTGTTGACGACATCCTCGCCAAGGTCACGATCAAAGTGGTGATCGATGGCGGCACCAGCCGGCAGGAGACCTACACGTTCTCCCCGACGGACGAGGACGTGTTCCGCACCGACCTGACGATCCACGACATCAACGCGGCAAACCCCGATCTGCCGGGGTTCATCGTCATCCCGCGGATGGCGCCGCTCAGCCTCGGCCACCACACCTACCAACTCTGGGTGCTCACCGCCCAGCACATGCGACGGACTCAGCACCGAGGAAGCCGAAAGCTGCTTCCCCGCTGGCGAGCACGCCCTGTCTCTGCGAACCGTTTGACGTCTCGATCCCCGAGCCCTGTTGCCGCTAGCTGAGCCGGCTGGCGATTAGGCGCGCACATCGGCACGAGCGTTTGCGACGTGGTGGCCGCTTGGGACCGATCCGGTCGGCCCGCTCGAGGTCGGGGAGCATCAGGACGTGGAGCAACTCGGCGCGGGGAGCCGGGTGCACGCTGACGTTACCCGGTTCCTCACCCGGTTGGCTCCAACGGCTTACATCTCCGACGCGGGTACGGGGACAGGCTCCGCGTCCCCCCGTCGGAGGAGCGCCCGGTCTGCGCGGACGAGCATGACCGCGACCAGGAGCAGTGCGAAGGCGTTGAGCGGATGGAGCGCGGCGAGCACCGGGGCGGTGTCTCGGAGATTGACGAGCACGATCTGGACGAAGATATCGACGATCAGCAGCAACGTAAGCAACATCTCGCGCCTCGGCAGGCGAGCGAGCAGCGCCGCGATAAGCAGCAGGGGGGCACCGAACTCGAATAGCGTGTAACCCACGATCGTGTGCAGGTCCGCGTTGTGCACGGCGCCGAACAGGAACAGACCGATCAGGAACGGCTGTGCGACGATCCCCGCCAGCACGATGGACACGACCACGAGGTGCGCGATCCGAAATCCCCGTGTCATCAGGACCCCTCCTCGGTGCAAAGCAGCATAACGAGCGTCTCCGTGGGCCGCCGGCTCGCCATGAGGCGCCTGATTCACCCCTCGTCTTCGCGCAGCATCCCGACCAGCACTGCCCGGAGCGTCTGATCCTCCTCGCAGTCGATCAGGAGGACTAGACCGCCGGCTCGCCGTGCGGCGCGGCCTCCCCGTGTGCGCGCGATGCTTCGCTTGGAAAGCCGCCGACCCGCTACCCGTCGACGCTTTCTTCGGAACCGTCGTCCTCGAGGAGAAGGACCACTTCGTTGAGTCCCTCCTCGTCGAGGTCCGAATCGAGATCGCTCAGCGCCTCATCGACCGCGTTCCGCGTGCGCGTCAGTTTGCCATGGAGCGAATTTCGCCGGTGCTTGAGATCGGAGAGGATCCAACCGGCCTGCTGCCGCGCTTCGTTCAGGAACTCATCCGCGGTTGCGAGGGTCCGTTCGGCCGTTTCCTTGGCGTCGTTCTGGATCGCATCGGCGGCCTGACGCGCCTCTCGCAGAGCGTCGTTCGCCGAGTTCCGGGCCTCGATCGCCCTGATCTTGGCGTCGTGTTGGATCCGATCGGCGTCAGACCGGGCCTCCGAGAGCATCCGCTCGACCTCCTCGCTTGCCTGCGCACGGAGCCGCTCGACCTCGTCGTCAAAGGCCCGCATGACTTGGGCGACGTGGTCCGATACGGGGGCGTAGCGGGCCTGGCTCGCCGGGTCTTCGGGGGCCGTTTTCGCCCGCTGCCGGGCGCCCACGCCGACTCCTAACGAGTCGAGGTACTTATCGACCTGGACCCGGTCGTAGCCCCGTCTCACCACTCGGAAGGCCGGGCGATCGGTCTGATCGAAGCTCATGTCATTTGTCGCCCTGGGCGCTCGAGGAAGAATCTGTCACTCTCAAGGCACCGTAGCCGATGTAGCCTTCTCGGCCTACCCTGACAAAGGACCTAGGCCGAATCGCACTCACGACCCCGGCAGTTGACGCACAAGCCAGAGCCAATGGAGGCGCAGGGACGGATGAGCACCCATCATCGATATCCGGACCCGGTCCATGCGGGCCCAGAGCCGCGGCGGATGCAGGCACCGCCTCAGATGGCCGGCTCGCCGTGCGGCCTGGCTACTTCCGCTCCATCTCCCTGAGCAACCCGAACACGACCGCCCGCAGCGTCTTGTCCTCCTCGCAGTCGATCAGCAGCTCGGCGAAGGTGCGTGTTATCGGGTTCCCCCAGAACTCGCCGATCCCGTGGGCTCGTTCGAACTCGGGGAGCATCAGGACGTGGAGCAGCTCGGGCGCGGGGAACCGGTTGTAGGGCGTCTGAGCGGGCAAGGCCCATCGTTCGAGTTCATCTGGCCAGATGCGTCCCTCAGAATCTTGGTGATTAGCTGACCACACCACGCAGTTTGCAGACGAATGGTGCACATGGCCATACTCGATTCGGCCGAGAGGACTGCATCATGGCGATGGCACTCACAAAGGATGAACGACTAGTTCTGCGGTATCTCGCCTCAGGCAGAAGCATTGAGGAGATCGCTGCCACCCTCAACTGGCCGCTCCAGGCGGTGCAGTGGACCTGCACGCACCCGCTCATCACATGGGTGCTGGACGAACTCGAAGCAAGTACCACGCCGGCCGACTCCTCTTGGGGCAGGTAGAGAGGTAAGCGAGGGCCGCGCAATCGTCGATCACATCGCTAGACGATTGGTTCGCCGTGCGGCGCGGGGTCCCAGTGCACCCATTGGCCGGGCGTGACGCCGACTGGCCTCATCGACCTCCGGTGACGCGTTCGACTCTCTCCATCTCTCCCCCTGGGGCTTCGGCCGTTCCTCCCCGGTACTTTGCCTGACCCATTAGCAGCCATAACACCCACGCGAGCGGTTGGGACGCATGGAGCTTGCATCGTAGAGAGCCCCCGGTACGAAGACCGAGGGCTCTCGCTTCCGTATGGCCCAGAAGGTTCATCGAGCTCAACCAGCAGCAGCCTCCTAGTTGAGAGGAGGCGGCACCTGATTGATGACGAGCTTGCCGTCCTTGTACACCTTCAGCGCGTGACCGCTCTTCACCTTGTAGTGAGGCACCTTCAGTTTCTCTCCGCAGCCCAGCGTGGCCACGATCGTGCGCTGGCCGCTGAACCGCTGGATGCCGCCCGTCACCTTGAACGTTCCCTTGCCCCGCAGGAAGATGTTGATCTGGGGGTCGGCGTACCAGTTGCCGAGGCGCACCCTACCGGGACACGTCGGGGCTACCGTGGTTGTCGGGGGAGGTGTCGTCGTCGGTGGTGGTGGTTGCGTTACCGTCGTCGTCGTCGTTGTCTGGCAGCGTTCGACGCATGGCGGTATCGTCGTCGTCGGCTGTACGGTCGTTGTCGGTGGCACCGTGGTCGTCGTTGTCGGACAGTCGTCCTGGGCCACGATCTCCTCGTCGTCGCACGGGTTCGGTGGTGGCTGAGTCGTGGTCGTCGCTGGAACCGTCACGGTCGTTGTGGTGCAATGAGGCGCGTTGTTTCCCCCGTTGTTCCCGTTTTCTTCGCAATCCTGCCCGTTGTTCGGGTTCGGATCGCCTTGCCCTGGTGACGGAGTCGTGGTCGTCGGGGGAACCGTCACGGTCGTTGTGGTGCAATGAGGCGCGTTGTTTCCCCCGTTGTTCCCGTTTTCTTCGCAATCCTGCCCGTTGTTCGGGTTCGGATCAGGCTTGTTGGACGGTGCAGCGAAGGCTGCCCCGAGTGGAAGCAGCACGGATAGGGCGATGGTTGTCCCTATGAGGAGCTTCTTCATGTTCCTTGTCTCCTTCCCCCCGCAGTAGCGGATGGATCATCGTGAGCTCCGATCCGTGATCCGGAGCCCCCAAGATCATCCTCACGGAACCAGCGAGGGCACTTGCATCAGCTGAACAAGCAAGCTCCGGAACTAGCGGCACAAAGCAAGGGCTAGCCAGCCGCGCGTTAGATCGATCCAGCGAATCGCTTAGAGCATGGGTTTCGTCATCGGCCACTCTGTGTAGGTCGTGCGTACCTCGAAGACATCGGCTCTTTGGGGCGGCAGCTTTCTAGGTCGAAGGACCTATCTTGCCTTGGTCTCGGGCCGATAGCCGCTGGATGGGTCGGGGTGAACCAACTGGAGAGCAAGGTGCGGTCGTCTTGAGGCCCAGGATTCGGACTGCACCAATCGCCTGGTCGGCGGCTCTCTGCGCGCTCGGCCTTGGATTCGTCGCCGCGCTTGTTGGGGCGCTCGACACGCGGCGCGTCTGCATCGGGATCATCGATTCGATGTGCGACGGCCCGAACTGGGGCGAGGCACTCGTCGCGTTCGGGCTCGCCTGCGCCTTGCTGACCGTCGGCGTCGTCCTTGTCTTACGGCTTCGACGCGGGGCATAGGTCGGCCCCGTCGCGACTGCCAGAGGACAACCACGTCAGACCGCGGGCTCGCCGTGCGGTGTGGCGTGCGCCGAGGTCGGACAGAGAGGGGGACCGGACGAGGGAGGAGGCCCCCCATGCAGCTCAGCGCCCGCAATCGGCTGAGGGGGTTGGTACGGTCGGTGTCGGTCGGGGCAGTTACGGCCGAGGTTGTGGCTTTGATCGGTGACCAGGAGATCGTTGCCGCGATCACGCGTGGTTCGGCGGAGAGTCTGGGCCTCAAGGCGGGCGATGAGGTCACCGTGATTATCAAGGCCACTGACTGATGATCGCCACCGGCACGTAGCGGAGGTTCAGCCCGCCTCCCTCAGCGTCCCGACCAGCACCGCCTGGAGCGTGCGGTCCTCGTCGCAGTCGATCAGTAGCTCGGCGAAGGCGCGGCTCTCTGGGTAGCCCAGAACTCGCCCGATCCGGTCGGCGCGGTCGAAGTCGGGGAGCATCAGGACGTGGAGCAGGCCCGGCGCGTGGAGCCGGCCCGAAGGCGTCCAGGCGCCCCGTAGCTGCTTCTCGAGTTCTTCGGCTCGACCGCGAGGAGTGGATCCGAGTGGTGGAGAAGCGCAACGCGGCCCTCGGCCCGTAGGGCTCCTGCTAACCGTCTGCTAACCGAGATCGCCCGAGAACCCGGCCGATCCAGTCCTCCGGTGGCCTCCACAACCCGTCTGCCGTGCCTGGATGGACCTACCGGAACCAGGGCGATCCGGGATGGAACGCCGTTAGAAGATGTAGTACCAGTTGACCGTCAGCACGGATAGGACCCCGAGGCCGAACGCGCAGACCACCAGCGCGGCGGACCGGGGGATCCGGAGCCGCTCGAGTCCGAGCGCCAGCCCCCAGAAGGCCGGGAACAGGGGCAGGACGAACCGAGGCATCGACATAAGCGGCCGGTCCTGGAAGACGAAGGTAAGCGGGATCAGCAGGGCGCTCCACAGGTAGACGCCGTAGGTGGGCCGCACGCGAACGAGCACGTATCCCGAGGCGGCGAGCATCGGGATCACGATCAGCCAGTCGAGCAGCCAGTAGCCCCCGTTGATCTCGCCGAGGTAGCGGAACGCGTCGCCGGTCCCGTTCCACAGGGTCATCCACGGCCACGAGAACGTGCGTTCCCAGTTCGCCTGGAACGTCACCGGGGCCAGCCACTCGCCCGCTCGGAGCCCCCAGGAGCCGAGGTACACGAGGAGTCCGCAGCCCGTGGCCGCCGCCGCGAGGAACCCGGGCCACGCCGGTCCCCGCCGCTCGACGCGCTGGTGCAGCGCCTCGAGCACGAGCGCCGGCGCGATCACGACCCCGATGCTGCGGGTGAGCGCCGCGAGCGCCCCGGCGGCGCCCGCCACCCACCATCGCCGACGACGGGCTCCCCAGAACGCCGTGACGGAGAACAGAAGGAACAGCGACTCGCTGTACGGCATCAGGAAGAAGTGCGCGGTCGGAAACACGCACATCAGCAGCACCGTGGTGCGGGCGGTGCGTTCGGACAGCTCGGAGGTGGTCAGGAGGTAGGTGACGACCAGGCCACCCCAGAAGGCGGCGTTCGACACGATCGTCGCGGCCGCGAAGGGGTGACCACCGAGAACGAACGAGAGCCCGCGGATCGCCAACGGGAAGAGCGGGAAGAACGCGGCGCTCCCGTCTCGGAGCCGATAACCGCCCTCGGCGATCCGCAGGAACCACAAGGCGTCGAACCGCTCCCACGCTCCGAAGGCGTTGTGCCATCCCTGGTCGAACGCGGGCGCGGGCCACCCCGGCACCCCGACTGCGCGCAACGGCGGGAACAGCGTGACGCCGATCACGCCGACCAGGAACATCGCGACGCGGAGGCCCACGAACGCGAAGAGGCAGAAGCGGACGGCGCGCAGGATCCGCGCGCGCGCGTCGTTCGGTGCGTCCGGATTCCCGTCCGGGGCCGCCGCCTCGACCGCGGTCGGGCGCTCGGGTTGGGTCCGCATAGCGTCAGACGCGGACGTGCTCGGGCACCTCGTCGGCGATCGGGAGCGGCGGTTCGGGTTCGGGCGAGGGTTCGCGTCGGCGGATCCAGTCGATCACGCAGAGCACGAGGATCCCGGCACGCACCAAGATCGCGAGCTCGAATACCGAGGTGGGGATCTCCGTCAGCCCTCCGTGCACCCCGTTGGTCGCGCCGAGCCACCCGAACTCGGTCAGGAACACCAGCACGTCGATCGCCTCGAACGCGATGAACAGCCGCAGGTTGGGGAGCGCGAGTGCGAACCAGGGGAGCAGCCACAGGCTGAACTGCGGCGAGTACACCTTGTTCGACAACAGGAACACGACCAGGATCGGGAACCCGAGCGTCCACCGCGGGAAGCCGGGATCGCGCCGGGCCTTGACCACCCAGATCACCGCGACCCACGCGATGAACAGCACGAGCGAGGCGACGTTGATGAGGCTCGTGTTCTCGCACCCCTGGCCGGTGGCGAGCTTGCAGGCCGCGTTCCACAGGCTGTTCCAGCTCGCGGAGCGCGACTTGCTGTTCTGGAAGAACTCCATCCAGCCCGTCGTCCCCCACAGCGCGAACGGGAGGTTCAGCGCGATCCAGGTGCCCGCGGCGGCCCACGCGAGGTGGATCCCCCGGTCGGGTTCCTTCCCGCGGAACCGGCCGGCGATGAACGGGACGATGAACAGCGCCGGATAGAGCTTGGCCGCTGCGCCGAGCCCGAGCAGCACCCCGGACCAGACGTCGCGTCTGCGCAGGTACGCGAACGTCGCCGCCGTCGTGATCGCGACGGCGAGCAGGTCCCAGTTGTTCGTCGCCGCGAGCGCGAGGGTGGGCGCGAGCGCGAAGTACAGCACCCGCCGGCCGACCATCATGTACAGGAGTAACGCGGTCCACAGCGCCGCGATCCACATCAGGATCGCGTTCGCGAAGAAGAAGCGGGTGGTGCTGTCTCCCGACGCCCACGCCGACAGACGCATCGTCCACATCGTGACCACGGGGTACTCGTCGCACGTGCTGTCCTCGGCCACGCCCTGACACGGGTCCAGGTACGGGAGGCGGCCGCCGGTGAGCTGCTCGCTCTGGATCAGACCGACGAGATCGGTGTAGCAGCCGAGTGTGAACGGACGGCCGTCGTTCCAGTCGTGCAGGACGCACGGTGCCTTGATCGCGAAGCCGACCGCGAGGGTCCCGGCGACGAGGAGGAACACCACGCCGATCCCGATCGTCCGCGTGGAGGTCGTCCCGGTGGGGTCGGGCGCCGCGGGGTCGGGCGGTGTGGGTTCAGGCACCGCCCGATTATCCCCGTCCGAGGTCGGCGGGGACGGTGGCGAACCCGGCGGTTCGCTCGCGTCGTGGCGGGAGCTCACGTCAGGGCCGCCGCGGTCGCTGGTCGATCCTCGACTGGGGCGGGCGCCGGACCCGCGCGCGGACCGCGGATCCACCCGATCACGCACGCCACCAGGATCAGCGCGCGCACCGCCACCGCGAGCTCGAACACGCCCACCGGCAACCCCGCGGCCCCCTCGTCCAGACCGAGGTACCGGCCGAACCACGAGAAGCGCGTGACGAACACCGCCACGTCCGCGAGCTCGAACGCCACGAACCATCCAAGCCGCGGGAAGGCGAGCGCGAACCATGGGAGCAGCCACAGGCTGAACTGCGGCGAGTAGACCTTGTTCGTCAACAGGAACAGCACCAGGATCGGGAACCCGAGCGTCCATCGCGGAAACCCGGGGTCGCGCCTCGCCTTGACGACCCACACGACCGAGACCCACCCGACGAACAGCCCCAGGGACGCCAGGTTGACCAGTCGGGTGTTCGTGCAGGTCTGCCCGGTGGTGCGCTCGCAGGCGGCGTACCAAAGGCTGTCCCAGTCTGCGAGGCGGGTCGCGTTGTAACGGAAGAACTCCCACCAGCCCTTCGGCGCCAGGAGCGCGAAGGGCAGGTTCACCGCCACCCACGTCGCGACGGCGGTCCACGCGAGCCGGAACCCACGATCGGGCTCCTTGCCGTGGAAGCGGCCGGCGACGAACGGGACGACCAAAAGCATCGGGAAGACCTTGGCCGCGGCCCCGAGCCCCAGCAGCACCCCTGACCATCCGTCCTTGCGACGCAGGTAGGCGAGCGTCCCGCCCACCGCGAGCGCCACCGCGAGCAGGTCCCAGTTCATCGTCGCGTACAGCGCGAGTGTGGGGGCGAGCACGAAGTACAGGACGCGATCGCCGACGAGCACGTAGAGGCAGAACGCGATCACGAACGCGGCGATCCACATCAAGATCGCGCTCGAGTAGAAGAAGCTCGTGGTGCTTGGACCCGAGACCCACGCCGACGCCCGCATCGTCCACATCGTGAGCACCGGGTACTCGTCGCATTCGGCGGGGGTGTCCGCGCAGGCATCGAGGTAGGGGAGCCGGCCCCCGCGCAGCTGCTCGGTCCCGAGCTGGTGGACGATGTCGGAGTAGCACAGCCGCGTGTACTGGCGGTTGTCGCTCCAGTCGCCGGACGCGCACGGCGCCTTGAGCGCGTGACCGAGCACCAGGGTGCCGGCGAGCAGTGCGAAGACGGTCCCGAGCCCGATCCGTCGGACGGCGTTCGGCATCGGCTGATTATCTCCGGGCGCGCCGTTCCCCTCGGTGCCGAGGCCGGAAAAGGCGGCGGGGCCGCCGAGGGGGTGGCGGCCCCGCCTTCACGTCCGGTCAGATCCAGGGTGTGGCTCCGCCGGTGGGGGACGCCTCGTGGGCGCCCACCCGTTCGTGCCGTCTCCTACCTTTCGGCACACTCCGAGGCGGGCCTGAGTGTCCTGCGGACGGAACTTTGGGACGCCCATCCGAGGGGGAGTTCGCCCCGAACGCCGCGCGGCCGAGGCTCCCAATGCTTGGCGGCGAGACCGCTACGCGGCCCGCGGACGCGACTCGACGACTCTAGAGCAGTTCCGCTGGCAGGTTGACCGTTGTCGTTTAGCGCAGTGGCCTGAACGCGGCGCGCATCTCTTCGGAGAAGAGTTCCGGTTCCTCCCAGGCGGCGAAGTGACCGCCCTTGTCCACCTCGTTGAAGTAGATGACGTTGGGGTACGCCCTCTCGACCCAGCTGCGCGGGGTCCGCCAGATCTCTCCGGGGAACGTGGTGAAGCCGACCGGGATCGAGACCGGCGTGGGTTGCTGGCCCGCCGCACGAGCATTCTCTTGTCCTTCCTCCCAGTACGAACGCGCAGCCGAGGCCCCTGTGCCTGTCAACCAATACAGCGTGATGTTGTCGACGATGGTTTCCCGGGTGAGATTGCCTGAGGGTTGCTTGTCGACGAAGGCGCGGGCGATCTTTCGATAGCTGTCGGTATCGTGATCGATCATCCAGGCCGCTAGAGCGATGGGTGAATCAAGAAGGGCATAGCCGATCGTCTCCGGGCGCGTCGCTTGCTCCACGAAGTAGCCAGTGCCGGTCGCGTGGAATTCGGCGAGCTGGTCGAGGGCAGCACGTTCTTCTTTCGAGGGTGGCGACGTGCTCAAGGCCTCGGGGTCGCCCAGCGCTGGCGTGAGAAGATTCGTGTGGATGCCGATCAAACCGTCGAGTGCCAGGCGGCCCATCGCGTCAGTGACCTGGGAGCCCACGTCGCCGCCCTGCGCGACGTATCGGGTGTAACCGAGGCGCCGCATGAGCTCCGCCCAGGCGTGCCCGATGCGGATGGGGCCCCAGCCGAGTTCGGTCGGCTCGTCGGAGAAGCCGTAGCCGGGGATGGACGGCAGCACGAGGTGGAACGCGTCCTCCTCGCGTCCGCCGTGCGCGGTCGGGTCGGTGAGTGGGCCGATGGTCTCGAGCAGCTCGATGATCGAGCCCGGCCAGCCGTGCGTCATGATCAACGGCAAGGCGTTCTCGTGTGCCGACTTCACGTGGATGAAGTGGATGTCGAGCCCGTCGATTTGGGTCTTGAACTGTGGCAGCGCGTTCAGGCGCGCCTCGCACAGGCGCCAGTCGTATTCGGTCGTCCAGTAGCGGGCGAGCTCGTGTGTCGCCGCTAACTGCACACCCTGCGTCCGATCGGCGACGAGTTCCTTGGTTGGCCAGCGAGTCGCATCGATTCGGCGGCGCAGTTCCTCGATCTCGCGCTCAGGAACTTCGAATCGGAACGGGCGGACGCCGGTCGCTGCGCTCCCGGTCGTGGTGTCGCTCATGGTCGTGTCCTCCCGGTTGCGTCGCTCGTGCCTCGTCGACCGTGGGGTGTCGCGAAGTCGAAGCCAACATCCCTCGGTGAGCGTACAGCCTGCGGGAGGATGGTTCCGAGCGGCATTGGCTAGAGTGGTCGCGATGACGACCCTGCTCCTGTTCCATCACGCGCAAGGGCAGACTCCCGGGTTCCTCGCGTTCGCCGAGGAACTGCGGGAGGCCGGTCACACGGTCCACGCGCCGGACCTGTATGGAGGCGGCGAGACGTTCGGGACGGTCGACG
>Ga0163163_10002133_pt1 | contig 16701 bp, 15 predicted proteins | sample S65metaG_FD_119766 | JGI IMG/M metagenome (GOLD analysis project Ga0163163, IMG submission 119766) | Switchgrass rhizosphere microbial communities from Kellogg Biological Station, Michigan, USA - S6-5 metaG | ecosystem: Host-associated > Plants > Roots > Rhizosphere > Soil | place: USA... | reverse complement strand
GAGGTCAGCAGGCCGGCGCGCTGCCTCGATAATCGCGTCCGTCCCGGCTGCGACTTCGATGCCGGACCCGGAGAGCTCGGATTTGAGATCGGCATACATCCCGGGCTCGCAGATCGCGGCGAAGCGCGCCGAGAGGCGCCTCGCAACGGCGGCCAATCCCTTCACGTCGCGGCAGGCGGCGACGGCTTCCACGTGAAACGTACCGGGAGCCGCCTCGAGCACATCGGCGGCCGAGCGGCCAATCGATCCGGTCGCACCGAGGATCACGAGGCTGCGTGGTTCCACAGCCGGCCGGCGGGCGCTCGCCTGAGCTTGCATCAGCATATGTCCGCCTACCAGCTGAAAAGACCTGCGGCAATGAAGGGATAGTGCCGTAGCGCGCCAATGAACGTGGCGCAAACGCAGGCTGCGGTAAATCCGTCGAGCCGATCCATGACTCCGCCGTGACCAGGAATCAGCGCACCCGAATCCTTCACGCCAAATCGTCGTTTCAGGGCGGATTCGGCGAGGTCGCCGCCTTGCGACACCGCGGCTAGGAGCAACCCGAGAAGCAACAGCGGCAGGCTTGGCGCGCCACCGATGGCGATCAAAGCGACGGCGAGGCCGACAAGCCCGCCGCAGACGATCCCGACGATCGTGCCGGACCAGGTTTTACCGGCCGACACACGCGGCCAAAGCTTTGGACCGCCGATCAGGCGTCCGCCGACATAGGCCATGACATCCGTGCTCCAGACGATCGCGAACAGCCAGGCCACCGCGACGAGACCGAAGCCATCCGAGAAGCGCAGAGCGATAATCGCTGCGACTAGCGCACCGGCATAGAGCACCCCTGCCGCGGCCATTAAGCGATGACGGTGCTCGGCCACGAGTCCGACGAGCAGTGCTGGCAGGAGCAGCACAAGCCCGGCGATCTCAAGCGCGATGTAGGAAGCAAAAGCCGCTGCGATCGCGGTGCCGACCGCACCGACAAGAAATCGCGGGCGCTGCCCTGCAGTTCCGATCAACGCCTGCCATTCCCACAGAATCGCAAGGGCGGCGGCGAGCCAAAACAGCGCGAACGTGACGCCCCCGACCCACAGCACGGCGATCGCGACAACGCCCAGGACGAGAGACGAAACAATCCGCGGCCCGAGGTCAGCGAATGTGCGGCGCTCACCCCGCACATCGGCACTCATGAGCCGGTTTTAGCTGCCAACGGAGTCGCGACGCCGCCGAAGCGCCGCTCGCGATGCGCGTATTCGGCAAGCGCGCCGGCAAGAGCAGCGCGATCGAAATCCGGCCAGTAGAGCGGCAGGAATACGAGCTCCGCGTAAGCCGCCTGCCACATTAGGAAATTAGAAAGCCGGCGCTCACCGGATGTACGTATAATCAAATCGGGATCGGGGATGCCCGCCGTGTCGAGATGATTGGCAAGCGTCGTGGGCGTGACGTCATCTAGCGCAATCCGCCCGGCGGCAACCTTCTCCGCAAGCAGCCGCGCCGCCTGCGCGATCTCCTGCCGGCTTCCATAATTGAACGCGATGACGAGCATCAGGCCCGTGTTGCGTCGTGTGAGGTCTTCAGCTTCGCGCAGCAGCGCGCCGATATCTTTGTCGAGATTGTCTCGTAGACCGATCACCCGAACGCGAACGTTGTGGCTGTGCAGCTCGGCGAGATCGTTGCGAATGAAGCGCTTCAATAGCGCCATCAAATCGGAGACTTCCTGCGGCGGCCGACTCCAGTTCTCGGTCGAGAACGAGTAGAGCGTCAGATAGCGAATGCCGAAATCGGGCGCCGCACGCACGGCCTGACGCAAGGCTTCGACCCCACGCCGATGACCTTCAAGCCGAGGCAAGCCGCGCTGCGCTGCCCAGCGGCCATTGCCATCCATGATAATACCGACGTGCACCGGGCCAGCCTCATCGCCGCGCGGGAATGCCAGGAGTTGATCCTCGTTCATCGCTCGTAGCCGATCATGAGAGCGCGTTCTGACGCAATGTGACACAAACGACGAAACTAAACCTGCATAATTTCCATTTCTTTGACGACGAGTGCCTGGTCGATCTCGCCGACCGCTTTGTCGGTCACCTTCTGCACCTCCGTCTCGTGGCGCTTTTCGTCGTCCTCGCTGATCGCCTTCTCCTTCATCATCTTCTTCAGGTGATCGAGCCCGTCGCGGCGCACGTGCCGGACGGCGATGCGCGCTTCTTCTGCGTATTTGTGGGCGACTTTCACGAGCTCCTTCCGCCGCTGCTCGTTGAGCTCGGGGATGCGGATGCGCAGTGTCTGGCCTTCGGTATTCGGCGACAGGCCTAGATTGGAGTCGCGGATCGCCTTCTCCACCGCTCCCACCATCGAGCGGTCCCACACCTGAATCGAGATCATCCGCGGCTCCGGGATGCTGATGCTGGCGACTTGGTTGAGCGGCATCGACTGTCCGTAGGCGTCGACATGGATCGGCTCGACTAGGCTTGCCGACGCCCGCCCAGTGCGCAATCCGCCAAGCTCGTGCTTGAGCGTGGCAATCGCTCCCTGCATGCGGCGCTGGAGTTCGGATAAATCGAATGCGGCAATAGCCATGGACGGGCCTTTGACTCAGGCGGGGACGCGATGTGGACGCGAGATTCGTGCGATATAGGGAATCCGGTGTGCCGATGCACGTGAACGGGCTCGCAAAGCTGTGCGTCCCGCCGCCACGCGCAACTCAGCTTGGCCAGACATAGGTCGCGTGGCCCTTTCCTTCGAGCGCGGCGCGGATGGCACCCTCTTCCCGAATGGAAAACACGATGATTGGAATGCGGTTCTCGCGCGCCAGCGCGAACGCAGCCGTATCCATGACCGCCAATTCCTTCGCGATCGCCTCGTCGTGCGTGAGATCCGTGTAGCGGGTGGCTTTCGCGTCGCGTTTGGGGTCGGCGGTATAGACGCCGTCGACATTCGTCGCTTTCATCACCGCGTTGGCCGAGAGCTCGGCCGCCCGCAAAGCTGCGCCGGTATCGGTCGTGAAGAATGGATTGCCGGTGCCGCCGGCGAGCACGACGATCCGCCCTTTGGCAAGATGGTGCAGCGCCGCCTGACGCGAATAGGGCTGGCAGAGCGCCGGCATCGCGATGGCGGAGAGTGCGCGGGCCGGTGACTTCGCCTCTTCGAGCGCGGCCTCTAACGCGAGCGCGTTCATGACCGTCGCCAGCATGCCGATCGAGTCGGCACGGGCACGCTCGATGCCGGTCTCTGCCGCCCGGAGACCGCGAAAGAAATTTCCGCCCCCAACCACAACACCAATTTCAATGCCGAGCGAGGCGGCGCTCGCGATGTCGCTGGCGATGCGGGCGACCGTCGGCGCATGCAGGCCGAACCCGCCCTCGCCGCCGGTCAGCGCTTCGCCGGATAGCTTGATGATGACGCGTTTCCAATCCGGCTTTCCCCTGGAAACGCTCATCGCCGCCTGCCCTCGCGAAATTTCGGATTGTTTTAGCCCTGTTCCTCGGCCGTCTTGTCGACGCCTTCGCCGAGCGCGAACCGGACAAACCCCACAAGCTTGATGGCGGCTCCCGCCGCACCTTCCTGCTCCTTCACCGCCTGGCCGATCGACTTGCCGCCATGCTCGGCATGGATCGAGACCTGATCGGTCAGGCAGACCTCCTTGTAGTAGGTCTTCAGGCCCGACTCGACGATCTTGTCGAGCACATGCGCCGGCTTGCCGGCGTTCTTGTCGCGCAGGACTGCGCGCTCGCGCTCCAGCGTCGCGGGATCGAGCGCGGACGATTCCAGCGCCAGCGGCGATGCCGCCGCGACATGCATCGCGATCTGGCGGGCGAGCGGCGCGAGCACGGCTTGATCGCCTTTCGATTCCAGCCCGACGATCACGCCGATCTTGCCGAGCCCCTCCGACACCGGCGCATGCACATATTGGCCGATCACGCCGGATGAGACCGACAGTTTTGCCGCACGACGCAGCGTCGTGTTTTCGCCGATTGTCGCGATCGCGTTCGAGATCGCCTCACCGACCGTGCCGCCGCCGGGATAAGACTCAGCCTTGAGCGACTCGACATCGGCAACGCCCTTCTCCGCCGCAACGGTGACGATCGAGCGCACGAGCTTTTGGAAATCTTCGTTGCGCGCGACGAAATCGGTCTCGCAATTGACCTCGATGACGACGCCCTCATGGCCGCGGACCGCGACAGCGACGAGACCCTCGGCGGCGACGCGGCCGGATTTCTTCGCGGCTTTCGACAAACCTTTCTTGCGCAACCAGTCGACGGCGGCTTCGATGTCGCCCGCGACTTCGGTCAGCGCGTTCTTGCAATCCATCATGCCGGCGCCGGTCTTCTCGCGAAGATCCTTGACGAGGCTGGCGGAAATAGCGGCCATTTGCTTTTGGTCCTTCTCTGCCCGTTCGCATTTGAATTCATGCAAACTAACGGGCACGATTTGAGCTGAAAACGGCAAGCAATTGCTGCCGTCGGATGGCTTATTACGCGGCGAGCAGTGCGCGCGCCTGATTGACCCAGCCCTCGCGGTCGATGCGGCCGTTCAGCTTCAGGTCGCGATCGATCGTCTTCACGTCGTCCGGATTCATCGCGGCGAGCTGCCAATAATGATAGATACCGGCGTCGTTGAGCTTCTTTTCAAGCTGCGGCCCGACACCCGACAGCTTGACGAGATCGTCCGGTGCGCCGCGCGGTGCGGAGAGAAGCTCGAATTTCTCGGCGGGAGCTTCATACTGCGTCTCGCCCGCCGCTTCGGCCGGAGCCTCGGCAGGCGCTTCCGCCTCGAGCACCCTGCCCTTGTGCGGCAATTCCTCGGCCGGCGGCGTTTCCTCGGCGCCGACGTCGACGCCAAGTGCGCCCTGGCTGCGACCGATGCCGTCGATCGCGGCGCGTGCGACGAGGTCGCAATAAAGCGCGATCGCGCGTCCGGCGTCGTCGTTGCCCGGCACCCCGTAAGTGATGCCGTCCGGATCGGAATTGGTATCGAGAATCGCGGCGATCGGGATGTGCAGGCGGTTCGCCTCCTTGATCGCCAGCTGCTCCTTGTTCGTGTCGATCACAAAAATCAGATCGGGCACGCCGCCCATATCCTTGATGCCGCCGAGCGCCTTTTCGAGCTTCTCGCGCTCGCGCGACAGCATCAGCCGCTCTTTCTTGGTGAGGCCGGAGGCGCCGGAGCTCAGCTGCTCGTCGAGCTTGCGCAGGCGCGAGATCGAAGCCGAGATCGTCTTCCAATTGGTCAGCATGCCGCCGAGCCAACGCGAATTGATATAATATTGCGCGCAGCGCTTGGCGGCGTCGGCAATCGCCTCCTGCGCCTGGCGCTTGGTGCCGACGAAGAGCACGCGGCCGCCCTTGGCGACGGTGTCCGAGACTGCCTTCAGCGCCTGGTGCAGGAGCGGCACCGTCTGTGCGAGATCGATGATGTGGATGTTGTTGCGCGTGCCGAAGATGTATTGCTCCATCTTCGGATTCCAGCGGTGCGATTGATGGCCGAAATGGGCGCCGGCCTCGAGGAGGCCACGCATGGTGAAATCGGGAAGTGCCATTAGGGTGTCGTTCTCCGGTTGAGCCGCGGCGACTTTTGGGCTGGTCAGTAGACCGGCCACCGGAGCGGGACCTTGAAGCAGGAACCGCAGCAATCCGCCTGTGGGATGGGCGAGCATATATGCGAGATGGCGGGGAAGCGCAAGCGAGGGTGAAGCTACCGCTCGTCCCCCGGCTTATGTATCAACCGACGACGGCGACCGCCTCGATTTCGATCAGCCATTCCGGCAAAGCGAGCGCACTGACACCGAGAAGCGTGCTTGCCGGCGGTTTGCCGCTCGGAAAAAAAGGCGCTCGCGCTTTGGCGATCACGGCGCGGTGCTCGGGCGCATAGTTCACTACGAAGGTCGTGATCTTCACCACGTCCGCGTAGCTGGCGCCGGCCGCGGCGAGCGCGAGGCCGACATTGCGCATCGCTTGCGTCGTCTGCGCGGCAAGGTCGCCTGCGCCGACGAGCGCGCCGTTCTCATCGATGGACACCTGACCCGAGACGTAGACCGTTCGTGTTCCCGAGGCGACGACGGCCTGCGAGAATGCCGGATTGTGGAAGAGCCCTTTCGGGCGAAGATGCTCAATGGTGCTCATGCCGGGAGAGCGGATGGGTCCTCGTATCGAAGTTCAACCAAATCTGAGCGATGCAGATCGCGCGTTGCTGCGGCTCGGCGACACGCTGCGCACAGCAGGCTATGAATTCACGACGGTAACGCCTGCAACGCATGCGCGCGTGAATGCGCGAGAAGAAAACGCGCGGGCGAAAGACCTGCGCGACGTGTTCGGCTGGAGCCGGCGCTTTTCGGAAGATGTAATTCCCGCGGAAATCCTGGTGCTCATGCGAGAAGCGGGCATTCTCGTTGAAGAGAACGCGGTTCTGCGCAGCCGCGTTCGCGTGTCCTCTCTTGCAGGAGAGCTGTTCTTCCATTCCGCCTTTCCGACAAAAGACGCGGATGCGGTGTTTGTCGGCCCCGACACATACCGCTTTGCGCGCGCGATCAAAGCTGGCCTGAAGGAGCGAACCGCAGCCATCCGAAACGCCATCGATATCGGCTGCGGCGCCGGGCCGGGCGGTATCCTCGTCGCCAAGCACGCGCCGGAAGCGCGCGTGCTGATGACCGACATCAACGCAGCCGCGCTGCGACTCGCGCGCGTCAACGCGGCGCTCGCCGGCACGACGAACGCAATCCCGCTCCGCGCCAATATTCTCAATGGCGTCGACGGCACGTTCGACGTCATCGTGTCGAACCCGCCCTACCTCAACGACGCACTCGGGCGTGCCTATCGCCATGGCGGCGGCGCGTTCGGGGCCGCCCTGTCGCTGCGCATTCTCGAAGCCGCCCTGCCCCGCCTCGCGCCAGCGGGAACGCTGATCCTCTACACCGGCACCGCGATCATCGCCGGACGCGACCTTTTCCGCGAAGCCGCGTTGCCTGCATTGGCGGCCGGCGGCTTCGCTTGGACTTATGAAGAAGTCGATCCCGACGTCTTCGGCGAGGAACTTGAAACGCAAGCCTACCGCGCCGCCGACCGCATCGCCGCGGTCGTGTTGAACGTGAGGAAGAGGAACTAGCGTGCTGGATTTTATGGAAGATCGGATCCGCGCGGATGTCGCCGGCGATCTCGGCTTCAGCGAAGACGACCTGCAGCAGCGGCTCGCCATCTTCAACCGCCGCCGCCTCGTGCCCGGCTTGCCGAACCCGCATTGGCGCGACGAGATCAATGAAGACCGCGACTGGCTGCTTTTGGAAGGCGAATTCCTGGAGCGCGAGCGCCGCGCCGTCGCCCCGCGTGCCGCGCAAGCGCCGACCGATCCGGACGGCTTCGATACCTGGCTGACCGATCTGACCGCGACCGGTCCGGGCCAGGGCGACCCGCTCTTCCCCTGGCTCGAGCACACCGCATCGATGGATCAGATGAAGTGGGTTCTGGCGCAGGAAGTCGCGGGCGAAGCCGGCTTCGAGGACCTGACCGCGCTGACGCAGGTGAAAATGCCGGTCGGCCCAAAACTCGAACTGGCGCGCAATTACTGGGACGAGATGGGCCGCGGCAACGAGAAGGGCATGCACGGGCCGCTGTTGGAGACGCTGGCGCGCCGGCTTGGGCTTGAGCCGAAAGCGGAGACCACCGTCTGGGAATCGCTTGCGCTCGCCAACACGATGGCCGGCCTCGCCTGGAACCGGCGCTATGCCTACCACTCGATCGGCGCGCTCGGGATTATCGAGCAGACCGCGCCGGCGCGTGCCGCAGCGATTGGCCGGGGCTTGAAACGGCTCGGCGTGCCGACGGGCGACCGGCATTACTTCGATCTGCACGCGATTTTAGACATCAAGCATTCGGAAGCCTGGAACCGGGAAGCCATCCGGCCCCTGGTTGCCGCTAATCCTAACGTCGCGCACGCGATCGCCGAAGGGGCGCTGATGCGGCTCACCTGCGGCGCTCGCTGTTTCGAGCGCTATCGGCGCGAATTGGGCTGGCAGGTGGACGCGAGCGGCGCGCACACGATTGCGCCTCAGTAATCCACGTCGACGTCATTGCAAGGAACGTCAGCGACGAAGCAATCCAGCGGCAAACGCTGCACTCTTTGAAGCAGCGGCTCCTGGATTGCTTCGCTCCGCTCGCAATGACGCTAGCCACGTAAGAAGTTCACCACCGCCTCATTATAAGCCGCGGGCTTGATCACGTTCATCGTGTGCGTCGCGTCGGCAATCGTGACGCGCTGCGCGTTCGGAATGGCTGACGCGAGCGCTTCGTTGATCTGCCCAAACATCGGCGGGCTCAACCCGCCGAGCACGAGCAGCGTCGGTGCCTTGATCGCCTGCGCCGCCTCGCGCGTGAACGGCTCGCGCGTTTCGTGAATCTGCCCGAGCAGCGTCATCGCATTGTCGCGCGTGAATTGCTTGGCGATTTCGGGCGTGCGCTCCCACGCGCCCGGCCCGCTCACCGCATCGACAAAGATGTGCAAGCCACCATCGATATCGCCGGCGCGGATGCGCGCCCTCGGCTTGCGTCTGAAAGCTGCCGGGCTTGAAGCGCTTGTTGACCTCCGCCGCGTACGGCGACAGATCAAGATCGAGCGCGTCGCCCGGCTCCGACAGAACCAGCTTGCGCACGCTATCGGGATAATGCTGCGCAGCGAAAGGCGATGTGCCCGCCGCGCGAATGGCCGACGACATGCGCCGGCGCAATGTTCATGGCATCGATGAAAGCGACGACATCGCGCATGTGCTGCGCGATGTTGAAGTCGTCGCCCTTCCCATCCCAGCGCTCGGGATAGTAATGCCGCAGGCTGATCGAAATCGTGCGGAAGGCGGCGGAAAAAGCCGACATCTGCAAGGTCCAATAGCGGTAATCGCAAAGCGAGCCGTGGACGAGCACCAGCGGCTCGCCCTGCCCGGCTTCGACATAAGCCATGTGTAACCGTTGACGTGGGTTCGCTTCACATCAGACATGCTCGACCGCGACGATCCCAGGAATCGCTTTTATTGCGCCGGCGATTTGCGCCGAGACCGGAAAACGCCCGGGCAGCTTGATCTCGACCTCGCTTTTGTTCTCTTCGAGCATGACGATGAGCGAGACCTCGCCCTCGCCCCTGCCCTGCAGGCGCGCCTCGATCGATTGCAGCGGCTTGGTATCGCGCAGGAAAATCCGCAGCCCTTTCTGAATGCGCGCGGCCGCCTGCTCCAGCGGCTCGACGGCGTTGATGCGGACGCGCACGTCCTCGCCGTCGACGCTCGCCTGCACGGTGACGAGCACAGACGCACCTTTTTCGAGGAGATCGCGATATTGGTTCAGCGTCTCGTTGAACAGGATCGCTTCGTACTGGCCGGACTGATCGGACAGCATGATGATGCCGATCTTGCTGCCGGTGCGCGTGCGCCGCTCGTAGCGGTCGAGCACGGTTGCTGCGAGCCGCGCGGCGGAGGCGCCCTGCTTCACGGCGCGCGAAAAATTCGCCCAGCGCTCGACACGTAATTTTTCCAGCACGCGATCGAACGCATCGAGCGGATGGCCCGAAAGGAAGAAGCCGACGGCATCGAATTCGCGCCTGAGCCTCTCGGCAATCGGCCAGGGCTCGACATGCGGCAGGCGGATCGGCGCTGACGTCGCTTCGCCGAACAGCGCCACCTGCCCCGCCTCACGATCCTCATGGCCACGATGGGCGATCGCCAGCAGCGTTTCGACCGAGGCAAAAACTTTGGCGCGATGGGGCTCGATTTCATCAAAGGCGCCGGCCGCAGCGAGGCTTTCCAGCACCTTCTTGTTCACCTCGCGCGGATTGAGCCGCCGCGCCACATCGGCAAGATCGGCAAATGGCTTTGTGCCGCGCGCGCGCACCAAAGCGGCGGCTTGCGCATCGCCGACGCCCTTCACCGCGGAGAGCGCATAACGGATGCCGAGTTCGCCGGACGTATCTGCATGCACGTCGAAATTGACGCCGGATTCCTGGATCGACGGCGGGTCGACGCGGATGCCGAGCCGGCGCGCCTCGTTTCTAAATTCGGCGAGCTTGTCGGTATTGCCCTTGTCGAGCGTCATCGACGCGGCGAGGAACTCGACAGGATAGTTTGTCTTGAACCACGCGGTCTGGTAGGCGATCAGCGCGTAGGCGGCGGCATGGCTCTTGTTGAAGCCGTAATCGGCGAATTTCGCCAAGAGATCGAAAATCTCGTCGGCCTTGTTGCGCTCGATGCCGTGCTCGACCGCGCCGGTGACGAAGCGCTCGCGCTGCGCCGCCATTTCCGCCTTGATCTTCTTGCCCATGGCGCGGCGCAGGAGATCTGCCTCGCCGAGCGAATAGCCCGACAGGATCTGCGCGATCTGCATCACCTGTTCCTGGTAGATGATGACGCCGTGCGTCTCCTCGAGTACGGACTGCACTTTTGGGTGGATGTAATTCGGCTCGATCTCGCCGATTTTCACCGCGCAGTAGACCGGGATGTTGGCCATCGGCCCCGGCCGGTAGAGCGCCACAAGCGCAATGATGTCTTCAAAACGGTCGGCATGCATGTCGACGAGCGCCTTGCGCATGCCGCCACTTTCCACCTGGAAGACGCCGACCGTCTCGCCGCGGCCGAGCGCCTCGAACGTTTTCTTGTCGTCAAGCGGAATCTTGTCGAGATCGACATCAATGCCGCGCTTGGCGAGCAGCTCGACGCAGGCCGACAGAACCGTGAGCGTCTTTAGTCCGAGGAAATCGAATTTCACGAGCCCTGCCGGCTCGACCCACTTCATGTTGAATTGCGTCGCCGGAATTTCCGAGCGCGGGTCGCGATAGAGCGGCACGAGCTCGTCGAGCGGCCGGTCGCCGATGACGATGCCGGCTGCATGCGTCGACGCGTTGGAGTAAAGCCCCTCGAGCGTCTGCGCGATCTTAAGAAGCTGCGCGACACGCGGATCGTTTTCGGCGGCTTCGCGCAGCCGCGGCTCGCCATCGATCGCCTCGCGCAACGTGACGGGCTTTGCCGGATTCTGCGGCACCAGTTTCGCGAGCTTGTCGACCTGGCCGAGCGGCATTTCGAGGACGCGGCCGACGTTGCGCAAGACCCCGCGCGCGAGGAACGAGCCAAAGGTGATGATCTGCGCGACACGGTCGGCGCCGTAGCGATCACGCACATAGGCAATCACCTCATCGCGCCGGTTCTGGCAGAAATCGATGTCGAAGTCCGGCATCGATACGCGTTCGGGGTTGAGGAAGCGTTCGAAAAGCAGCCCGAAGCGCATCGGATCGAGATCGGTGATCGTCAACGCGTAAGCGACCAGCGAGCCGGCGCCCGATCCACGGCCGGGGCCGACCGGAATGTCCTTGGATTTTGCGTGCTTGATGAAATCGGCGACGATCAGAAAGTAACCGGGAAACTTCATCTTCTCGATGACATCGAGCTCGAACGCGAGACGGTCGTTGTAATCGGCGATCGTAAATCCCGGCGCCGGCCCATGCGCCGCCAGCCGCGCGGCGAGCCCGCTCTGCGACTGCCGGCGCAGTTCCGCCGTTTCGTCTGCGCCGTCGCCTGTCGTGTAGCGCGGCAGGATCGGCTTCCGCGTCGCCGGGCGAAAGCTCGCGCGCATTGCGATCTCGACGGAATGGCGCGTTGCTTCCGGCAGGTCGGCAAAGAGCGCCAGCATTTCCGCGCGCGTCTTGAAACGATGCTCGGGCGAGAGCTGCCGGCGATTGCGATCGCTGATCAGCGTGCCGTCGGCAATACAAAGCAGCGCGTCATGCGCTTCGTGGTCGGAGCGCGCGGCGAAGAACGGCTCGTTGCTGGCGACAAGCGCCAGGCCGGCGCGATAGGCGAGATCGAGGAGTTGTGGCTCGACGCTGCGCTCGCTCTCAAGCCCGTGACGTTGCAGCTCGACATATAGGCGTCCGTCGAAGAGCGGCGTCAGCGCATCGAGGCGCGTCCTCGCGATTTGCGGCCGACCCGCGAAGCAGGCGCGGTCGAGCGGCCCTGTCGGCCCCCCAGTCAGCAGGATCACACCTTCCGTGTGCCCGGCGAGGCGCGGCAGGGACAGATGCGGCAGCTCACCCGCGGTTTCCAGATACGACGCCGAGGCGAGCTTCATCAGGTTGCGATAGCCGATCTCGTTCTGCGCGATCAGAACGACGTTGGCCCAGCCCGCGGCGCTCTCGTAATGCCGCGCGCCCATGGCGGCGCCGTCGCCGAAATCCAGCGTCAGCTGCAGGCCGATGATTGGCTGAATGCCGTCCTTGACCGCCTTTTCCGAAAATTCCAGCGCGCCGAAGAGATTGTTGGTGTCGGTAATCGCCAGCGCCGGCTGTCGGTCGGCCGCCGCAAGTTTGGTCAGCTTCCCGATCGTCAGCGCCCCCTCGCGCAGCGAGTAGGAGGTGTGGACGTGCAGGTGCACGAAACCGACAGAATCGATGACGCTCAAGCGGGCCTCTCCGGGAGCGCGAAGATAAGGGTTTCCGGGCGGAGCCGAAACCCAGCCGAAGCTCGATTCACAGGCTGGCTACCGCACCGCGATCAGCTCGTAAGCCGGCACCGGGCGGCTGAAGCCCTTGAGTTGGAGCGCACCGAGCTCCGCCGCCTCGACCATTCGCTCCACTTCGGAAAACACCCGCCGGCTCATCACAATCTGCCCCGCCTTCGCCTCGTCGCAAAGGCGCGAGGCGAGGTTCATCACGCTACCGATTGCCGAATATTCGAGCCGCCGCTCGAAGCCGATCGTGCCGAGCGTCGCATAACCGAGCGCGATGCCGATGCCGCAACCGAGCTCGAGGCCGCGCTTGCTCCAGCCGATAGCGAGCTCGCCCACCCTGTTGCGCATATCGGCGGCGACCCGCACCGCGCGTTCCGCATGATCGACGCAGGGCACGGGATCGTTGAACAGCGCGATGATGCCATCGCCGGCGAAGCCCTCGATCGTCCCCTCATAGCGGTCGATTAGCGCACACATCTCGCGATGATATTCGGAAAGGACTCCCATGACCTCTTCCGGCTCGTTCGTCTCCGTGAACGCCGTGAACCCGCGCAAATCGCAAAACAGCACCGAAATCTCGCGCCGGTGGCTCTGTAAAAGCTCCTGCCCGTCGGACGAGGCAACGACATCGGCGATCTGCGGAGCCAGGAACCGGCGCAGCCGGCTCATACGTTCGATTTCAGCGACCTGCTGCGCGACGCGATCCTCGAGCGAGCGATTGATCGCATCGAGCTCGTCGTTGAGTGCCTTGATGCGCAGCATCGAGCGCACGCGGGCGGTCAACGAGGCGTGATCGATCGGCTTGGTCAGATAATCGTCGCCGCCGGCTTCCAGACCGGCGATGACATCGCTGCGATCCGCCTTGGCCGTCAGCAAAACGACGGGCACGAAGCGTAGCGCCTGATCCTGCTTAAGGATTTTGAGAGCCGCGATGCCGTCGAGCTTCGGCATCATGATGTCGAGCAGGATCAAGTCCGGCGAAAGTTCGCGCGCTTTCGCGATCGCCTCCTCGCCGTCGGCTGCCGTTTGCACCCCGTAACCTAGCGCTTCGAGGCGCATGCGCACGATTTCGAGATTCTCGGCAACATCGTCGACGGCAAGGATCAGCGGCGGATTGCGCAAGGGATCAGCCGCTGGCGTCGGGCAGGAACTCGCGAACCTTAGCGAGCAGCTTGCGCGGACTAAACGGTTTGGCGATGTAGCCGCTGCAGCCGACTTCCATCGCTTTCGCCTCGTCGCCGGACAGCGCATACGAGGTGACGGCGATCACCGGAATGTCGCGCGTGGCGGGGTTGGCTTTGATGCGCCGCGTGGCTTCATATCCGTCGAGAACGGGCAATTGAAAATCCATCAGGATCAAATCGGGCTTGTGCTCGTCCGCCATGGCGACGCCCGCCCCGCCGTCATGCGCTTCGATGAGATCAAAACCGGCTTGCGTCAGAAGATCGCGCAGGATTTGCCGGTTGTCCTCGGTGTCTTCGACAATGAGGATGCGTCTCGTGTCACTCATGCGGCCTCGCGCTGTTCGCCGACGCGGATCGGCAGCCGCACAAAAAAGGTTGAGCCAATGCCGAGCTCGGATGCGACCGTCATCGTTCCGCCATGCATTTCCACCAATCGCTTGGAAATCGAAAGCCCGAGGCCGGTGCCGCCCTTCTTGCGCGTGTTGGAATTGTCGACCTGCTGAAAGGCTTCGAAAATGCGCGCTTGGTCCTCGGGCGCGATGCCCGGGCCGGTATCCGTGATTGCGATCTCGAACATTCCGCTTGCGGTCGAAGCGGAAATGGTGACGGAGCCCTTTTCGGTGAATTTTATCGCATTGCTGACGATGTTCAGGACGACCTGGGTCAGCCGTCGCTCGTCGCCGAGGCCCTTGGGCAGGTCATCGGCAACATCGGTCGCAAGCTCCAATCCCTTCGCCTGTGCCAGCGAGCCGGCCTGGACAACGACCGTGTCCACGACATTGCGGATGGAATAATCCTCCAGCGCGAGACTGAGCTCGCCCGCTTCGATCTTCGACAAATCGAGAACGTCGTTGATCAGCGCGAGAAGGTGCGTGCCGTTGATCTGCACGCGCTCCAGCACCTGCTTGGCGCGCTCGGGAATGTCGCCATAGAGGCCATCCGCAAGCAGTTCGGTGTAGCCGAGCACCGCGTTCAAGGGCGTGCGCAATTCATGACTCATATTGGCAAAGAATTGCGATTTATGCTCGCTGGCGATCGCCAGCTGGCGACCTTTTTCCTCGACTTCCTTGAACAGCCGCGCGTTGTGCATTGCCAGCACCGACTGGTCAGCGAATATCTGCATAAGACCAACGGTGTTTTGCGGGAATCCGCCGGCGGCGCGGCGAAGCACGACGAGCGCGCCGAGCACGCCTTCGACGCCGACAAGCGGCACTACGAGAATCGAGCGAAAACCGGCTGCAAGCGTCGGGTCGCGCAGCGGGAAGTCAGTGAGCTCGGCGAGATCGGGAACCACGATCGGCTCGCGCCGCCGCGACGCTTCGCCCATCGGCGTTGCGGCATCGCCGATCGGCGTTTGCCGGACGGTCTCGATGAAGCGCGGCTCGAGTCCATGCGCTTCCGCAAGCTGGAACCTGTGTTGCGTCTCGTCAAAGGCATAGATTGCGCCGCCATCGGCCCCGGCGAGTTCGACGGCACGGGTCACGATCGTCGCCAGCACGCGCGGCAAATCGAGGGAGGACGCAACCGCGCGGCCGATCTCCTCGAGCGCCCGCAGCTCGCCGACGGTCTGCGCAAGATCACGCGTGCGCTCTTCGACTTTCTGCTCCAGAGCCGAGTAGGAATCCTGTATCTGCCGCGCCATGTGGTTGAATTCTTGCGCAAGCACTTCGATTTCGTCCCCGGTCTTCACCTCGATATTTTGGGTGAAATCGCCGGCGCCGAGACGCGCGGCGCCGGTTTTCAGGGCCTGAATGGGAACGGTCATACGGCGCGCGAGAACCATGCCGGCAATGACCGACAGAACGAGGCCGACCACAAACAATGTGAGTAGCCGTAAAAGAAGCTCGTAGACCGGATAAAATGCAATCCATCGGGGTTGCTCGACGAAGATTGCCGCCTGCAGCGTCGGGATTTTCGCCGCCGCGAACACGACCGCGTTTCCTTGCGAGTCGCGGCCGACGTCGTGGGCGCCGGAATTCGCCTCGCGCAACGCCCTGACCTGCGGCAGATCGGAAAGATCGTCGCCGACTTGCGGAGCCGCACCGGGCGATTGCCGTTCCGCCAGCGAATGCGAGCGCGCGATGAGATGCCCGTCATTCGAAACCATCAGCGCCGTCGAGTCGCTGCCCGCCTGCGCGCTGTTCGCAAAGTCGGAAAGGAAGCGCAGGTCGACTTGCGCGACCATCACACCGTTATTGCGGCCGGCATGCGGAATCGCGATCATCATGTAGGGAATGCGATTTTCGAAAAATGCGGGACCGGCCCAGGACTCGCCGCCGCTTGCCTTAAGAAACGCCTCGTGCTTCGAATAATCGGCGTTGCTGCCGATAGCCACGTGCTCGCGCGAGACGCGCAGCACCTCATGCCCGGTACCGTCGAGGAGAAACACTTCGGCAATTGCCGGCGTCGTTCTGAGGAGCTGCTGGTAGTCGGCGCGCCGCAGCTCGATCGTGGTCGAGCTTGCCCGCGTCGCCCAGCTGATATTGCGCTGCAGATCGGTGAGGTACTGCTCGATCGATGCAGCGGCGGCCTCGGCCTTTTGCGATTGCGTGTGGACGAGCGTGTTCACCGTCTCGCGATAAATGAAATAGGTCTCGATCGCGCCGCTCGAGGCAAGCACGAAGACGACGAGCCCGACGAACGACAGCACGTATTTGCCGAACAGGTTTTTGGGACGCAGCCGGTTCAGGGGCGAAAGCAGGCGCATCGTCGCAATGTCATCCGGCGCCGACGGGCGCGAAAAGGGCACCTGACTTTATACGAAGTTCCCGAAACAAGACGAAATCGGGCGGGCGTTAGCGCCGGACCGCGCATCTCCCGATGCGCAAGTCCCAGCCCCGTCACCTGCGCACCAGGAGGTGCGCGGTCCAGTGCTACGCCAGCTCGAACAGCCCGGCCGCACCCTGTCCGCCGCCGATGCACATCGTCACGACCGCGCGCTTGGCGCCGCGGCGCCTGCCCTCGATCAGCGCGTGCCCGGTCAGCCGCGCGCCGGAGACGCCATAGGGGTGGCCAACGGCGATGGCGCCGCCATCGACGTTGAGGATATCGTCGGGGATGCCGAGCTT
>Ga0163163_10002129_pt1 | contig 16714 bp, 12 predicted proteins | sample S65metaG_FD_119766 | JGI IMG/M metagenome (GOLD analysis project Ga0163163, IMG submission 119766) | Switchgrass rhizosphere microbial communities from Kellogg Biological Station, Michigan, USA - S6-5 metaG | ecosystem: Host-associated > Plants > Roots > Rhizosphere > Soil | place: USA... | reverse complement strand
TGAAGTCGACGATGCGATACGTCTGCTTGTGGCCGCCGCCGCGGAAGCGCACCGTCACGCGGCCATTATTGTTGCGTCCGCCGGACGACGACTTGCCTTCGGTCAGCGCCTTGACCGGCTTGCCTTTATAAAGATCGCCGCGGTCGACGATGATGAGCTGCCGCAGGCTCGGCGTAACGGGCTTGTAGGTCTTGAGTGCCATCGTTCTTCCCTACCCGCTCAAAGACCGGTCGTGACGTCGATGCGGCTGCCCTCGGCGAGGGTGACCATTGCTTTCTTGACGTCCGACTGCTGACCGCGGCGGCCGCGAAACACTTTGCGCTTGCCTTTGCGCAGCAGCGTGTTCACCGCCTCGACCTTGACGTCGAACAAGCCTTCGACCGCCGCCTTGATCTCAGGCTTCGTCGCGTCCTTACGGACCTTGAAAATCACCTTGTTTTCTTCCGACGCGTTGGTCGCCTTCTCGGTAATGACAGGCGAGACGATCACGTCGTAATGGCGGACATCCCTGCTCATTTGAAACGCGCCTCCAGCGCATCGACCGCGGCGCGCGTCAGGACCAGCTTGTCGCGGCGCAGAATGTCGTAGACGTTGATGCCCTCGACCGACAGCACGTCGACTTCAGGGATGTTGCGCGCGGCGCGCGACAGATTTTCCTGCGGCGCGGCGCCGTCGACGATCAGCGCGCTGGTCAGCCCGATTTTGGCAAATGAGGTTTTAAGCGCCTTGGTTTTCGCCTCGTCGAGGTCAGCCTTGTCCCAGATGATGATGCCGCCGTCCTTGGCTTTCGACGAGAGCGCGTGCTTCAGCGCGAGCGCCCGCACCTTCTTCGGCAGATCGTGCGCATGCTCACGCACGACCGGACCGAAGGCACGGCCGCCGCCGCGGAATTGCGGCACGCGCGCCGAGCCGTGACGCGCCCCGCCGGTGCCCTTCTGCTTGTATATTTTCTTGCCCGTACGCCAGATTTCGGCGCGGTTCTTGACCTTGTGCGTGCCGGCGCGTCGCTTGGCGAGCTGATAGCGCACCATGCGGTGGATCAAATCCATGCGCGGCTCGAGGCCGAAAATCTCGTCGTTGAGTTCGATGTCGCCGGCCGATTTGCCGTCAAGCGACGTGATGTCGATCTTCACGGGATCAGCCCTCCTGGCTTTCTTGTTGCGCGGGTGCTTCGGTCTGCGCTTCGCTGGCGGCTTCACCGCGCACGCGGAATTTGCCCGGCTGCGGCGCATCCTTCGGCAGCACGCGCTTCACCGCATCGCGCACATAGATCCAGCCGCCGCGATGGCCGGGTACCGCGCCTTCGACCAGGATCAGCCCGCGCGAAACGTCGGTCTGCACGACGCGCAGGTTCTGCGTCGTCACGCGTTCCACACCCATGTGCCCAGCCATTTTCTTGTTCTTGAAAGTCTTGCCGGGATCCTGGCGCCCGCCGGTCGAACCATGCGAGCGATGCGAGATCGACACGCCGTGCGAGGCGCGAAGCCCGCCGAAATTCCAGCGCTTCATCGGCCCGGCAAAACCCTTGCCTATCGTCGTGCCGGTAACATCGACGAACTGGCCGGGAATGAAGTGATCGGCGGTGATCTCGGCGCCGACCGGGATGAGCCCATCCGCATCGACGCGGAACTCGGCGAGCTTCATCGTCGGCTCGACCTTCGCAACGGCGAAGCGGCCGCGCTCGGCCTTCGAGACATTTTTCACCTTGGCACGGCCGATGCCGAGCTGTACGGCCGTGTAGCCGTTCTTCTCCTGCGTGCGGTGCGCGACGACTTGGCAGCCATCGAGCTTCAACACGGTGACGGGCACATGCTCGCCGGCGTCCGTGAAGACGCGGGTCATGCCGACTTTCTGTGCGATGACACCTGATCGCATGAGCTAAATTCCTTCCGCCCTCTCGGCGAATGACTCCCGTTAGAGCTTGATCTCGACGTCGACACCGGCGGCGAGATCGAGCTTCATCAAAGCATCGACAGTCTGCGGCGTCGGATCGACAATATCGAGAACGCGCTTGTGCGTCCTGATCTCGAACTGCTCACGCGATTTCTTGTCGACGTGAGGCGAACGGTTGACAGTGAATTTTTCGACACGCGTCGGCAGCGGGATCGGCCCACGCACCTGCGCGCCCGTCCGCTTCGCCGTCGAGACGATCTCCTTCGTCGACGAGTCGAGGATCCGATGATCGAACGCCTTGAGGCGGATGCGGATATTCTGGCCGTTCATATCGTGCGCGTCTTTCTTCTAAGCGAATGGTGAGTGGCGAATGGCGAGTAGAAGGCTCCACCCGCTATTCGCATTTCGCTACTTGCTTACTCGATGATGCTGGCGACGACGCCCGCACCGACAGTGCGGCCGCCCTCGCGGATTGCGAAGCGCAGCTTCTCCTCCATCGCAATCGGCACGATGAGCGAGACCTCCATCGTCACGTTGTCGCCGGGCATCACCATCTCGGTGCCGGCCGGCAGCGTCACGATTCCCGTCACGTCGGTCGTACGGAAGTAGAACTGCGGACGATAATTGGTGAAGAACGGCGTGTGGCGGCCGCCTTCGTCCTTGGTGAGGATGTAGGCCTCAGCCTTGAACTTCGTGTGCGGCTTCACCGAACCCGGCTTGCAGAGGACCTGGCCGCGCTCGACTTCCTCGCGCTTCGTGCCGCGCAAGAGGCAGCCGACGTTGTCGCCCGCCTCGCCCTGATCGAGCAGCTTGCGGAACATCTCGACGCCGGTGACCGTCGTCTTCTGCGTCGGCCGCAGACCGACGATCTCGATTTCCTCGCCGACCTTGATCACGCCACGCTCGATACGGCCGGTGACGACCGTGCCGCGGCCGGAAATCGAAAACACGTCTTCGACCGGCATCAGGAAGGGCTGATCCTTCGGACGCTCCGGCTGCGGGATGTAATCGTCCACCGCTTCCATGAGTTTTAGAACGGAGTCATGGCCGATCTGCGGCTCGCGGTTCTCCAGCGCGCAGAGCGCCGAACCTTTGATGACCGGAATGTCGTCGCCGGGGAAATCGTACTTCGACAGGAGCTCGCGAACTTCGAGCTCGACCAGCTCGAGAAGCTCGGGATCGTCGACCATGTCGACCTTGTTCATGTAGACGACGAGCGCCGGCACGCCGACCTGACGGGCGAGCAGAATATGCTCGCGGGTCTGCGGCATCGGGCCGTCGGCAGCGGAGACCACGAGAATCGCGCCATCCATCTGCGCCGCCCCGGTGATCATGTTCTTCACGTAGTCGGCGTGGCCAGGGCAGTCGACATGCGCGTAATGGCGCTTCTTCGTCTCGTATTCGACGTGCGCGGTCGAGATCGTGATGCCGCGCGCCTTCTCTTCCGGCGCCTTGTCGATCTGATCATAGGCCGTGAACGTCGCGCCGCCGGTTTCCGCCAGCACCTTCGTGATCGCCGCGGTCAGCGACGTCTTACCATGGTCGACGTGACCGATGGTTCCGATGTTGCAATGCGGTTTGTTGCGCGAGAATTTTTCCTTGGCCATAGCCACACTCTCCTTCAGGAACTTTGAAGTTCGTTATCCTTTTGACTTGAGCTCAGGCGTATTTCGCCTGAACTTTTGCCGCCTCGTTTGCCGGCACCTGCTCGTAATGATCGAATTGCATCGTGAACACCGCGCGGCCCTGGCTGAACGAGCGCAGTTGATTGACGTAGCCGAACATGTTGGCGAGCGGCACCATCGCGTTGATGACGTTGGCGTTGCCGCGCACGTCCTGACCCTGGATCTGACCACGGCGTGAATTGAGGTCACCGATCACCGAGCCGGTATATTCCTCCGGCGTCACGACCTCGACCTTCATGATCGGCTCGAGCAGAACCGAGCCGCCTTTCTGCAGCGCCTCACGCGTTGCCGCGCGCGCGGCGATCTCGAACGCAAGCACCGAGGAGTCGACATCGTGATAGTCGCCATCGATCAGCGTCGCCTTGAGATCGACGACAGGGAAGCCGGCGAGAACGCCGGAGCCCATCACGCTGGCGATACCCTTCTCGACGCCCGGGATATATTCTTTTGGCACGTTGCCGCCGACGATCTTCGACTCGAATTCGTTGCCTTTGCCCGGCTCGTTCGGCTCGTAGACGACCTTGATCTTGGCGAACTGACCCGAGCCGCCGGTCTGCTTCTTGTGGACGTAGTCGATGTCGGCCCGCTTCGTCAGCCGTTCGCGATAGGCAACCTGCGGCTGGCCGATATTGGCGTCGACCTTGTACGTGCGCTTCAGGATATCGACTTTGATATCGAGATGCAGTTCGCCCATTCCTTTGAGAATGGTTTGACCGGATTCCTGGTCCGTCGAGACGCGGAACGACGGGTCTTCCGCGGCAAGCTTCTGCAAGGCGACGCCGAGCTTCTCCTGGTCGGCTTTCGACTTCGGCTCGATCGCAATCTCGATGACCGGATCGGGAAATTCCATCTTTTCCAGGATGACCGGCTTCTGCATGTCGCAGAGCGTATCGCCGGTACGGGTATCCTTGAGGCCGGCCAGCGCGACAATATCGCCAGCGTAAGCTTCCTTGATGTCTTCGCGATTATTCGCATGCATGAGCAGCATGCGGCCGACGCGCTCTTTCTTGTCCTTGGTCGAATTCAAAACCGTCGTGCCGCTCTCGATCTTGCCGGAATAGACGCGGCAGAAGGTGATCGTACCGACGAACGGATCGTCCATGATCTTGAAAGCGAGCATCGAAAACGGCTCGCTGTCGAGCGGACGCCGGATGACCTCCTCGCCCGTGTTCATGTCGATACCATTGATGCCTTCGCGATCTGCGGGCGAGGGCAAGAAATCGACGACGGCATCGAGCAGCGGCTGTACGCCCTTGTTCTTGAAGGCGCTGCCGCAGAGCACAGGAACGAAGGCGATCTTGCGCACGGCGGCGCGGATCAAACGCCTCAGCGTCGCCTCGTCGGGCTCCTGCCCCTCGAGATAGGTAGTCATCGCGTCGTCGTCCATCTCGACCGCGGCCTCGATCATCGCCAAGCGGTATTCCTTGGCCTGATCGAGGAGGTTCGCCGGGATGTCCTCGTCGTGATATTTCGCGCCGAGCCCTTCTTCCTCCCAGATCACTGCCTTCATGCGGATGAGATCGATAACGCCCTTGAAATCGTGCTCGGAGCCGATCGGCAGCTGCACGCAAACGGGACGACCGCCGACGCGGGTTTTGATATCGCTGACGCAGCGGAAGAAATCCGCGCCGATCTTGTCCATCTTATTCACGAACACAATCCGCGGCACGTTGTACTTGTCGGCCTGACGCCACACCGTTTCGGTCTGCGGCTCGACGCCCTGGTTGCCGTCGAGAACACAGACGGCGCCGTCGAGGACGCGCAGCGAACGCTCGACTTCGATAGTGAAGTCGACATGGCCGGGTGTGTCGATGATGTTGAGGCGCTTGCCGTTCCAGAAGGTGGTGGTTGCGGCCGACGTAATCGTGATGCCGCGCTCCTGCTCCTGCTCCATCCAATCCATCGTCGCGGCGCCTTCATGCACCTCACCGATTTTATGCGACTTGCCGGAATAGTAGAGGATGCGTTCGGTGGTCGTCGTCTTCCCCGCATCGATATGGGCCATGATCCCAAAGTTGCGGTACTCTTCGATCGGATGTGAGCGGGGCATTTTGTTCGATCCTTCGGCGGCGCGTCGCTTACCAGCGATAATGCGAGAAAGCGCGGTTCGCTTCCGCCATGCGGTGCGTGTCTTCGCGTTTCTTCACCGCGTTGCCGCGATTGTTGGCTGCATCCATGAGCTCGGCCGAGAGCCGGTCGATCATGGTCTTGTCGTTGCGGCCGCGCGCGGCCGAGATGATCCAGCGTATAGCGAGCGCCTGGCGGCGATCGGGACGAACTTCGACCGGCACCTGATAGGTGGCGCCGCCGACGCGGCGGGAGCGCACTTCGATCGCGGGGGCGACATTGTCGAGTGCCGATTTGAAAACCGCGAGCGGATCGGAGCGCAACTTGCCTTCGATCGCGTCGAAGGCGCCGTAGACGATCGCCTCGGCGACCGACTTCTTGCCCTCGTACATAATGGAATTCATGAATTTCGTGAGAACGACGTCGCCATATTTGGCGTCCGGAATAATCTCACGCTTTTCGGCGCGATGGCGGCGAGACATCTGGCGCTCTCCTACTTCGGACGCTTGGCGCCGTATTTCGAACGACGCTGTTTGCGGTCCTTGACGCCCTGCGTATCGAGAACGCCGCGCAGGATGTGATAGCGGACGCCCGGAAGATCCTTGACGCGGCCGCCGCGGATCATCACGACCGAATGTTCCTGCAAGTTATGGCCTTCGCCCGGAATGTAGCCGATGACCTCGAAGCCGTTGGTCAGACGCACCTTGGCGACCTTGCGCAACGCCGAGTTCGGCTTCTTCGGCGTCGTAGTATAGACGCGCGTGCAGACGCCGCGCTTCTGCGGGCAAGCCTGCAGGTGGCGCGCCTTTTCCCGGTATGTCTTCTGTTGCCGTGGCTTGCGGATCAACTGACTAATCGTCGGCATTCCTGGCCCTTCGAAATCGACCCTGAACCTCTTTTCCCGCGCGCCGGGTGAGGAGGCGAGCGGGTATTCCCAGCGCAGACATGTGCGCAAACGACGAAGCACCTTCGGCTCGACGGAGCCTCGGGTGCTCGAATTCTGCAGAGGACCGGGGGGAACCCGATCGTGCCTTTGTCGGAGCCCTTAGGGCTCGTCTTATTGGCCTAGTGCCGACAGCGTTTAGACCCGAAACATTCAGGGCGTGACGCCCTGAAAAGCATGGATCTACGGCCTGACGAAAGTGCGCGGAACCTAGTCTTGGCGGGAGCGCGCGTCAACCCCTTGAGACGAACTAAATCACGGCGTTTGGCGCGACAAAAGCGACGGTATTCAATACGCCGGCAAAGCTGATGCAGGGCCCGAAAATCGGCCCTGCATTTTGTTGGACTATTCCGCCGCCGCAGGCGCGGGCAAAGCCGCCGCAGCCTGCGAGGCCTGCGCTTTCTCCTGCAGGATCATCTCGTCGCGAGTGGTGGCGATGCGACGGATCTTCGACATGGCCGCGCCGGTGCCCGCAGGGATGAGCCGGCCGACAATGACGTTCTCCTTGAGGCCCTCGAGCGTATCGACCTTGCCGTTGACCGCCGCCTCGGTGAGGACGCGGGTCGTCTCCTGGAAGGACGCCGCGGAGATGAACGAGCGCGTCTGCAGCGAAGCCTTGGTGATGCCGAGGAGGACAGGCGTGCCGGTTGCCGGCTTGCCGCCCTCCTCCGCCACGCGGGCATTCGCCTCTTCGAGCTCGGTCTGATCGACCTGTTCGCCGGCAAGGAACCCGGCGTCGCCCGGATCGACGATATCCACCTTCTGCAGCATCTGGCGAACGATCACCTCGATGTGCTTGTCGTTGATATTGACGCCCTGCAGCCGGTAGACCTCCTGGATCTCGTTGACGAGGTAGGCAGCAAGCTCCTCCACGCCCTTGATCGCCAGGATGTCGTGCGGTGCCGGATTTCCGTCGACGATGTAATCGCCCTTCTCGACCACGTCACCATCCTGCAAGTGGATGTGCTTGCCTTTCGGGATCAGGTACTCGATCGGCTCGGCGCCCTCTTCGTGCGGGATGATCGAGACGCGCTGCTTGTTCTTGTAGTCGCGGCCGAACTGCACCGTGCCCGAGGCTTCCGCGATAATCGCGTGGTCCTTCGGACGGCGCGCCTCGAAGAGTTCCGCAACACGCGGCAGACCGCCGGTGATGTCGCGGGTCTTGGCCGAATCCATCGAGATACGGGCGAGAATGTCGCCAGCGTGCACCTGCGCACCCGGATCGACGGCGATGATCGAGTCGACCGGCAGCGTGTAGCGTGCCTCACCACCGCGGGTCAGTTTGGCGATCTTGCCATCCTTCCCCTTGATGATGATCGCGGGCTTCAGCCCGGCCGAGCGCGCATTGAGCCGCCAATCCATGACCATGCGCTTGGCAATACCGGTCGACTCGTCGACTGTTTCCGCCAGCGACTGCCCTTCGATCAGGTCCTCCAGCTCGGCGATGCCGTCGACTTCGGTGAGGATCGGACGCGTATACGGGTCCCATTCCGCCAAGCGCTGGCCGCGCTTGACCTTGTCGCCGTCATCGACCTTCAGCCGCGCGCCGTACTGAATGCGGTGCACGGCGCGTTCCGTGCCGTCTGGTCCGACGATCACGACCGCGACGTTGCGCGACATGACCATCAGGTCGCCTTCCGAATTTCGCGCCGCGTGCCGATTGCGGATCTTCACCGTGCCGTCGAAATTCGACTCGATGAAGGACTGATCCGCGATTTGGGCCGCGCCGCCGATATGGAAGGTGCGCATCGTCAGCTGCGTGCCAGGCTCGCCGATCGACTGCGCGGCAATGACACCGACCGCCTCGCCGAGATTGACCGGCGTGCCACGGGCAAGATCGCGGCCGTAACACTTGCCGCAGACGCCGTTCTTCGCCTCGCAGGTCAGGACCGACCGGATCTTCACCTCCTGGATGCCGGCGGCGACGATCCGATCGATGTGCTTCTCGAGGATCATCTCGCCTGGCGCAACAATCGTTGTGCCATCGAGATCGTCGAGCGCCTCCGCCGCGGTCCGGCCGAGAATGCGCGAGGCGAGCGAGGCGACAACCTGGCCGGCATCGATGATCGCACGCATGCGGATACCATTCGAGGTGCTGCAATCGTTCGACGTGATGATCGAATCCTGCGCGACGTCGACCAGACGGCGGGTGAGATAACCCGAATTCGCCGTCTTCAGCGCCGTGTCGGCAAGACCTTTGCGCGCCCCGTGCGTCGAGTTGAAGTACTCGAGAACGGTAAGGCCTTCCTTGAAGTTCGAGATGATCGGGCTCTCGATGATCTCGCCCGACGGCTTTGCCATCAGGCCGCGCATCGCCGCGAGCTGCTTCATCTGCGCCGGCGATCCGCGCGCGCCCGAATGCGACATCATGTAGATCGAGTTGATCGGCTTGTCGCGCCCGTGCTCGTCCTTACGGACGGCCGAGATGCGCGCCATCATTTCCTCGGCGAGCTTGTCGGTGCATTTCGCCCAGGCATCGACGACCTTGTTGTACTTCTCACCCTGGGTGATCAGACCGTCATTGTATTGCTGCTCGTATTCCTTGGCGAGCGCTCGGGTTTCTTCGACAATCTTGGTCTTCGTCTCTGGCACGACCATGTCGTCCTTGCCGAACGAAATGCCCGCCTTGCACGCCTCGCGGAAGCCGAGTGCCATGATGCGATCGCAGAAGATGACCGTGTCCTTCTGACCGCAATTGCGGTAGACGATGTCGATCATGTTGGAGATTTCCTTCTTCGTCATCAGCTTGCTGGCGACGTCGAAGGGAACCTTCTCGTGGTCGGGCAGCAATTGCCCGAGCATCATGCGACCGGGCGTGGTGTCGAAAATCTTCGATACGCGCTTACCTTTCTCATCATAAGTCCAGGCGCGGCCCTTGATCTTGGTGTGCAGCGTGATCGCCTTGGCCGCGAGCGCGTGCTCGATCTCGCCCATATTCGCGAATGCCATGCCCTGACCGGGCTCGCCGTCGCGCTCAAGCGTGACGTAGTAGAGGCCGAGAACGATGTCCTGCGACGGCACGATGATCGGCTGACCATTGGCCGGATGCAGAATGTTGTTCGTCGACATCATGAGCACGCGCGCCTCGAGCTGCGCCTCGAGCGACAGCGGCACGTGCACGGCCATCTGATCGCCGTCGAAGTCGGCGTTGAACGCGGCGCAAACGAGCGGATGCAGCTGGATCGCCTTGCCCTCGATCAGCACCGGCTCGAAGGCCTGTATACCGAGACGATGCAAGGTCGGCGCACGGTTGAGCATCACCGGATGCTCCCGGATCACCTCGTCGAGGATGTCCCAGACTTCCGGCTTCTCTTTTTCGACGAGCTTCTTCGCCTGCTTCACGGTCGACGAGAAGCCTTTTGCGTCGAGGCGCGAATAGATGAACGGCTTGAACAATTCCAGCGCCATCTTCTTCGGCAGACCGCATTGATGCAGCTTGAGCTCCGGACCGACGACGATCACCGAGCGGCCGGAATAGTCGACTCGCTTGCCGAGCAGGTTCTGGCGGAAGCGGCCCTGCTTGCCCTTCAGCATGTCGGCGAGCGACTTCAACGGCCGCTTGTTGGCGCCGGTGATGACGCGGCCGCGGCGGCCGTTGTCGAACAGCGCATCGACCGCCTCCTGCAGCATGCGCTTCTCGTTGCGGATGATGATGTCCGGGGCGCGCAATTCGATCAGCCGCTTCAGACGATTGTTGCGGTTGATGACGCGGCGATACAGATCGTTCAAATCCGACGTCGCGAAGCGGCCGCCGTCGAGCGGCACCAGCGGACGCAGGTCCGGCGGGATCACCGGAACCTCGGTGAGGATCATCCATTCCGGGCGATTGCCGGACTGCATGAACGCCTCAATGATCTTCAGGCGCTTGGCGAGCTTCTTCGGCTTGAGCTCGGTCGTCGCCTCGGCGATCTCCTGACGCAGTTGCGCGGCGATCTGCTCGAGATTCATCGATTTCAGGATTTCGCGGATCGCCTCCGCGCCAATCATCGCGGTGAACGTGTCCTGGCCGTATTCGTCCTGCGCCCGCAGATATTCGTCCTCTGACAAAAGCTGGCGGTCCTTGAGCGGCGTCAGACCCGCATCGAGAACGATGTAGGATTCGAAATACAGGATGCGCTCGAGCTCCTTCAGCGTCATGTCGAGCAGAAGCCCGATGCGCGAGGGAAGCGACTTCAAAAACCAGATATGCGCGACCGGCGCAGCCAGCGAGATATGGCCCATGCGGTCGCGCCGCACCCGCGACAGCGTGACCTCGACGCCGCATTTTTCGCAGATGACGCCCTTGTACTTCATGCGCTTGTACTTGCCGCACAAGCACTCGTAATCCTTGATCGGCCCGAAGATGCGCGCGCAGAACAACCCGTCGCGTTCCGGTTTGAACGTGCGGTAGTTGATCGTCTCGGGCTTCTTGATCTCGCCGAACGACCAGGAGAGGATTTTCTCGGGGCTGGCGATCGCAATTTGAATCTGGTCGAACGCCTGCGGCTGGACGACCGGACTGAAGAGATTCATGACCTCTTGGTTCATATGGTGCTCCGTCTGGGCCGAGGGCCCGAAAAATCTCTAAGCGGCAGTGGGCAATCGGCAGTCGGCAGTCGAATTTCCGATTGCCGATTGCCGAAGACCGACTGCCTCACTCCGCCGCCTGCGCCGGCGGCGGCATGTCATGCTCGGGCTTCTTCGTCGAGGTGAGCTCGACATTTAGCCCGAGCGAACGCATTTCCTTGACGAGCACGTTGAAGCTCTCGGGAATCCCTGACTCGAACGCATCGTCGCCACGCACGATCGATTCGTAGACCTTGGTGCGGCCGGCGACGTCGTCCGACTTCACCGTCAGCATTTCCTGCAGCGTGTAGGCCGCGCCGTAAGCTTCGAGCGCCCACACCTCCATCTCGCCGAAGCGCTGGCCGCCGAACTGCGCCTTGCCGCCGAGCGGCTGCTGGGTGACCAGCGAATAAGGGCCGATCGAGCGCGCATGGATCTTATCGTCGACAAGATGATGCAGCTTCAGCATGTAGATGTAGCCGACCGTCACATCGCGATCGAAGGCTTCACCGGTACGCCCGTCATAAAGCGTGACCTGGCCGGATGTGGCCAATCCTGCCTGCTTGAGCATCTCGACGATGTCCTTCTCGTGCGCGCCGTCGAAGACGGGCGTCGCGATCGGCACGCCGCGGCGCAAGTTCTCGCCGAACTCGACCAGGCTCTGATCATCGAGGCTCTCGATGGTCTCGTCCTTGCCATAGATATCGGTGAGCTTCTTGCGCAACGGCTTCAGATCTTTCGAGCGCATATAAGCGTTGACCGCCTCGCCGACCTGCTTGCCCAGACCGGCGCAGGCCCAGCCAAGATGCGTCTCGAGAATCTGCCCGACATTCATGCGGCTCGGCACGCCGAGCGGATTGAGCACGATGTCGACCGGCGTGCCGTCCTCGAGGAACGGCATGTCTTCGCCAGGCACGATCTTCGACACGACGCCCTTGTTGCCGTGGCGGCCCGCCATCTTGTCGCCGGGCTGAATCTTGCGCTTCACCGCGACGAAGACTTTGACCATCTTCATCACGCCGGGCGGCAATTCGTCGCCGCGCTGCAGCTTCTCAACCTTATCGAGGAAGCGGCTTTCAAGCCCCTTCTTCTGCTCGTCGTATTGCTTACGCATAGCCTCGACTTCGGCCATGACGGCATCGTCCTCGATCGCGAACGTCCACCATTGCGAACGCGGATAGTCTTCGAGCACTTCCTTGTTGAGCTTCGTGTCCTTCTTGAAGCCCTTCGGACCTGAAATCGCGGTCTTGCCGTCGAGAATGGCGGCGAGTCGCGAATAGACGTTGCGATCGAGGATCGCCTGCTCGTCATCACGGTCCTTGGCAAGGCGCTCGATCTCTTCGCGCTCGATCGCCTGGGCACGCTCGTCCTTGTCGACGCCGTGACGGTTAAAGACGCGCACTTCGACGACGGTGCCCTGCACGCCCGGCGGAACGCGCAGCGACGTGTCGCGCACGTCGGACGCCTTCTCGCCGAAAATTGCGCGCAACAGCTTCTCTTCCGGCGTCATCGGGCTTTCGCCCTTCGGTGTGATCTTGCCGCAGAGGATGTCGCCCGCCTGCACCTCGGCGCCGATATAGACGATGCCGGCTTCGTCAAGATTCTTCAGCGCCTCTTCCGAGACGTTCGGAATGTCGCGCGTGATTTCCTCGGGACCGAGCTTGGTGTCGCGCGCCATCACCTCGAATTCATCGATGTGGATCGACGTGAACACGTCGTCCTTGACGATGCGCTCGTTCAAGAGGATCGAGTCCTCGAAATTGTAGCCGTTCCACGGCATGAACGCGACGAGCACGTTGCGGCCGAGCGCGAGATCGCCGAGGTCGGTCGAGGGACCGTCGGCAATGATGTCGCCCTTGCGCACCTGGTCGCCGACACGCACCAACGGCTTCTGATTTATGCAGGTCGACTGATTGGAGCGTTGGAACTTCATCAGGCGGTAGATGTCGACGCCGGGTTTGGTGGCGTCGTATTCTTCCGTCGCGCGCACGACGATACGGGTCGCGTCGATCTGATCGACGACACCCGTACGGCGCGCCGCAATCGCAGCACCCGAGTCGCGCGCAACGATCGATTCCATGCCGGTGCCGACAAGCGGCGCGTCGGCTTTGACCAGCGGCACCGCCTGGCGCTGCATGTTGGAGCCCATCAGCGCGCGGTTCGCGTCGTCGTTCTCAAGAAACGGAATCAGCGCGGCGGCAACCGACACAAGCTGCTTTGGCGAGACATCCATATAGTCGACGCGCTCGCGCGGGACCATCATCACGTCGCCCCCGTGACGGCAGACGATCAGATCTTCGACGAGCCCACCGTTGCCATCGATCTCGGCATTCGCCTGCGCGACGTAATGCTTCTGCTCCTCCATCGCCGAGAGATAAGCGACTTCGTCGGTGATCTTGCCGTCCTTGACGCGCCGATACGGGCTTTCGATGAAGCCGTACTTGTTGACCCGCGCGAACGTCGCGAGCGAGTTGATAAGGCCGATGTTTGGACCTTCCGGCGTCTCGATCGGGCAGATGCGGCCGTAATGCGTCGGGTGAACGTCGCGCACTTCGAACCCGGCGCGTTCGCGCGTCAGACCGCCTGGACCGAGCGCGGAGAGCCGCCGCTTGTGCGTGATCTCCGACAGCGGATTGGTCTGGTCCATGAACTGCGACAGCTGCGACGAGCCGAAGAACTCGCGCACGGCAGCCGCCGCGGGCTTGGCGTTGATCAAATCCTGCGGCATCACCGTGTCGATGTCGACCGATGACATGCGCTCCTTGATGGCGCGCTCCATACGCAGAAGTCCGAGCCGATACTGGTTCTCCATGAGCTCGCCGACCGAGCGGACACGGCGATTGCCGAGATGGTCGATATCGTCGATCTCACCGCGACCGTCACGCAAATCGACGAGTGCGCGCACGACGGCGACGATGTCCTCCTTGCGGAGCACGCGCATCGTGTCGGGCGCATCGAGGTCCATGCGCATATTCATCTTGACGCGGCCGACCGCCGAGAGGTCGTAGCGCTCGGGATCGAAGAACAGCGAATGGAACATCGCTTCCGCGGTTTCGACCGTCGGCGGCTCGCCCGGACGCATCACGCGATAGATGTCGAACAGCGCGTCTTCACGCGACTGATTCTTGTCGACCGCGAGCGTGTTGCGAATATACGGACCGATATTGATGTGATCGATATCGAGGACCGGCAGCTCGGTGAAGCCCATTTCGAGCAGCGACGTCAGCAGCTTCGCAGTGATCTCTTCGCCGGCCTCGGCATAGATTTCGCCGGTCTCCGGATTGTAGATGTCCTCAGCGATATACTGGCCGTGCAGGTCCTCGTCCTGCTGCTTGATCGCCTTCACGCCGCGCTCGGCGAGCTGGCGGGCGGCGCGCACGGTGAGCTTCTTGCCGCCTTCGAGCACGACCTCGCCGGAATCAGCGTCGATCAGATCGACGACAGCCTTCATGCCCTTCATACGCTCGGCGTCGAACGGCACGCGCCAGCCCTCACCCGAGCGGGTGTAAGTGATCGTGTTGTAGAACGTACGCAGAATCTCCTCGCCATCCATGCCGAGGGCCTGGAGCAGCGACGTCACCGGAATTTTGCGGCGCCGATCGATACGCGCATAGACGATGTCCTTGGCGTCGAACTCGATGTCGAGCCAGGAGCCGCGATAGGGAATGATGCGCGCGGCAAAGAGCAGCTTGCCGGACGAGTGGCTCTTGCCCTTGTCGTGATCGAAGAAGACGCCTGGCGAGCGGTGCATCTGCGAGACGATGACGCGCTCGGTGCCATTGACGATGAACGTGCCGTTCGAGGTCATGAACGGCATGTCGCCCATATAGACGTCCTGCTCTTTGATGTCCTTGACGGACTTCGCGCCGGTATCGGGATCGACATCGAACACGATGAGGCGCAGCGTCACCTTCAAGGGCGCAGCGAAGGTCATGCCGCGCTGGCGGCACTCGTCGACATCGTATTTCGGCGGCTCAAACTCGTACTTCACGAATTCGAGAAGTGCCGTCGAGGCGAAATCGGAGATCGGAAAGACCGATTTGAAGACAGACTGCAGCCCCTCGTCGGCGCGGCCGCCTTGCGGCTCGTCGACGAGCAGGAACTGATCGTAAGAAGCCTTCTGAACTTCGATCAGGTTTGGCATTTCCGCGATTTCGCGGATGTGACCGAAGAACTTGCGGGCCCGCTTACGAGCGGTGAGTGTCTGCGCCATTTTCGCTCCTCGTAACCTCGACGCAGGCCGACGATTCGGCTCTCGCGTCACGAGTTCCCCCTGGAACTCGATTCGGGGCGCGCCTGCCCCTCGTATTGCGGGCCAATGCCCGCAGAAATCGGCTGAAGACTTCGGTCTTCAGGAAAGAATCAGCGGCCCCGAGCCGAACCCGAGGCCGTCGTGATCCGCAACTGATCCGCCGAACAGGCGGACAAACTTACTTGAGCTCGACCTTCGCTCCGGCCTTTTCGAGCTGCGCCTTGATCTTATCGGCCTCCTCTTTGGAGACGCTCTCCTTGACGGGTTTCGGGGCGCCCTCGACGAGGTCCTTGGCCTCCTTGAGGCCGAGGCCGGTAATCGCACGCACCTCTTTGATGACCTCGATCTTCTTCTCGCCGGCGGCTGCGAGCACGACAGTGAACTCCGTCTGCTCTTCCGCCGGCGCGGCAGCAGCGCCGCCGGCCGCCGGACCGCCCGCCGCAACCGCAACTGCGGCCGCTGCCGAGACGCCCCACTTCTCTTCGAGGAGCTTGGCGAGTTCCGCCGCCTCGAGGACGGTCAGGCCCGAAAGCTCATCGACGATCTTTTCCAAATTAGCCATGAAGTCAGTTCCTTAGGTTTGGTTGGATTGCTGAAGTTTTAGAGCCTGTCAGGCCGCGTCTTTGTTGGCATATGCCCCGAATACGCGCGCGAGCTTGGCGGCAGGCGCGGTCGTGAGCTGCGCGATTTTCGTTGCCGGAGCCTGGATCAGGCCCACGAGCGTGGCGCGCAGTTCATCAAGCGAAGGCATGGTCGCAAGCGACTTCACGCCTTCGGTGTTGAGGGCAGTTGCGCCCATCGCGCCGCCGAGGATGACGAGCTTGTCGTTGTCCTTGGCGAAAGCGACAGCCGCTTTCGGCGCCGCCACCGGATCGTCCGAATAGGCGATCAGAGTCGGTCCCTTGAGCAGGTAGCCGATCGAGGCGACGTCGGTGCCTTCGAGCGCGATCTTGGCGAGTCGGTTCTTTGCCACCTGCACCGAAGCGCCAGCCTGCCGCATCTGCCTGCGCAGAGTCTGCATCTGGGCGACAGTCAGGCCGGAATAGTGGGCCACGACGACGACCGAGGTTTTTTTGAATACCTCGTTCAGCGACGCGACGGCCTCTTTCTTTTCCGCTCTGTCCACGCTGCTCTCTCCATGAGCGGGAGAAGCCCGCTCGGGTTGCGACATGCTGCGGGTCCGTTGCCGGACGTCGCAGCTCACTTTCCTGTCGCCGAGCACCCCTTAGCGGGACGCAACGGATCAGCGGTTCCAACCGAATTCGAAGACTCGGGCGAACCTGAGTCCCGGAATTTCGTCTTCCCCGTCTATGCTGGCCGAAGCACCTT